>LNAP01004602.1_pt1 | contig 12588 bp, 10 predicted proteins | sample 602601 | NCBI WGS metagenome assembly LNAP01 (sample SAMN02440304, study PRJNA202911) | soil metagenome | biome: Subtropical and temperate rainforests or woodlands; isolation source: soil samples (1 kg each in a 20% v/v slurry with milli Q water) were... ... | reverse complement strand
TCGCGCGACCTTGCGGATTTCATCGCAGCATATCGCCAACTGGCTGCATCACGGCATTTGCACGCGCGAACAGGTGATGGAAACCATGAAACGCATGGCCGCCGTGGTCGACAAGCAGAATGCGGGCGATCCGGCCTACAAGCCGATGGCGCCGGATTTCGATCTGTCGATGGCTTTCAAAACGGCTTGCGATCTGGTGTTCAAAGGCCGCGAGCAGCCCAATGGCTATACCGAGCCGCTGCTCCATGCCGCCCGGCTGCGGGTCAAAGGCCGCAACTAGGTCATTGCGGGCAGCACGCGTCTCTACGCAAGCGGGCGCCCGCCATCGACCGGGATGATGGCCCCCGTCGTGAAAGGCAGATCATTCGCCACGGCGACGATGGCGGCGCCGACATCCTGCGGCGTTGCCAGCCTTTTCATCGGCGTGCGCTCCACCTGGGCATTGCGCCAGGCGGGATCGAAGCTCTGTGCATAGTCCCCATCCACCAAACCCGGTGAAACCGAGACCACCCGTATCTCCGGCGCCAGAGCCCGCGCAAGCGATCTGGTGAGGTTGTCCACGGCCGCCTTCGATGCGCAATAGGCGATATTGCTGCCCATCGCCGTGACCCCGGCGATGGACGAAATATTAACCACCAGACCATCCGGTGCCTCTTTCAGCAAGGGCCGGAAGGCACGGGTCGCGGCGATGACGCCGCGCACATTGACATTGAAGATGGCATCGATCAGGGCATCATCGAGGGCATCGAGATTGCCATGCTCGACGAAACGCGTCATACCGGCACAATTGACCAGCAGATCGACCCGGCCGAAACGATCGCCGACCGTCGCCGCCAGAACCGCCAAAGCCGGGCTGTCGGTGACCGGCGCCGGCAGCGCCATATGGCCGGTGCCAGGCAGCTCACGCGCCAGCGTCTCGGCCTGGGCGGAGGAGCTGTTGTAGCCGATGACGACGGTGAAACCCGCCTCCGCCAAGGCGCTGCAGATGGCGGCGCCGATGCCGCCGGTACCGCCTGTCACCACCGCGACCCGGCCGCCGATGCTGTCATCCATCCTGCACCTTCCTTCGCTACTGATCGGGCTGGGCGCGCCGATGGGCAACCAGCGCCATCAACCGGCGATCGCGCCAATCCGCCCGTTGCCGCAGCTCGTCCTGCGGCAGAATTGTCCGCCGTTCCTGCCTGACGCGCTCGACCAAATCATCCGACCATTGTTCGGGCCTGGTGCGAGACAGGGCGACATTGTGGTAAAGGCCGCTGAGCCGCTGGGCATAATCATCGACCCCGCCCGGCGCATTGAGATCGATGGTCTCGAACGGCCCCATGAAAGACCAGCGCAGGCCGAGACCGTGGGCCACCGTGCGGTCGATATCCGCCGCCGTGGCATAGCCGCCATCGAACAGCGCCCAGGCTTCATTGAGCAGAGCCCCTTGCAGCCGATTCAGGATGAAGCCTTCGATTTCCCGGTTGACCACGATCGGTACCTGGCCCAGCCCCTCCATGACCCCGCGCAACCACGGCACCACGGTTGGATCGGTCCAAGGCGCCGGCACCAGTTCGACCAATGGCACCAGATGGGGCGGGTTGACCGGATGCGCGACCAGGAAGCGCTCGCGTTTCGGCACCGCTTCCGTGAAGGCCGAAGCCGGAATGCCCGAACTCGAACTGCCGACAACCGCATCCGCGCGCAGGAAGCGGCCGATCTCGGCGCAGACGGCCTGCTTCAGCGCCACCTGCTCCAGCACGGATTCCTGGACATAATCGGCTTCCGCCACCGCCGCTTCGAGAGAGGACACGACGGTGACACGTCCGGCGATCGTGGCCACGTCATCGACCAGACCGTGAGCCGCCATGTCGTCGAGGCTTGCCCGGAGCCTGGCGGGCGCACGGTCCCTGATCTCAGGCGCCGCATCGAAGACGCGCACGGCAACGCCCGCCCGGGCAAAGACAATCGCCCAGCCGAGGCCGATGAGACCGGCGCCGACGACGCCGGCCGTGGCGATGCGGGTACCGGCTATGCCTTCACCTTCCTTGGCCATCACCGCACCCAGGACCGCTCGCCCTCGGCAAGGCAGACCTCGGTGATGCGCAGGCCGTCGCTGGTGATCCGCGACGGGAAGGTATCCTTCAGGCGCTCCTCATGGATCGGGATGACGCGGCGGGATTCATAGCCGACCTGCTTCATCATCGCCTCGGTCGTCAGCACGAGATTGGTCTGGCTGCCGACCGCGAGCCCGACAGGCGTGTACATCTTGTCGACCTCGACCACATCGCCCGGCCCCTCCAGATTCTCGAAGACATAGACGAGATCGCCGGCCAGCACCCAGGCATCGGCTGACTCGGCCTTGCCGTCATTGCGGACCTCGACCCACATCGAACCGAAGGTGTGGCTGTCATTGGCGGCGTGAAGATCGATGCCGGGCAGCACATCCTGACGGTCGCCATCCACGCAGACGAGCCGCTTCTGGCGGGCGAGATCGGCGCCGCGCACGATATCGCCGGGATCGACGGCCACCATCATCCAGCGCAGCCGGTCGGGCAGCGACATCGCCCAGGTCCATTTCGCGATTTCGCGTTCCTGGATATAGAACGTGGCCTTGGGGAAATCCTCGACATTGCCGAAATGGTCGAAATGCGCGTGGGTGATGAAAACGGAATCGACATCTTCGGGTGTCAATCCGATACCGGCCAGCACCGTCTTCGGCGAACGCCAGTTTTCGACGCCGAACTTGTCGGCCAGATGCTTGCCATAATCCTTGTTGTTATAGCCGACATCGACCATCGCGGTATGGCCGTTGCCTTTGATCACCGCATAGCAATAGGGCAGCTTGACGTAGCCCTGATTATGGGCGCCGTAGATGACGCCGCTCTTGTGGTACTTGCTGACGTAGGAATATTCCAGGACCCAGATCGAATACTGACTCATCGTTTTCCTCCCCGTGGCGGTTTTTTCTGTTCACTCGGCGGCCGTCGACCGGCCGCAGTTACAGCAGGATTGCCGGAAATCGACCATGGCGAGACCCAGGCGACTTTCCGATGTCGATTGCAGGACCTGATAGGCCGTGCAGAGATGTTCGAGGGCCTGCGTCACATCCGGGCCGTCCTCGCTTGTGCGAAGGGCCATCAGCGCGTTCAGCGCCGCACCGGTCAGGTGGGCGGCGCGGCGCATTGCTTCCAGATGGCGCCCAAGACCCGAAGGAGCGGAGAGAGCCGCCAGTTCCTCACTCGCTTCCGCCCATTGCTCGCGTGCGCTCTCAAGCGCCGGCAAATCCGCGATCTCGCGCTGGCGGCTCGCCTGGGCGAGGATCAGCAGGCCGGCGACCTGCCCCACCGCGCGCCTGAGGGCGTCATAGGCCCGGCGCACGGCGATGCCATAGGCGATCGCGGCTTCGCTTTCGGGCGATGTCTCCGGGTTCCATTCATCGGGATCGGGCGGCAGCCCGTTATCGGCATTCAGGGCTTCGCAATCCCAGCGGTGAATGGTGACCGCCCGATCGAGGACGGCACGCGCCTGTCTGTCAGTCCGCATCTTTGAACCTCGTCGTGTTGCGTTCGATGAATTCTCCGGGAATATGCTTGATGGTCGGCTCAAGCCTGGCGTCGCGCGACAAAGCGAGCACGATATCGAGCGTCAGGCGCAGCATTTTTTCCAAAGGCTGGCGCACCGTGGTCAAAGCATGCGAGGGCCAGGAGGCCATCTTGATGCCGTCGAAACCGACCACGGATAGATCTTCGGGAATGCGCAAGCCGAGCTCCCGACGCGCGGCGTCCATGGCACCGATCGCCAGGATATCATTGGCGCAGAATATCGCGTCGGGCCGTGACCCGCCGCTCAGCATCTCCACCGCCGAGGCATAGCCGTGCTCGTAGCTGAAGGCCTTCGGCGGGCCCTGGAGCGGCGGCGGCAGGCCACGCTCGATGCAACGCGAGCGGAACCCCTCCCAGCGATCGACATTGGTCGAGACATTGCCCAGGCCGGAAATGAAAGCAAGGCGGCGATGACCGCGGTCGATCAGGTGATCCGCGACCATCCGTCCGCCTTGAATGTTGTCGCAGGTGACGGCGAAGGCATGGCCGTCGGCGGCATAGCGGTTGAAGAAGATGAGCGGCGTGCCGGCCTTCCTGCAGGCGGCGGAGGCTTCCGATGACAGGCTCGCCGCCAACAGGATCGCGATGTCCGGCTGATAGGAAAGCAGGAGGCGCAGCGCATCATCGACCGATCGCGATGCGCCGGCCACCACCAGCATGACATTGAAGTCATTGGCCTGGAGCTGATCGGTCAGGCTGGTCAGCGCCTCCGGATAGAATGGATTGGTGATATCGGCAACGACGATACCGACGATGCGCGTCCGCTTGGTGATCAGGCTGCGGGCCAGGGGATTGGGCTGATAGCCGATTTCGGCCGCTTTCCGCAGCACCAATTCCCGTGTCTTCGCGGCGATGACGGCATCCTGGTAGAAAGCGCGCGAGACCGTCGATACGGACATCCCGAGCTCTCTCGCCAGGTCCTTCACCGTCACCCGGGGCTTTGGGTTATCCCTGCCCTCACCGTCCAACATCACTCTCCATTCTATCGCCTACCCGGCTCTATGGTTTACTCGGCCACATTGCGGCCGCCATACCGGCGCACCCGGATATTGGCCTGCTCCGCATGGCCGTGAAAGCCCTCAAGCACGCAAAGTCGCGAGCAATAGGCACCCACCAGCGCGCTTGCCTCATCGGTCAGGACCTTTTGATAGGTGCAGGTCTTGATGAACTTGCCGACCCACAGCCCGCCCGTATAGCGCGCCGCCTTCTTGGTCGGCAGGGTGTGGTTGGTGCCGATCACCTTGTCGCCATAGGCAACGTTGGTGCGCGGCCCGAGGAAAAGCGCGCCGTAATTGGTCATCCCGTTCAGGAAATAATCGGGATCGCGCGTCATCACCTGCACATGTTCCGAGGCGATGCGGTCCGCTTCGACCAGCATTTCTTCATCGCTGTCGCAGATGATGACCTCGCCGTAATCCTGCCAGGCCTTCCGGGCGAGATCAGCCGTGGGAAGATGGCCAAGCTGGCGCTCGACCTCGGCGATGGTGTCATGCGCGAGCTTTTCGGAGGTGGTGAGCAGCACTGCCGGCGAGGTCGGCCCATGTTCCGCCTGACCCAGCAGATCCGTCGCGCAGATCTCGCCATCCACCGTCTCATCGGCGATCACCAGGGTTTCCGTCGGACCGGCAAAGAGGTCGATGCCGACCCGGCCATAGAGCTGGCGCTTGGCCTCGGCGACGAAGGCATTGCCCGGGCCGACTAGCATGTCGACGGGCGCGATGGTCTCGGTGCCGAGAGCCATGGCGGCAACCGCCTGGACACCGCCCAGAACATAGATTTCATCGGCGCCGCCGAGATGCATGGCGGCGACGATGGCCGGATGCGGCCCGCCCTGGAACGGCGGCGCGCAGGCGATCACCCGCTTCACGCCCGCGACCCGGGCCGTCACCACGCTCATATGGGCCGAAGCGACCATGGGATATTTGCCGCCCGGCACGTAACAGCCGACAGCATTCACGGGAATATTGCGATGGCCCAGCACGACGCCCGGCATGGTCTCGACTTCGAGGTCTTTCAGGCATTCGCGCTGCCGGCTCGCGAAATTGCGTACCTGAGCTTGTGCGAAGCGAATATCGTCAAGGTCGCGCTTGTCGACTTTGGAAAGGGCCGACTCAACCTCCTGGTCCGACAGACGGAAGTTTTTCGGCGTCCATTTGTCGAACTTTTCAGAAAGTTCGCGCACGGCAGCATCGCCACGCTTTTCGACATCAGCCAGGATCGCTTCAACAGTTGCGCGGGTTTTGGCATCGCTTTCAGCGACCGCGCCAGCGTCCTGGCCTCGCTTGAGATATTTGACCACTTAAGAACCTCTTCCGTTAAAGCGCGGGCGGGTAGAACGAGCACCCGCCCGCATTGACAAGACTTACTGGGTAACGACGGATTCGATCTTCGTCAGATGATAGAGATTGGCCGGCGGTTCGCATTGCTGGCAATTGATGCCGGGCTCATTCGGCGCCTGCGGCACGTCCGCCGGCAGGGCCTGAATGGTCGCACCGGGGGTCGGCTTGCCATCCAGCGCCGATTGCAGCGAAAGCTCGGGCAACAGCGTCGGATTGAACACCTCGGTCACGAAGGAACTCGGCACCACGCCCTCAGGAAACGTGTTGCAGCCATCCTCGAAGGTCTGGCCCTTGCAGAGCTTCACCTTGTCGGCGGGCACCCAGGGCAGCGGATATTCGATGTTCATCGGCTTGAGCTCGCGCTTGCCGGTGAGGATTTCCATCATCAGCTTGAAGGCATAACCGGCGGTCGCGGGGGGCGAGCCGGCGGAAACGCCGCTGAGGCCACGCTTCTGATAATCGGGATTGGCGAGTGCCAGGCGGAAGCCGTTCGAATTCTCGCCGGTCACGGGAACGAGCTTGTTTCCCTTGTCGAGCATTGCCTGGATCGCGCCGAATTCACCGGCCTGCGCCCAGATGCCGTCGACATCGGGATGCGCGGCCAGCGCCTTATCGGTTTCCTGCTGGGTCGTCCGATCGTCCCAATAGGAGTAATATTCGGCGACAACCTTGATGCCCGGATATTTCTTGAAGACCGACATGGCGCCATCGGTATGGCGCTTATCAACCGAGTTGCCGGGGACGCCGCGGCTGAGGAAGATATTGCCCTTGCCGCCTAAGGCATTGACCAGGGCCTGGGCCGAATTCTCGCCGAAGCCCGCCGTCACATAGCTGACGTTATAGCTGCACGGTTCCGTCACCGTGGCATCGTACATGAAGAACTTCACGCCCTGCTGGCAGCCGCGCTTGATCACGCGATTGAGGGCCGTCGAGGAAATGGGGAAGCTGATGATGCCGTCCGCCTTGGCGTCGATCATGCTTTCATAGGCCGCGATCTGCGCTTGCGGATCGGTGCCCGAAATCACTTCCGTCAGCTCGACGAGTTGGTCGTAAGGCGGCGTCTTCGCCAGCGCCTTGACGATATTGGCCGCTTCCGATTGCCAGGCATTGCCGCTGTAGCTGAGGCTGAGATAAACCTTCAGCTTCTTATCCTGGGCAGCCGCATGGCCGCTTGCCAGCGTTGCCGTCAACAGCGCGGCCCCCATGAAGATCGTGCCCGCTTTCAGATATTGTTTCCATTTGCCCATTGTGTTGCCTCCCGAGATGCACGTGGTGATGTTATGAGAACGTTCCCATTTTCTAAGTCGAGTAAGCCCTTCCTCGATGCCCGGCGGTACCTCAGCGCCCCAGTCGTTTGCGTAGATTGGAAAAAACCCCGTCGCGCAGAAACAGCAGCGCCGCGAGGATGATCGAACCCTCGATGACCGTGCGCCAGCCCTGCTCGATCCCCAAAGCGGCGATGACGGTGCCGAGCGTGGTGATCAGGATGGCGCCGCCAACCGTGCCGATGAAGCTGCCGCGCCCGCCGAGGATCGACGAGCCGCCGATCACCACCGCGGCGATGCTGGGCAGCAGGTAGCTGTCTCCCATGCGCAAGGTCGCACCATTGGCATAGCCGACCAGCATCATGCCGGTGAAACCCGCAGCGGCGCCGCTGATCATATAAGCCAGGATCGTCGGCCCGCGGACGCCCACACCGGCGATGAAGGCCGCAACCGGATTTGCACCCACGGCGTAGAGGCGGCGGCCGAAGGTGGTGCGGCTCTGCAGAACCCAGGCGCCGATACTGAAGAGCGCCACAAAGAGCAGAATTGCCGGCATGCCCAGCCATTCGGCCTTCATCAATTCGGTGAGAGCCGCGGGCGCCGCGCCGCGCGGCGTGCCATTGGTGAAGCCGAGGGCGACCGAGGTGACGACGATGCCCACCGCCATCGTCATGATGAAGGGCGGGATCCTGAGCAGCGTCACGCCGAGCCCGTTGACGGCACCGACGGCAGCGCAGACGAGCAAGACCAGGGGGATCAGGATGACCGTATTGGCATCGCCATTCCATGTCGTGCTGAGGACGCCGCCCAGTGTAATCACCGACGCGACAGAAAGATCGAGGCCACCGGTCAGGATGACCATTCCCTGACCAAAGGCGACGACGATCAGGAACGAGGCGAGTGTCAGGATCGTATAGGCCTGGGACCAGGAGCCGAGGGCAGGACTGACAAAGCGCGACGCCAGGATCAGTAGCAGACTGAGGCCGAAGATGCAGACAATGCTGATGGTTTCGGAATTAAGCCGGCCCACACGCCGCGCGTCGGTCGTGGCGTCCATGCGATGCGTCAAAGTGGACGACTGCATCATGCCGAGGCTCCCCTGTTCAGAAGGCGCGCGACAGCGGCACCGAAGACGATCGCAAGAACCAGCACCGTGCCCTGAAAAATGCCGGTGTAGAAGGATGAGACCCCGCCGGAGAACAAGACCTTCTGGAGAAGCATCAAGGTGGCGGCGCCGATCATGCTGCCGACGAGGCCGCCCCGGCCGCCCGAGAAGGACGTGCCGCCGAGCGCCACAGCCGCGAAAGTCAGCATCAGGAAGGGTGTTCCCGCCGTGGGATTGCCCGTCGCGGTCTGCGCGCTGAGCATGAAACCCGCCAGGCCGTAGAGCATGCCCGCGCCGACGAAAGCCACGAAGCGGGTCCGCCGAACATTGATGCCCGAAAGACCGGCCGCCGTCTCGTCGGCGCCAAGCGCATAAAGCGCAATCCCCGTATCTGTCCGCCTGAAGGAAAACCAGATGGCGACGACAGCGAGGGCGATCAGGCCCGGTATCGGAAAGAAGCCCCACAGCATATCGGTGAGCTCGTTGCTGACCCAATCGGCCACCGTGCCGCCCGGCGCATCGAGGATCACGAGGGCAAGCCCCTGGCACACGATCATGGTCCCGAGCGTCGCCGCGATCGATTGCAGCCGCAGGACCGCCACGAGATATCCGTTGACGACACCGACCGCCGCCCCGATCGCCAGGCAACCGATGAGACTCAGCAAAGCCCCGCCCGGCCCATCGATCGGATAAACCGCCATGAACACATTGGTCAGCGAGACGACGCCAGCCACGGAGAGATCGAAGCCGCGCGAAATGCAGATAAGCGTCTCGCCCGCCGCAGCGAAAGCGAGCGGCGCCGCGTTATTCATCAGGCTGGAAAAGCTGTAGGCGGAGAGCGCGCTTGGCTGCCAGAGCGCATAGAGGGCATAGAGCAGGATGTAGAGCAGCGCGACAATGCCTGCCCCGCTCGCCAGAACCCGCCGCGCCGTGCCGCCGAAACCGATCACCTCGCGCGGCGGGGCAAGCCCCGCAATATTGCTCATGACAAGACTCCTTGCGCGACTCCTGACGTGCTGTCCCCGGCATAACTCCCCGGATCGACACGGTGGCCGGTCAAGGCCGCGACGAGACGATTTTCCTCAATCTCGTCGCCTGCGAATTCGGCATGAATCCGCGCGCCATAGAGGACGAGGCAACGATCGACGAGCTGAACGAGTTCCGGCAGTTCCGACGAATAAAGCAGCACGGCGCCGCCCTCGGCGGCAAAACGGCGGATCGCTTCATAAATGGCCTGCTTGGTGCCGACATCGACGCCGCGTGTCGGATCGTAGAGCAGCAAGGTTCGCGCCTCGGTCATCATCGCCCGGGCCAGCAAGGCTTTCTGCTGATTGCCGCCCGACAGGTCGTTGATCCGGAAATCCATGTAACGCGGGCTGAAATCCACCGCCTCCGCATGGGGCCTGGCAGCATTGCGCTCGCGCGATCCCCAGACCAGGCCGGCCCGGCCAATGCGGCCCACCACCGGCAGCGCCATATTGGCCGCCGCCGTCAGGCCGGTGAAAATGCCTTCCGTCTTGCGGTCCTCGGGCAGGAAGGCGACGCCGTTGCCGAGCTTGAGCGCATGGGCGGGACTTTTGGGGCGCACCGTCTTGCCATCGACGACAATCTCGCCCCCGGATACCGGCGCCAGCCCGACTAGGGCGCGAAAGAGATCGCGCTGTCCCTGTCCTTCCAGTGCCGCAATGCCCAGGATCTCACCGCGATTCAAGGTGAGCGAGATATCGTCGAGCGGACCGCCGCAGAGGCCGCTGACGGTCAAGGCTTGTGCCTGTCCGGCTTCCCGCCGGCGCGATGCCGGCCGTTCCGCACTTTTCTGCGAACGGCCCACCATCATTTCGAAGATCTGCGCATCCGTCGCGTCTTCGAGGCTGACCGTCGCGATGCTTCGGCCATTGCGCAGCACGCTGGCGCGCTGGCACAGGGAACGCACTTCGGCCAGGCGGTGCGAGATATAGAGAACGGCGGTGCCGCTCGCCGTCATCTCCCGGACCAATGAAAACAGCCAGTCGACATCGGTCAGCGCCGCGGTCGGTTCATCGAGAATGAGCAATCGAGGCTGATGATGCATGGCGCGGACGATCTCGAGCTTCTGCCGTTCCGCCAGATTGAGGCTGCTGATCTGCCGCAGCGGCGATAACCCGGTCAGGCAGTAGCGTTCGAGAATCTCTTCCGCCGCGCGCGCCGTGCGCTTCGGCGAGACCAGCGGCAACCCGCTTTTCATCTGACGCGGCAAAAAGAGATTTTCGGCAACCGTCAGATTTGGAAGAAGGCTCAATTCCTGGAAGGCCGTCGCCACGCCCAGGCGGCGGGCATCGAGGATCGTGCGCGGCGTATAGCTCTGTCCGCCAAGATGCATGGTCCCGGCATTCGGCTGCACGACGCCGCTCAGGATCTTGACCAGGGTGGATTTGCCGGCGCCGTTCTCACCCAGGAGCGCATGGACTTCGCCCGGCCGGAGCTGCAGCGAAACAGCTTCCAGGGCCACGGTCGCGCCATAAGATTTTGAGACGGCATCTACTGATATGGCGGCAGGTTCGGGATGAACCATGACCATTCTCCCCGCAATTTGTCGTACCCGTTCTTCTTTTTTATAGAAGCTATGAGAACGTTCTCTGAGAACGATTGCATTTTCGTCTCCAGGGAGTCAAGCCGCTAAAAACAATAGGAATTTCTGCCGAAGACGAATTTCTGCCCGGCGAGATGCTGCCGGCGCTTTCTTTGCCAAAAACCGAGGGTCACGTCATGGATGGCACTTATCGCCAGGGCATCCGCCGACTTAGGGCGCGACTTGATCCAGCAGGCGGCTGAAGAAATCCGACTTGCCCTGCGCCGGCTCGCTGCCGGCCAGAATGGCGACGGAGAATCCGATCAGCGAACTGATCTCATTATGGTTGCCGCTCCCGTCCGCGCGCAGATCGCGCACCAGGGTCGGACAACAGAACAGGGCCGCCCGCACGATCTGCCGCCAATGCGCCGGCAGGCAGTCGCGTTCTTTGAGATGGCGCAGCAAGGGCTGCCAGACCAGCGTCATCTTCTGCGCCAGGAAAGCCTGCCGCAACGGCGGCAATTGCCAGTCATGCCGCACGATCAAACGATCGCCCCGGTGCTCGATCGTGCCGCGATAGGTATCGGCGGCGAGCGCCGGATCATAGAGCCAGAGCGGATGCGCCAGGATGTTGTGGAAGGTCGCCTTGACCTCCGCCAGCAAGGCTGGCACATGACGCCCGGCAAAGGCCGGATCATACATGACCAAGGGCTCCGCCGGATCTTCGGGCGCGAACCAGAGATTGGCGTTATGCGCATCGCCATGCGCCACGACACCGCCCGCCCCTATCAACTTCGCCGGCGCCAGCAGATCGGTCGCCGCCGCGAACAGCGCGCCGAGGCTCTGCGCATAATCGATGCCATTGACCTGCCAGGTCAGATGCCGGATCTCGGCCCAGTTCAGCGTCAATCCCGGAAAGCGGAACGGCTGGTCGATGTAAAACCGTTGCAGCCGCGACGGCACTCCATCGCCCGCACGGCTGACCAGCCGGTCATGGAACAGACGGTGGATCGGTTCGGCGGCCGATTGCGCGGCATCGATCGCGTGATGCGTCGCCAGATAGCGCGCGCCCACCAGACGATCGAGCCATGCTTGCGCCCGTTCCGCCTGCGGTGCCAGCGGCGATGCCGGATCGAGATCGCAGTCGCGGCAGACATCCACGAATTTGCGCTGCTCGCGCCGGCGATAAAGCAGGATCTGGCGCCCGACCGAGCGTGACGCCATGGCCGGCAGATCGACCGGATAGCCGGCCTCCGCCAGCAATTCGGCGTTGTAATATTCCGCCAGCGTTTCCGATTCCCCTTCCTCCTGATGGAACTTGAAGAAATAGGCTTGCCCGTTGCCCGCCCGGAGAAAGCCATTGACGCTGTTCAGGCTGTACTGATCGCGATTGATGGTGATGTCGCGGGCATCCAGCGCGAACTCCGCATCGATCAACGCCTTCAGGATGGCCGTTGCCTGGGTGATGTCGCCAGCGGCGATCAAGGCGCGGATTTGCGCGGTGGGTGCCTGTTCTGTCATCGCCGGATTGCCTGTCATCTGGAGAGCCGCGGGGATTGTATAGGCCCGTCTATACAAAGCGCCAAGCAAATGCAAAGCTCGCCCCAGTAATGGATCGGGCAACGGAACGGGCGTGACGGAGACGGCGAGATGGCGCAAGGCAGAACAGCACATGGCCAGGTGGCGCACGGACTGGCGCGATTTTCGCTGGCCGGCAAGCGTGCCCTGGTCACCGGCGCCAGTC
>LNAP01016399.1_pt1 | contig 12589 bp, 10 predicted proteins | sample 602601 | NCBI WGS metagenome assembly LNAP01 (sample SAMN02440304, study PRJNA202911) | soil metagenome | biome: Subtropical and temperate rainforests or woodlands; isolation source: soil samples (1 kg each in a 20% v/v slurry with milli Q water) were... ... | reverse complement strand
GCATGGCTATGCCCCCAGGCCGTTGGACGATGCAGCGCAGCGCGAGCGCCTGGCCAGCTATGGCGCGGGCGCGGTGTACATGGCGCGCGCCATGGCGGCTGCAACAGATACGCCGCCCATGCGATAAAGACATGGGTGCTCCGCGCAGAACAGGCCGGGTGGCAAAATCTGCGTACCCCCTTCAGGAGTGCTGCCCGCCCTCGCAGGCCCTGCGCTCCGCAACGCACCCGGAAAGCCGCGCCACCATGTTCACAGGCATCGTCCAAGCCACGGCAGGCATCGCCGCCATCCACGACCGCGCAGGCCTGCGCACCTTCACGCTTGACTTCCCCGAGGGCTTCTGCCACGACTTGGGCCTGGGCGCCAGCGTGTCCACCGACGGCGTGTGCCTCACGGTCACGGAAATTCTCTCGCCCACGCAGGCCAACTTTGACGTGATGCTGCAAAGCCTGAACATCACCACGCTGGGCAGCTACCAGCAGGGTGACCGCGTGAACGTGGAGCGCGCTGCCAAAGATGGCGCAGAGATCGGTGGCCACCCGCTGTCGGGCCACGTGGATTTCACCGGCACGCTGATCGAGCGCCGCGAATTCGACAACAACCTGGTGTGGCGCGTGGCCGTGCCGTCCGACTTTCGCAAATATGTGTTTGCCAAGGGCTACATCGCCATCCATGGCGCCAGCCTCACGGTGTCGGAAGTGAACCGCGCCGAGGGCTGGTTCGAGGTATGGCTGCCGCCGCGCCACGGTGTTCGAGGGCAAGCAGGTGGGCGATGCGCTCAACATCGAGATCGAGCGCAGCACCCAGGTGGTGGTGGACACCGTGCGCGAGGCCGTGCACGAGAGCCTGGGCCGCCTGCAACCCGTGCTGGAGGCGCTGCTCCAGGAAAAGGGCCTGTCGCTCGACGACTTTGTCCAGGCGCCCGTGGTTCCGCACTGAGAGGCTGAGTGGCGCCATAAGGCGTCATCAGGCGCCTGTCACGACCCGTGGTCATAATGCGCGCCATGCCAAACCGCTGGAAACCCAATGTCACCGTGGCCGCCATCATTGAGCGTGATGGCCGTTTTTTGCTGGTGGAAGAAGACACGGCCGATGGCTTGAGGCTCAACAACCCGGCCGGTCACCTGGACCCGGGCGAGTCACCCATCGAGGCCTGCGTGCGCGAGGTGCTGGAGGAAACGGCACACGACTTCACGCCCGCGGCCCTGGTGGGCGTGTACCTCAACCGCTTCACGCGCACGCGCACCGGCGACGACATCACCTACCTGCGCTTTGCCTTTGCCGGCACCGTAGGCACGCACCACGAATGGCGTGCGCTCGATGAAGGCATCGTGCGCACCGTGTGGATGACGCTGGACGAGTTGCGTTCCAGCGCCGCCCGCCACCGCAGCCCGCTGGTGCTGCAGTGCATCCAGGACTATCTGGCCGGGCAGCGCGCGCCGCTGGCGCTAATCCATACCGACGCGAGCGTGCTGCAAAACGCAGCGGCCCTCTGACGGGGCCGCATGGTTTGGGCGAGGCCGCCTGGGCCTCGTCGGGTTGCAGTGCCGAAATCAGTCCGCCGTCAGCTTGCGCTCCTTGATGATGGCGGCCCACTGGGTCGATTCCTTCTTCATGAAGGCCGCGAAGGCGGCGCGCGTGGTGGGCTGGGGCGTGAGGCCGTGCTTGAGCAAGGCTTCCTTCACGTCGGTATCGTTCAGCACCTTCACGATTTCCTTGTTCCAGCGGTCCAGCATCGGCACAGGTGTTTTGCCGGGTGCCACAAAGGCATACCAGTTCAACGCCTCGAAGCCCGGAAAGCCCGACTCGGCCACCGTGGGGATGTTGGGCAGGTAGGCCGGGCGCGTCAGGCCCGTGGTGGCCAGCGGAATCAGCTTGCCCGACTCCACATGCGGCATGGCCGTGGGCGGTGCGGCAAAGTAGGAAGCGATGCGTTCGCCCAGCAGGTCCTGCAGCGCCGGCGCGCCGCCCTTGTAGGGCACATGCACCATGTCGATGCCGGCGCGCTGGTTGAACAGTTCGCCCGCCAGGTGCGATGCCGAGCCCGCGCCGGTAGAGGCAAAGTCCACGCTGCCGGGTTTCTTTTTGGACAACTGGATGAATTCGGCCAGCGTCTTCACGCCCGTACCCTTGTGCACCACCAGCACGTTCGGAAAGTTCACACCGCCCGAGATGGGCGCCAGGTCCTTGAACGGGTCGTAGCTGAGCTTCATCAGGTGCGGGGCGATGGTCAGCGGGCCGACCGAGCCGAACAGCAGCACCGAGCCGTCGGGTGCGGCGTTTGCCACAAACTGGTGGGCAATGTTGCCGCCCGCACCGCCCTTGTTGTCCACCACCACGGTCTGGCCAATGTTCTCGCCCAGTTTCTTGGCGATCAGGCGCGCAGCGGCATCGGCAGCGCCGCCCGCCGCAAAGCCCACCACCAGCGTGACAGGCTTCTTGGGCGGAAAGTCCTGCGCCAGCGCAGGGTTGCAGAAGGCCACAAAGGCAATGGCCGCGGCGCGGCCTGGATCAGGGTGCGTTTTTTCATGGTGGGTCTCCTGGTGTTGTTTCTAATGAAATGTGGCTGTAGCCCATACCAATCGGGCGCTGGCAGCTATTGTTTTTGATGAATTTCAGTCACTACCCAGCCCGATCGGGTTGGGCTGGCGCTTTTCCACCGCGTGGCGCAACAGCGCTGCGGTGCGGAAGATGCCGTGGGCAAACTTGCCGTAGGGCAGCGTGGCAAACAGCGCCATCACCGCGCCCAGGTGCAGGCACAGCAGCAGCGGCAGGGCGGGTGTGCCACGGCCCAGCCACAGCGCCAGGCCGCTGGTGGCGGTGAGGAACAGCAGGGCGATGAAGCCCCGGTCCATGGGCTTTTGCGTGGCATCGCCGTGCTGCGGGTGGCGGCGCAGGTTCAGCCGCCACAGGCCAGCCGTGCCCAGCGCCAGGCTCACGCCGCCCACCGCGCCCAGCAATTTGGGCAGGCTGGGCAGGTCGTAGGGGGCTGCCCAGCCGAAGGCATAGTGGTACACCGTGGCCACGCTGGTGGCGGCAAAGCACAGCATGAAGCCGTAGAACGTGAGGTGGTGAAAGCGCCGGCGCGACAGCGTGTAGGCGTCGTCCTCGTTGTGGCAGCCGTCGCCGTGGCCGCCGTCCAGGTATTTGAGGCGCAGCACCGCATCGGTGGCCTCGGCGGCGGCGGGTGTGGACAGCGGCGCGCCGCTGGTGGCGGGCGTCACGTCGCGCCAGAAGCGGCGCACGCCCAGCGCTAGCGCCAGCGTGGCAAACAGGAACACCGGCGCAAACAGGCCCACCAGCAGGTTGTGCGGGAAGATGCCGTAGAAGCCGCCCACCGGCGTGCCCCACAGGGCGCCCACGCCTGCGCCGCCAAGCGCAACGGCCAGCACCAGGAACAGCGCCAGCCCTGCGGCCAGCGCCAGCGACAGCGTGAGCCCCTGGCGCTGGTAGAGCTGGCCCAGCGCGGGCGGCCAGGCGTAGTCGGCATAGGTTTGCCCGCGCACCTGGGCCATGGCCTGGGGCACGTTCACCGCAAACTCGTGCGGCGGCGCGTATTGGCAGGCGTGCAGGCAGGCGCCGCAGTTGTGGCACAGGTTGGCCAGAAAGTGGATGTCAGCCTTGCCAAACTCCAGCCGGCGCGTCATGGCCGGGAACACGGCGCAAAAGCCCTCGCAGTAGCGGCAGGCGTTGCAGATCTGCATCTGGCGCGCCACTTCGGTCTCGGGGGCGGACAGCACGATCTCGCCGTTGGCCAGCGCCCTGGCGTCGCGCGTCAGGGCTTCAAGCGTTTGCATCATGTACTCCTGTTTTTGTAGCTGCTTGCGCTTGCTGGATGCGCGCTGGAGGCTTGTTTGACTGTAAAGCTGCTTGCGCCGCCTGCGTACCGGCAATGCGGCCAAACGCCGTGCCAATGCTCATGCCCACCCCGGCGGTGTAGCCCTTGCCCAGCACGTTGCCGGCCATCATTTCGCCCGCCACGAACAGGTTGTCGCTGGGCTGGTTGTTGAAGCGCACGGCGGCCGTGTCGTCGGTGTGCAGGCCGAGATACGTGAAGGTGACGCCAGGCTTGAGCGCGTAGCCATAGAACGGCGCCTGGTCGATGGGCCGCGCCCAGTGCGTCTTGGCGGGCGTGACGCCTTCGGTGCGGCAGTCGTCCAGGGCGGTGTGGTCGAAGCTGCCCACGCGGCAGGCGGCGTTGTAGGCGTTGAGGGTGCGCATGAAGGTGTCCACCGGCAGGCCCAACTTGTGCGCCAGCTCGGGCAGGCTGTCCCCGGAAACACCGGCGGCATGAAGCGGCCAATGGCCTTGCTGTCGATGATCGAGTAACCAATCTGCCCCGGCTGCTGCGCCACCAGGCGGCCCCAGATGGCGTAGCGCTTGGGCCAGAAATCCTCGCCCTCGTCGTAAAAGCGCTCGGCCTCACGGTTGACCACCACACCCAGCGACACGCAGTCGATGCGCGTGCAGATGCCGCCGTCGTAGAGCGGCGCGCGCGCGTCGATGGCCACCATGTGCGCCTGCGTCGGGTCGCCAATGCGGTCGGCGCCATGGTCTTCGAGCAGATGGCGCAGCAACACGCCCTTGTTGTAGGCCGTGCCACGGATCAAAAAGTTGTCGGCCGGCCATTCGCCGCGCTCGTTCTGGCCCCAGGCTTCGCGCAGCCATTCGCGGTTGGATTCAAAACCACCGGCGGCCAGCACACAGGCCTTGGCGGTGATGCGCTGGCCCTTCACATAGGCAGCAATGAAGCGGCCGTTGTCGATCTCGATGCGGTCCACAGGCGCTTCGTAGCGGATCTGCACGCCGAGTTTTTCAGCGCTGCGGAAATACGCATTCACCAGCGCCTTGCCGCCACCCATGAAGAAGGCATTGGTGCGCGCCACATGCAGCGCGCCCGACAGCGGCGGCTGAAAGTGCACGCCGTGGCGGCGCATCCAGTCGCGGCAAGTGCTCGATTCACGAATCACCAGGCGCGCCAGGTGTTCGTTGGTCAGGCCGCCCGTCACCTTGAGCAGGTCTTGCCAATACTCTTCTTCGGGGTAGGCATCGACCAGCACATCCTGCGGCGCATCGTGCATGCAGCGCAGATTGCGCGTGTGGCCCGAGTTGCCGCCGCGCCACTCGCGCGGGGCCGATTCAAGCAGCAGCACGCTGGCACCGGCCTCGCGGGCCATCAGCGCGGCGCACAGGGCAGCGTTGCCGCCGCCGATCACCAGGACGTCGGGGCTCATGGGCAAGTTCTTTTCATCATTCATGGGGGTAGGGGAATGTAGAAAGAACACCGCCGCTTGCGCAGGGGCCGCGCGGCATGACCCCATCACGGATCGTGATGGGTGAAAGACATTCGGCAAAAACCGCCCTTGCGTTGGGTCGGCGTCAGCAAGCCGTGGCATCCTCAGCACCCATAAAGGTATGAGCACCAAACTTCCCATCAACCTCACCGACCTGCTGCGCCAGCGCACGGTCGAGGGCGAACGCATCGAATACAAGGCCGGATGGAATCCGGATGCAATCCTCCGTACCCTGTGCGCCTTTGCCAACGATTTTGAAAATCTCGGCGGCGGTTATGTAGTGATCGGGCAGGATTGCGATGCCAGCGGTGAGCCGGTGTTTCCGCCCGTGGGGCTGGCCGACAACCAGCTCGACAAGATTCAGCAGGAGTTGCTGGCTGCTTGTCAGTTGATTCAACCGCCGTATTTCCCGGTATTGAGCCTGGAGAAAGTGGATGGGCGCAATCTGATAGTGCTGTGGGCTCCGGGTGGACAGAACCGGCCCTACAAAGCGCCGGAAGCCGTCACTGCCAACAAGAAAACCTGGCGCTACTACATCCGGCGCTACAGCAGCACGGTCGAGGCCAAGGGCGAAACCGAGCAGGAGTTATTGAGCCTGGCCGCCAAGGTGCCGTTTGATGATCGCTACCACCCGTCGGCACAGATGGATGATTTATCCAAACCGCTGATGCAGGCTTTCTTGCGGGAAGTGGGCAGCGCGCTGGCGGCAGATGCGCCCGGATTGTCGGTCGAGGCCTTGGCGCGGCAGATGAATGTGGCGGGCGGCCCCACCGAGTCGCCGTGGCCCAAGAACGTGGGTCTGCTGTTTTTCAACGAGGCGCCGGAGCGGTTCTTTCCCGGTGTGCAGATCGATGTGGTCTGGTTCCCCGAAGGCGCGGGCGGAGATCGCTTCGAGGAAAAAATCTTCAAGGGGCCGCTGGCGCGGATGACACGCGAGGCATTGAGCTACATCCAGCGCAACTACCTGCGCGAGACGGTCATCAAGCACCCAGACCGCGCCGAAGCCACACGGGTCTGGAACTTCCCCTATGCCGCCATCGAGGAAGCCTTGGTCAACGCGGTCTACCACCGGTCTTACGAAGAGCGCGAGCCCATCGAGGTGCGCATCAGCCACGAGGATTTGGTCATCCTGAGCTTCCCCGGCCCGGATCGGTCGATCCGGCTGGAGGACTTTCAGGCAGGGCGTGCGGTCAGCCGCCGCTACCGCAACCGACGGATTGGCGAGTTCCTGAAAGAACTGGATCTGACGGAAGGCCGCTCGACCGGCATCCCCAAAATCCTCAAGGTGATGACCGCGAATGGCTCGCCCACACCACTGTTTGAAACCGATGATGACCGACTTTCGTTTGTGATTCGCTTGCCCTGCCATCCGCACGCCGTGGGCGCAACCATGGCCACCGAGCAAGTCACAGGGGAAGTCACAGGGGAAGTCACAGGGGAAGTCACAGGGGAGGTTGAGCGCCTGCTGCGCGCGATGGCGGGCGAGATGCCCCGCCATCTGATCCAATCCACGCTGGGCCTCAAAAGCGCAGAGCACTTCCGTATGGCTTACCTCAAGCCCGCGTTGGAGGTGGGCGTCATCGAAATGACAGTGCCCGACAAACCACGCAGCAGCAAGCAACGCTACCGCTTGACTGACTTCGGTCAACACTGGCTACAGACGCGGCCAGGCAACGCTGCGGACTGAAGCGGGCGCTTGGGTCGTCCGTTTTTTCTATCGGCTGGCTGCCAGAACCCCTCACCCGTTGGCTGCGGTGGTCAACCTCGCGCCAATCCACCGCCCCGACTGCACCAGCTCGCGCACGCAGTCGCCCAGCACCACGCGCGCGGCCAGCGCGGCGGGTGAGAGCTCGTCGTCCGACAGGCTGCACAGCGCAGCGGGCCGGTAGGCCGGGCCATCTGCAATTTCGGCCAGCACAAAGCGCTGCGCCGCGTCGGGGTAGCGGCCCACCGCCGCCCAGGGCTGGATGGTGCTGCCCAGGCCCATGTCCACCGCATCCATCAGCAGCGCGAGTGAGTCGATTTCCATGGCCATGCGCGGCGCCACGCGCGCTTGGGCAAAGGCGGCATCCAGCCGGCTGCGCAGGCCGTGCGGGCCGGTGGGCAAAATCAGCGGCTCATCGCCCAGCTGCGCCAGGGCCACCTTGCCCGCTGGCAGTGGCTGCTGCGCCGGGTGGTGCGCCGAGCGGATCAAAAACAGGCGCTCTTCCAGCAGCGGCAGCACGCTCCAGCGGCGTGCGGGCAAACAGCACGGCCAGGTCGAGCTGGCGCGCGTTGAGCATGGTCGACAGGTGCCCCGACAGGCTGCCCACCATGTGCAGGCGCACATCGGGGTAGCGCTCATGCATGGCGCGCATCAGCGGCACGCCCAGCACCGAGGCCGTGGTGGGCGACAGGCCGACGCTCACACTACCCGTCAACCGCGCCTGCTGCGCCGCCCGCGCAGCCTGGTCGGCATGGCGCAGCGCCAGTTGCGCCTCGCGAAAAAACGCCAGCCCCGCCTCGGTGGGCACGGCACCCTTGGCAGTGCGCTGCAGCAGCCGGGTGCTGAGCTCGCCCTCCAGGCGGCTGATCTGCTGGCTCAGCGCCGACTGCACCATGTTGAGGTCGATCGCAGCGCGGCCCATGGAGCCGAGTTCAACGATGCGGACGAAGTAGCGGAGTTGGCGCAGTTCCATGGGGGTCCTTTTTGCCGGAGTGTTACACCCCTCGAAGCACACTGAATTCTCTGAACAGTCGCGCCGGTAGCGGAGTGTGCATTTTCCAGATGATGTTCATGGGTCGATCGCCCTCGGCCGACTCCAGCGCCACGGGGCCGCAGGCGCGGTAGGCCTCACCCTTGCGCGGCCTCACGAAAAGTTGGAACTGCCAGCCATTGGTCGCGCTTTCGAGGTAGCGGCGGCCACCTGGCGTGTCCGGGCCAGCGCTGTTCTGGCTTTGCCAATGAAAGCGCTCCGCGCTGACCGCGTAGTCGTGGTACGCGATGCGATCGTGGTAGCCCTCACTCTTGTCGAGCGTGACGAACAACAGCTCGGTTTTGCGGCTGATCAATGACAAGGTGCCCGCCTGGAAGGGTACGCGGCGCGACGCCGTCAGCCAGCCCACCGCAGTGAGGATTTCACGCACACCATACGCAGCGTGCAGACACAACGGCGTGTCTTCAAGACCGGGAACCGGATGCGCGCCCAAGGTGCTGCGGGCCTGCAGCAGCGCAGACAACTCCACCAGTTCTGCCGCAATGGCGGGGTGCTGCGCCACACGCGCCATGAAGGCCTCGTGCCCGCCGGCCTGCTCATGGCGCCCATCAATCTGGTAGGCCAGCATTTGCACGCCCAATGCTTCCTCTGCCGTGGGCACCTGCGAATCTTTGTGACGCGTGCCGACTGCAGCCATCACATCGAGCCGACGCGGATCATCTACGTGTAGCAGGTCGCCAAAGCGGCGGCTGAAATAGTCCTCCTCCGGGCCAGGTTCGGCCACCATCAGGCCCGCATCGCGCTTCAGTGCCGTCCAACCACTACGGCCTTGGCCGGTGCCAGCGCGGTAGACGTCTTCCAGGTCCAGTGCCTGGTCGTGCAGAAAATCGGCCAACTGCACGGTCGAGCGGCCACGCAGCGCGGCGTAGGTCTGCAGCTCGGTCTTCAGGCGCCGCCAGTTCTGCGATATCAAGGCCCGCAAACCTTGCAACACCTGCTCGCGCGTCTGGCGTTGCAGGTGAATATGGCAACCGGGCGGCAAACTGCCAAACCCGTTCTCCACACCGTCGGTCAGCTCGCGCCGCGACAAGCCGGTCAGGCTCGACAACAGGCGGTCAAACCGAAACTCCGTGCGGTGCTGGCCCACAAAGTCGAGCACCAGACAGCTTTCCTTGCCGGGAGCCAGACGCAGGCCACGGCCAATCTGCTGCTGAAACAGCACCGGGCTTTGCGTGGGCCGCAGCAACAACAGTGTGTCTACCATCGGCAGGTCAATGCCTTCGTTGTAGAGATCGACTGTCACCAACGCGCACAACTCGCCGTCAGTCAAGCGCTGTGGTGCCCGGCGCCGCTCTTCACTCGCCGTCGTGCCGACCACACAAGCCGCAGGCAGCCCCGCGCGATTGAGCCAATTGGTCATGAATTCGGCGTGGGCCACCGACACACAGAAAACGATAGCCCGTGACTGCCCTGCGTCGGACGCCAAGCGGCGCCATTCATTGATGACGAGTCGGGCGCGAACGTCGTTGCCCGTGACCAGGTTGTCCACCGCCTCCCGTTCCCCCGGCCGGTCCCAAGGCACTTCCGAGAAGTCGGTGGCGTCGTCGCAGGCGTAGTACTCAAACGGCGCCAGCAGTTGCAGGTCCAGCGCATGCCACAGCCGCAGCTCCACCGCCGGGCTGCCGTCTGGCCGTGCATCGAAATACTGCACGATGGGTTGGCCGTCGCTGCGCTCAGGCGTGGCTGTCAGCCCAAGCAACACGTTGGGGCGAACGGCTTTGGCAAAAGCATCAAACCGGTCGGCAGCCAAGCGGTGGCATTCGTCCACCACCACCGTGTGCCAGTGGTCGGCGCCCACGGTGGCCACAAGATCGCGGCTGGTCAGGCTGTCGATGGTGGCGAACAGATGGTTCCAGCGTTCGGGTTGGCGGCTGCCGGTCAGCAGCTCACCGAACTCGGGGTCACGCAGCACCTCGCGGTAGGTGCGCAAGGCCTGGCGCAGGATTTCCTCGCGGTGGGCCACAAACAAAAGGCGCGGGTGCCCGCCTTCGTTGCGGCAGGTGTTGCGGTAGTCGAACGCGGCCACTACCGTCTTGCCGGTGCCGGTGGCAGCCACCAGCAGGTTGCGGCTGCGACCGTGGGCTCGTTCGTTGGCCAACTGCTCCAGCATCTCCTGCTGATAGGTCTTGGGCTGGAGGTCAAAAAAGCTGATGGCGGTCGAGGGTTCGCCACCAAACGACTCGCGGCCCAGCGCCGCTGCCAGGGCCTGCCGGTGTTCAACGTTGTCCGGGTCGTAGCGCTGGAACTCGCTGTCGGCCCACAGCGTCTCAAAATGGGCCACAGCACGGGCAAACAGGGCCTCTTGCGCCCGCTGGGTCAGTTTGACGGTCCACTCCAGCCCACCGGTCAATGCAGCGCCCGAGAGGTTGGCACTGCCGACATACGCCGAACCGAAGCCTGTCTTGCGCTGGAAAAGCCAGGCCTTGGCATGCAGACGGGTACGCCGGCCATCGAGCGACACGCGCACTTCACACCCAGGCAGGCGTGCCAGCTCGTCCAGCGCACGCGCCTCGGTCGCGCCGGTGTAGGTGGTGGTGAGGATGCGCAGACGGGTCTTGCGTGGCGCCTGCCCTGTTGGTTGCGCGCCCATGGCCGTGATCTGCTGCAACACGTCCTGCAGCTTGCGCACGCCGGAGACGGTGATGAAGCTGACCAGAATGTCCACCTGGTCGCTGGAGGCCAGCTCACGGCGGATTTCCTGCAGCAGCGAAGGCGAGCCTTTTCCGGCGGTAAAGAGCCAAGGCACCCCCAGACCAATCTCTGGCGACGCCGGGAACTGCTGGTCACGCTGGACCGCCCGCAGGACCCGCAACGGAGAGGCAATCAGGTCAATGACATCCGCGGATGGACCAGTGCCCACCTCACCAACACCACCCACGAGCCGCTGCCGCAGCATCACCAGAAGCCCGTTGACCAGCTCCAGTTGCGCTTTGACTTTGTCCGCATCCTCGCCGGGCAGGTCGTCGAGGAGTGTCCCAAGTTGCCGCGTAATGGCATCGGTTAGAAATTCAGTCGCTCCGCCCTTCAAGGGCGACACATCTGCGCGAGACGGAGCCAGCTCAGCGAGCGAACGGGCCAGACCCTCGGTCAACAGCAAGTCGTACAAACCATCGGGCAATGCCATCGTCGTCCTTGGTAGGGGGTGCGGTGGCCTGGATTGTCCTGGCAACGCACACGACCAGAAAGCAAAGGACAGATGAATTGCAAAAGCCTGTTCGGCGCCCCAGCATCGACTGCCCTCGAAGGCATGGATAAAAGGTTACTGGGTTTTTATAAAAAATAGGCCTTGGCCTTTATTCATCAAGCGTCATAAGCTACATATTCAATAGCAGTTGTCTTGGGTAACACGGCGATAGCCGGATAATCCCGTCCATGAAAAAGCAACGCGTTGTCGTGGGCCTGAGCGGCGGAGTGGATTCCGCCGTCACCGCCTACCTGCTCAAACAACAAGGCCACGAGGTGGTCGGCATCTTCATGAAGAACTGGGAGGATGACGACGACAGCGAATACTGCTCGTCCAACATCGACTTCGTGGACGCCGCCGCCGTGGCCGATGTGATCGGCATCGAGATCGAGCACGTCAACTTCGCGGCCGACTACAAAGACCGCGTGTTCGCCGAGTTTTTGCGCGAGTACCAGGCCGGGCGCACACCCAATCCCGATGTGCTGTGCAATGCCGAGATCAAGTTCAAGGCCTTTCTCGACCACGCCATGCGCCTGGGGGCCGAGAAGATTGCCACCGGGCACTATGCGCGCGTGCGCCAGAACGCAGCCACGGGCCTGTTCGAGCTGCTCAAGGGCCTGGACCCGTCCAAGGACCAGAGCTATTTTTTGCACCGGCTGAACCAGGCGCAGCTGTCCAAAACGCTGTTCCCCGTGGGCGAGCTGCACAAGACCGAGGTGCGCCGCATTGCCGAAGAAATTGGCCTGCCCAATGCCAAGAAGAAGGATTCCACCGGCATTTGCTTCATTGGCGAGCGGCCGTTTCGTGAGTTTTTGAACCGCTACATCAGCCACGCGCCCGGCCCCATCCAGGACGACCGGGGGCGCATGCTGGGCAAGCATGTGGGCCTGAGCTTTTACACGCTGGGCCAGCGCCAGGGCCTGGGCATTGGTGGCGTGAAAGCCAAGGGCGCCGAGCTGAAGGCCGCGCTAGAGCGGGGCCAGCGCGGCGTGGGTGAGCACGAACCGTGGTTTGTGGCGCGCAAGGATATGGAAAAAAACGTGCTGCGCGTGGTGCAGGGCCACGACCACCCCTGGCTGCTGTCGCACCGGCTTGATGCCCAGGATGCCAGCTGGTGCGCGGGCCATGCGCCCGCGCCGGGCCCGTACGCCGCCAAGACGCGCTACCGCCAGCAGGATGCGGCCTGCACCGTGGTGAGTGCGGTGGGCGCCGACTTTCGCCTGGAGTTTCCCGAGGCGCAGTGGGCCGTCACGCCAGGGCAAAGCGCCGTGCTGTACGACGGCGATGTGTGCCTGGGCGGCGGGGTGATTGCGGCGGTGGACCCGTCGGTCTGAGTTTTTGAAGAAAATGGGCGC
>LNAP01015537.1_pt1 | contig 12589 bp, 15 predicted proteins | sample 602601 | NCBI WGS metagenome assembly LNAP01 (sample SAMN02440304, study PRJNA202911) | soil metagenome | biome: Subtropical and temperate rainforests or woodlands; isolation source: soil samples (1 kg each in a 20% v/v slurry with milli Q water) were... ... | reverse complement strand
ATTGGCGTCCGGGTTGTTCAGCAGCATCTGCGCCAAACTGGCCGGGCCGGAGGTCTCATCGACCCAGGGATAGGCGGATTTGATCAAGACGGTAGCGTTTAACCTGTGATTTTCTGAGGTTCGTTTCATCACTGGGATCATACCGAAAGCTCCGGCTTTTCTCACAGCGTATGCGGCATGCGATGGATCATGACGGCTCCACTTGACCAACTACTCCGATCAATGACAATGACCGAAATATTAGGAGTGGTCATGAAATCAAATCGGATTTTGGTAGGGGTCTGGGCCGCCGTTGGTGTGGGGGTTGTCGTTGCGATTGGGGTGCTCGGTGCTTATGGGCACTACCTTGGCCCAGTTTCTCGGAACGCAACAGACTGGGGAAGCTTCGGATCAGTGATGGCGGGGGCGTTCACCCTACTCAGTTCGTTCGCGACCATTGGAACGTTACTATTTCTTTACCTTCAACAATTGAAGGGTGAAGAACGCCAGATTTTACTGGACATAGAAAATCAGGATAAACAGCAAAAGCACGACATTGTTGTCGAAAAGCAGTTGGCTGCTTTGACATTTGAACAATATCTTAATCATCGAAAGGTTTTTATTGAAAGGCTAAATGAACAATCCGTATTTTTTAGGGGGGATATAGGCTTCGCTGATCCTGATAGGGTCTACACGGCAATGTTTGCTAAAAACAGCCCTAGCCATTGTGAGTATAAGGTAGAGATCGGCAAACCGGAAAATGCCAAAGCCTATGATCTTACGGACTGTCTAGCAATTTACGCCTCCATTAGCGAGCTATTAGAAAATTACCGCGACATGGAAAAACACCTAGTTCTTGTCCAGAAAATTGTTCACCTGCAAGGCTGTCTCGGAATTACTTATGTCGGGGCACATAAAGAAGGTGATATTTTCTTTATGGGTCTGAATGCAGGGCTGAATATATACGACATATCAAAAACATTGCAGAGAATAGAAAGGGTTCTCAACTCAATTCTTTTTTTTACTGGGAACGAAAAGGCTGCCTCAATTCAGCATAAAGGGCAAAGCTCACTTATTCGTGATGGGCTTTATAAAACTCTAACGGAATATCACCGGGCGAAAGGCGGGATTGAACTGCGATTTCGAATTGAGGCTTTACCTTATCTTCACGAACTTTATGAGATTAGCCAGATCCACTTCATAGTTACGGAAAGAATTCTCGAGAAAACCTATTTTGCACTGGCGACCATGCTTGGCAATTATTGCGAAATAGAAAAACTTGCAGATTTCGACTACGCGGATGAATTAACAACTATTATCCTTCGCGAAATTGAAACGGCAAAAAAGCAATACGCTGATAACCCTGATGAAATGAGAATTTTAAACAGAGCCGACAGTTGTCTCTGGGCGGCAATGAACCACCTTGGAGTAACTGAATAAAAAATATCGGGTAACGCTATTTACGGATTTGATCAAGACGGTAGCGTTTAACCTGTGATTTTTTGGGTGTCGTTTCATCACTGGCATCATACCGGGAGTAATCGCGGCAAGACATGGAAACAGGGCTTGAAAGTCGGGCACTATGCCACCATGTAGGCTTGATCACTCAGTCAAGGGATACGACCAGCATGTCTAGTAGAATTGACGAAATTCTCGCCAAGTTACTGAAGGCGAACCCTACGTCTATCAAAGATATCAATGACCAATACGATTACGAGGATGCAAAGGGTGGAGGTAAGCGAGACGCTTCCCTCGTCTCGTGCGGTCAATGTGGTGATTACAATGAGCTTCAATACATATACGACACTAAGCTAAAACCGCTGGTCAACAGGTTCAAAATCACCGAAACGCAAGCCCTTATCGCCTTGGAAGAGTGTTGCTCAGAACTGAAAAACCCCCGTAATCGTGAGGATTTCTACGAACTGCTGGGCAAAAAACTAAATCTGGAAATCAAGTAATAGGGAAACGGCCCGTCTATGCGACTGATCATGTGTGGATGGGCTTTAATCATAGGGAGAATAGTATGGCTTACGTTCAGCTAAATCACGACTTTACAAAGTTCATTGATCCGGAATTATACGCAAGTGTTTTGGATAAAAAAGACGATGGAGATTGTGTTCTTCGACTTCAACTGATTTGCGAGCGATTTTTAAACGTATATTTAAAAGAGCGGATTGCACCCGAAAATATTGAATTCTTCACCAGTGGGCAAGGCAAGGGAGCTGAAATCCTCCGACATTTTAACGAAAGACTTACAACTGCTGTCGCATCTGGGCTACCCGCCGAACTGGCCCGACCGCTGAAACATCTGAACAAAATAAGAAATAATTTCGCACACAATCTTGATTATGAAATCAAGGATGTGGACATGAATAAATATTTTGAACTAGTAGACTTATTCACAGTTGACGTTGGGACGCCCCATGGGTTTGAAGGCAACGTAAAAGACTTTCAAATCCACGGCGATGGGAAAATCACAAAAGCCACCGATAACTTCCAAGCCGGATTTACGGCGGCAACCTATGCCTTGATGACAAAAGCGGGGATCTGGCTAGTCAATGATTTGAATAGACGCGGACAGTTGAACGTTGGCGGTCCACTGCAATAGCGTTTGCAGTCAAGACGGTAGCGTTTAACCTGTGATTTTCTGGGTGTCGTTTCATCACTGGGATCATACCTAACCCCCCGGCTTTTCTCACTCCGTGGGTATTGGCCCGGTTGCGAACGCCCGGCCAATGATGCGTTAAAAGCTCCTAGGCTTCGATCAGGGTGGTTTGATGTGCGGGGACTTGTACCCGTGCAGAAAATCGCCGGGATACGCGATGTGTGGCACGGCATCCGTAGGGTTGGGTAGAATCAACGCAAGGTGCCAGTGCAGGGCCACTACTCAACGATCTCTAAGGATGGCGAATGAAAAAAATAATTTTTGTGCTGGTTGCTGGATCACTACTGACTGGCTGCGTAACGCAAAAGCCACCGCTTTCTGATAGCCAATACACTGCATTTGCTACTCAATTGATAGGCATCCATAAATGCGTTGCCAGCGGAAACATGCCACCAGATACAGGTGCCCGTGGTCAGCAATATTCGATGGCAAATCTTAACACTTGGCAATTCGACCAAAATTATTTCATGAGCCGAGCTAAGCAGATAGCGGATTCGGTCAACCCGTCGCAAGGTGATTGCAACACATTGGCGATGAATATCATGCAAAGAAAAAATCAGATCGAGGCACAAAATCAGCAGGCCGCACAGGAAGCACAAGCGTGGCAAAACCTGCAAAATCAACAGGAACAGAATAAAACCACTTATTGCAATCAAATAGGCACACAGACTATTTGCAATCGATACTAAAACAAGGCGTGCAGCGGCTCGCCTATTCTGGTGGTCGCTTTGCTTGGAAAGTCAAAATAAAGGGCCTAACACCTAATAAAGTAAATGCCGTAAAAATGGGGAATTTCAATAATCTATTGCCGTGTTATTTCCCAATAACGGGTTATTGACATTTGAAATTTAAAAAGCCGATTTGATCAAGATCAATGATCTCTTAAAACGGACCACGGAAAACGTAAAAAGCCCATGAATGAGCCTTTTTTTGTTTTTTCCCTTTAAATCAAGTTTTTTAAATTTTCATGATATCAACCATATCTCGATAGTCCTTTTTACGGTCGTTAAATGTAGCCATAAACTCAATACCATCATCTTTATAAACCGGATTAGATAATGATGGCCTAGTGGCCTTTTTCTGCTTGCTGTCTTCTTCTTGATAGTCATATGGCTTTGAACCAACGATCAACGTGAAATAGCCAATATTGACAGTCATTTTTTTGATCAGCTTTCTATTTTTTACAAGTGAAATCGAAACCCTAAACTCTGTGCGGACTTCTTGAAATTTGAAAAAGTCGTCAGGCTCTAACATTCCTTCAAAAGCCATTCTCAATACTGGATCAATCTCTATGCCGTTTGATGACGGTGTTTTACGGGTTATTATTCTCGTAAGCTTCTGGCATTTGGACAAAGATGAAACCGGTTTAAATTTATGTGTCCTAGTGAGCTTTATAGATGCCGCATCGTAATCATACTGATCAAGATCAATGATGTGAAATTTCTTATGGGTAGCGTCTTGATATTGAGAAGATGCGAAATAGTCTTTCAATAAATATTGCACATTAGACAACGTAGATTTGTTATCTGTGATCAATAGGTGTTTTGTGCTTATATCAACTACATGAACACCAATAACCGCTTTTGCATGACCGTGTTGAAACGTTTTATCTTTACCAAAAGTCGCATTCATGCAAAAAGCTTGGCTACCTAATTCGACCGGATTAAATTTAGTATTATTCATAAATCTCCTTTCTGTTTTGTTACTTAAAATTAGAACACAGAAAAAGATAATGTCAAATTAAAGGGCCGCACTATTTTCATGAATGGGCTTTATTGTCTAACCCTATTTTTAAATAATATTCGACCTTAAATATATTTTCAACTTACTATTGACACGCAATTAATGGCTTGTCTAAGCTAAAATACAACCATCACAAAAATGACAAAACTCAAAAATTTGCAAGATATTCCAAAATAAAATTGTCGATATTTTATTGAAAAATAAATTGTCAAAATAAAGGGCCTAACATCATCAGGCACAAAAAAGCCCCGGTTAGGGGGCTTCATGGTGTCGCTAGATTTTAGATCTTTTCGGCTTTGAGTTTGTCGATCAAAGCTTCGAACGTATCAACCTCGTTTTTCTGCATCAGGTCAGCCAAAAACAAAGCGTAGGTTTTAAATCCTTTATCTTTCATGGCTTGACTGGCAATGCCTTGCTTCGCCTTCTTCAAGATAAATTCAACGCCGTCAATCTGCACTTTCCACTTATCGCTAGGCTCCTTGGGTGCCTTTTGTACGTCCTCGCTCACGCTTTTAGGTGTTTTAGCGGGGGTTTTGATTTGGTGAAGGGAATGCACCACATCAACAAATTCAGCCACTGAATAGCCGTATTTGTCGCGAAGGGTTTCAAGCTCTTCAACAAATTCGATGACTTTTGCTTCTTCTTCATTTTCTCTTAGGTTCTTGATTTGTTCTTCAAGCTGTTTTTGCTGTGCGAGTAGATCAAGCAATTTCGACATTTTTCTTTTTTCCTTCAAGAATAAGATTGATCATCGGAGGACAAATAAACCAGAAAACGGCGTAAAATTCTTGCCAATTGGCATCAACCAATTCAGCGATGGAACTACGACCATGTTCAAGGTTTTCTTGATCTTCAATTTCAGACGCTTCAAGTTGAAGGGTGTAAAGAATGACATAAAGGACATAGGGCTTTAATGCTGCCTTCAAAGCTGCTTCAACGCCGAATAAGCCAAGATCAACCGGCTTCTTAATCTCCAATATGTCGATGCAATATCGATCAAAATAAAGACAGTCTGATGGCTTGTCGGCCTTCGATCCTCTCCACCACTCATCACTTAAAGCACTATGGATAAGTTGTGTATTTACAAAAATCTCACCAATTTTCAAAATATTGTCCATTGCACATGGTTATGGAAAATGGATTTTAAAATCAATCCTTGAAAATGTCAAAATAAAGGGCCTGAGCTCTTACGAGAAAGGTTTTTGATTTTAGATCCACCAGATGAGCTTTTGACGTTGTGCCCTACATCTTATATATAGATTTACGAAGTAAATATCTTTTCTTTTGTGAAAACGTTCGAATAAGCCCGCAAGGATAAGGAAATCTCAAAAACCCCGGTTAACGCTCCTTATTTATTCACCCCCTTTCGGTTAACGCTCCTTATTTTTAAAAGCGGTTTATCTTTTAAAATATGGATAATCTCAAAGCATGATAATACGGTTAACAGCATTTGTTATTTTTTTACTGCCTTAATCTTGTAATTAGTTTTTTTTGTGGTTAATTATAGGTATAACAAGGGTGAAAAATAACCATGAAATACATTTTAAAGGAAAGCGGTAAAGAAAAAGAGGTGTTCAAACTCAAAGGTTATGTATCAGTTCCACGCGTTTTCCTAACTCTTCCATTGTTCAACACAATAAACGCTCACAAAGAGCCGAGAGGCTTTGAGATAGCTAAAAACCACAATGCTAAAAACATTCATATTGCTTCAACGTCGCTGACTATATTCAATGACTTTGAAGTATTTCTTTTTATTTTGCGAAAAGTATACAGCAGCAAAAGCAATGAATTTGAATTTACTCTTGATGAAATAATGAATGACTTTGATGTTAAAATATCACATAGAACAATGTATTTTTCGATCTTCAAGCAGTCAATTAGAAAGCTCAATAAGATCAATATTGAATATGAAGAAGAAACAGAAGATGGAACGAAAACTGTTTTTCTAAACTTCATTACCGGCGAGCTGACTAAAAAAGGCGGAAAGATTGAAGTATCAAAACGTTTTATTGATTTTTTTGGTAGCCTAAAAGAGTTGTACGAGATCGACACGAAGATGCTGAGCTTGTTAACTAATGAATATCAGCGAATTCTTTATGTATTGTACGTTTGTAATAGACGCAACAAAACAAACTATTTCAGCGTTGACATGTTAAAAGAACGTTTCCGCATCAGCAATAAAATGCCTTGTAAAACGTTCATAATGAAAATAAGAAAGGCCAATGAGGCACTCCAAGAAATGGGCCTAATTGAAGGTTTTAAAGAAGATAAAACTAATCGAGTAACTACAAGATTTTTAGTCGACTACAGTTATAAGTCGCTCTACAAAGATTTTAAAGAAAAAAAGGCAATTGCTGAAAAAAAGAAAGCGGCAAGCATCGAAAAGAAAGCCGTTAAAGGGTCGAATTCAGACGATTTTGATCGTGAGTTGAGTGAAGATTTTTACGAAGAAATTGAAGAGCCAAAAGCACCAAATGAATTAACAGATGATGGAGACGAAGAATGGAGATGAAAAAAGAAGAACAGAAACCGCAATTGCCCGGCTTAATAGTAGAAGCTTTGATAATGAGAATTGAGGCACTTATTCACCTAATAAAAAGCGACGTGATTAGATCGTCTATATCTGCAAAATTGGGCGAAATAAAGGACATTAAAGCTTTGTATCAATTGTTATCGCTAGCACAAACATCTATTGAAAATAGTGAACTGATCGAAAATAAGATCAAGGGGGGTCTAGTTTTCAATCCGTTTACTGGTGAGTTAATAAGTGAGCTTGATTACCACTACGCCATGGAAGATATGATCGAAATGATGAAAGGAGTTGTTAACAATCCAGCACCAAAAATGAACCCAAAACCGCCAACGGTTTAACATCGATCAGAGGGTAAATGAATGTAAGAAATTTAATCACCGCTTTAACGCTTTTATTATCAGTCAACGCTTCTTTAGCTGATGACCCTGCATGGTGGAGCGATAGCAAATGCAGAGAGCAAAGAAACAAGGATTACGCTTCGCTAATGTTGCACGGTTTTAAATCTCACGATGCTATTAAAAAGATAGATGAACAATTCAAAATTTGTGTTTGTTCGTCGGGCGATGAAACGAGGGTCGCAGTTCAGTCACTTGCGGATAATCATGAAATTGAAATGATGAGTAACGATGGAGTTATAACCGTCCCTATTAAGTATGGTCGAGATTTCGGAATGATGGCCTATAAAGGCCAATGTTATCTCAATATTGGAAAGCCGGAACTATGCAAAAATTCGACGTTTATGGGTGAAGCAAAACAGTCATTTAATGTATATGAAACATACGACGAAAAAAACAATGTATGTGCTTTTGATTTCGACAAACAAAATAAATCAACGGGGGGATAATATGAACGAAGAATATTGCAGAGCAATGCTTGAACATTTCAGCATTAGAATATATTCATTACAAAAAGAATTCGACGCTTACAAGAATGACCAGATTATCCCAAGCGATGAAAGAAAAGCCGCAATGTTCGACCGCTATCACCGCATTAGGCCGTTAAAATTAGAGTTGCTTTACTTGAAATTGATTTGAAATAAGCAACGATCCCAGTTGGTGAATGTTCATGATGAAATCTAAGAAAAAACAAACGCCATAAGGCGTTTTTTTAATCTGGCCTTAACTGCTGCCTTCTTCTTTTTTCGTTTTGATAAGCTTCGTTTTCGGAACTGCTTTGACTGTTTTTAGCTTGTGCAGCAAGAACACGCATCTCAGAAAGTTTTTCATTCATCGAACCTGCGGCATCATGCACTGCGAATACATCAGCAGTCTTAACAAATCCATCGGCTATACCAACGGCCCCGGTTTTTCCAAGCCTTTTGGCTTTCGTATCATCGTCAGCATTTACAGGAGGTATAAAGCTTTTTGATTTAGGATCTTCAAGATGATCCACCGCTTTTTTAACAGGTGTTGTAGGATGTGGCTTTTTAGCTGGCTTATTAGTCGGTGAAGATGTAACGCTAATCGCTTCAATCGGCTTCTTAAACGCTGGATTTTCAAGCTTCAATTTTTCAAGCTCTGCTTTGTCGTTGGCGTTAGGTGTAAAACCACTTAATGAATACCCTTTTTGGTCTAGTCCCATCATTTGGAATTGTAGCCACGCATTACGCTTAAAATCGTGCGTTCCTGTTAAGTGCAGGGTTTGGGGTTTGCCGCTCTCTGTGAGCTTCTGCAAGCCCGCTTTAATCGCCATTGGGCTGGTGGTGTTGAAAGTGGCCGTGCCATCGCTGTATTCAAAAGCTTTCTTGTTCGTCCCTTTATAATAGAAATCATGACCATCAGGGGTATCGAAGCGAGTATCTAGGACGCGATTAGATTTCTTGATCCTTTTTTCGGTGATGCTTGATTGCTCATCATGAAAATCGCCGCCAATGCTGCCCATTTCACGTATAGGAGCCGTTTTTACTCCAAGACGTGCAAGCGTGTCGGAGAACAGGGGATCGTCGCCAAAACGGGCTTTAAGAGCTTTGTAAGAAGCTCCAACCTCAGAGGCTTTGAAGATCTGGCCGTCTTTCTCCATTGAGTACGCATTGTTGCCGTTGGTGATCAAGGTGAAGCCGTCAGCATGGAGGAACTCAAGGAACTCACCGGCTGTCATGGCCATTTCAGTCACAGCGTTTACAGCCTCTTTAAATTTTTTCTTCTCGGATTTAATGCCGCGATTTTCAAGCCTATATTCGTTCGATGGTTTTGGACTTGTAGGCATTCCGGGATTTAAAGACTTTCTGTTTTCAACGACTTTTAAGCCGTATTCTTCTTCGATTTCCTGACAAGCTTTTTCAAATAAAGCAAAATCATTATGCTTAGTGTAAAGGTTTCCTTTGTTGTCTCTTTTATTCCATACAAGATGAACGTGAATTTCATCGGTGTCAGTATGAACTGCCCAACGGTGTTTTCGATTATCTAAGTCAAGAACGTTACGCCAAACGGTTAAAGCCAAATAACGGGCCATTTCAGGCGAAACTTTATCATCAGTGTGAAAGCTGATGATTTCATGTACTGCTTCTATTTCCTGAGTTCGACCAGTTTTAGATTGATACTTGTTGTTAACCTGCCTGAATTTCTTCGCCCCGAATTCCGCATATTCTTCCATGCTGGTGTTGTTAAATTTTTCTTCACTACCGCCAACCAACTCAGCTTTTTCTAAAATATAATTCATTGTGCGAGTGGTCGCAGCATTGTCAGGGAGTTTGCTTTTTACGTCCCTGATCATTTTGAACCTCTTTTTTTGATTACTGCTTTTTTTGTTTTAGTTGCAACGAAGTCATAGAGCTTTTCAAAGCGGTCAGATACTTGTTCAAGTGTTGCCGCCAGCGTTCACCTTCCTCGCCATCTGGTTAACATTGTTCCCAATGCTTTCGAGCATTTTTTCGATTTTTGAAAAAGAAGCGAGAAGATCGTCGTTGGTGATTTCGACAGTTTGAGCAAAGCCATCGTTAACGATTTTTTTGATTACTGCTGTTTTAGTCATTGAAAGACTAAAAGCGAGTTCGTTGAATTTTTGCGTGTCTTCTTTTGAAATTCTTATTGATACTTTATCTTGTGCCATGTTTCTCCTGATCGATGTGTTTTTAATTTGGTGAACAAAGGCCGGGGCCTGTTGTTCGTTGGTGGATCATTAGCTTTCCGAAACGTCATCACCTTCAAGATCACCATGAATAATTACATTTAATCCATAGGTGAAGGCACCCATACATTGTAATTTGATTTCGTCTTTTATCAGGTCGTGTGTAAAAACCTCGCCAAGAAGATAAGTGATAAACTTGATTTTTTCATGGTCGTCACTACCTAATAATATTTCTTCTACTATCCCTTCTTTCAAATTGAATACGCATCCCTCATTAAGTCCTTTAATTAGTTTGTATAGTTGATCTAGATCTTCACCTGCTGAGCTATTTGGCTTCTTAGATTTGTGTGCATCAAAGTCGAATACGTTAGTGTCTTTTTTGTCTTTCATAATTTTCCTCATGTTTAAGTTTATTTTTCTGTAATGTCCGAAGGCATTACAGGGACTTGCTTTTGCCTTACCATTTTCAAACGAAGTGCGAAAATCAAGAAGGAAACGGAACAAAAAAGACCGAAGGTTTTTTTGTGCCCGACAAATTTAACGAAGTTAAATGTCGGACGTTTCCATTGCTTGCCTGTTCTTTAATAGACTTCTATAAATGTTGTATCATATATTTTAATGTTTTCAATAGTGTCCGACAAATCTGTATGACAAAAAAGTGTCCGACAAATTTTAAAAGTGTCCGACAAAAAACGTTTGATGATTAGACCTTTTATGTACTCTTTTGCCGTTTGATTTTTAGACTGCATAAAAAAAGGCCATCAAATTAATGACAGCCTATTTTTAATCGTTTGATGGTTAGATTTTTTCGGGCGGCTTATAGTTTAGGATTTCTTCAAATTCTCTAAAAGACTGCTCGCTGAAGCTTTTGGCGATGTATACATTTTGAATAATTCCATCATTTATAAACCGCTTCACGCCATTTTTAAAGATTATGGCAAAATCTACTAGCTCGAAATCAATATTGATGCTTTTTATAATTTCATGTAGCAAAAGGTTGATTTTTGCACGGGTTTCATAAGTGCCATTCTCTTTAAGTTCTTCAATGGCGTTATCTACGTTGGTGTTATAGACGTTTAATTGTGAGATTTGAGCGTGTAGCTCAGTGCGTTCAATTTCCAAGGCTTTATTGGCTGTTTCTGCGTTCTTGGCCGCTTCAATCATGAAAGCCGGAAGATCGCCGGTTTCAACAAATGACTTTTGAAAATTTTCAAGAAGCTTTTGGTTTTTCTCGATCTTGGTTTCAATTGCCCGGATTTGCTTGATTAGTTGTTCAAGCGGGTTATTTTCGTTTAGAACGTCCGCGAGGTTGATTTCTTGAATAGCGTTCAACATGACAGCTTCGAAATCGTCATAACGCAAACGCTTCAAAATACATTCGCGTGTAAACTTCCCTTTTTTACAAACAATATAATTGACCGACTTCGGAACTTTCGCCCGTTTATCAATACCGGGATTGAGTAGATGAACAGGGCCACCACAATCGACACATTTCAAAAGGCCGGTGAATAGGTTTGTGAATAGCTTCCCCTTGCGACCTTTACGGGTCGAATTTGCAGCGGTGATGCGTTGGCATTGCTCAAATGTTTCACGGCTCACAATTGCCGGGAAATAGTTCTCAATAGGTTCACCCGCTGGGATCAGGTCGCGTTTCCCGGTGCCTTGCTTTTGTGGTTGGTAAAATCCGAAGGTTGCCGGGTTTCTCAACATTTTTGAAATGATCGAAGGTTCCCAGTATTCCGCACCTTTGAAGGTCGGAATATTTCGCTCATTCAAGATGTTTTTGATTTTCAGCGAACCATTACCATTTTGGAAAAGTTCGAAAATTAGGCGGACGGTTTCAGCTTTTTCGGGATTTAGGACGTATCGACGGCGTTTAATCTGTTTACCCTTGGTTTCGTCCATTAGATAAAAGGTTTCCGTATCAAGCCACGCCGGGGCCTGTGCGGTCATTGCTACGCCATGACTGGCGGCTAGTTTTCTTTTTTCTTCCCAGTTCGACAGACCTTTGTCGCTTTTGTTTTTACTTTCACCATGCGAACGGGCTGCATCAATGGACAAATTGATGATGGTGAAAACGTCATTTACATCTTCAATTATTTTTTGTTCATTGTTGCTGATGATCGCCAGCTTCAACCCTTTTGAAATGATCGCATTGACCTTCAAGATGGCATCAATGGGGCCGCGACGGGTCAGCCGGTCGATGTTTTCCAGTGCGAACACATCACCGGGCGAAAACTTCCCGGCGTCTAGGTCAGTGAAAAACCGAGCAAGCTGCCTTTGCTCCGCATCGTCGGAGAACGACGAACGCCCAATGTCTTCAATTGAATGACTTTCATCGAGCGAAAGCCCATATCTTAGGGCAAAATCAGCGATCAGCTTTCGCTGACGTTCAAGCGAAAAGCCCTTCAATTGCTCGCTTGTGGACATACGAAGGTAGGAGATTAAACGTGCCATTTGCTGCCGCCTGTAAGATCCGATCTTGCAGGTATTATACGTCCGACTTGATCAGCACGGCATTGCCCGGTCCCTGGGCGCTGAAGTTCAGGGAATCGCCGCCACGGGCGTAATACATATAGATGTGGCCGCCATCCAGAAACAAA
>LNAP01004632.1_pt1 | contig 12591 bp, 8 predicted proteins | sample 602601 | NCBI WGS metagenome assembly LNAP01 (sample SAMN02440304, study PRJNA202911) | soil metagenome | biome: Subtropical and temperate rainforests or woodlands; isolation source: soil samples (1 kg each in a 20% v/v slurry with milli Q water) were... ... | reverse complement strand
AGCAAGCCGACGGCGACCGCGGGCCCGGGCGCCAGTGCCAGTCCCGGTGCCGGTTCCATTACCGGCGCGAGAGCGGGCGCCGCGCCGCCTCAGCCCGTCGCCGGACACAGGCTTCGCCTGACGGGCATGATCGAGACCGGCGATGCGCAGAAGCTCGGCAGCCTGCTGTCCAAGCTGCCGGTCTCCACGGCGGCAAAGGCCGACAGTCCCCTGACGACCATCGAGCTCAGCAGCCTTGGGGGCAGCCTCACCGAAGCCTTCGAGATCGGCGCGCTGCTGCGGACCTTCAAGGTGATCGCCGTGGTGCGCAAGGCGGACATCTGCCTGTCGGCCTGCGCCCTGGTCTTCCTCGCCGGCAACGCCCATCGCGTGCCGTCGACCTATCCCGCCGAATGCAATCTCGAGATCGGCGGCAAGGTCGGGTTCCACAATTTCTCGCTCAACCGCAACGGTCTGCGCGACGTGACCGGCGACGATCCTGTCGCCAGCCGGCTGCAGGGTTTCGCCGACGCGCGCGGCGGTGCCGCCCAGCTCGTCAAATATGCCAGCGAGATCGGCCTGCCGCCCGACTTCGTCGCCGGCCTGATCGGGCGGGCGGTTGACGACTTCCAGTTCATCGAGACGGTCGGGCAATTCCTGGCGCTCAAGGTCTGTCCCATCGGCCTGGGCCGCCCGGGCATCGCCCTGGACGCGCAGGCGATCAACATCTGCAGCAACTCGACCGTCGCGCCCGCGTCGGCGACGCCCCTGGTGGCGACGGCCATCCCCATGCTGCAGGCCAGGCGCTACATGCTCGAACGCGTCCAGGAAAACATGCAGCTGTCCAAGGCCAAGGGGCGTCTCGCCGACCAGCTCGCTTCGGGTGCCGTGATGCGCGTGACCGAGGAGATCGACCGGCTGTACGACGATCTCCGCGCCGCCGGCCTCGCCCTGCCCGACATACTGGGGCAGACCTTCGAGGTCGGACGCAGGGTCGGCGGCGCCTACGAGATCCTGTGCTACGTCAGCCTTTCGCCGGACAAGCCTGACGAGTACGATGTCGTGCTCCAGGGCCCCAAGGGGCTTTCCGACTCCGGCCGGCCGCCGCCCGAGAATTCCCGGCGGCTGTTCCTGTTCAATCCGCGCGACAACATCAACCCGCGTGCGCCCCAGACACGGTGACTGCCGCACCCGCCTCGAGCGGACGGTGATGCGCGCCCCCTGCGTCGCATTGGAACAGGCGCGGAACAGTCTGCGCGCTGGACGCGGCGTGAGGCTGGAGGGATGTTGAACGAGAGGTAGCCACCTCGTCGACATAAGATTGAGACGCTTGCAGTTCATCATGACAACAACCGATAGGCACAGCATGGCGGCGCAAGGCCAACCTTCAGCAGGCGCAGCGCCGCCTACCACAGTACGACTTCAAAACATCGCCCAGTCGTACGGCCAGTCGGCCGCTCTCATGGCTGCGGTCGAGATCGGTGTGTTCACCGCAATCAGCAACGGCGCCGGCACCTACGACGAGGTGGCGAAGGCCGTTGGCATCCATCCGACCAATGCCGAGCGCCTGGTGGTGATGCTGTGCGCGGCGGGGCTGCTCGAGGCCGCCGATGGCCGCCACACCAACGCCGCGGACGTAGAGCGCTACCTGGTCGAGGGCAAACCCGGCTACATGGGGCGCTGGATCACCTTCACCAAGCCGCAGTGGACACAATGGGGCCGGCTGGCCGAGCACCTGCGCACCAAGGACCTCAAGGTGATGGGCTCGATCGAGACCTTCACGGTGGCAGACGCGCGACGCTACCACGAGGCGACCTACTCGATCGGCCTGGGCGCCGGCCGCCGCTTCGTCCGCCAGGTCGATCTTTCAAGCCGCAGGCGCATCATGGATATCGGCGGCGGCTCGGGCGCCTACTGCATCGCCGCCGCCAAGGAGCATGCCGCGATCCGCGCCGTCGTGCTCGACCTGCCGGTCGTCTGCGAAGTGGCGCGTGACTTCATCGCCGCCAACGGCGTTGCCGATCGCGTCGAGGCTCGGGCCTGCAACTTCACGCGCGATCCGTTCCCGGCCGACTGCGACGTTGCCATCATGGCCTCCAACCTGCCGATGTACGGCCGCGACATGATCGCGAGCGTCATCAAGAAAGCGCATGACGCCCTGCTGCCCGGCGGCCAGATGCATCTCATCGGCGAGATGACCAACGACCAGCGCACCGGACCGTGGGGGCCGGCTTACTGGGGCCTCGGCCAGGCCGTGTCGGATTCGCTGGGCCTCGCCCATTCGGAAGCCGACGTGCTCGGCTACTTCCGCGCCGCCGGCTTTTTGGACGTCGGCCTGCACGACTTCATCCCGGGATCGCTCGGCCGTGTGAGCGGCACCAAGGCCAAGTGACGTGTTCCACACCGCCATCTGCGATCGCTCAATATCGAGTATCGGATCCTGCAGGGCGCCTTGCAGGGCGGCGTGGCCGTGAGCGAGGCGGGTGGGCTGGGCGTGCTGCCTGACGCGGTGCGCAGGCGGAGCGGTTGCCGGCGCTGGCGCAAAGATAGAACGCTTCGTCTGGCAAGCACTCGGGCTCGGCGACACAAAGGCAGGCATCCTCGGCCGGCCGACCCACCATATGGACCTCTCTACGGAGCCCAAAAAGTCGCGAAAGTGAACTGGCTCCCACTGACCGCAGTTCTTGACACGATGGGAACTTGAGTTATAATAGCCGCTCGCTAGGCGGCGTTCCCGCGTTGTTGCTCTTTGCATCGTTCATCCGAGACCAAAAGGCTGCGGCCGACACCCGCGCAGCCCGTCCGGCCGCTTGTCTCCGGACGGGCTTGCTGGCTCTCCGACACAGACGATTCCTAACATCTAAACTATCGTAACTATCCTAATTCCAACCTATGGGGGTCGGTTCTCCGTCCACCAACAAGCGAGGACCGCGGAAACCTCGGGAACCTCGGAAACCTCTCCCCGCTGACGGCAGTGCATGCACCGCTCGCTGCCCGTATCAGGGCTTGCGCTGCAGGCCCCAGGTCTTGGCCAGCAGCTCGCCGATACGGGCGGCCACCATGCGGTTGCCGGGGCTGTGACCTTCGGCGTCGGCGAGATAGTGGATCGAATCGGCGTAGATGGTGCTCGTGTCGTTCTTGAAGATGTCGCCCAGGTCGTAGATCGGCAGGCCGCGCTCGCGGAGCGTCATCATGCCGGCGACCATGCGGCGATAGAGCTCGCCGTAGGCCAGGTCGCCGACGACGCGCCGTTCCGCGTCGGTCAGCGTCTTGCCCCAGGCCGGGATGGGCTGCATGAAATAGGCCGACTTCACGCCGTTGTCGTGCGCCACCGCCTCGGTCGCGCGGAAGTACTTCTGGTAGAGGTCGAGCTGGACGTCGAACAGGCGTTGCGGATTGTCCTGGATGTCCTTCGGCAGGGCGAAGAGGCTGGGGATCGTCGTCCGCTTGCTGGACTTGAAACTGTCCTTGCCCTTGGCGGCCGCCTCGATGCCGCGAATCAGCAGGTAGGCCGCGTGCGACTTGCCGAGGACCGGATTGATCGACATCGCCCCGGCGATGCGCCCCATCACCCAGCCGATCGCGGCGTCGCCGAAATTCTCGTCGGCGGCGAAGGGATTGGCTTCCAGGAAGTTGGCCGCCGGGCCTTCGAGGCGCTGGTCCATCTTCGGCTGGAAGTAATAATGCTCGTTGTAGCCGCTGAGGTTGATCGTGGCGTCGACCGCGCTGGCGTACATCGCGAACGCAATGAACGACTGCGGTTGCTTCCACGCACCGGCGGCGGCATCCAGCACCAGCCAGGGCTTGCCGCTGGGGCTCAGCCAGGTCTTGTTCAGCTCCTCCTCGAGATAGCGCGGATAGGGCGGCTTCTGGTTGCCGCCGAGATAGGCCGCGACCGAGCCGCCGCTGATCATGACGACGTAGCGGTCGGCCGGCTTCACGGTGGGGAAGTCGGGACCGAACAGGCCGACATTGTTGGCCCACGAGATGCCGCACGGCGGGTTGGCGTGATGCACGAACGCCCAGTAGGGATGCGGATAGAGCGTGTCGATGAAGCGGCAGCCCGTGCCCCGGGTCATGTCGCGCACGTAGGTGTTCTGGGTGCGCTCGAACAGCTCGGCGGCCGGCGTATGGCGGCCATCCTCGAGGTAGAGCCAGCCGATCGCCATGACCTCGACCGCGGCCAAGGCGATGATGAATCCGACGACGATGGAGATGAACGCGAAGAGGCGTTTCTTCATCACACCGGCTTGTCGCCGCTGATCTGGACACGCCGCATGAGGCGGCGGAACGGACCGGTGTCGCCCAGCGCGATGTGCTTGGTGCTGCGGTTGTCCCAGAAGGCGATCGAGCCCTTCTCGTAGCGGAAGCGGAAGGTGAATTCCGGCCGGTTGCCGTGCTCCATCAGGAAATCAAGCAAGGGCTTGCTCTCGGCCTCGGTCATGCCTTCGAAGCCCACCGTGTAGGACTTGTTGACGAACAGCATCTTGCGGCCGGTCTCGGGATTGGTGCGCACCACGGGATGGGCGGTGCGCGTCTCGCGCCAGTCCGCACCGTCGCGGTGCTTGGTGGAGCGGCCCTTGTTCTTCCTGGCCTGCGGGCCCGCCACCATGATGTCGGTGTGTATGGCGCGCAGTCCCGACAGCATCTTCTTCATGCCGTCCGACAGCGTCTCGTAGGCGAGGTACTGGTTGGCGAACATGGTGTCGCCGCCATAGGGCGGCACGTCGATGCCGTAGAGGATGGCGCCCATCGGCGGCTCGGGCCACATGGTGGTGTCGGCGTGCCAGTCCTCGCCGACATAGCCGGTGTCGCCGGGCTCGCGGCGGACCATGACGATCTCGGGATCGTCGCCCATGCCGACATAGTTGGGATGGATGAAGATCTCGCCGAAGCGGCGGGCGAACGCCTTGTGTCGGGCGACGTCGAGCTCCTGGTTGCGGAAGAACACCACGCAATGCTCGTTCAGCGCATCGCGGATCTCGCCGATGGTCTCGTCGTCGAGGTCCTGGGCCACGTCGACGCCGGAAATCTCCGCGCCGCCGGCGCCGGAGAGCAGACGAATCTCGAGACGCGTGTTGCGCATGGGCTCGCTCCGCCGTGTGTTCCTGCTCAAGGCTACCCCAAACGAGGGTGCCTTTCATGCTCTTCCGGACCGCGCGCTTCCAGCGCGCGGTCCGGAAGAGGTGCCCTCACTGGCAGGTAAACGTGATCTTTCGCGGTGTGATCGTGGGCAGGGGCGGTGCGGCGGGGTCGGTCGGGCGCGGCCACGAACGGTCGGCCAGGTGCTTTTCGACCACCGGCAGCAGCAGGTTGAAGGTGATCCAGGCCTGCAGCCGCAGCCCGGCATTGTTGGTGTGGACGGCATCGACGAACAGATCGGGATCGAGCGGGAAGTAGCGGGCGGTGTCGATGAACGGGATGCCGTGCGTCCTGGCGTATTTGGCCAGCAGGCGGTTCTGGAACTGCGCCAGCCGCTCCATGTCGCGATAGCGGTAGGGGTAATAGCTGCTGTTGAGCTGCTCGAGGATGTACTTGTGGCGGACCGGGTCGAGCACCATGCCGTCCTTCACCATCCACAGGAACGAGCTCACCGCGAAGTCGCTGCCGACCTGGCTGACGGCGGTGCGCATGGCGTCGAGGTCGCGCTGGATCTGGTTCAGGCTGACCGGCAGCCTGGGGTAGGCGAGGTCGGGATCGGCTTCGTCCAGGCCCTCCGGCCATTGCAGCTTGTAGTCGGGTTTGGGCCATTCGCGGCCGTCCTGGGAAGGGCCGGTCATGCCGATGGCGGCGCGGATGCGCGCGGCGATGGCCGAGTAGCGCGTGGCCGCCTGAAGCCAACCCGGCACCGCGGTGGCCGGCGGCGCCCTGGGGGCATCCGATCGCGGTATCACCTTGTCGACGATCGACTGCAGATAGAACTGGTTGCCGCCCTCGTAGTAGACGACGAGGTCGGGCCTGAGCGGCGCCACCTCGTTCTTGACGATGGCGACATTGTCCGTCGACACGATGCTCTCGCGCGCCGCGTTCAGCACCTCGAAGTGCACATCGAGCTTCTTCGACTCGGCCCAGCGGTTCAGCCAGTAGCCGACCAGCTCGGGATAGGAGAAGGGCAGGTGCGGCGGGCCGACGGTGGTCGAGGAGCCGACGAACACGATGCGGATGGTCCTGGGCCCGCGCGGCACCTCGATCGGGGCGCCTCGCCAGCCCATCTGGTTGGTCACCAGCCAGGTCGGCTGCGTGGCGTCGGGCATGTAGCGATAGGGCGGGCGGGCCTCGCCGCCGGGCGGATCGTAGAGGTAGAGCATGCCCGGCGCGTGGCGCAGGAAGCCGTGCTTGCAGGGATCGCCGGCGAAGGCCGAGTTCCACGCCTTGAACACGTCGGCCGGGCGGAATTCCATGCCGCCGACATTGTGCTGCTCGACGTAGTGGAACACGCGCTGCCATTCGGGATCGACCTTGCCCCGGTTGGGCAGCGGCGGCGGCTCGCTGAAGAACCATTTGCGGTCGACGCCGGGGGCGAGCGGAAACTTGTCCAGCATCGCCGGGTCGACGGTCGCGCTGCCCTCCGGGTTGCCGAGCGGCATGGCGAACATCGGATAGCCGTCGATGTAGCGGACGGCTGCTTCGGCAACGAGGAGGCTTACGACGATCGAGGCAAGAAACAGCAGGACGTTCTTCAGCTTCAGGGCGCTCCCATGGGACGGGAAAGCCACCTAGCACAGAATTCGGGCGGTGCAAGCCTTCCTCCCCATCGCCTTCGGCGTTGGGGAGGAAAGCTAACTCACGGCACCTGCGGTGCGGCCTTCGGCGCCGCCTTGGGCGCCTTGCCCTTCTTGCGCCACTCCTCGAAGCGCTGCAGCACCGTGAAGAACGACGGTACGAACAGCACGGCCAGGCAAGTCGAGGCGATCATGCCGCTGAACACCGCAAGACCGAGCGAGATGCGCGAATTGGCGCCGGCGCCCGTCGCCGTCACCAGGGGCACGACCCCCAGGATGAAGGCGAACGACGTCATCAGGATCGGCCGGAAGCGCGTGCGGGCGGCTTCGACGGCCGACTCGATGATGCCCTTGCCGTCGACGAGGCGCCGCTCGCGCGCGACCTCGACGATCAGGATCGCGTTTTTGGCGCTGAGCGCGATCAGCAGCATCAGGCCGATCTGGGTGTAGAGGTTGTTGGCAAGGCCGAGCGCACCAAGCGCGATGGCCGGCCCGACCAGCGACAGCGGCACCGCGAAGATGACCGCGAGCGGCAGGACCCAGCTTTCGTACTGTCCGGCGAGGCAGAGATAGACCAGCAGGATGGCGAGCGCGAACACGTACATGAGCTGGCTGCCGACCAGGTTCTCCTGGTACGACATCGCCGTCCATTCATAGCCGGTGCCCGGCGGCAGGACCGCGTTGGAGATCTGGTCCATCAGCTGGATGCCCTCGCCCGAGCTGAAGCCCGGCGCCGGCGTGCCGACGATCGAGGCCGACGGATAGAGGTTGTACAGGCTGATGAGGGGCGGGCCCGTTGCCTCGTGCAGCTCGGCCAGCGCGCCGATCGGCACCATCTTGCCCTCGATGTTGCGCACCTGCAGCTTCAGGATGTCCTCGGGCTTGGTGCGGTACTGCGAATCGGCCTGCAGGAAGACCATCAGGGTCAGGCCGAACTTGTTGAAGCGGTTGACGTAGGTCGACCCCAGGTACGAGGAGAGCGTGCTGAACACGTCGCCGATCGACACTTTCAGCGTCTCGGCCTTCGAGCGGTCGATCTCGACCCGCACGTGCGGCGCACCGGCGCGGAAGGAGGTCACCATGTTGGAGAGCGCCGACTGCGTGCTGGCGTTGCGGATCAGGTTGTCGGTGGCGTTCTGCAGCTTGACGTAGTCGAAGCTGCCGTCCTTCTGCTCGACCTGAAGCGCGAAGCCGCCGGCATTGCCGACGCCCTGGATGGCGGGCGGCACCAGCGGGAAGCTGTGGCCGTCCTGCAGCGTCCTGAGCTGCTCACCGATATGCATGACGATCGAGCGCAGATCCTGGTTCGGCTCCTTGAGGCGCACGCCCCAGTCCTTGAGGATCACGTAGGCGACACCGCCATTGGCCAGCATGGAGTTGCTGTCGAGGACGGACATGCCGGAGAGCGCCACGACCTTGTCGACGCCCGGCGTCGCCATGGCGATCTTGCTGACCTCCTCCATCGCCGCATTGGTGCGCTCCAGCGAGGCGCCGTCGGGCAGCTGCAGGCCGACCAGCATGTAGCCCTGGTCCTCGTTGGGGATGAACGCCGTCGGCAGGCGCGCCACGCCCCAGCCGCCGAGGCCGGCAATGACGAAGGCGACGAGCATCATGAGGATGCTGCGACTGGCCATCTGGCCGATCAGCCAGGCGTAGCCGTCCTCGAGCTTGCCGTAGACCTTGTTGAAGCCGCGGAAGAAGACGTTTCGCTGCTCCGGCGGCACCGTGGGCCGGAGCCACATGGCGCACTGGGTGGGCTTCAGGGTCGCGGCGTTGACCGCGCTGATGAAGGCGGTGGCCGCGATCACCAGGGCGAACTGGGCGAACATCTGGCCGGTCAGGCCGGGCACGAAGGCGGCCGGCAGGAACACCGACATCAGCACCAGGGTGATGCCGATCACCGGCCCGAACAGCTCGCTCATCGCCTTGATGGCGGCGTCGTGGGGCGTCATGCCGCGCTCGATGTGATGGGCGACGCCTTCGACGATGACGATGGCGTCGTCGACCACGATGCCGATCGCCAGCACGATGCCGAACAGGGTCGTGGTGTTGACGGTGAAGCCCAACGCCGCCATGGCGGCGAAGGCGCCGATGATGGTGACCGGGATGGTCGTGGCCGGCACCAGCATGGCGCGCCAGTCCTGCAGGAACAGCACGATGACGATCAGCACCAGGACACCCGCCTCCATCAGGGTCAGGAAGACCTCGTGGATCGAGGCGTTGACGAAGCGGGTGGTGTCGAAGGGCACCTCGTAGACCAGGCCCTTGGGGAAGGCCTTGCCGAGCTCGGCCATCTTGGCGTTGACGCGTTTGGCCACGTCGAGCGCGTTGGCCTCCGGCAGCTGGTAGATGGCGATGCCGGCGTTCGGCCGGTTGTTCAGCTTGGAGGTCATCGTGTAGGTCTGGGCGCCGAGCTCGACCCGTCCGATGTCCTTCAGCCTGAGGATGCGTCCGCCGTTGCCCTGCTCGGACTTGACGACGATGTTGCCGAATTCCTCCGGCGTGCTGAGCCGGCCCTGGATGTCGACCGTGAACTGGAAGTCCTGGCCCTTGGGCGCGGGCGGCGCGCCGACCTGGCCGGCCGTGACGGGCTGGCTCTGCTCCTGGATGGTCTTGCTCACCTCCGACGGCGTCAGTCCGTAGGTGTAGAGCTTCTGCGGATCGAGCCAGACGCGCATCGAGTATTCGCCGATGCCCAGCACCTGCGTGTTGCCGACGCCCGGCAGGCGCGACAGCTCGTTGACCAGGTTGATGGTGGCGTAATTCGCCATGTAGAGGCTGTCGAAGGTCGAGTCCGGCGAGTTCAACGACACGATCTGCAGGATCGAGGTCGACTTCTTCTGCACGATCACGCCTTGCGCCTGGACGGGCATGGGCAGCGAGGCCAGCGCGGCGCTCACCTTGTTCTGCACCAGCACCTGGGCGAAATCGAGGTTGGTGCCGATGGCGAAGGTCACGGTGAGCGTGTAGGTGCCGGCATCGGTGCTGTAGGACTGCATGTAGATCATGCCTTCGACGCCGTTGACCTGGAGCTCGATGGGCAGCGCCACGTTGTCGATGACGGTCTTGGCGTTGGCGCCCGGGTAGGTCGTCGTCACCTGGACGGTCGGCGGCACGATGTTGGGATACTGGGCGACCGGCAGGGTGACCAGCGCGACGGCGCCCAGGATCACGATCACGATCGCCAGCACATTGGCCAGGACCGGCCGATTGATGAAAAACTCGGAAATCATCGGTGCGGACCGGCGCCTACTTGGTCGTCGTGATGTTGGCGCTGGGCGGCGGCGGCGGGATGGTCTCGAGCTTCGGCACCACCTTGCCGCCGGGCACCGCCTGGCCGTTGGTGGTCAGCACGACGCGGTCGTCGGCGGCGAGGCCCTCGGTGATCACCCGCAGCCCGCCGACCAGGAGCTGCCCGGTCTTGATGCGCTTCTGCTCGACGACGTTGTCCTTGTTGACGACCAGCACGTACTTGCCGGCCTGGTCCTCGGCGACCACCCGATTGGGGATCAGCAGGACGGGCGTCGAGCCCAGGCCCATCGGCAGCCTGATGCGGGTGAAGAAGCCCGGGATCAGGGCGCGATCGGGATTCTTGAACAGGCCGCGCACCAGGATGGTGCCGGTCTGGGCGTCGATCTCGGGCGCCACGTAGTTCAGGAAGCCGGTATGCGGGTAGCCCTCCTCGTTCATCAGGCCGATATCGAGGGGGATCTTGCCCAGCTCCTCGACGGTGAGGCGCCGGTTGGCGAGGTTCTGGCGGATCTTCAGGACATCCTGCTCGCTCACGTTGAACTCGACGTAGATCGGGTCGAGCTGGACGATCGTGGCGAGCTTGGTCGCCTTGCCGTTGCCGACCAGCTCGCCGACCGAGACGAGGTGCTTGGACACGATGCCGTCGAACGGCGCCTGCACCGTCGTATAGCCCAGGTTGGTCTGGGCGATGGTGAGGTTGCCTTCGTTGTTTTCGACGCTGGCCCTGGCTGAATCGCGCTTGGCCTTGGCCTGGTCGTAGGTGTTCTGTGCCGTAACGTTCTGGCGCAGCAGCGTCTCCTGGCGGGTGAACTCGGCCTCGGCATTCAACAGTTGTGCCTTGGCGCCGTCGAGCTGGGCCTCGGCTTCCTTGACCTGGGCCTTGTACATCGTCTGCTCGATGACGAAGAGCGTGTCACCCTTCTTCATGACCGAGCCGTCGACGTAGTTCTGCGATGTCAGAAAGCCCTCGACGCGGGCCACCAGGTCGACGGTGGCGAAGGCCACGGTGTTGCCCGTCAGCTCCTCGTAGGGGGTGACGTTCTGCGCGAGCGGGACGGCGACCTTGATCTCCGGCGGCGGCGGCGGCTGGAACTTGTTCTCAGGCTTGCAGCCGACCAGGAAGGCGACCAGCAGCGGCAGCAGGATCAAGCTGCGATTCATGTTCCGACGACGCTCCCCAGCCAGTGGTCCGAAAGCGTTACCGCATCCCCAACCGGAACGCCACCGCATCGACGTCAGGCGAAGGGTAAGGGACCCTCGAAACGCCCGATATAGCTGGTGTGCGTCACCATTGCGTCATCGCGCCACCAGTGCAGCAGGCAGGCCGGCGGCTCGCAGAAGGAGGCCGGCGAGGCGTCGGGCCGGAGGTTCAATGCAATTTGTGTCGCCGTGCTGGGGCAGGAGACCAGCACCGTGCCGGCCCAGCGCTGCAGGATCGGCCGATGGACATGGCCGCACAGCACGCGCTCGACATCGGCGAAGCGGCCGATCACGCCGGCAAGCCGCTCGGGCTGCCGGCACATGTACTTGTCGAGGTAGGGGATGCCGGTGACGATCGGCGGATGGTGCATCAGCACCAGGGTCGGCGCTCCCTGGGCCTCCCTCAGCGCCGTCTCCAGCCAGGCGAGGCCCGCCTCGTCGACCTCGCCGTGATGGTTGCCCGGCACCGTGGTGTCGAACGCCACGATGCGAAGCGGCGGGCAGTCGATCACGAAGTGTTTGGGGCCGCTGGACGGCAGGTAGGCGTGGTCGGGGAAGCAGCGCGCCAGGACCTCGCGGTCGTCGTGGTTGCCCGGCATCAGCAGGCAGGGCAGCTCGAGCCGGGCCAACAGGTCGCGCAGGTTGGCGTATTCCGCTTCCAGCCCCTCGTCGACCAGGTCGCCGGTGATCAGCACCAGGTCGGGCCGCGGATCGAGCCGGTTCAGGTGCGCGACGGCATCGGCGAACATGCGGTTGGAATCGACGGCGTCCTTGTAGCTCTGCCCGACGGGCCGCACGTGCAGGTCGAGATCTGCGCCAGGAGCATCGGTCAGGACCGGCGGAATATGACGGAGAGGTTGTTGGCCGGCATTTCCACGACCTCGGGTGCGGCGAAGCCTTCGGCCGCAGCGAGCGCGCTGATCGCTTCGAGGTCGCGAATGCCCCAGGCGGGATCGCGCCGCCTGAGGTCGCGGTCGAAAGCCTCGTTGCTCGGCGCCGTGTGCCGGCCGTCGCGGCGGAACGGGCCGTAGAGATAGAGAAGGCCGTGGTCCTGCAGGATGCGAGCGGCGCCTGAGATCAGTCCGACTGCCGCCGTCCATGGCGCGATATGGATCATGTTGCAGCAGAGCACGGCGTCGGCCTCAGCGACCGGCCAGGCCGGCGCCTCGGCGTCGAGCGTCATCGCCGGCCGGATGTTTGAAAGCCCGCTCGCTTCGGCCCAGGCATCGATGCTGGCCAGCGCCTCGTCATCGGGGTCGCTCGGCTGGAACACGAGCTGCGGCAGGGCGGCGGCGAAGTGCACGGCATGCTCGCCCGAGCCGCTGGCGACCTCGAGCACCAGACCTTCGGAAGGCAGGTGCTGCGTCAGCGCGCGTTAATGCAAGGCTGCATGTTTGCCACCTTTAGCCTGTTCTGGACCGCCGTACCGCTGGAACTG
>LNAP01021044.1_pt1 | contig 12594 bp, 14 predicted proteins | sample 602601 | NCBI WGS metagenome assembly LNAP01 (sample SAMN02440304, study PRJNA202911) | soil metagenome | biome: Subtropical and temperate rainforests or woodlands; isolation source: soil samples (1 kg each in a 20% v/v slurry with milli Q water) were... ... | reverse complement strand
CGAACTGGTCGACGGGGTCAGCAAACTGACCCAGATGAACTTCGAGACCAAGGCCGAAGCCCAGGCTGAAAACTTCCAGAAAATGGCCATGGCCATGGCCCGCGACATTCGCGTGATCCTGGTCAAACTGGCTGACCGCCTGCACAACATGCGGACCCTGGAAGTCCTGTCCGGCGAAAAACGCCGACGGATCGCCAAGGAAACCCTGGAAATCTATGCGCCTATTGCCAACCGGCTGGGCATGCACGCCATCCGCATAGAATTCGAAGACCTCGGCTTCAAGGCGATGCACCCGATGCGTTCCGCGCGGATCAACCAGGCGGTCAAGCGCGCCCGGGGCAACCGCAAGGAAATCGTCAACAAGATCGAAGAATCACTCAGCCACTGCCTGGCCATCGACGGCATTCAGGGTGAGGTCAGCGGTCGTCAGAAACACCTTTACGGCATCTACAAGAAAATGCGCGGCAAGCGTCGGGCCTTCAACGAGATCATGGACGTCTATGCGTTCCGGATCATCGTCGACAAGGTCGATACCTGCTACCGCGTGCTGGGCGCTGTACATAATTTGTACAAACCGTTGCCAGGTCGCTTCAAGGATTACATCGCGATCCCCAAGGCCAACGGCTACCAGTCGCTGCACACCACGCTGTTCGGCATGCACGGTGTACCGATCGAAATCCAGATCCGCACCCGTGAAATGGAAGAAATGGCCAACAACGGCATCGCTGCCCATTGGCTGTACAAATCCAGCGGCGACGAGCAGCCAAAAGGCACGCATGCCCGCGCCCGGCAGTGGGTCAAAGGCGTGCTGGAGATGCAGCAACGGGCCGGCAACTCGCTGGAATTCATCGAGAGCGTGAAGATCGACCTGTTCCCGGACGAGGTCTACGTGTTCACGCCCAAAGGCCGGATCATGGAGTTGCCCAAAGGCTCCACGGCGGTCGACTTCGCTTCGACGTGGGCAACAGCTGCATTGCCTGTCGGATCAATCGTCGTCTCGCACCGCTGTCCGAACCGCTGCAAAGCGGCTCCACGGTCGAGATCGTCAGCGCTCCCGGCGCGCGACCGAATCCGGCGTGGCTCAACTTCGTGGTCACCGGCAAGGCGCGGACTCACATCCGCCATGCGTTGAAACTGCAGCGCCGCTCCGAGTCCATCAGCCTCGGCGAACGCCTGCTGAACAAGGTTCTCAACGGTTTCGACAGCTCGCTGGAGAAAGTAGCCGCCGAGCGCGTCAAGGCGATGCTCACCGAGTACCGCCTGGAACTGATCGAAGACCTGCTCGAAGACATCGGTCTGGGCAATCGCATGGCTTACGTAGTCGCCCGCCGACTGCTGGGTGAAGGCGAGCAACTGCCGAGCGCGGAAGGCCCGCTGGCGATTCGCGGCACCGAAGGCCTGGTGCTCAGTTACGCCAAGTGCTGCACGCCGATCCCCGGCGACCCGATTGTCGGCCACCTGTCCGCGGGCAAAGGCATGGTCGTGCACCTGGACAACTGCCGCAACATTAGCGAAATCCGCCACAACCCGGAAAAATGCATCCAGCTCTCGTGGGCCAAGGATGTCACCGGCGAATTCAATGTCGAACTGCGCGTCGAGCTGGAACACCAGCGCGGCCTGATCGCTTTGCTGGCCAGCAGCGTCAACGCGGCCGACGGCAATATCGAAAAAATCAGCATGGACGAACGCGATGGCCGCATCAGCGTGGTCCAACTGGTGGTCAGCGTGCACGACCGCGTACACCTGGCCCGCGTAATCAAGAAACTGCGTGCACTGACCGGGGTGATTCGCATCACCCGCATGCGTGCCTAAGCCACCCCATTACAAGGAGTCATTCATGACCAAAACAGTTATCACCAGCGACAAGGCCCCGGCCGCCATTGGCACTTACTCCCAGGCGATCAAGGCCGGCAACACCGTTTACATGTCGGGTCAAATTCCTCTGGACCCAAAAACCATGGAACTGGTTGAAGGCTTCGAAGCCCAGACCGTCCAGGTGTTCGAGAACCTCAAAGCCGTGGCTGAAGCCGCTGGCGGTTCGTTCAAGGACATCGTCAAACTGAACATCTTCCTCACCGATCTGAGCCACTTCGCCAAGGTCAACGAGATCATGGGCAAGTACTTTGACCAGCCTTACCCTGCCCGCGCCGCCATCGGCGTAGCAGCCCTGCCAAAGGGTTCGCAGGTTGAGATGGATGCCATTCTGGTCATCGAGTAATGTGTCCGGCGCAGCCTTCCAAAGGCTGCGCCGATCTTGTTTTGAAAGGATTCCACCATGCGCCAAGCGCTAGCTCTCTCGCTGGTCGCCCTACTCTTGGGCGGTTGTGCCAGCAACCCTGCCGATCGTGATATCAGCGGCACCTGGATCAATCAGGCGGCGATCGATGCTGCAGCCAAAGGCGGCCCGCTACGCGAAGCGCTCCAGGCTTATGGCCCGAACCTGGAATGGGACGTCAATACCAAGGCCGGCCAGGCCCGCTACACCAACGGTTTTGAAAATGTCGACGGCAAGCTGCTGGGCGAAGAGTCCGGCGCCTGGAAGGTCGACTTTTATGGCAGCTCCGCCAGTGAGCTCAAGCGTGATGGCAAGCAACTGAGCCAGGTCGCCAGCGACAATGAGCCGGAGCAAGTCTTCGACCGCGCGCAAGTTACGGTGCCGGACGGCGCACCGATAGGTGCCAGTTTTGAACGCGCACTGTACTCGGCCTACATGGGCGGTAGCTGGAAAGTCGTCAGCGGTCCCGGTGAAGGCAATACCGTGCAATTCCAGGCTGATGGCCAGGTTGCCGGCCTGCCGGGGGCGGATCGTTATGCCTTGTGTCTGGCAGGCGATTGCGCGTCGATGAGCGGCGGTAATGACAATATGTGGTTACAGGCGAATGGTCAGGGCAATACCTGGATCTTTGCGCGCAAGGGCAAGGAACTGGAAATCCTCCAGGCAGTGAACACCGCACAGGCGGATGAAATGCCACAGTTCACCCCGGGTAATCGCAAGTGGTTGCTGGAAAAACAGTGATACAGAATACAGGAGCCTACGGGCTCCTTTTTCTTTAGCCTGCACCGTCGAATTCTTTGCCCCCTCAAGGATTGATCATGCGTCCACTGCTTATCCTTGGCCTATTGCTGCTCGGCGGCTGTACCTCTATGCCCGCAGAAACGGATATCAGCGGTATCTGGATCAATCAGGCGGCCATCGATGCAGCGGCCCAAGGCCAGTCTTTACGTGAAGCCCTGAACACCCATGGTCGGAATCTGGAATGGGACATCAATACCCACACCAGCAAGGCGCAAGTGAGCAGCGGTTTTGAGGTGGGTGCGGGCCAACTGCTGCAAAAGTCACCCAATGCCTGGACCGTCGACTACAACGGCTACGGCACTGACGAGCTGCGCCTGGATGGCAAGCGACTGACTCAACTGGCCAAGGAGCAAGTCCCCCAGCAGGTGTTCAGTCGCCCCAGCAAGACCGCCAAAACGAAAACAGGGTGGGTTGATACCTTCCGGAGCGCCTTGAACGCTGCTTACATGGGCGGACAGTGGGAAATCATCGACAGTCACGGAACAGGCCAAATGGTCGTGTTTACGGAAGATGGCCACGTTTCGGGGTTACCGGGAACCGATCGATACGAGTTATGCCTGGACGGTGATTGCGCCAGCCAAGGTGCAGGCAATGACACCTTGTATCTGGGCACGGGCGACCTGAGTGACACATGGATTTTCGTTCGCAAAGGCAAGCAACTGGAGATTTTCCGGGCAATCAATCAATCCCGGCCAGACGAAATCCCCCACTTCACCCCCGGCCAACGCCAGTGGCTGTTGGTAAAACAATGACCCAAAAACAAAGGCGCCCGCAGGCGCCTGTTGTTTAGAGGCTCGCTCAGCTCAACTCCCTTGGGCAAGTATCGCGGCGTAGCCTTCGCGATAGCTCGGATACTTCGGTGTCCAGCCCAAGGCTTTCGCCCGGGCATTGCTGCATTGCTTGCTGCCAGTGCGGCGCACGCTTGCGTCTTCGGCCCATTCGGTCACGCCCAGATACTCACGCAACCAGCCCACCACTTCGGCCAGCGGCGCAGGCGCGTCGTCTACACCAATGTAGATGTCATCCAGCGCTACACCGCGACGATCCGCTTCAAGCAGACACGCCAGCAACCCCGCCGCGTCGTCGGCGTGAATGCGATTGCCGTACAACGGTGGGTCGACAGCCACGCGATAACCCCGACGAACCTGAGTCAGCAGCCATTCGCGACCTGGGCCGTAAATGCCGGTCAAACGTACGATGCTGGCCGGGATGCCACTATTGAGCGCCACTTGCTCCGCCTCCAGCATCAATCGACCCGAATAGCCTGTTGCAATGGTCGGCGAGGTCTCATCGACCCACTCGCCCTCCTGCTGGCCATACACACTGCTGCTGGAAACGAACAGCAGGCGATTAGGCACCTGCCCATAGTCGTTCAGCCACTCCAGCACATGCTGCAAACCCTGCACATAAGCAGCGCGGTAACCCGCCTCATCGTGATCGGTGGCGGCTGCGCAATACACCAGGTAGTCCACCGCACCGACTGGCCAGGTCGCTGGACAGTCTTCATTGAACAAGTCACCGGCAACGCCAATTACCCCCGCGGGCAGGCGTGAGACGTCACGCCTCAGGCCATGAACTTCCCACCCGCCAGCAAGCAATTGCGTAGCCAGACGACTGCCAACATCACCGCAGCCGGCGATCAAAACAGAAGGCGCAGACATCAGAAAACTCCCATCAGAAAGGCACAGACTAGCGCTGGCAATGGACGAGCGGCTAGCAATGAAGGAAAAAAAGATACTCTATTACTTTTGTTAACAAGAATTACTTGCAATAATGCCCGCCACTTTTGTTCTCGGCCTCACGAGGCCTGGAAGAACATTTACCGTCTTTCCGGCCAGCATGACACGCAATCAATTCCCCGCTTCGCCAACCAAACGACCTCGCGCCTGGAGCGCAGTGGCCGCCCTGCTGCTCAGCCTGATGCTGGCGCCGACCGCCACTTTCGCTGACGCACAAGCGCCCGCCGCTCCGGCCGCCACCGCTGCTCCAGCTCCAGTTCCAGCCGCTCAGGTTACGCCGGCTGCGACCGATCCGGCCCAAGCCGTAGACGCTACCGGCGAAGACGTTCCGCAAGTCCTCGAGGCCGACAACTCCCTGGGCATGGCCCATGACCTGTCGCCGTGGGGCATGTACCAGAACGCCGATATCATCGTGAAAATCGTGATGATCGGCCTGGCCATCGCCTCGATCATCACCTGGACCATCTGGATCGCCAAGGGTTTCGAGCTGATGGGCGCCAAACGTCGCCTGCGCACCGAAATCGTCCACCTGAAAAAAGCCACCACGCTCAGAGAAGCCAGCGCTTCAGCCACCAAGCAAGGCACCCTCGCCAATTTGCTGGTGCATGACGCCCTGGAAGAGATGCGTTTGTCGGTCAACAGTCGCGAGAAAGAAGGCATCAAGGAACGCGTTGCCTTCCGTCTCGAGCGCCTGGTTGCAGCCTGCGGTCGCAACATGAGCAGCGGCACCGGCGTACTCGCCACCATCGGTTCCACCGCGCCGTTCGTCGGCCTGTTCGGGACCGTGTGGGGCATCATGAACAGCTTCATCGGCATCGCCAAAACCCAGACCACCAACCTCGCCGTCGTGGCTCCCGGCATCGCCGAAGCCCTGCTGGCAACCGCGTTGGGTCTGGTGGCAGCGATTCCTGCCGTGGTGATCTACAACGTCTTTGCCCGCTCGATTGCCGGTTACAAGGCACAAGTCTCCGATGCCTCGGCTGAAGTCCTGCTGCTGGTTAGCCGTGACCTCGATCACCTGCCGACCACCGAGCGCTCCGTGCAACCCCACATGGTCAAAGTAGGGTAATCAGCCATGGGCTTGCATTTGAAAGAAGGCGCAGACGACGATCTGGCCGAGAACCACGAAATCAACGTCACACCGTTCATCGACGTGATGCTGGTGCTGTTGATCATCTTCATGGTGGCGGCCCCGCTCGCCACCGTGGACATCAAGGTCGACCTGCCTGCTTCCAGCGCCAAACCGGCGCCACGACCAGAGAAACCCGTGTTCCTCAGCGTCAAGGCTGACCAGCGCCTGTTCCTCGGCGAAGACGAAGTGAAGGCCGAAGCACTCGGCGCCACCCTCGACGCCAGGACCCAAGGCAAGAAAGACACGACGATCTTCTTCCAGGCTGACAAAGGCGTGGATTACGGCGACTTGATGAGCGTGATGGACAACCTGCGCTCTGCCGGTTACCTGAAGGTGGGTCTGGTCGGACTCGAGACGGCAGTCAAGAAATGATCACGACGCGCCAAAAGTTGACGCGTTACAGCACGAGCCTGGCCGTGGTGCTGGGCGTCCATGCGCTGGCCATTGCGCTGGCGCTGAACTGGACCTCGCGCCCACCGATCGAGCTGCCGCCGCAGGCGATGATGGTCGAGTTGGCGCCGGTTCCGGCCCCGCCACCGCCGGCACCGCCGAAAGTCATAACGCCGCCACAGCCACCCGCCCCGGTGGAAGAACTGCCGATACCGAAGCTGGCTGAAGTGCCAAAGGCGGAGATCGCGGTGCCGAAACCGGTCAAACCCAAGCCAAAGCCTCAACCGCCCAAGCCTGTGGAGAAAAAGCCGGAGCCGCCTAAAGAGAAGCCGTCCGAGGAAAAACCGAGCGACGCGCAACCGACTCGGGCGCCAACGGAGAAATCCGCTCAGCCGGCACCGGGCCCATCACCGGCGCAGCAAGCGGCCAAGGCCAGCTGGCAAGGCACCCTGCTCGCTCACTTGGCCAAGTACAAGAAATACCCGGCCAGTGCGCAGGCGCGGGGCAAGGAAGGCATGAACCGTCTGCGCTTCGTGGTGGATGGGGAAGGTAACGTGTTGTCGTTCGAACTGGTGGGCGGCTCTGGTACAGCGGATCTGGACCGGGCGACCCTGGAAATGATCCGCCGCGCCCAGCCACTGCCCAAGCCCCCGGCGGACATGTTGACCAACGGCGCCATCGAAATCGTTGCACCGTTTGTTTACTCGCTGGAAAAACGCCGGCGTTAAACCACCGCCGAACCATTGTGGGAGCGAGCCTGCTCGCGAAGAGGCCATCACATCCAACATCCATGTTGACTGATACACCGCTTTCGCGAGCAGGCTCGCTCCCACAGAGATCTCCGGCAGCAGGAATATCTGTGAAAGGCACCCGAAAGGTGCCTTTTGCATATCCGCCAGCGGCAAACCTGCTTTGCCCTGTGTCACTCAACGCACTCAGTCTGATAACGTGCGTCTATCGATTGCAGCCGGTATGCTTGGCCCGCAACTTCATGGACGCTTGCTATGACTCTTACAGAATTACGCTACATCGTTACCCTCGCCCAAGAGCAGCACTTCGGCCACGCCGCCGAGCGTTGCCACGTCAGCCAGCCGACCCTGTCGGTGGGCGTGAAAAAGCTTGAAGACGAACTCGGTGTGCTGATTTTCGAGCGCAGCAAGAGTGCCGTGCGCCTGACCCCGGTCGGCGAAGGCATTGTCGCCCAGGCGCAGAAAGTGCTGGAACAGGCCCAAGGCATTCGCGAACTGGCCCAGGCCGGCAAGAACCAGCTGACCGCGCCGCTGAAAGTCGGCGCCATCTACACCGTCGGCCCGTACCTGTTTCCGCACCTGATTCCACAACTGCACGCAGATGCCGTTGTACATCGAAGAAAACTTCACCCACGTGCTGCGCGACAAACTGCGCAACGGCGAGCTCGACGCGATCATCATCGCCCTGCCGTTCAACGAAGCCGACGTGCTGACCCTCCAGCTCTACGACGAACCGTTCTACGTCCTGATGCCGGCCCAGCACCCGTGGACCCAAAAAGAATCCATCGACGCCGCCCTGCTCAACGACAAGAGCCTGCTGCTGCTCGGCGAAGGCCACTGTTTCCGCGATCAAGTGCTGGAAGCCTGCCCGACCCTGGCCAAAGGCAATGACGGCGCCAAGCACACCACGGTGGAATCCAGCTCCCTGGAAACCATCCGCCACATGGTTGCGTCCGGCCTCGGCATCTCGATCCTGCCGCTGTCGGCGGTCGACAGCCATCACTACGCCCCCGGCGTGATCGAAGTGCGCCCACTGACGCCTCCGGTACCGTTCCGCACCGTGGCCATCGCCTGGCGCGCGAGCTTCCCGCGGCCGAAGGCGATTGAAATCCTCGCTGACTCCATTCGCCTGTGCTCGGTGGCCAAGCCGCAAGCACCGGTGGTTGCGGCCTAAGTCGCTGCCATGACCGAGTTGTCGCAAGTTTCGGTGACGGCACTCAAGGGTGTCGGCGAGGCCATGGCCGAAAAGTTGGCCAAGGTCGGCCTGGAGAATCTCCAGGACGTGCTTTTTCACCTGCCGCTGCGCTATCAGGACCGCACTCGCGTGGTTCCGATCGGCCATTTGCGACCCGGACAAGACGCCGTGATCGAAGGCACCGTCAGTGGCGCCGATGTGGTCATGGGCCGCCGCCGCAGCCTGGTGGTGCGCCTGCAAGACGGCACTGGCGGGCTCAGCCTGCGTTTCTACCATTTCAGCAACGCCCAGAAAGAAGGCCTCAAACGCGGCACGCGCATTCGCTGCTACGGCGAAGCACGGCCCGGTGCGTCGGGGCTGGAAATCTACCACCCCGAATACCGCGCCATCACCGGCGACGAGCCGCCGCCGGTGGACGAAACCCTGACCCCGGTTTACCCGCTCACTGAAGGCCTGACCCAACAGCGCTTGCGCCAATTGTGCATGCAAACCCTGACGATGCTCGGCCCCACCAGCCTGCCCGACTGGCTGCCGACCGAACTGGCGCGTGACTATCAACTGGCGCCGCTGGCCGATGCGATTCGCTACCTGCACCACCCGCCGGCCGATGCCGATGTCGACGAACTCGCCCTCGGTCATCACTGGGCGCAGCACCGTCTGGCCTTTGAAGAACTGCTGACCCATCAACTGTCCCAGCAGCGCCTGCGCGAGAGCATGCGCTCCCTGCGCGCGCCGGCGATGCCAAAAGCCACCCGGCTGCCGGCGCAGTATCTGGCCAACCTTGGCTTCACTCCGACCGGCGCTCAGCAACGGGTCGGCAACGAAATCGCCTACGATCTCAGTCAGCACGAGCCGATGCTGCGGTTGATTCAGGGCGACGTCGGCGCGGGTAAAACCGTGGTCGCTGCCCTCGCCGCGTTGCAGGCGCTGGAGGCCGGATATCAAGTGGCGCTGATGGCGCCCACCGAAATCCTCGCCGAGCAGCACTTCATTACCTTCAAGCGCTGGCTCGAACCGCTGGGCATTGAAGTCGCATGGCTGGCCGGCAAGCTCAAAGGCAAGAACCGCGTGGCCGCACTGGAGCAGATTGCCAACGGCACACCCATGGTGGTCGGCACCCACGCGCTTTTCCAGGACGAAGTGCAGTTCAAAAACCTCGCGCTGGCGATCATCGACGAACAGCACCGCTTCGGCGTGCAGCAGCGCCTGGCATTGCGGCAGAAAGGCGTCGGCGGGCGGATGTGTCCGCACCAACTGATCATGACCGCGACGCCAATTCCCCGGACGCTGGCCATGAGCGCCTACGCCGACCTCGACACCTCGATCCTCGATGAACTGCCGCCCGGCCGGACGCCGGTGAACACCGTGCTGATCACCGATACCCGGCGCGTCGAAGTCATCGAGCGGGTGCGCGGCGCTTGCGCTGAAGGGCGCCAGGCCTATTGGGTGTGCACGCTGATTGAAGAGTCGGAAGAGCTGACCTGCCAGGCCGCCGAAACTACTTACGAAGACCTCACCGCCGCCCTCGGCGAGCTGAAGGTCGGGCTGATCCACGGGCGCATGAAGCCTGTCGAAAAAGCCGCCGTCATGGCCGAATTCAAGGCCGGCAACCTGCAACTGCTGGTCGCCACCACGGTGATTGAAGTCGGCGTCGACGTGCCCAACGCCAGCCTGATGATCATCGAAAACCCGGAACGCCTCGGGCTTGCGCAATTGCACCAGCTGCGCGGTCGTGTCGGTCGGGGCAGCGCGGCCAGTCATTGCGTGCTGCTTTACCATCCGCCGCTGTCCCAGATCGGTCGTCAGCGTTTGGGCATCATGCGCGAAACCAACGACGGGTTTGTCATCGCCGAGAAAGACCTTGAGCTGCGCGGCCCCGGCGAAATGCTCGGTACGCGCCAGACCGGCCTGCTGCAATTCAAGGTCGCTGACCTGATGCGCGACGCCGATCTGCTGCCCGCCGTGCGCGACGCCGCCCAGGCGTTGCTGGAGCGCTGGCCGGATCACGTCAGCCCGCTGCTCGACCGCTGGCTACGTCATGGGCAGCAATACGGCCAAGTGTGAGCACCGTCGCAGTTTCTGAACCACCGTTCTGAGCAAGCTGGTTATACTCCTGCCATTGTTTTACAACGGATACAGACCATGACCGAAGTTGCCCTCGCACCCGCCACCCCGCACGCTCCGTCGGTTATTCGGCTGATGCTGGGCAAATTGGGTATCGCCTACGAAGAAGTCATCGACCATCACGGCCTGAACGCCGCACGCAAAGTGCAGGCTGTTCTGCTCGATGACGCCGTGGGCACCCTCATGGTGCTGTTCCCGCAGAACCAATTGCTGGACCTCAACAGCCTCGCTGAATTGACGGGCCGCCGCCTCACCGCCGTGTCGACCGAACGGCTGGTAAAAATGCTCGGCAAACACAACCTGAGCCTGCTGCCCGGCATGCCGGCGCTTACCAGTACACCGTGCCTGTATGAAGAATGCCTGCTGCGCGAGCCGAAGTTGCTGATCAACTCGGGCGAGCCGGGCGTGTTGCTGGAGATCACCAGCGAAGACTTCAAGACCATGCTCACCAAGGCCAGCGCCGCCAACTTCGGCGAAGCCCTGACCAGCATTCGCCCGAACCTGGACCGCCCTCACGATGACCGCGAGGAAATCACCCAGGCCGTTCAAGCGTTCACCGCGCGACGCATCCAGCAACGCCTGGAAGAGACCATCGAAATTCCGCCGCTGGCCGAGACCGCGCAGAAAATCATCAAACTGCGCGTCGACCCCAACGCCACCATCGACGACATCACCGGCGTCGTCGAAACCGACCCTGCCCTGGCCGCACAAGTCGTGAGCTGGGCAGCCTCGCCGTACTACGCGTCGCCGGGCAAGATTCGTTCAGTAGAAGACGCCATCGTGCGGGTGCTGGGTTTCGACCTGGTGATCAACCTGGCGCTGGGCCTGGCTCTGGGCAAAACCCTGAGCCTGCCAAAAGACCATCCGCAACACACCACGCCGTACTGGCAGCAATCGATCTCGTCATCGAAGGCCTGACCCGCGCCATGCCCCGCGCCCAGCGCCCGGAAGCCGGCCTGACCTACCTCGCCGGCCTGCTGCACAACTTCGGCTACTTGCTGCTGGCCCACGTGTTCCCACCGCACTTCTCGCTGATCTGCCGCCACCTGGAGGTCAACCCGCACCTGTGCCACAGCTACGTCGAGCAGCACTTGCTGGGTATCAGCCGTGAACAGATCGGCTCGTGGCTGATGCGCTACTGGGACATGCCCGACGAACTGGCCACCGCGCTGCGCTTCCAGCACGACCCGAGTTACGACGGCGATTACGCCGAGTACCCGAACCTCGTGTGCCTGGCGGTGCGCTTGCTGCGTAGTCGCGGAGTCGGGTCCGGGCCGGATGAAGACATCCCGGATGCGTTGCTGGAGCGTGTGGGGCTGACGCGCGACAAGGCCAACGACGTGGTCAGCAAGGTTCTGGAAGCAGAAGTGCTGCTGCGGGAATTGGCTTCGCAGTTCTCCCAAGCCTAAAAGCTTCGCGGGCAAGCCTCGCTCCTACGGATCACCAAAACCCTGTAGGAGCGAGGCTTGCCCGCGATGAATCCACCTCGGTCTAACTGACCACCAACCCCTGTGACGAGGGGACTTGTCCCCGTTCGACTGCGCAGCAGTCGCAAACCCAGCCAACACGGTATGTCAGATACACCCAAGGTCTCAGGCTTCAGGGCCGCTTCGCAGCCCAACGGGGCGGTGCGACGCTTCGCCAAGTCCCCTCGCCACAGGGTTAATCATCAACCTCAAGCCTTGGTTTTAGCCTTCGCCTTCCTCGGCTTCAAATACTTGGTCAACCCCTGGAACCAGATCACCAGCGCCGGGTTACCCTTGATCTGGATAGACTTGTCCTGAATCCCCGTCATGAACGCCAACTGCTTGTTCTTCGCCTGCATCGTGGCAAAGCCATATGCCGCATCTTTAAAGGCAATCGCAAACGCTGGCTCGGCATACACGCCGGACTTGCTGGTGATGCGCTGATCCTTCACAAAGAAATGCCGCGCCACTTTCCCATCCAGGGTCTGTAGCTGAAACACCAGCTCCTTATCACCCAACTGCTGCTGAAACGCAGGATTAGTCCGACTGGCCTTAGCCATCAACAAACCCAGCATCCACAGAAGAAAACGAAATTTCATGCGCACAGCCTCAGAGAAAAGTGAACGGCCGGCGCAGTGTAGCGGCTTCATGCAAGAACGCCACTATCTGCTTACGTTAGAAGAAGATGAACTACTTTTCCCGCATGATGACCGCCAAGTCACA
>LNAP01004629.1_pt1 | contig 12595 bp, 6 predicted proteins | sample 602601 | NCBI WGS metagenome assembly LNAP01 (sample SAMN02440304, study PRJNA202911) | soil metagenome | biome: Subtropical and temperate rainforests or woodlands; isolation source: soil samples (1 kg each in a 20% v/v slurry with milli Q water) were... ... | reverse complement strand
GAAGACCAGGCCGTCATGAGCGTGGTGCACCAAAACAAGTGGTATGTCGAGCCGCTACCTGATGAAGAAACCGACGGTTGGCTATTGACCTACCTGGATCTGATCACCTTGTTGCTGGTGCTGCTGGTGGTTATGCTGGCCTTGTCGGGAAAGGCGGCCAAGCTGACGCCTGAGTCGACGACGTCCGGCCTGCTGCCGGCTCATAGCGGTTTATTGCCAGGCGGATCTGCACCTGACGTCCTGCGGGCTATTCCTTCGACCCAGGCGCCGGTGCATGCCGCGCCTGCCATCGTTTCACGGATCCCGTCGTCGGCCGACGCCGACCCATTGCCGGCCATTATCGCGAGCACCGAGTGGGATCCGCCGACGTATGCCCCAGGCCTGGCCGATCCGGCTGCTCAGCAAGCAACTCTTTTTGTCGATCTGCCATTCCACTTCCAGGCCGAGACAGACCCGGACGCCGTCTTGCGGCATGTCATGGGGAATGAGGAGAGTACACCGCCGCTATCCATCGCGTCGATTCCCGCAGCACCCGAACCGGCAGGCGGTGGCGTGGGCCTGCTGGCTTTGCCAGAGCTTGGCGACGATATCGAGATCATTCGCAAGCCGGAATCCATCAGCTTCCGGATTAACAGCGAGATTCTGTACAGCTCCGCCAAAGCCGATCTTAGTCTGGAAGGACTCGCGGTTCTACGCAAGCTCTTTCCCGTGCTCAAAGGCAGCGAGTACACCATCACCGTCGAAGGCCATACCGACGCCGTGCCCGTGCGGGGAGGATCATATCCTTCGAATTGGGAACTGTCGGGCGCTCGGGCGGGAAGGGTGGTCCGATACCTGGCGGTCAACGGCGTAGGCAGCACGCGCCTGCGCGCCATTGGCTATGCTGATACCCGGCCCCTGGCCAGCAATAACACCGAGCAAGGCCGCGCGAGCAATCGGCGTGTGGAAATTATTTTGGAACAGCCGGCGTCGGTTGGCCCGCGTTAATGGGCGTCTGCTTTCACAAGCATCTTGTCGATACTTACGACGAAGAGTGGTTGGGCAAATTCGCGCGGACCCGGCAAAAGCAGCGAGAAAAGGATTAATTCGAGGTCAAGATGTGCCGGTTCAGTTGGATATCGATCAGCAACGCCGAAAACCTTTAGTTCTGCACAGGGGATGGCGCCATCCATTGCGACAGCATTTGCGGAGCGGCGTGTATTCTCAGGTATCTTAAGAATGTCGCTACGGCGGGCGGTAGCCGCCTTCTACCCAGGGCAAAAATTTCAATCGTTGTACTGCTCATTTCTGGCTCAATAAACGGGATCGCTACCAGCATCTCGGCCTTCAACTCAGACGTGATGGACATATACGAAAGGATCGTTACCCCACCATGGTTGCGCACGAAGGCTTTCATCGCACCAATTGAGTCAGTGCATAGCGAAATATGCTGCTGCAACTGCTTTTTTCTTATCTGTTGATCATATATTCGCCTTAGCGCAAACCCTGCCGGGGGAAGCGCAAGACTTTGTCCATTCAGGTCTTCCAGCGATACGGACTTGCGCTTCGCGAGCGGGTGAGCCGGGTCGACCACCGCCAGCAATGGCGCTGCAAACTGCACTGCACTTTCCAGTGGTGAATGAAGCAGGGGGGAGAACGATATACCCAGATCTGCCGTACCGCTTTCTACCGAACTCAAAATCGCCTGGGCTGAACCAACCTTAAGATCGAAGCTGATCTTGGGATATTGCTGCTGAAAATCGGTGACCGCGCGGCTCAAGAATTCAAGTTGACCCTCGGTGCAATGAAGGTAGACCTGTCCGGACTGTAGCTGCTGGACTGCCTGAAGATCTTTAAGCAGCTGCTGCTTAGCGGCATGCACCTCATGCGCATATGTAAGACACCTTCGGCCAGTGGCGGTTAGCGCCGTCCCGGTGCGCGTTCTATCAAGAAGCCTTGTCCCAAGTTGTGCTTCCAACCGAGTTATACGTCGACTGATCGCTGAAGGTGCAATATTCAAGTGCTTGGCCGCTTCGCGCACGCCTCCGACCTCAGCAACCGTACGGAAATAGTAAAGATCAGTTGAGTCCAATCCCATACCTCCATTATGTGTTCTCTATATTAGAACACCATGTTGCCCCTTTGTGCGTTGTATCGCGCACTGAAAGGATCAATACTGATCTGATGTGAGCGAACACACGATCTAACCGATCAACGGAGGCAATCAATGAAAGTATGCAAAATGTTGTGTACGGCTGGTGTAGTTGCTGCAACTGCACTGACTCCTATCAGCGCGGTGCAAGCACAGGACTACCCCTCAAGACCATTGGAGTGGGTCGTACCCTTTCCGGCTGGCGGCACCATGGATCCAATCGTACGCATGCTGGCCGAAGCGATGCATCAGGACTTTGGACAACCAATAATCGTCGACAACAAGCCAGGAGCCGGCACACGTATTGGGGTGAACCACGTTGTACGGTCGAAGCCCGACGGCCATACCGCCATTACTGTCGCCAACAGCTTCACTATCAATCCCTCCCTTTATCCCGATCTTGCTTATGACACCAAAAAGGATTTAGAGGCGGTGGCGTTGCTCGGCGCCACGCCCAATATTTTGGTGGGCCACAGCAGCCTTAAGCCGGATACGCTTCAAGAGTTGGTCGATTACGCCAAAGCAAATCCCGGCACGCTGTCTTATGCTTCCTTTGGCGTTGGCACATCAGCGCACCTGGCTGGTGAGATGCTTAAAGGCGCTGCGGGCATAGACCTGCTTCACGTGCCGTACAAAGGCGGCGCGCCGGCCATGCAAGATTTGCTTGGCGGCCGGGTGGATCTAATGATTCAAAACTTGCCGAATGTATTGCAACACCTGGAGAACGGCACGCTAAAGGCCTATGGGGTGACCTCGCTGACGCGAGCCGAATTGGCTCCCGCAATACCAACCATTGCCGAACAAGGCTATCCGGACTTCACCACTAACTCCTGGTACGGTGTATTGGTGCCCGCAGGCACGGATCCTAGCATCATCACAACCCTTAACAAAACAATTAACAAAGGTCTTGAAGCGAAAAAAGCGCAGTTGGCCAAGATGGGCTTTGAGGTAATGCCTGGAGATCCGAAACAGCTTGCGGACCTGATCGACAAGGACATTGCCCTAAACGCACAAATCGTAAAAGAATCCGGAATCAAGATCGAGTAAGCCTTTACCTACAACCTTATCAATATTGAAAGGAACAAACATGTCTAATCGCAAAGTCATCGTTACTGATAAAGCCCCCAAAGCCAAGGCCCCCTTGTCTCAAGCCGTCGTGGCCAACGGCATGGTTTATGTCTCGGGTACTACTCCCTTCGACCTGGAGCGCAAGATGGCGCCTGAGTTTCCCGAGCAGATGCGTCAGGTCATGGAAAACATGAAAGCCGCATTAGAGGCCGCTGGCAGCTCGCTAAAAGATGTTGTCAAGGTCAATGTCTTTCTGACCGACATCAAGAATTTCGCGACGATGAACGAAATTTATGCCTCGTACTGGGAAGAAGGCAATTATCCAGCGCGTACTACGATTGAAGCGCCTATGGCGGTACCCAACATGATGTTGGAAATCGAATGCACGGCTATCGTTTCCAGCGGCGCCTAACCGCGAAGCATGCTTGGAACGTGAACCGGCTACATCCGCCGGTTCACATGTAGTACCTTATTTGAGGCAGAAAAATTATGAAATTGATGAGCTTTACGCTTCAGGGGAATGCCACGTATGGCGCGGTAGACGGGGATAGAGTCGTTGATTTGGGCGCTGCGCTGGGCAGCCAGGCGCCAAACTTAAAGGCTCTGCTTAAAAGCAACCTGCTGCACGCGGCCGAGCAAGTTTTGGCTGGCAATCCTTCGACAATACCACTTAAGGACGTAAGCTTCCTTCCGGTCATCCCGAACCCCGGAAAGGTCGTTTGTGTTGGCCTTAACTACGTAGAGCATGTCAAAGAAGGCGGGCGTGAAGTAACCGAAAGCCCTACGCTTTTCTTGCGCACCGACGAATCGCAAGTCGGCCATGAAGAGCCGATTATTCTGCCCGCAGAATCAACAAAGCTGGACTACGAAGGCGAGATAGCAATCATTATTGGCAAGGGCGGGCGCCGCATCAAAGAAGCAGACGCTTGGGAACACATCGCCGGGTACGCTTGCTACAACGACGGAAGCGTCAGGGACTGGCAAATGAGCACCCCCCAGTGGACGGCGGGCAAGAACTTTTGGAAAACCGGCGGATTTGGGCCTTGGATGGTTACCGCGGACGAAATTAAGCCAGGTCAGTGCATGACGCTTATTACACGTTTGAACGGCAAGGAAATGCAACGCGCCACCACCGATATGATGATTCACAGCATTCCACGTCAGATCGCGTACATCTCGACATTTATGCCACTTTCCCCCGGCGACGTCATTGTCACCGGGACACCAGGCGGGGTTGGCAGCCGCAGAGATCCCCAAGTCTTTATGAAGCACAACGACCTCGTCGAGATTGAGGTGGATGCGATCGGCGTCCTACGCAATCGGGTCGAGCAAGAAAGCATTTGATTCACCAGCCTGGCGCGCAACGCAGCGCCTAAGAAACAAAGCCCCGAAAGGGGCGGATGTGTAAAAAGGTGAAAGAGGCTTAGGCGGCAACTTTACGTTCGTTTAGTCTGAGCTTTTTCAAAGAGCCATTCCATTTCAGCTTTTCCCTCCAAGCAGACATTGCTTGCGTCCACGCAAATGGCCGTGGCGGGTCATTTCCTGCTTGGTAGGTTTGACAAAATCCAGGAATTTTGAAAATTGCTGGATAAGGGTCTTAGTTATTGCGGCGGGGGATTTTGAGTTAGCGTGCGAAGGTGTTTGTATAGGGCAGTGGGGCGAAGGTGAGCGTAGGCTAATGAAGGTGAAAGTAATTATAGATCAGTAGGTTAGCGTAATTTTTAGAAATTGGTGAAAACTGATGTGTGTACCTGTACTGTACCGAAAATAGAGATCTCGGTACAGGGAAGGTAGTCGTGCTCGCGGGGACCGGCTCTACTGTTATTTTCTTGCATATTTCAACAGTAACTCTTCGGTTGGTTTTTCCTCTAACAATTCTTCTAACTGCTCTGCGCTGGGCTTCTCACGGTCTCGATACTGGGTTTTTTTGAAACCGTTTTCCCCAAGAGTATAGACGGTAGTATGCAAAACACGGCCACCAAATCCTCGGTAAGCGTCTTTACCTCCGAAAACGCCTTTCTCGCCCGCGACGACCCAGACCGCTGCCAACCCTTGTCGGTCAAGCATAGTCAGAAAAGCGTCCCGATCAATCAGCGCCGCTTGGTACCCCGGCTCAATCACTGATGGATCGAAGAAGCAGATTTCGCCATCCACATCCACGAAGGTCGGCTTCTGACCGTCTTGCAAGCGTAACCCCATCGCCTTGGCAAGCCAGGGTGCAGGCAACTCGATTCGAACTGTTTCATCGATTGAGTAATCGTAGCCGCCTCGCTCGGACAGATAATGCGCACTGGTGGGCCGAACCGATACCGACAAGCCATTCCAGTGACTCCCGGCCACCCACTCATTCTGATCCTGCAGCGTAGGGTGCCATGGATATTCGCCGAGAAAGTAGGAGCTATCAAGATGGAATTCGGGCAGAGCGTCCGGATTAACGAGGATCCGACCGCTAAGGCTCTTTACCGCACTGGCCTCGTCACCTTTGGCGACGACGACGCAGCTAACGCGGTACCAAGTCTCGCGCTGCATGGACTTATTACCACCGTCGAGGCCGTACTGTCGCCAGGACGCAAAGCTACTCAGGGGCAGCCAGCGTCGATTTGTCTTCGGGTCAGTCAGATCAATGAAGGAAGCATCATTAAGTAGGTCGATTTCGCTATCCAGCCACGCTAAGCGCTCAAGGGGATCAACCTGTCGGAGCCGGGGCTGCACCGGAACCCACCAGGTCCGATCCCATTGCTTCCAACCGTCGTAATAGGTTTTCATGACCAGCAGCGATGGGTCCATATCTCGCAGGCCTACATCTCGTGCGCCTTCATAGATACGGCGTTCATCGCCGTAGCTCTGCCCCATAAACAGCAGATTATCCGTCATTCTCGCGATTAATTCGTGCAGAGCCAGCCACTGATATTTTTTCCCAATACGCTCCACACGATGCTCGTGCCGATCGCCACTGTAACCGCGTTCGAGCTTCGCGAACCGCTCTTGAGTCCAGCCGAGTTCATGTGCGCGCATGCATATCCAGCGACGGCCCCAGCCCCTGTTGAAGCGGGCGGAATGGTCGTATGTCTGCTGTGAAAACATGGAATGCCGCACGAACGCCTGCGCCGTTACCCGGTACTCTTCCCATTCTTTAGGAGATAACGCCGCTTGGAATGACTTCTCGGCAGCTTTGAGCGCCGTACGCTCAGGCGTTTCTTTATAGCTAAGGTCGCCTCCACAGGCCTTTGCGGCATCCGCTACGAGCTCAAACGCAGTAAGCTGCTCAGTGCTGGCTTGAACAATGAACCGCTCGATCCATTCGCGCCCTAGGCTATGCGCGCTTGGACAGTCTGTTGCGTCGATGGGTACCGGCGCCCAGTTATCGATCGTATGGTCGATTACATAGCGCGCGAAATCACCGTCATTGACCGCCGAGCTGACGATGGCGTCGCCGTAGTAGGCGCCGCTGTAGTTCTGTTTATAGCTATCGATCTTTTCTTCCGATACATATTCGATCGGCCATGAACTCTTATGAGGCGGGTGCGCTTTCGTCAGATCGATGTTGGGCGGCAATTGCTCGCGGAATTGTGCATAGGCAATAATGCCACGCGCATGGTCGCGAAGCAGCTCGTTGGGTGGTGGAGCACCGGCCGTAAATACAAGTTCGTAGGTGGTGGCCGCAAGTTCGGATAGGCCGTCGACGGTTTTGCCCTGCAATGCCGCACCGTAGGCAGCAGCAAATAGCCGCTCCCTCAGATAGAGGTCATTCGCTTCAGCGAAGAGGCTGAGCGTAGAGGCTGTCAGGACCAGGCGCGTGGCAAAGAGAGAAGCTAAAGCTTTGGTTGCCTTATCGCGAACAGCACGGTGTGAAGTGGTCAGGAACCAGGAGAGCGTGATCGCAGCTAACTTAACACGATCATCGTCGATTGTTCCCATGCCATTCTGTATGGCCCAGTCAATGAGCACTTCAACCGGGTCACCCTCGCTGCCACGATTATTCAAATAGACCGACCAGCTGGCATCTCGCTCAGGCATGGAAAGCGATGAAAGGCGTTCGTGTATATAGAGCGCATTGAATTTGTTCTCGGGTTCTGTGGCGATTGAGATGAGCAGATCGCGAACACGTTCGTTATTCTCGAGAGTCCGAAAACATTCAAAGGTTCGATCAGTAAAAAATCTCTGCTCGCGCCAAAGTAGGCTGTCGAGAAATGCTTGTCGGATCGTCCAATTAAATTCTGGCCTGAGATCCACGATCTCAACTCCGCAGTGCTCAGGTAGCTGGATGGCAATTGCTTCGATGATGCCGGCAACGCGGTAATGTTTTTCGCCGAAAGCCAAATCGCCCAGCACGGTGCTGTCAGCAAATGAAGCCTTCACGTCCTCCGGATTCAAATGCTCTCGCAGCAGGCATGCTGCAATGGCGTGATCGCTATATCGCTCGAAGGTGAAACGTACCATGGGCACGATCTTGCCATCATCCTCTCGAATGAGCTCGATGGCCAGAACACCTTCGCTCTCAAATTGAGAAAGCAGGCTCCTTTCGAGAGAGCCTCCCGAGGGCAGAACGGCCTCGAATGCACCAATCACCTCCGTTTTGGGTGCATATCCTTCGCCGCGACTGATCAGGATATCCGTGAGACGGGCTAGTGCAGTCGCGACGAGATCAAGATGAGGGTCAAGCTTCATGCGCCGGGTGACGGCGCGGACAACTGCTTGGTTATAGAAGTAAAAAATGGCACTTACCCCGCGCAAGCCGCGTGGGAGCTCATTCTTCCCGTCCTTCTCAACGAAGTCACAACAGGTTTTGAGGAAGAGCGGATTCTGAAATTCCGGCACCAGATTGGGCGCTCCGGGGCGGACGATTCCTCGCTTTGCCAGATACACGTTAGCGGCTTCGCCACCGCGCCCGGCAAAACCTTGATGATGCACCCGAGCTAAACGATCCTCATCGAGCGAATCGGGCACCACATGCTGCACGTAGGTCGATCGGCAAGATAGCACGATGCTCACGTGCGGGAAAGGCTCTGCCATCTTAAGAAACGCGGCTAACCTATCCGGCCAAATATCCGTACCATGGCGTTCATTGATAGCGTCAATGCAAATGATAGCGCGCACGCCGGCTGCTTGCCCCGCTGCATCCAGGCTTCCGAGAAAGTGCTTAGCCTGCAGGTCTGGCGCCAAATCCAGCTGCGTCATGATCTGCTTCCAAGGCTCACCCTCAACCAGTGCTCCACCCAGTACTAGTAATGCTGGCCGGTTGGAGTGGATCTGATGTTCCACTACGTCCGCAAGAAGATGCGACTTGCCCGTTCCAGCTTTACCTTCCAGTAGTACGGCATGGGCGTTCGCAAACCGCCAATCGTCTGAATCTAGCGCCGCCTCAATGTCACGGACGATATCAATCAGTCGGAAGAGCTCTTGTCGCGCCCAATCCTCCCTGGTGACGCCATGCTCCGCTTTACTCGCCGGAAGCGTATAGACCCAGTCCAACGCGTCATAGCAGGCGGAAGAGCAAGCACGGGTCGCCTCTTGCCATACGTCGAGCGGGAACTGAGCTTCTGGGCCGATAGGCCCTACATCTAGCGCCTGGCTGAGCGAGGTTAGTGCCTCACTGAGAGCGTTAAGCTCTTTAGGCTGATTGTTCTCGCCAAGGGCGCGCTCAATGGTCTTAAGCGCGCTATTGCCACGATCCCCCAGGGACAGTGACCATTCCAGTACAGTGCCATTAAGTGATGGATCACGGGCGAACGCGAGGAAAGTCTTACGGATTGGCAATTCGACATTGGTGTCGGGCGTGTAACGCGAGCCTAGGGCTTCACGCACTTTTCCAAACTGCTCTGTGAACCACGCCGAAGTAAGCGTCGTAGTCCCAAACCAATAAAGCAGACGTCCATTGTACGCAGGGCTGTCGGTGGTAAGGCGGCCACTCAATGCGCCACTATCCCAGAGAGAAATAGTCAACGCGCGCTGCTGAACTGCTGATTGCTGTTCCCAGCCTGATTTCCACGCCTCCCATTTTTGACGTGCACTCTTTTTCTGGGTGCGACTATTCCCCTGGTTTGGCCGTCCATCCGGGAGATCGAACGGAATACAGACCGTCAGTTTGGTCAAACGGGGATGCTTAGCAAGTGCCGCCTCCAGCGATTTATCGAGCTGGGCCTCGAGACTAGCATCCCAGCCGAATACATATTTGGCCTGCCAGCCATATTCGTTCCCGTTGGCGAGCGCAACGAAGCACTCAATTCCACCATCACCACCACGCCCCTTTCGTACAAAGGAGGAGCCCGCCGGTCGCTTCTCAAGGGACGCCAACTGCGTGATCAGCTCCTCGAAGCCGATATGTTGGCTTCCATCGTGAGGGCGAATTCGAGAGAAATCGATATATGGTAAAGCCACAGTACGGATCACTGCTTATGAAAAAAGATTACCTTAACCGGTAAATTCACTTAACAACCTCCATTAACCTTTCAAAGCTATCGATCATTCCGTACTTAACATTTTTTGGTGAAAACTTTCGATTTATCTCATCGAAAAACTTGTGAGCGCATTTGATTTTTATTTTTTCTATTTCACGCAGTTCCATCGTGGACATAGTGCCTTTTGTCTCGGCGACAAAGTAAATGTGTTTGACTGAACCCTCCTTAAAGCTGATGGCCCAATCTGGGTTGTAGTCGCCCACTGGCGTCGGAATCAGAAAACCTCGTGGCAACTTGGCATAAACAACTACTTCATTACTAGCCTCTAGTGCCTTAGCGAAATTGGCTTCCGGTTTCGAGCCAGAGTCTGGTAATACAAAGTCGTAGATATGATGCTTCGGCGTTCTGACCGCGTTGCTGAAGTCTTGTTTGGTCTGATCAGCCGTGAAGATGTCCAGATCGAACTTATCGTCGATGGGGTCATAGCTCAGGTGCTCAATAATGACCGTAGCCTTTTGTTCGTTGATCAGACGCACAGCTTCCGCGATGAAGCTCTCAGGATTGGTCTTGAACTGAGCGAACACTGCAACGTTGATCCCTTTCAGGATGTCGGCCACCGTGCGCCGTGTCAGCTTGGTGCCTTCGGTTACCTTGCCGATTAAGTCATACTTGACCGCTGAATGGATCGATGCCCGGTTGACCTCAGTAGCTGAGTCTTTCAGCTGAAATGCGTTGCCTCCCTTCAGCTCGTCATAGGTCACGGCAGCCACCTGCTCACCCTGCTGGACGGTATATTGCAAGGGTGTTACCCGTAGCCCTGTATCTTTGTCGTTCAAGGCATTGACTGCTTTTTGCACGAGCTCGTCGGAACTAAAATCGACACTGTACACAGCCTTTCGGTTGATCCGATCCCAAAGTGCCAGGAACTCCCGCTTCTCGAAGTTCGCATTAAGAGGATTTTTCTTAGGCTTGCGATCATTACTGATCGCAGGAATCTGTCCCGCACTAAAGACGCTATCAATTAGTTGAAACACCTGATCGCTGTGTGTTGCAAGTTCTGGTGGTAGTTCCGCTAGCAAACCATTTTTCTTGGCTTCATGGTAGGAGTCAGCAATGTGGTCGTTGTCATCCGTGTAGTCATTCCTAACCAGATATCGATAGATTTGCTTGGCGAGTTGCGGGGAGACCTCGACATCCCCTGTGTTGGTTTTGATTATCTTACCTGTGAAGTACGCCTCGTCCGCTACGCGGGGACGTGCAGCGAGCGACTCGCTTATATCCTTCTGCAACGCCGCCACGAAGTCCTTGTAGCTCTCGCTGGCTACCACTGTCAGTACGTTGACTTCGTGAACAGTCGCCGGATGATCCATCCGGTCACCATTCTGGTTGACAGCCAGGCGCAGCCCTCGGCCCACTTCCTGGCGGCGCGTGACCTCACTGCTGTAGTCCGGCTGTTTAAGGAAGCAAATCACAAACACGTTGGGGTTGTCCCAGCCTTCCCGCAGAGCCGAGTGCGAAAAGATAAAGCGCACGGGTTCGCTCATCGATAGCAGGCGTTCCTTGTCCTTCAGGATCAGGTCATAGGCATCCACATCATCGGAGAGCCCGGCATTCTCACCACGTTTGGTAACAGTAGGATCGGCCAGTCGCTTGGTTTTCTTGTCGATGGAAAAATAGCCGCTGTGGGTTTTGTCCGCCCCAATACCCTTCAGGTGCTTGATGTAGGGCGTTTCATCCAGGTCGAGCATCTCATTGAGGTACTGGTCGTATTCTTCCTCAAAGACTTGGGCATATTCGCCTTTCTCGTCGGCAGCGGAATAATCCCGATATTTGGCCACCTCATCAATGAAAAACAGGGTCAGTACCTTTATGCCCTGCAAGAACAGTACCTGCTCCTTGTCGAAGTGCGCCTTGATCGCCTCACGAATCTGGATGCGGCGCAGTGCCGCTTCGGTCACATCGCCGGTGGCATCGCCCACCGTCAGCTCCACACCATTGGTGAAGCTCAGCGTATCGGTATTGGCATTGATGTCAGAGACGATAAAGCCGTCGCGGTACTGGTCCAGTCCGTTGGAGAGGTCGAACAGGTTGTCGCCTTTGCCCAGCTTGCGAACCACGCGCTTGATATTGCCTCCGGCCAGCTTCTGCTCGAATTCCATCCGCGCCTCGGGCGGCTTCTTGTTCGAAATCTCGATGGATTGCAGGTAGAGGTAGCCCGCTGTACCCGCCAGCCCCTTCACTGCGATGCCGCGCACGGCGATCTTTTTCACCAGCTTCTGGTTGTAGGCGTCCAGCGCGTCCAGGCGGTGAATCTTGTTATGCGTGGTCTTGTGAGTGGCCGAGTAGCGCAACACCATCAGCGGTTTGAAATTGACCAACGAATCCAGAGTCTTGCCGCCTTCCATCTTCTGAGGTTCGTCCAGAATCAGAATGGGGCGGTTGGCGTTGATGACATCGATGGGGCGACGTGACTGGAAATCGTCCAGCTCCTCGTAAATGCGCCGGTTTTCCTTACCGGTGGCATTGAATGCCTGCACGTTGATAACCATCACATTGATGCCGGCATCTGAGGAAAAATTTTCCAGATGGTGCAACTGTTTGGAGTTGTAGATGAAAAACCGTACCTTCTTCTGGTAGCTCTCCAGGAAATGTTCAGCGGTGATTTCCAGCGACTTAGCCACACCTTCGCGGATGGCAATGCTGGGCACCACAATAATGAACTTGCTCCAGCCGTATAGCTTATTCAGCTCGAAGATCGTCTTGATGTAGCAGTAGGTCTTGCCCGTGCCTGTTTCCATCTCGATATCCAGGTGGACATTCGAGATGGCGGTAGCTGATTTTATGTAGGGCTGCTTCGCAGGGGTGCTTTCCCCTTTGGCATTCAAGGTGCAGAAGTCCGTCAGAGAGCTCGAAACCAGAAGATTCTGCTGACGTTGTGCTGCTTGAATGTTGCTGAGCAGCGCCTGATCCGACAGCGTCAGGTCGGCATTGCGAAAGG
>LNAP01012356.1_pt1 | contig 12597 bp, 10 predicted proteins | sample 602601 | NCBI WGS metagenome assembly LNAP01 (sample SAMN02440304, study PRJNA202911) | soil metagenome | biome: Subtropical and temperate rainforests or woodlands; isolation source: soil samples (1 kg each in a 20% v/v slurry with milli Q water) were... ... | reverse complement strand
CTTCCTTAGCCCGCTGTTCCCTTTCTAGGTGGCCACTTTGAAATTCAAACAGCTGATGGCGGCGGCACTGTTGCTGTCCCTGAGCGCAGTCGCCCAGGCCGAACGCCTGAAAGACATCGCCAGCATTTCCGGCGTGCGTTCCAACCAGTTGATCGGCTATGGCCTGGTGGTCGGGCTCAACGGTACGGGTGACCAGACCACCCAGACCCCGTTCACCCTGCAGACCTTTAACAACATGCTCTCGCAGTTCGGCATCAAGGTGCCGGCGGGTTCGGGCAACGTGCAGCTGAAAAACGTTGCGGCCGTGTCGATCAGTGCCGACTTGCCGGCATTCTCCAAGCCGGGTCAGGTAGTGGACATTACCGTGGCGTCCATCGGTAACTCGAAAAGCCTGCGCGGCGGCACCCTGTTGATGACGCCGCTCAAAGGTATCGACGGTAACGTCTACGCCATCGCCCAGGGCAACCTGGTGGTGGGCGGGTTTGACGCCGAAGGCCGTGACGGCTCGAAGATTACGGTCAACGTGCCCTCGGCCGGTCGCATCCCCGGCGGCGCCACGGTTGAACGCACCGTGCCCAGCGGCTTCAACCAGGGCAACAGCTTGACCCTGAACCTCAACCGTTCTGACTTCACCACCGCCAAGCGTGTGGTCGACAAGATCAACGACATGCTCGGCCCTGGCGTGGCCCAGGCCATCGACGGCGGCTCGATCCGGGTTACCGCGCCGCTGGACCCAAGCCAGCGTGTGGATTACCTGTCGATCCTGGAAAACCTTGAGGTCGACCCCGGCCAGGCGGTGGCCAAGGTCATCATCAACTCGCGCACCGGCACCATCGTGATCGGCCAGAACGTCAAGGTCTCGCCGGCCGCTGTGACCCACGGCAGCCTGACCGTGACCATCACCGAAGACCCGATCGTCAGCCAGCCTGGGCCGTTGTCCAATGGCCAGACCGCCGTGGTACCGCGCTCGCGGGTGAATGCCCAGCAAGAAGCCAAGCCGATGTTCAAGTTCGGCCCCGGCACCACCCTGGACGAGATTGTCCGCGCTGTGAACCAGGTGGGTGCAGCGCCCGGCGACTTGATGGCGATCCTCGAAGCATTGAAACAGGCCGGCGCCTTGCAAGCCGACCTGATCGTGATCTGAGGTCATGGCCATGGATATGCGCAACAGCGGGATCAGCAGCACGGCGGACTCGGGGTCTTATTCCGACTTGAACCGGCTTAACCAGCTCAAGGTCGGTGCCGACAAGAACAGCGACGGCAACATGCGCAAAGTGGCGCAGGAGTTCGAGTCGCTGTTCCTGAGCGAGATGCTCAAGTCCATGCGCTCGGCCACCGAGGCCCTGGGCAAGGACAACCCGCTGAACACCCCGGCCGCCAAGCAGTACCAGGAAATGTACGACCAGCAACTGGCCGTCTCGATGTCCCGCGAGGGCGGTGGTATCGGCCTGGCCGACGTGTTGATGCGCCAGATGCAGAAGAACAAGCCGGTGGACGCCCAGGCGGCCACCTTGCAGGGGCCGGCGGCGGCTGAGCCGGTGAAGAAAGTCGATGTGCCGACTGAAATCGCCGCCGGCACCCAGGCGGCTGGGCCGTTGGGCCGCTCCAATGGCCAGCGACCGCTGTGGGCCTACCGCGTGGCCGTCGCCGAAGGCGCCAGCGCTCACACCAACGATGTGGCGCTGATGAACCAGCGCCGCATCGCCTTGCCGAGCAAGCTGACCGATCGACTACTCGCCGGCATCGTGCCGACTGCGCCGGTCGCTATCGATGCCAACCGCGCGCCACTGCGTAACAGCGCCGCCGATGACGGCGTGATCAACAGCAGCGCACGCAGCTTTGCCGTGCCCAGCGACCGCATGCAGGTCTACGGCCGCGCCGTGGCCCAGCCGCCGCTGGCACCGGCGAAGAAAGCCTTCAGCTCCCAGGATGAGTTTGTCGCCACCATGTTGCCGATGGCCAAAGCCGCAGCGGCGCGTATCGGTGTCGATCCGAAGTATCTGGTGGCCCAGGCCGCTCTGGAAACCGGTTGGGGTAAATCGGTAATGCGCGCCGGCGATGGCAGCAGCAGTCACAACCTGTTCGGTATCAAGGCCGGCCAGAGCTGGCAGGGCGGCCAGGCCCGCGCGATCACCGCGATGGTCAAGGAAACGGCGCAGTTCCGTTCCTACGATTCCTACCAGGACAGCTTCCATGACCTGGTGACGTTGTTGCAAAGCAATGATCGCTATAAAGAAGTTGTGAAATCAGCCGACAACCCGGAACAGTTTGTACGCGAGTTGCAAAAAGCCGGTTATGCAACCGATCCGGATTACGCCAGCAAGATTTCGCAGATTGCCAAAGCGATGAACAGCTACCAGAACTACGCTGCCGCGGGCGCGACCACTCATTTATAAGGTCTGAACCATGAGTTTGCTCAATATCGGGATGTCGGGTCTCAACGCCAGCCAGGTGTCGTTGGCTACCGTCGGTAACAACATTGCCAACGCCAACACCGCGGGCTACTCGCGCCAGCAAACTATCCAGAGCAGCAATGCATCGAACCTGTATGGCGGCGTGTTTATCGGCAGCGGTACCACCCTGGCCGATGTGCGTCGGGTGTATAACGCCTACCTCGATAACCAGTTGCAGACCTCTACATCGCTGAGCAGCGATGCCAACGCCTACCTTGAGCAAGTGAACCCGCTCGACAAGCTGTTCTCCGACAAGACCTCGGGTATCAGTGCGGTGTTGAGCAGCTTTTTCGCGTCGGTGCAGACGTCCGCTGGTATGCCCGGCGACGCGGCTTCGCGGCAACTGCTGCTGACCAATGCGCAAACCTTGAGCAATCGCTTCAACGCTCTGGCGTCGCAGATGCAGCAACAGAACGACGGGATCAACAGTCAGCTGACGACACTGACCGAACAGGTCAACCAACTGACGTCATCGATTGCCTCGTTGAGCAAGCAGATTGCCCAGGCCAGCAGCTCAACCGGCAGCGGCCCGAACAACTTGCTCGACGCTCGAAACGAAGCGGTGCGCTCGCTCAATGAACTGGTGGGCGTTACGGTCCAGGAGCAAAACGGCAGTTTCAACGTGTCCCTGGGCACTGGTCAGTCGCTGGTGTTGGGCAACACGTCGAGCAGCCTCTCGACGGCCCGAAACGGGATTGACAAGAGCCCGCTGCATATCATGGTGAATTCGCCGTCTGGCGCCAGTGACGTAACCTCTGTCATCAGTGGCGGCAAGATCGGTGGTTTGCTGCGCTATCGCGATGACGTGCTGGTGCCGTCGATGAATGACCTGGGCCGTACGGCGCTGGTGGTCGCCGACAGGATCAATAGTCAGTTGGGCCAGGGGCTTGATGCCAATGGCGAGTTTGGTGCTTCGCTGTTCTCCAATGTCAACAGTGCAGCCGCGATCAGCCAGCGCAGCCTGGTGTCGTCGGACAACACAGGCTCAAGCAATTTCGAAGTCACCATCGCCGATTCCAGTGCGCTGACCACCTTCGATTATGCAGTGACCGTCGACACCACGACTAACCTTTACTCCGTCAAGCGTTCCGATGGCAAGGACATGGGGGCTTTCGGCGTGGGCTCGGTGGCCGCGTTCGATGGCTTGAAGATTGAACTGAAGGGCACTCCCGCCCAAGGCGACTCGTTCATGGTGACCCCGACCCGCAACGCGGCTCGCACCATCACGACCCAGATGACCGACTCGAACAAGCTTGCCTTTGCCGGCCCGCTGGTTGCGACCAGCAGTACCAACAACGGCGGCACCAGTGCATTGACTCCGCCGGCGCTGACGGTGCCGATGGACATCGACGGTGGTGTCGCGCTGGCCAATCTGCAGGCAGGCATCAAAAACTCCATGCCGGTGACGCTGGCCTTCAAGGATGCGGCGGGTGGGAGTCAAGCCTATATAGTATTCAACGCGAAGGGGCAGAGCATTGGCACGGGCACCATCGTGCCTGGCCAAAGCAACAAACTGACCATCAATGTGCCGATGCTTGACGCGGCGGGCGCACCGATCGCCGGCCAGTCGTTTTCGTTCGATACGACGGTCAGTGGTACGCCGTCGAAGGATGACAAGTACGAAATCGCGTTCAATGTGGACGGCAAGAAAGACAACCGTAACGCCAACGAACTGCTGGCTCTGCAAACCAAGGCAACGGTGGGGGTCAATGGTGGCAATGCCGGCACAAGCATTACAGGCGCTTACAGTAATCTGGTCTCGCAGGTGGGCGGCAAAGCTAGCCAGGCCCTGGGTGACAGCACCGCCAGTGGCGCGATTCTGTCCCGGGCCAAATCCGAGGTCGCTTCGGTCTCCCAGGTCAACCTGGACGATGAAGCAGCCGACCTGGTCAAGCTTCAGCAGTACTACACCGCGTCGTCGCAGATAATCAAGGTCGCGCAAGAAACGTTCAGCACGCTGATCAACAGTATTTAAAGGAGTCTTCGACGATGCGAATTTCTACAGCCCAGTACTTTGAGACCAGTGCGGCCAAGTACCAGAATAACTTCTCCTCGATCGTCAAGACTCAGGAGCAGATTACCTCGGGTGTGCGTATTCAGAGCGCCGGTGATGATCCTGTTGGCGCTGCAAAGTTGCTGATGTTGCAACAGCAGAAAGACTTGCTGGGGCAGTACAGCACCAATATGGGCAGTATCAAGAGTTCGCTGACCAACCAGGAAAGTGTGTTGGACAGCATCAACACTGCGCTGCAGCGCGCTCGTGAGTTGGCGCTTCAGGCGGGAAATGGTGGTTACAGTGATGCTGATCGAAAATCGATCGCCAGCGAGATAGGCAAGATCGAAGAGCAGGTATTGGGTTTGCTCAACAGTAAGGACTCGTCGGGCAACTACATGTTCTCCGGCTCGAAAACTTCTACATCGCCTTATGTGCGGAACAACGACGGCACCTATTCTTATCAGGGTGATGACACCCAGTTGAGCCTTCAGGTGTCGGACACCTTGTCCATTGCCACTAACGATACCGGTAAAAACGTTCTCGAGTCGGCGGCTAACTCGGGGCGCACCCAGGCGATTCTTGATCCGTCGAAGCCTAATGACGGTACCGTTTCAGTATCCGCTGGCTTGATGCAGTCGAACGCGGCTTACACCAAAAGTTTTTCTACTGGGGAGCCCTACGAACTGAATTTTGTAGACAGCACTCATTACACTATCGCGGACAAGGATGGTAATGATGTGACGTCCGAGGTGCCTGGAAATGGCATGTTCGATTCGAACAAAGAAGGTGGCTCGACCATCAGTCTGCGCGGAGTAGAGTTCGACATCACGTTGCGACTCAAGGCGCCTATCGATCCTGTAACCACTCTGCCAATGACCCCTGATGAAGAAGTCAAGGATCACATTTTCTCTCTGGGTACCAAGCCTGACAGCTTCAACGCATCACGGACACCGAGCAATGATTCGCCGGCTCAGATTACCGGGTCCGGCGTCGCCAGCCAGGCTGACTACGTCAAAGGATTTCCCAGCAGCGGTGTGTTCATCAAGTTTACCGATGCCACCAATTTCACAGTATATGCCCAGCCCATGGGTGCAGACAGCAAGCCGATTGGCGATGGTGTTCTGACTTCCGGCTCGATCACGGTCGCGGGCGTGAAGCTTGATTTTACTGGCGCCCCGCAAGCGGACGATCAGTTCGTAGTGGGGGCCAGCAGTCACCAAACGCAGAGTGCACTGGATACCTTGAGTCAGTTGCGCCAAGCTTTGGAAACACCAGTCGATGGCAACGTTCTGGCACAGGTCAAGCTGAAGGATTCGGTGAACGCGGCCATCAGCAACCTTTCCAATGCCAGTGATCAGGTCGATAACGTTCGAGGGTCGATAGGTGCGCGATTGAATGCCATTGATATCCAAAGCGCCGAGAACGACAGCATAGGTCTGGTCAACACCAGTACCCAGGCGGCTATCGGTGATACCGATGTTGCAACGGCGTCTATTGACCTGGCGTTCCAGCAAACCCTGTTGCAGGCCTCGCAACTGGCGTTCGTGAAAATCGCCCAGCTGAGTCTGTTCAACAAGCTTTGATCCCTTCTCGATTGCCGGTATTCAGGATGCCGGCAATGTCGCGTTCGTCCGTTACTGCTCTTCTGACTCTCTCAATTACGTTTTTTTTCTCTACCAATGGGCGGAGAATCGCTTGTTTGGGGCTGGATGTTTGCTGTCAGCCACGGAAAATTCGTGACCTGCGAGTCATATAGCGCATCTTCACTGTATTGTGTCAAAAAGGATGGGCAGGGGTTTGACCCTTGTCGGGCGTTTTTTCGTCTGTGCCGTATTTTTTTCGCTCGGTGAAATCCAGTATTGTCGTACCTCTCGGTCATGCGAGCGGTGATCTCCAGTTATTTAGTATTGGGAAGCCACAATGATTGGCATAAAAAGCATTGCCAGCTACGTGCCAGCGAGCGGGCTGGATAACTATGCTCAGGGCGCGAAGTTCGAGAAGGATGAAGAGTTCATCCTCGGGAAGATCGGTTCGGCGTTCCTGCCGCGCAAGGATGCAACTCAGGAAACCTCCGACCTCTGCGTAGAGGCGGCCAATGCGTTGTTCGCCAACAACCCTCAGCTCGACCGTCAATCCATTGATGTGCTGATTGTCGTCACCCAAAATGGTGATGAAGAGGGCCTGCCGCACACTTCGGCTATCGTCCAGGACAAACTTGGCCTGTCGACCAATGTCGCCGCGTTTGATATCTCCCTGGGTTGCTCCGGTTACGTTTACGGTATTTATGCGATCAAGGGCTTCATGGAAGCGACCGGCCTGAAGAATGGCCTGCTGATCACGGCGGACCCGTACTCGAAGATTGTCGATCCGGAAGATCGCAATACCACCATGCTGTTCGGTGACGCCGCCACGGCCACCTGGATGGGTGAAGACGCCGTCTGGCAGCTGGACAAGGCCAAGTTCGGTACCGACGGTTCCGGTGCCCCGCATCTGAAGGTGACTGACGGTGTGTTCTTCATGAACGGGCGGCAGGTGTTCAACTTTGCCCTGCTCAAAGTGCCGGCGCACTTGCATGAGTTGCTCGATGAGTCCGGCCTCAAGTCCCAGGATATTGATGCCTTCTGCATCCATCAGGGCAGTGCGGCCATTGTTGATGCCGTGGCGCGCCGTTTCGAGGATGAGCCGGAGAAATTCATCAAGGACATGGTCGAGACCGGTAACACCGTATCTTCGAGCATCCCGCTGTTGCTGGAAAAACACATGTTCGACTCCGGCTGGAAGCGGGTAGCGCTTAGTGGTTTCGGCGTAGGTCTGTCCTGGGGGTCGGCGATTATCCATCGTCCTTGATTCATCACGTTAACAACGCCCAAAAAACGCCCATGACCCAAAGCTCATGGGCGTTTTTTGCGTACTGGCGTGTCGATGTAAGCGCTTGAATCGCAAGGAGTGGCACGGTGCTAGTAAAAAAAATCAAAAAAGCGCTCAAGCAACCTGCTTTTACGACGATAACTATTACGAAGGTTCTCTAGGCCACACCCGGCGGTTGCCAGGGCCGGAAGCCGCAGCACCCAACCAACGAGGAATTCGTCATGTCTTTATCTGTTAATACCAACATCACCTCCCTGGGCGTTCAGAAAAACCTGAACAAGGCTTCCGATGCTCTGAGCACCTCGATGAGCCGTCTGTCTTCCGGCCTGAAAATCAACAGCGCTAAAGATGACGCTGCCGGCCTGCAGATCGCCAACCGTCTGACCAACCAAGTTAAAGGCCTGGCCGTTGCTGTGAAGAACGCCAACGACGGTATCTCCATCGCCCAGACTGCTGAAGGCGCGATGCAAGAATCCACCAACATCATGCAGCGTATGCGTGAACTGGCCCTGCAATCGGCCAACGGCTCGAACAGCGATGAAGACCGTTCTTCCCTGAACCAAGAGTTCAGTGCTCTTACCGGTGAACTGAACCGAATCGCCAAAACTACCACTTTCGGTGGTAAGAACCTGCTGGACGGTTCGTTCAGCAGTACTTCGTTCCAAGTTGGCGCCAACGCCGACGAAACTATTTCGTTCGGTATGGGCGACTTGAGCGCAACCGGTCTGAAAGGCACCTACAGTGAAGCCTCCGTGACTGGCGGCGCTACCGGTATGATTGCTTCTGTCACTGGTACTCAAAAGTATGTAGTGGGAGGCACGTACATTTCCAATACCGGTGCTGATACCCAGCTCAATATTGGTAACTCGCAGATAACAATTGCTCAAGGCGCGGACGTTACCGCTGCTGCAGCCACTATTAACGGGTACACTTCTACTACTGGTGTAACCGCAGTTGTAGATGGCACACAGCTTAAATTGAACTCCAGCAATGCGTTCACTGCCTCGACAAACACGGCAGGGCTTATTGCAAACGTAACCACCACACCAACGACTACTCCAACGCCATCAGGGGCAAGCGCACCTGCTGGTTCTGGCTCGATCACTATCAACGGTGTACCTGTTGCTTGGAATGCCACCGCTGCTGCTGAAGACACACTGTTAGAAATTGCAAATAAGATCACTAGCACTACGGCCGCTGGCGTGACTGCAACAGTTGATTCTTCGGGTCACATGGTACTGACTTCCAATACCGGTAAATCTATTGATTTGTCCGATACTACTGGTCAAGCAGGTTCACTGGATAAGTTAGGTCTGAAGGCAGCTGTCACTAAACCAGCCCTTGGAGAAGATACTTCCGTCCGTTTCAACGGCGTAGAAGTCAAGTTTGCGGAAGGCGATGATATCGAGGACATGATCAGCGCTATCAACAACTCCAGCGCTGGCGTCACTGCGAGCAAAGCATCGTCGGCCCAGGGCGACAAAATCTCGCTGTTCTCAAAGTCGGATATCAAACTCGAAGACGGCGCCGCCGCTACTGGTTTGACTGCCTTGGGTCTGGTCGATGCAACTACCGCCGCCGTTTCTGTTGATACCACTGTCTCAAGCCTCAATGTTTTGAGCGCCAAAGGCTCGCAACAAGCGGTTCAGGCTCTGGATGCTGCGATGCAGCAGATCGATAGCCAGCGCGCCGCACTGGGTGCCGTTCAGAACCGTTTCGACAGCACCGTTGCCAACCTCACCAGTATTTCGGAAAACTCCACAGCTGCAAAAGGCCGTGTAGTAGACGCCGACTTCGCTGCTGAAACCGCAGAGCTGACCAAGCAACAAACCCTGCAACAGGCGTCCACCGCGATCCTGTCCCAGGCCAACCAACTGCCATCCGCTGTACTGAAGCTGCTTCAGTAATCCCAGGGTTTGATCAGTTAAAAGAAGGGCGCGTTTGACGCGCCCTTTTCTACATTCTGGAGCTTTTGCGTGTGAGGTATTGGTCATGGACATGAGCGTCAAGCTGACTCAGTCTTACCCTGCAGGTGCATTGCAGGCGCCCGCACTTCCGAAAACGTCGTCATCTTCGACAGACGTGAACGTCAATTCCAACACACCGCAGCAACAGCCCAAGCGGGCAGAATTGGAACAAGCGGTGACTTCTATACGAGACTTTGTCCAATCTACTCAACGAAATCTGGACTTCTCGATCGACGACACGACGGGCACGATAGTCGTCAAGGTCATCGCCACGGATAGCGGCGAAGTCATTCGCCAGATGCCAAGTGAAGCAGCGCTGAAGCTCGCGCAAAGCTTAAATGATGCCAATAGTCTTCTATTCGACACCCAGGCCTGACGAGGGCACGTTTTTTGTATCGTTCTTATCGCAGTATGTAGTTCGTCAAGCGTTTGGCGAATGCCGGATCAGGAGATAAGTCATGGCAAGTTCTACCGTAAGTGGCATTGGATCAGGGATTGATACCCAGGCCATTGTGAAAGCGTTGGTCGATGCTGAGAAGGCGCCGAAGCAGGCGCAGATCGACAAGCAGACGACTAATGCGAGCACGACCCTTTCAGGTATCTCTGTCATCAAGGCAGCACTGGACACCTATAGAACCGCACTCGCCAAGCTGAACACAGCGGCGTCGTTCAATGGGCTGAGTGTCTCGTCGACAGATGAAAAGATTGCCAAGGCGTCCATTGATGCCACGGCGTCCAACGGCAGTTACGCCTTGGGCGTGACGCAGTTGGCCACATCGTCGAAAGTTACCTCTGCAGTGTTTGCCAACGGCGCGTCATCCGTTGTCAACAGCGGTACCGAACCCACTACCTTGACAATCAGCCAGTCAGGGAACGATTACAACATCAGCATCCCTGCGGGTGCCACTCTCAAAGAGACTCGAGAAGCGATTAACGATCAGCTCAAGTCTAAAGGTATAACGGCTAACGTATTGTCAGGTGCGGATGGCGCGAGATTGGTAATTAGCTCCGACTCGACTGGTGCCGGCACTGATATCACACTGAGCGGCGCTGATGAGCTGAGCAAGAATTTGACCGCTAGCGCAGGTCAGAATGCCAAGTATACGCTTGACGGTGTGGCATTTGATTCCAAGACCAACACCGTGACGTCCGCGTTGAGCGGTGTGACGTTGTCTTTAATTGCCAAAGGTGACTCCACGGTTACTGTCGCTAACGACACAAGTACGCTGAAGACGTCCGCGCAAAGTTTTATAAGCGCGTATAACGCGATGATGGCAGCGATCAACGCGCAAACCAAAGTCACTGCAACCACCACCACTGACGGCGCGTCCACCACCGCTGGCGCATTGACCGGCGATGCAACGATGAGGGGCCTGGTCTCGTCTATCCGAAATGAATTGATGGGCGGAACTGGTTCGGCTACCAATGGCCTTAGCTCACTGTCTCAGTTGGGTATCACTACTGACAAGTCCACTGGCCTGTTGGCAATGGACGATAAAACTTGGGACAAGGCTGCGAAAACCTATGGCACCAGCATGGCGTCATTGTTTACCGGAAAAGACGGTCTACTGAGCCGTATGACCGCGGTTACTGACCCCTATTCGGTAAAAGGCGGTGTACTGGAATCGCGTCAGAATGTCCTGTCAGGCACATTGACGTCGTTGAGCACAGAGAAAGAATCCCTGGATCGTCGTATCGCCTCTTTGCAAACTACCCTGACCGCCAAATACACGGCGATGGATACCCTGGTGGCGCAATTGAATGCTACCTCGAAGAGCATCATGACTACGCTTAATGCACTGAACAAAACGTCTGACGATTAATCCCTTTTTATTCAAGAAAGCTGCGCATCTCCCACGGGGATACCTGCGGTTTTTGAGGGGGGCGCGTAGAGGTGCGCTAAAGTTTTTATTGTTCAGGTCGATAGCCAGTCATGCCCGCTTTTTCTTTGCCTGCACATTTTTCCTAGGAACCAACACATGAACCCCATGAGAGCCCTTCGCCAATACCAGAGCGTCAATTCCCATGCCCAGGCTTCCGAGGCAAGCCCTCATCGCCTGGTGCAGATGTTGATGCAGGGCGGATTGGATCGGATAGCTCAGGCCAAGGGCGCGTTGGAGCGCAGCGATATCGCGACCAAAGGCATGTGCATCGGCAAAGCGGTGGCAATCATTGGCGGGCTGCGTGAAGGTCTCAATCATGAAGAAGTGACTACGACCTTAGCCAGTGTCGACAGCCTCTACGATTACATGATGCGCCGCCTTACAGAGGCGAACATCAAAAGCGATCCGCTCATTCTCGATGAGGTCGCCGGGTTGCTCAGCAACATCAAGGAAGGATGGGATGCCATCGCGCCCTGATGGTCTTCGCTTTAATTCTCGAGGAACAACGCCATGAGTCAAGCATTGCAACGGATTGAACAAACCCGCGAAGCGCTCATCGATGCGCTGGCCGAGCGTGATTGGGATGCGATTGGCGAGTTGGATACGGCCTGCCGGGAATGCGTCGATGAGGTGCTGAGCGAAGCGCCGGTCGACGAGGAGGCTGTGCGCACCAATCTGGAAAGCCTGCTGGCGGTGTACAAGGATTTATTGACGGCGACGATGGGCGAGCGTCAGGCGATAGTCGACGAGATGTCGCAGATCACCCAAGCGAAGAGCGCGGCAAAGGTTTACCATCTGTTTGGTTAATTAATCCCGGGTTAATCCAGACATCTGCGCCATATATTTGACTGTGCACGGTTTTTTGACTTAACTAGTGGCTGTTTACAGATTCCAGGCGTCTCATAGGCTTAACAGGTCTGCAAGCGTCTAGCTTGCCCACTCATTTCGGGCACCGGGTTGACTAGGGAAGTTGCTATTGCATGTGGCGTGAAACCAAAATCCTGCTGATTGATGACGATAGCGTCCGCCGCCGCGACTTGGCGGTGATTCTGAATTTTCTCGGTGAAGAAAATTTGCCCTGCGGAAGCCATGACTGGCAGCAGGCTGTGGGCTCTCTATCGTCTAGTCGTGAAGTGATCTGTGTCCTAATCGGGACGGTCAATGCTCCTGGTGCACTTTTGGGCTTGCTTAAGACACTCTCAACCTGGGATGAGTTCCTTCCGGTTTTGTTGATGGGCGATAATTCTGCCAGCGACTTGCCTGATGACCAGCGTCGACGCGTGCTGTCGACCCTGGAAATGCCGCCCAGCTACAGCAAATTGCTCGACTCCCTGCACCGTGCCCAGGTCTATCGCGAGATGTACGACCAGGCCCGCGAGCGCGGTCGGCATCGCGAACCCAATCTGTTCCGCAGCCTCGTCGGCACCAGC
>LNAP01006372.1_pt1 | contig 12597 bp, 16 predicted proteins | sample 602601 | NCBI WGS metagenome assembly LNAP01 (sample SAMN02440304, study PRJNA202911) | soil metagenome | biome: Subtropical and temperate rainforests or woodlands; isolation source: soil samples (1 kg each in a 20% v/v slurry with milli Q water) were... ... | reverse complement strand
TTGCCGCACCTGCGCGAGGTCGCCTTCTGCAGCGGCGTCGAGCAGGCGTTCGGCCTGTGCCGATGCGGTGCGTGTGGCGGTGTCGCTGTCGGGCGCCACCATGGTTGGCGTGCCCAGGCGCGGTGTGGCCGCAACGGTGACGCCCACGTGGGTGGCCAGTGCGGCCAGGCACAGGGCGCTCCATCGCACCCGGGTACGCCAGCTCACCTGCCCCCGCTGCAACTGCAGCAGCCCGTCCACACGCTGCGTCAGCCCACTGCGGCTGCCCGACATGCCCACCGCCAGGGCGGCGCGCTGCGGGCGGTGCTGCACCATGCCGGCGATACCGCGCAGCAGCGAATCGGCGTAGTCGCGGCCACTGCTGGAGCGGTGTGCGGCGCGGGCATCGCAGGCCATTTCGCGGGCCAGCTCCAGCCGGTTGCCCAGCATGCGCAGGCACGGGCTCCACCAATACACCGCAAGCAGGGTGCGTTGCAGGGCGGTTACCCAGAGATCACGGCGCTGCACGTGCGCGGCTTCATGCAGCAACAGGTCGCGCAGGGCCGGGGGCGACAACGTGCTGGCCAGATGCGGGGGCACCAGGATGCGCGGCGCGAAGAGGCCCACCACCATCGGGCCGGCCACCGCATCGGACAGTGCAACGCAGCCGCTGCTCGGCAGTGCCGGGCCCAAGAGGGCATCCAGTGCGGGCGAAGGGCGTGCAGCACGGTGCAGCCGCCGTGCCTGCCAGATGCCCTGCGCCAGGCGCAGCAGCCCCCACAGCGTGCCCAGCAGCCAGATCATCGCCAACGCCTGCAGCGCGGTGGGTACGAAAGCGGACAGTGATGCAGTGGGTGATGCTGGCGCGGTCGGCACAGCGGATGCCGGTAGTGGCGTCGACTGTGCTGCAGTGGGCAGGGCCACCCCGGCCTCGGCTACGGCGACCGCTTCGCGGGGCAGCAGCACCAGCAGCGGCGACACCGCGGCCAGTGCGAAGGCCCCGCACAGCAGCCACGAACGTGCTTCGGCGCTGAGCCGCGCGCGCTGCACTACCAGCAGCACCAGGGCCAGCAACAGCGCGGCATGCCACAGGTGCTGCACGGCCACGGTCAACAGGGTGTGGGTGGTGTGCGCGCTCATGCCGATTTCCCCGGGTTGCCCGCGTCGTCGACGCGCTTCTGCAGGGCGGCCAGTTCGTCGGCCTCCATGTCGTGTTCGTCGATGAGGTGCTGGGCCAGCACGCTGGGCGAGTCGTTGAAGAACGACTTGAGCAGGTTTTCCAGGGCCTGGCGGCGGGCCTCGCTGCGGCTGATGGCGGCGCTGTAGATGAACGCGCGGCCTTCGCTGCGGTAGGTCACCAGGCCCTTCTTTTCCAGCACTTTGAACATGGTCAGCACGGTGGTGTAGGCCACCGGCTTCTTCTTCGACAGTGCGTCGGCCACCTCGCGCACCGAGGCTTCCTTGGTCTTCCACAGCACTTCGAGGATGCGGCGCTCGGAGTCGGTCAGGGTGGGCGAGCTGGGGCGGGCCATGGGCTGTCTACTGGTTTCTTAGTTGATGACCGGATCGTGCGCCCGCCGCGCTCGGCGTGTCAACTATGTAATTAGTAATGGGGCCGGCAACGTGTCAGGCGCGAGGACCCGGGATGCTTGGATGTGGGGCTGCTGGGTGGGTGCGAAACCGGTGCGCTCAGGCGCTGGCTACCAAGGCCGCCTTACCTGTGCACGCCGCACTGCGGGCGGCCGGCGAAGCGGTACACCCGTGCGAACGGGGGGCCACGGGGCAACACTGGCATGTCCCGACCTGCGTGCTGCTGCGCAGTGCCTTGCGCAACGCGGCACGCGAGGCGGGGTGTGCGCCCACGCCATGCAGCAGCAACGTGCGGGCCAGACCGCCGCAGGCAACGCGTGGCAGGACCAGCACGGCTGGGGCGGTGGCGCGGGGATAAAGCGGGCGAAGGTCCATCTGTCCCGGTCTCTGTGGGATGGTACGTGATGCAGCATGCGGCGTGCCTGTCTCATGGATTGAGACAGGCATTGCCGCTACCCCGGCCCACACGCTGGAAGGTCAGTGGCCCCGCTGCTTGGCGGCGCTCAGCGCCTGGTCCGCGCGCAGGAACACTGCGGTCGTGGATTCGCCGCGATCGGTGGACGCCGCGCCCAGCAGCAACGGCGTACCGAGTCGTTGCAGGGTGTCGTGCGCGACCGCCTCAAACGCCGCCACGGTGTCCGGGGCATGGGCGCTGCCCAGCACCGCGATGAACTCGCCGCTGCCGGTGACCCGGTTGAGGCTGTCGCCGCGCTCGGGCTGCAGGCAATGCTCCAGAGCGTGGTCCAATTGCTGCAGGTGGCGGTCCAGGGTGCGCTCCCCCAGCCGCTGCGCCAGCTCTGCCAGGTCCTGCAGTTCCAGGATGACCACGGTGTAGGCGCCGGTTGCGTCGGGCGACGCCGCCTCGTCGGCCACGGCCTGGTCGAGGAGGGTCGCCACCTGCTGGTCGCGTTCGCGGCTGCGGCTTTCCATCAGCGTCATGGTCAGCCGGGCCAGCGCCTGCAACGCATCGCGCTGCACCGCGTTGAGCTCGCGCGGGGTAATGTCCACCACGCACACGCTGCCTACCGCGGCGCCCTGCTCGGTGACCAGTGGCATGCCGGCGTAAAAGCGTGCGCCGATGTCGTTCAGCACGGGGTTGTCGGCAAATCGCGCGTCCTGTGCCAGGTCACCGATCTCCATCAACTGGTCGGGCTGGCGGATGGCGTGGTCGCACACGGCGACGTTGCGCTCGGTCTGCGTGCCCTCCAGGCCGGTGCGTGCCTTGAACCATTGGCGGTCACGGTCGATCAGGGTGACCAGCGCCATCGGCGTGCCGCACACGGCGGCCGCCACCTTGACGATGTCGTCGTAGGCCGGCTCGGGCAGGCTGCCCACGATATGCAGGGCATCCAGGGCGCGTTGGCGGTCGGCTTCGGTGGCGGGCGCAGGCGAGGGTGGGGTCATGCACTGTCCTGATGGCGTCGTCGATGTTGCAAGCGTAGGACACGCCGCTGCGTGGAATGGTTAACCCGGGGTGGAGGACGCGCGCTGCCGTTGATGCGCGATTCATCCCCTGCACGCCGCGTCGACTCGCGCGGCTGTGCAGGCGGCGTAGACGTTGCGGCGGATTTTTTCACAGGCCGCGCGGCGCCGCCTGCCTAGCATCGGCCACTCTCTTTCCGCCCACACACGGAGTTTCCATGACTGCTTCCCGCGTTCGCCTGCACGTTGAAGATACCGGCGGTACCGGCCGCCCGGTGGTGTTGATCCACGGTTGGCCGCTGTCGGCCGAATCCTGGAAGGCACAGGTGCCGGTGCTGAAGGACGCCGGCTACCGCGTGGTGGCCTACGACCGCCGTGGCTTCGGGCGTTCGGACAAACCGGCCGACGGCTACGAGTACGACACGCTGGCCGACGATCTGGCCGGGGTGATCAACGACCTCGACCTGCGGGATGTCACGCTGGTGGGCTTTTCGATGGGCGGCGGCGAAGTGGCGCGCTACATCGCCCGCCATGGCGAGCAGCGCCTGCACAGCGTGGTGTTCGCCTCGGCCGTGCCGCCGTACATGCTCAAGACCGATGACAATCCCGACGGCCCGTTGACCCAGGCCAAGGCCGATGAGATGAAACAGGGCCTGGAGCGTGATCGCGATACGTTCTTCGATGGCTTCACCAAGGACTTCTTCAGCGCCAACGGTGAGCTCAAGGTCAGCGAGAAAGAGCGCCAGGAGGCCATCGCATTGTGCAAGCAGTCCGACCAGACCGCCGCGCTTGGCTGCATGAAGGCCTTCGGCACCACCGACTTCCGCGAGGACCTGAAGAAGGTCACCGTGCCCACCCTGGTGCTGCACGGCGACAGCGATGGCACGGTGCCGTACGAGGGTTCGGGCAAGCGTACCCACGCGGCCATTGCCGGCAGCGAGGCGGTGGTGCTGAAGGACGCGCCGCACGGCTGCAATGCCAGCCACGCCGAGCAGTTCAACGCGGCGTTGGTCGCGTTCCTGGCCAAGTAACGGTGCGGTAGCATCTGCCCATGCGCCAGACCCGCACCCCGCCGTGGAAGAAACCGAACCCCAAGGGCGGGGTCTCGCGCCCGTTGTCGTCGGCACAGAAAGAAGCCGCACGGCAACGGGCCGAAGAAAACGGCCGGGCGTATCCAAACCTGGTGGACAACATGTGGGCGGCAAAGCTGCCGCGCGGGGAGTAGCGCACCCCGCTCACGCGTCGTCGCCCGGAAACGGGCGGCGACGTCAGCGGCGAACCGCGAGTACGCCGTCCATGGCCAGGTCGGCCTTGAATCCGGCCTTCTCCAGGCGCTTGGCCACTTCACGAGGCACATCGCGGCCGCTGGTGAGTTTGTTCGGTGCGCCGGTGTAGTGGAACATGCGCCCGCCCTTGCGTATCACCCGCGCCAACTGGTCGTAGAACACCTGCGAATACAACTCGCCGGCAATGCCGAAGCGTGGCGGGTCGTGCAGGATCGCGTCGACCGAGCTGGATTCGATCCCTTCGATAGCCTGTGACACGTCGGCATGGGTCAGCGACAGGCGCCCACCGCTGCTGGCCGCCTCCGGGTCGGGCGACCACGGGTTGAGCGTGCGCAGCCACAGGACGTCAGGGTTCTTCTCGAACGACTGGATGCGGGTGACGCCACCCTCCAGGCAGCACGCCGCGAAGTAGCCGAGCCCGCCGCAGGTATCCAGCACGGTCTTGCCGGCCGGGGCGATCAGCGCCACCTTGCGCCGCGCATCTTCAAACGGCGACACCTGCGCGCTGGGCAGCATCTTGATGCCGTCGATCTCGAAGGTGGGGGCATCCCATTCGGTGGGCACCAGCTTGATCAGCGCCGAGCCAAAGCGCGACACCGCCAGGAATTCTTCGCCGTCCCAGTAGTAGAGGGTGCGGTCCTTGGTCCTGCCCGGGTAGTCGTAGCGCTCGTCCTTCCACAGCCAGTGGTCGGCGGCCAGCGTGGCGGTGCCGGTGGACAGGCCGAGGTCGAGCGAGCCGGTCCATTCGGTCGCGCCGCTATCGCGGGCGCGGGTGAGGGCTTCGGCAAGCGGGCGGGTCAGCAGGGGGCCGGTGTAATGGGGCACGGGAGTGGGGGCGCCGGGGCTGCGGGGCAGCGTGGCGTCAGGTCAGCCAGGGGAAGGCATCGTACCTGAGACCGCGCCCGGAGGCAGGCTGCGGCCTGCCCCGAACCCGCATCTACGGTCCTTCCGGTGTGGGGGCGGGGTGCTCCTGCACGGACGAACAAACCCAGCCGCCATACGTTCCGCTGCCGCTGAGGACACTCTCACCGGTGGACGCCTCCATGCCATCCCGCGCACACAGGGTCTGGTGGTAGACGCGGGTTGCCAGCGACTGGCGCGCGTACCGGTAGGTGAATGAGCCGTCCGGGTTGGGCACCAGCACCTGCTCCACGTCTACCTGGCGCTGGTCGTCGGCCAGGTCCGGCCAGCGCCCCGTGCGTACGATCAACACGGTGCCGTCAGCACCGACGGCAGGGCGGTCGTGGAACCCCGGGGGCGGGGGCTCGGGCATGACGCCGGTGAACAGCAGCAACGCTAGCAGGGAGGGCAACGGCAACGCTCCGGAAGCGGTGGTCCAGTGTGACGTGCACAGCGGCAGGCGGTTGTGCGGTGGTTCGCAGTGCGGTTGCTGGGCGTTGGCCGAGTTTGTGATCGCTTCGCATGCGTCGAAGCGCCACGGCTATAGTACGGGTGCACTACCCAGGCCGACGTTTGTCTACACAGTAGGCGCACACTACCGAGTGACGTCAGGACGTGACATGAGTACAAGGCTGCAGAATCACTGCCGTTCCCACCGTCGGGTACCGGGCCGGACCCGGCTGACCGTCAGTGAGCGCCTGCAATGAATGCAGGGTCTGCTTCCTCTTGTGCCCGACTGCGGCGCTGGCCGACCCTCGTACTGCTGGGTGCGATGGTGTTGCTTGGCGGTTGTGGCGATGGGCAGCACGCGCCTCCCGCAGGCGGGCTACAGGATGTGCGCTCCATCGACATCCACTACCAGTACAACGGCCGCGACCACGCCGATGAAGTGCACCGGCTGCAACCCGCCGCAGGTCGCCGTAGCTTCGTGCGCCGTTCGCAGCTGGACGCATGTAACCCTGGGGCGGTGCTGACCGACGATGTTCCTGCCCAGCGCGTGGCCGAGCTGCTGTGGGCGCTGTCCGCGCCGGCGTGGCCGCGCGCGCGGGGCGTGGAGGAGGTGTCCCGCCGGGTGCGACCGGCGCAGGTGCTGGCACGCGCGTCGTCTGACGGGGCGTCCATGCAGCCAGCCTGCACGCCCGATAAGTTGCAGCGCCAGATGCGCGCGCTGCTGCACGGTGCCGCGCTGCGCGATCAGGTCGATGGCTACTATGCCGGCCCCACGTGGCGTGATGACGCACCTTCGATACGCGTGGTGGTCGACTATGAAAGCGCGCCGCCGCAGGTGCTGCACTCGAGTGCGCAGACGCTGTTGATGCTGCCGTGGGTACTGGAGAAACCACAGAGCGACGTCAACGCAGATACAAACGCAAACGAGGTGTCGTCCACGTGGTCAGTGCCCATCAGCCAAGCGTTGCGCCGCGTAGTGCCGGACACGTCCAAGGCTTACGAGCGGCTGGGTCAGCGCGAGGATGCCGTGCTCGAATCGCGGCTCCGTGCCGCCGCGCGGGTCACCTGCGAGACGCAGCATCGCTGACGGCGGTGCGCGTCAGGTGCCGTAGCGCAACAGCGTTCCGCGGCTGAACAACCACTGGCAGCGTTGCTTGCGCATCGCACGCACCTTGCCGCCTTCGATCACCCCATGCGCCTCGTGCAGCGCCTCGCCGTGGACGCGTGCACCGGCCTTGAAACGGAACACGCCACTCTGGCCGTCCGGGGTCAACAGGGCTTCTTCGATCTGGGCAAGTTCGCCGGCACTGAACAGGGCCGCGCGCTGTTCGTCGTCGGGGGTGATCAGCGGTCTCTCCACCTCACGCCACGGCGAGGCGCGCCGGTAGGCGATGAAGTAACGGCCGTCCACGCGCCTCAGTTTGACGCTTTCCCGGCTGTGGGCGCCCGGTGCGGCATAGCAGCCGATCAACCGCCCCTGGCCGATCGAATCGCCGTTGTCGCAGCCGGCAAGCAGCACAAGCGCAGGCAACAACAGGGCGGACAATCGCATCAGGCAGTCACGGGTGCAGGTGACCGCGCAGTGTAGCGTCGCCACCCCGATGAGGGGATGTCTGACCCGCCCCGACTCATTTGATGACAGCAGCATGCGCGGCTTTCCCAGCCAGCGGCGCTGCGTGTCCTGATCGTTGCCGTGCAGGCGGACACGGACACTGCGTGCATGACCTGCGATCACCTCTCCTGGCAGCCTGGCAACGCGTACTTCTTCAGCGCACACCTGCACCGTGCCCACGCCGGGTTGCTGGTGGAGCACGCACAGGCATTGCGGCTGGCGTTCCGGGTGGCGCAGCAGGCACGGCCGTTCCGCATCGACGCCATCGTGGTGCTACCCGACCATCTGCATGGCGTGTGGACGCTGCCCGCAGGGGATGATGATGGGCATCGGCGCTGGACACAGATCCAGGCCATCTTCGACCGTCACCTGCCGGGCAAGCCGCCGCGCGCGGTGCTACGTCGCGATCGTTCCGCGCGGCCGCTGTGGCACAGCAGCTTCCGTGAGCATCGCATCCTGGACGAGGACGACTTCCATCGCCACGTGGCCTATGTGCACCAGAACCCGGTGAAGCACGGCCACGTGCGCGATGCGATGGAGTGGCCGTACAGCTCCATCCATCGCACGGGGCGGCAGGAGGAGGCGCCATGCTGAGGTAATGCCCGTTGGCGCCAGGATCAGCCGCAGCGCACCTTGAACACCGGCCCGGCCCCGATCAGCACCAGGGCCATGTAGTCGCTGTTCTTGTCCTTGCCCTTGAGCGTGGCACCCGGGTTGAAGTGGAAGATGCCGAACCCGCCGTTGGGCCGGACCAGTGCCTTGTCGATCTGGTCGGCATCGTCCTTGAAGTAGCGGGCGATGTCCGCGCGCGAGGACACCTGCAGCGCGGTGGGATCGCGTTGCCATTGCTCGTCGCGGTTGAAGCTCACGAAGTACTGGCCCTGCTGCTGCTCGATGCGGAACTCGGCGGGTTTGCGTGCGTGGGTGGCGTAGCAGCCCAGCAGGGGATCGGCCGAGAACACGCCCGCGCCGTTGTCGTGGTTGCCGCAGGCGCCAAGCAGCAGTACCGGGGCAAGCAGAAGCAGTGAAACGGCAGGGCGCATGGCGGTGACCTCCTACGGCGATAGGCGCAGTCTAGGCAACCTCGTCCAACGACGCCGTGTAGAGAGGCCACCCTGTACGCCACAGCCATGCGCCCGGGTGTACGTTGGTGGCAGTCCAGACGAGCAGCGCCCGTGCCCCCGCACCCCCGTCCGCCACCGGCGACATCGTTCCAACCACGGCAACCCGCCGCCCGGCCCCCGGTAATGGGCGTGTGCAGCTTCCTCGGGCTGCCGCTGGGCGCTGCGGCCTATTGGCTGGCAGACATGGGCGGGCAGGGGGCTGCGGGCGTGGGTAGCAGCATCATGGCTGCCATCGGCGTGCTGACGGCGGCAGGGGTGGGGATGGTGGCCAGCATCGCCTCGCGCGAGCGCCAGGAGCGCTGGCCGTGGTTGGGCATCACTGGTGCCCTGGTCAGCAAGGCGCCGCTGCTGCTGTTCGTCGTGGCGTTCATCGTGCATCACTGAGGGTTCTGCGCCCAGACGCTGCAGCCACCCGATGCACTTCCACGGTGATGTGGCTCAGGGTGTACGGTGGAGGCATTCCAGACGAGTAGCGCCTGTGCCCCAGGACACCCTTTCGCCCGCACCAGCATCCGTTCCCGCATCACCGCGTGCCACCCGCGCGCCCCTGTTGGGGCTGTGCAGTTTCCTTGGCCTGCCCGTAGGCGGTGCGGCCGGCTGGCTGGCCGGCGTGGCCAATCACGGCGTCATTGCCGGGGCCGGTACCACCGGCGTCGCCATCGGCGTGCTCGCGGCGGCGGCCGTGGGGCTGGTGGCCAGCATGGCCTCGCGGGTGCGCCAGGAACGCTGGCCGTGGCTGGGGATCGTCGGTGCGGTGGTCAGCACGGCACCGCTGGCGCTGTTCCTCGTGTCGATGCTGCTGCACCGCTGAAGGTTTCAGGCGGCCGGTAGCGCATCTACCCGATGTACTTCCACCGTGACGTGCACCAGTTCGTCGTGGATCGACAGTGCTTCGCGAATACGGTCGGCATCCAGTTCCGCGGCCGTGACCACGCTGGCGACCACGGCGAACTTGCCGCGCCCAACCTGCCACACATGCAGGTCGGCCAGGCGCGCCGGCCACGGGCCCTGTTCGATCACTTCCCGCACTTCGGCCACTACCGGCGCGTCCATCTGCGCGTCCAGCAGCACGCGGCCGGTGTCGCGCAGCAGGCCCACTGCCCACACGGTTACCAGTACCGCACCCACCAGGCCCATCACCGGGTCCAGCCAGGCCGCGCCCCATACCTTGCCGGCGATCAGGGCGACGATTGCCAGTACGGACGTGGCCGCATCCGCAACCACGTGCAGGTAAGCCGAGCGCAGGTTGAGATCCTGCGCCGGGTGGTCGTGATCGTGCGCGTGCGGATGTGCGTGACCATGACCATGACCATGTGCGTGGCCGTGATGATGTGCATGATCGTGCCCATGCCCGTCGCGCAGCCACCAGGCACAGAGCAGGTTCACCGCCAGGCCCGCCACGGCGATCGCGATGGCCTGGTCGTAATGGATGGCGCTGGGTGCGAACAGCCGTTGCGCGGACTGCACCGCCATCAGCAGTGCAACACCCAGCAGCGCGATGGCGCTGGTGTAGCCGGCCAGGATCTCGATCTTCCACGTACCGAAAGCAAAGCGGCCGTCATGCGCGTAGCGGCGGGCACAGGTATAGGCGAATGCCGCCAGGCCCAGTGCCAGCGCGTGTGAGCTCATGTGCCAGCCATCGGCCAGCACGGCCATGGAGTTGAACCACCAGCCGCCGACGATTTCCACCAGCATCATCACCGTGGTCAGCCACAACGCGCGGCGTTCGGCCAGGGGGTTGCCATCGTCGAAGTGATGGGTGTGGCGGCGGGCGTGGGCGGCGGCGGCGAGGGTCATGGCGAGGTCATGTGAATATACCCCCGTAGGGTATATCATTCGGCCGATGTCGCATGTCCAACACCAACGAAAGGCGCTGCTCGCCCGGGTCCGCCGCATGGCCGGCCAGGTGGCCGCGCTGGAGAGTTCCCTGCAGTCCGAGCAGGCCGACTGCACCGATGTGCTGATGCAGGCCTCGGCCGTACGCGGTGCCGCCCACGGCCTGCTGATGGCCTTGCTGGACGAGCACCTTCAAGAGCACGTGGTGAGCCCGGCCGATCCAGTCGAGCGCGCCGCCGAGGCCCAGGTGCTGGTCAAGCTGCTGCGCGCCTACGGGAAGTAAGCGGGCTCAAGGCCATCGGTGTAAGGCACGCAGTGCTGCCATCACGGCCATGCTCCTATCCCTCAATGCCGATGCCGCCGCCATGCGTTCCACACATGCGTGGCCGCCAGCAGCAGGCTGCCGGCGACAGTCATCGGGGTTTCGCTCTCGTGGCTGGGCCACTCGGCGGCGCCGGCCAGCAACATCAGCAGGCCCAGCGCGGCGCTGGTGACGGCCGCTGCGGGCAGGCGTTGCTGGCGGTGCGCGCGCCACAGGGCGAAGCCAGTCAGGGGGGCGGCGATGGCCACGAACAGCACGTGCACCCACTCGGCCTGCGCCCACACCCCGAACAAGGGCAGGGTGGCGGCCAGGATCGGCAGGGCCAGGCAGTGCAGCAGGCACAGGCTGGACAGGGCGATGGCGCCGGCATCGAGCAGGGTTGAGGAGCGTTTCATGGGGTGGGGCCCGGATCAGTGAATGTTATAGAGTAACATTTCATTCCGCTGCGGACCCTGTCCTTCCATGAACGCCACTGCTGCCCCCACCGATGCCCGCCTGCCGGTAACCGTGTTGTCCGGTTTCCTTGGCGCCGGCAAGACCACGCTGCTCAACCAGCTGCTGCGCAACCGCGAGGGACGGCGGGTGGCGGTGATCGTCAACGACATGAGCGAGATCAACATCGACGCGCAGCTGGTGCGCGATGGCGGCGCGGCGCTGCGCCGTACCGAAGAGACCCTGGTGGAATTCAGCAATGGCTGCATCTGCTGCACCCTGCGCGACGATCTGCTGCAGGAGGTCAAGCGGTTGGCCGCCGAAGGCCGCTACGACTACCTGCTGATCGAATCGACCGGTATCGCCGAACCGATGCCGGTGGCGGCCACGTTCTCGGTACGCGATGAGGACGGCTTCTGCCTCAACGACATCGCACGGTTGGACACGATGGTGACGGTGGTGGACGGGCAGCAGTTCCTGCACGACTTCGGCTCGACCGACCGGCTTGCCGACCGCGGCCAGCAGGCCGGCACCGATGACGTGCGTGGGGTGGTCAACCTGCTGGCCGAGCAGATCGAGTTTGCCGACGTGATCGTGGTGAGCAAGTGCGACCTGATCAGCGATGACACGCTGCAGTCGACCCTGGCCGTGCTGCGCGCGATGAACCGCGAGGCGCGGCTGGTGCTGTCCGAGCACGGCAACGTACCACTGCACGAGGTGCTGGACACGCACCGCTTCGACTACATCAAGGCGCAGTTGGCACCGGGCTGGATGCAGGCGCTGCGTGGCGTGCATACGCCGGAGACCGAGGAATACGGCATCTGCAGCTTCGTCTACCGGGCGCGCCGGCCGTTCCACCCGCAACGCTTCGCACAGCTGCTGCAGCAGGGGCTGGGGCCGGTGATCCGCAGCAAGGGGTTCTTCTGGCTGGCCAACCGCATGGACTGGGTGGGCGAGCTGTCCAGCGTGGGCGCGGCTACCCGCACCGAGGCTGCCGGTTTCTGGTACGCGGCGCGCCAGCGTGTGGAGGCCGGGCTGGAAGACACTCCGCCGCTGCTGCCACCGCCGCAGGTGCCGTACACCGACGTGGGCTGGGTGCGCCAACAGGCCGCCTGCTGGACCGCGCCCATGCCGGGCATGGACGAAGTGGGCGATGCCGGCGAGTACCAGGCCATGCGCCGGATGTGGCACCCGTGGTGGGGCGATCGCCGCCAGGAGCTGGCGGTGATCGGGGTGGAGATGGACGAGCGCGCGGTGCGTGCCGAGTTCGACGCTTGCCTGCTCACCGATACCGAGATGCGCGCCGGGCCGATGCTGTGGCAGCTGCTGCCCGACGCGTTCCCGGCGTGGTCGCGGCACTGACGGCGCCGCTTACACCGCCGTCAACGACCAGCCTTCGGCGCCCGCGTCCAGGTAGTGGGTCAGCCCCACGGCGTCGAGCAGCGCCGGGTCGTGCGAGACAATCATCAGCGTGCCCGGGAACTGGCTGAGCATCTGCTCCAGCGCGGCCAGCGAGGGCAGGTCGAGGTGGTTGCCGGGTTCGTCGAGCAGCAGCAACTGCGGCGGCGCGTGCGCGTACAGCACGGCGGCGAGCGCGGCTTTCAGGCGCTCGCCGCCGCTCAGCGTGGACAGCAGGCGCAGGCT
>LNAP01004627.1_pt1 | contig 12598 bp, 11 predicted proteins | sample 602601 | NCBI WGS metagenome assembly LNAP01 (sample SAMN02440304, study PRJNA202911) | soil metagenome | biome: Subtropical and temperate rainforests or woodlands; isolation source: soil samples (1 kg each in a 20% v/v slurry with milli Q water) were... ... | reverse complement strand
GGCCTTTCCGCGCCGATGCTGGATCTCTATCCCGCCGGCCTGCCGCTGGTGGCGCAATTGCGCACCGCCTTGGCCCGCGCCTTGGCCTTGTCGCCCAGCCTGCTGCTGCTGACCGATCCGCTGCTGCCGCTCTCCGGCGCCGAGGCGGCCGAACTCGCCCAGGATCTCCGGCGCCTGCAGCGCAGCCTCAGCCTCACCGTGCTTTGCGCCACCACGCGCCTGCCGGTCTGGGCGCCGCTGGCCGATGAGATCACCGTCTTCGATGCGCCGCCTGCGCCCTTTACCGCCGCGGAGGCTTTGGGGCCCGTCCTGCAGCGCGGCAGCGCCGAGGACATCTATCAGCGCCCGGCCGGCTTGCTGGCGGCGCGGCTGGGTGGCGGCGTCAACCTGCTGCCGGTCGAGATCCTCGGCCGCGACAATATCGGCCAGGAGAGCGAACGCCTGCGGCTGCGCTGCGCGATCGGCGAGCCCCGGGAGATCGTCTTACCGCTGTGCCAGGTGGCACCCGCTTTGCTGGCCGCCTATCGGGATGCCGTTGCCGGTATGGAAAGCGGGACGGAAGGCGAGATGACTCATCGCGCCAGCCTGTTGCTGCGCCCCGCCGCCTTTCGTCCCGGCCTCGGCATCCGGCGCCAGGATTGCCGCATCGACGGGCGCATCCTCGACCGCTTCGGCGACGGCGCCATGCTGACCCTGCAGATCGGCGTGACAACCGGGGACGGCGCCCAGGCCGCGCCGCTCACCGTTACCCTGCCGGCCCCCGCCCCCTTTCCCCTGGAACCCGGCATGGTGCTCGGCTTCGGCTGGAATCTGGCGGACAGCCATCTGCTGCCGGCCGCCTGACGTGACCGCACGGCCATGAGCGAAGGCAACGGACCCGCGATCCTCTGGCTGCCGCGCCGCGCGGGACTTGCGCTGGCCTTGCTGCTGCTGTTGCTGGTCCTGCCGGCGGCCCTCACCGTGTTGCTGAGCCTGCAGGGGGACGGCAATGCCGATCCTTTCGCCGGTCCCTTCAGCCCGGCCGCCTGGCTGGTCTTCCTGCGCGACAGCGATCTCATCCCCGTCCTGCTGCGCAATCTTGTTGCCGCCGCCTTGCTCGGCCTCGTCGCCTCGGCGCTCTCCCTCGCCCCGGCTTACGCCGCGGCGCTGACCGATATTTCGCGCGCCAATCCGCTGGGCCGGCTGGTCCTCTTCCTCGCTCTGCTGGTTCTGCTCGCCGATCAGGTGGTGGCGGTGATCGGCTGGTCGGAGATCGGCCGTCTCTTCGCGCGCCTGATGGCCGGCAATGCGATTCCGCCCGCCACCATGCCGCTACCGCCTTTCGCCCCCGACATGCCCGCCGCTCCCGCAGTTCCCCCCGCTCTGGATGTTCCCGGCTGGCATTTCGCCGATTGGAACCGCGCCACCTTGCTGGTCTGGCTGGCCGAGCTGCATCGCGCCGCGGCCCTGGCGCTGCTCTGCCAATGGGCGGCGATGCGGCGCGTCATCGCTTTGCCGCAGACCGCCGGCCTGATCGAGACCGCTTTGGAATGCGGCGCCGGTCATGGTCATATCCTGCGCCGCCTCGTTCTCCCTTATGCTGCGCCCGGCCTGCGTATTGGTTTCCTGCTGGCCGGCTTGAGCGCGCTCGGTGCCTTCATGGCGCCGGCCTTGATCGGCCGCGGCAAGGACATGTCCCTCGGCCAGCGCCTGCAGAAAGCCCTGGAGATCGACAGCAACTGGCCGCTCGGCGCCTATATCGCCCTGCTCATGCTGGCCGTCACCTTGCTTGCCATCTGGGCGGTCGGCATTAAGGTAGCCGGGCGGAACTGGCCGCGCGATGGAGATCGGCTCGCACCGGACACGATTCCGATTTTTCCCCTGGACCGGCCCAGCCCGCCCGGCGAGGCCAATGCCCGCGCCATCGCCGCGACCCTGACCCTGCGCCAGCCGCTGCTCTGGCTCAGTATTCCCCCGCTCATTCTCTTGGCGGCACCGCTGTTATGGATGGCCGTGCTCTCCTTGCGCTATGCCGTCAGCATCGCCCAGACCGCCGGCCTGCCGCTTTTCCTGCGCGCCGTCGCCATCGATCCGCATCTGCTGCCGGCGATCGGCTTCAGCCTGATCGCCGGCCTCTGCACCGCCGCCATCGCCTGTTGCGCCGGCAGCGGCCTGGCCTGCCTGTGGCGCATCTGGCTGCAGCGGACGCCATCCCGGTATGGCCTGATCCTGCTGACCGCCTTGCCCTTCATCCTGCCGCCCATCGCCTTCAGCACCATGCATCTGGCGACGCATCTCTTCCTCGCGACCTGGCTGCCCATGCGTCTTGGCCTGGTCGCCGCGGTGCTGGCCGAGAGCCTGCGCGCCCTGCCCCTGGCTGCCGCCTTCTTTGCCCTGGCCTGGAGCCGCGTGCCGGCGGGTCTCGCCGTGACCGTGACGGAACTCGGCCTCGATCCGCGTCCTGCCTGGCGCCAGGTGATGGCGCCTTTCCTGCGGCCGGTCGGGGTTGCCGCCTTCGCCGCCTGCTTCCTGCTGGCCCTCGGCGATTTCCAGCTCGGCAATGCCTTGTCCGGCGAGACGCCCTTGCTGTCGCCCAGCCTGCTCTCCGGCATCGCCACCCAGCGCTCGCCGCTTTACATGGCCCTGGTAGCGCCGATCCTGGTATTGACCGCGGCGCTCTGCTGGTCGATCCTCGCCCGGCTCGGCAGCCGGCCGATCCTGCCGCGCAGCCGCATCACCGCTATCTCACCAAGCCCGGCCGCCGTGCCGGCCGTCCATCCGGGCGAATAAAAACCACAGGCGACTAAAAGACCATCAGGGGAAATATCCAATGTCCGTCGATCTCGATCTTTGCTACATGCCGGCCACCGAGATGGCGGCCCGTATCCGGACCGGCCGGCTGTCGCCCGTCGATCTCATCGACAACGCCCTGGCCCGCATCGATCAGGTCAATCCCACCCTCAACGGCTTCTGCTTCGTCTATCCCGAGGAGGCACGGGCCGAAGCCAGGTTGCTGGCGGACGAGGCCAAGGCCGGGCGCATCCGCGGCCCCCTGCACGGCGTACCCTTCGCCATCAAGGACCTGACCCCGACCAAGGGCAAGCGCACCACCCTCGGCTCCTATGCCTACGAACACTGGGTGCCGGATCATGACGCGCCCATCGTCGAGGCCCTGAAGCGGGCCGGCGGCATCCTGATCGGCAAGACCACGACCCCGGAATTCGCCTATTCCTCCTTCACCGAAAGCCCGCTTTGGGGCATTTCGCGCAATCCCTGGGATACGACGCGCACGCCCGGCGGTTCCTCGGGCGGGGCCGGCATCGCGGTTTCGACCGGCTGCGTGCCCCTGGCCGAGGGTTCCGATATGGGTGGCTCGGTGCGCATCCCGGCCAGCTTCTGCGGCACGGTCGGCATGAAGCCCTCCTTCGGCCGCATCCCCTTCACCATCCTGCCCAGCCAGTTCGACCAGATCTCGCATTTCGGGCCACTCGCCCGCACCATCGCCGATACCTGCCTCTTCCTGCAGGTGACCCAGGGGCCCGATGAGCGCGACATCCAATCGCTCAAACCCGCTTTGGATTTCTCGCAGCCCTTTGATCTCGACCTGACGGGCTTGCGGCTCGGCCTGCTGCTGGATTTCGGGCGCCGCGTCTGGCATCCCGAGGTCGAGGCCGCCGTGCGCCAGGCGGCCGAGGTGCTGCGCGCGGCCGGGGCCGAGATCGAGGAGGTCTCGCTCTCCTGGGACATCACCATGGATGAGGATTGGAGCCGCCATTGGGGCGTCTATCTCGCCACCTTCTTCGGCCATGTGCTGCCGGCCTATCGCGACAAGATGGATCACCGGGTGGTCGACTATATAGAGGCCGGCCTCGCCATGTCGGCCGTCGATTTCAAGCAGATCGAGGTACGCCGGACCAAGGCCTGGACCGAGCTTTCGCCGATCCTATCCCGCTGCGATGCTATCCTTTGTCCCACCATGGCCCAGCCCGCCGCCCGCGTCGGCCGCGCCGATACCGAGTTCTGGCAACTGGATTCTGCCGGCAATTACCATTGCCTGGACGTCACCTCGGTCTTCAATTTCGTCAGCCAGTGCCCCGCTTTATCCGTCCCCTGCGGCTGGACCACCGACAACAACCTCCCGATCGGCCTGCAGATCATCGGCCGCCGCTTCGAGGATCTCGGCCCCCTGCGCATCGCCGCCGCCGTCGAAAAGTACCAACCCTGGGCCCATCGCCGCCCGCCGCTTTAAGCGCAATAAAAAACGGGCCCGGCATTGCACCCGGGCCCGTTCGATCAAGCTTTTTCGCAGCGATCAGCGCGACTTCTTCTTCGCGGCCTTCTTCACCGTTTTCTTCTTGGCCGCCTTCTTCGCGACCTTTTTCACGGTCTTCTTGGCGGCTTTCTTGACGGCTTTCTTTTTCGCTGCCGGCTTCTTGGCGCCCTTCTTGGCAGCCTTTTTCGCGGTCTTCTTCACGGCTTTCTTGGTAGCTTTCTTCGCCGCCGGTTTCTTCGCGGCTTTCTTGGCAGCCTTCTTCGCGGTCTTCTTCACCGCCTTCTTGGCCGCCTTCTTCTTCGCTGATTTCTTTCGCGCCGAGGTCTTGGTCGCCGCCGGAACGGCCGGCACGACGACCGGTTCGCTTGCCGGGGTTACGACGGGTGCGGCCTCGGGCGTCACAGCCGGGGTGGTCGGTTCGTTCGGATTATCGGGTGTTGTCGACATGTTTTCCTCTTCTCCCAGGAAGGTCTGATGAAATGCTTTGGCCGGACAGTTGCCTCCGCGTCGCGGTCTGCGTCGCCTCTATCCCTGCCAGCGACCCCAGCGCTCCCCATCGGGGTCTGGTGGCGTGACGATGCGACTCTGCCATGCTTCGGCCGCCGGCATTCTGACACAATCCGGCGTTGATCGCAGCGTGTTATTGACATCGGATCGATCATGGCGCGCAAGAATGCGCCGACTAGCGATCTGGCCAACGATCTGTCGGGCATCGGCCCGGCGATCTGTCCGATCTCCAGCCGCTTGCGCGGCCTGCAGCTCCCCGCCGCTTGCCTCGCCGTCTGGGCTGGGCTAGCAAGGGCGATCACTCATCCATCCGGCGAGGAACGGTACATCATGAGCGCGAGCGGCAATCTGCGAACCGGCGGCCAGGTCCTGATCGATCAGCTGGCGATCCATGGCGTGGACATGGCCTTCTGCGTGCCGGGCGAGAGCTATCTCGCGGCCCTCGATGCCTTCTATGACAAGCGCGACCGGATCAAGCTGGTGGTCTGCCGCCAGGAGGGCGGCGCCGCTTATATGGCGGAAGCCTATGGCAAGCTGACCGGCAAGCCCGGCATCTGTTTCGTCACCCGCGGCCCCGGCGCCACCAATGCGTCGGTCGGCGTGCATACGGCGTTTCAGGATTCGACGCCGATGATCCTGTTCGTGGGCCAGGTCGCCCGCGACCAGGCCGAGCGCGAGGCCTTCCAGGAAATCGATTTCCGCCGCATGTACGGCCAGATGGCGAAATGGGTGGCGCAGATCGAGGATGCGTCTCGCATACCCGAGTATGTCAGCCAGGCTTTCCACCGCGCCGTCAACGGCCGTCCCGGCCCGGTGGTCCTGGCCTTGCCGGAAGACATGCTGACCGACAAGGTGGCCTGCGCCGATGCCGGTCCCTATCGAATCTCGCGCGGCGCCCCCGGTGCCGAGCAGATGGATCAATTGCGCCAGCGCCTCGCCAAGGCCAAGCGGCCGCTGATGATTGTCGGCGGCGGCGGCTGGGACCACGCTGCCGTGCGCGATATCCAGGCTTTTGCCGAAGCCGCCAATCTGCCGGTCGGCTGTTCCTTCCGCTGCCAGGATCTCTATGACAACAGCCTGCCCAATTATGCCGGCGATGTCGGCATCGGCATCAATCCCAAGCTGGCCGAGCGGGTGAAGACCACGGATCTGCTGCTGGTGGTGGGCCCGCGCCTGGGCGAGATGACGACCTCGGGCTATACCCTGCTGGATATCCCGGTGCCGCAGCAGCCGCTGGTCCATGTCCATGCCGATCCGGAAGAACTGGGCCGGGTCTATCAGGCCGCCTTGCCGATCAATAGCGGCATGCAGGCCTTCGCCCGGATGGCGAAAGATCTGGGACCGGTGGATCACCGGGCCTGGGACGATTGGACGGCCTCGGCCCATGCCGATTATCTGGAAAACATGAAGCACGTGCCCGTGCCGGGCGCCGTGCAGATGGGCGATATCATGGCATGGCTGCGCGGCCATCTGCCGGCGGATGCCATCATCACCAATGGCGCCGGCAATTACGCCACCTGGGCGCATCGCTTCTATCAGTATCGCAGCTTCCGCAGCCAGCTTGCCCCGACCAACGGCTCGATGGGCTATGGCGTGCCCTCCGCCGTGGCGGCGAAACTGGCCGCGCCGAAACGGACGGTCGTGTCCTTCAACGGCGATGGCTGCTTCATGATGAACGGCCAGGAACTGGCGACCGCCGTGCAATACGGCGCCAATGTGGTTTTCCTGGTCATCAATAACGGCATGTACGGCACCATCCGCATGCATCAGGAAAAGACCTATCCGGCGCGGATCTCCGGCACCGACTTGCACAATCCCGATTTCGCCGCCTTGGCGCGCGCTTATGGGGCCCATGGCGAGACGGTGGAAAAGACAGAAGATTTCCCCGCTGCCTTCCAGCGCGCCGAGGCCGCCGGCAAGCCGGCCTTGATCGAAATACGCATCGATCCCAACGCCATCACGCCGCGCATGACCCTGATGCAGATGCGCGAAGCGGCACTGAAGGCGCAAGGAAAGTGATGTTGGGGAAAGTGAGCGTCACGGCATGACCGAAGCGCGGCTGCCCAGCGACATCCAGGTCATGGCGACGGTACGCCGCTGCAACAGCCAGGGGCTGTTCGCCGCCATCCTGCACCGGGGCGACGATTGGGGCGGGGCCATTATCGTGAAGATCAATCTGCTGGACGGCACCAGCAAGGTGCTGACGCAGTCCCGCGATCTCGACGGCAAGATCGCCTGGCTGGCCGCCAATCAGGGCCAAGTGCTGAGCGAGGCGGATGCGACCACCTATATCGACCGCCAGGTCGGCCGCGATCCCGACCTCTGGGTGGTCGAGATCGAGGACCGCGAAGGCCGCAATCCGTTCGATGGAAAGACCGTCTGATTTTTTCGGGAATAACGAGTGTGATGAGAACGACGACGGTGATCGCCTCGCACAATGCGTCACTACTCGTGCTCGTTATTGCCGGACTTGAGTCACTGCTGTCCGGTTAAGCCATCGTCGCTGTCGGCGCAGGATGGTCGCCTCATCCCCCATCGTCATTGCCGGGCTTGACCCGGCAATCCATGGCAGAGGTTACGCGTTGCTTCCGCCATGGACCCCCGGGTCAAGCCCCGGGGGTGACAGTCTTTCTAATGTTGGCGCACAGCGCTAACACCAAGTATTCAAACCCAATCACACGATCTTGGCGATCTCGTTGAACTCGAAACGCGGCGAGCGGGGGAAGAGGTTGGTCTGGCTGCCATAGCCGATATTCACCAGGAAATTCGATTTGACCTTGGTGCCGGCAAAGAAGGTCTCATCGACCAGCGCATTATTGAAGCCCGACATCGGACCGGTATCGAGGCCGACGGCACGCAAGGCGAGGATCAGATAGGCGCCCTGCAGTGTGCCGTTGCGCACCGCCGTCTGTTCGGCAAAAGCCGCATTGCCGACGAACCAGGAGCGGGCATCGGCATGCGGGAACAGCTTGGGTAGATGTTCGAAGAAGTCGAGGTCGTGACCGATGATGGCGGTGGCCGGCGCCGCCATGGTCTTCTCGACATTGCCTTCCATCAAAGCCGGCTTCAGTTTCGCCTTGGCCTCGGCACTGCGCACGAAGACCAGCCGCATCGGCGAGGCATTGGCGCTGGTCGGCGCCATCTTGGCGAGATCGACCGCCTGGACCAACAGGTCGTCGCTGACAGCACGGTCCTGCCAGGCATTGAAGGTGCGCGCGTCGCGGAACAACTGGTTCAGGGCGATATCGTTCAGTGGCGAATGGACGTGGTCTTTCAGTGGTGCATTCATGATCTGGCCCCTCTTGGCGTTTGAAGCTGGCCATGGATATGAAGCACCATATCTATCGATACAATTGGCCAAAATATGATACAATCAATCATAATAACTGATGGATCGCCTTATGCTCGATCGCCTGACCCTGGATCAGCTGCGTGTCCTGATTGCGGTTGCGGAAACCGGGAGCTTCTCGGCCGCCGCTCGGCGCCTCGGCCGGGTGCAATCCGCCATCAGCCAATCGGTGCAGGGCCTGGAAGCAACATTGGGTCTTGCCCTCTTCAATCGCGACGGCAAGACCCCCAGCCTGACCGAAGCCGGCCGTGCGATCCTGGGCGATGCCCGCAACCTGATCCACGGCGCCGAACTGTTACGGGTACGGGCCGAAAGCATCGCCGACGATATCGAGCCGGAACTGGCTTTGGCGGTCGATCCGGTCTTTCCCACCAGCATCCTGATGGAGAGCCTGGGCGCGCTCGATCGACAGTTCCCGCAACTGCCGGTGCTGCTCTTCACGGATGGCCTCGGCGGCCCTGAACAGCGGCTGCGCGACGGTACCGCGCGTCTTGCCATCTATTCCCTGCTGATCACCGGCGCCAGCGATCTGGCGGGTGAAGCATTGACCGGCATTCCCTTCATCCCGGTGGTCGCCGCGCATCATCCCCTGGCCCATAGACCGGTGCCGATCCCACGCGCCGATCTCGTCGATGCGACACAGCTCATCCTGACCGATGCCTCGCCGCGCAGCCCGTCGCTGCGCGGCAATCTGATCAGCCGCCGTCTCTGGCGCTTCGCCGATCTGCAAACGCGGCTGGATTATCTGCTGGCCGGTTTCGGCTGGGGCAATATGCCGACGCATATGGTCGAAACGCATCTTGAAAGCGGCCGCCTGGTCAAGCTGCAGCTGGCCGAAGATACCAGCTTTGTCGCGCCGCTTTTCGTCGTGCATGAGCCCATCCGTCCGCCGGGCCGGGCCGGGCGCTGGCTGATCGACGACCTGCGGCGCCGGCTGGCGACCCAATCCGCGCGGTAAGATTCCGTTGATCTTTAACCGGTAGCTTGGTCACCTGACGCGGTATGGAAAGAAGAGCCACGGCCGCCGCTTAAAGGTTCACAGCAGCCTGTGTGCTTATGTATGAAGACGTGACCTCCGACGAGGTGGAGCGCAGGCTGGCCGCTTGCCATGAGACTGTTCAAGCGGTCATCGCCTATTGGCGCGATAAAGCGGGTGCGCGCCTGATGCCGCGCCGCAGTGATATCGACCCCGCCGACATCACGCCCTATCTGTCGGCCATCATTCTGGTCGATGTCGTGCCGGATTCAAGACGCTTCGTCTACCGCCTCGTCGGCACACGTGAAGTGGCCGCGCGCGGCACCGATCCCACCGGCCGGTCAGTGGCCGATGCGTTCTACGCCGATTCAGCGGAAGCCTCGCTCGATGCCTATGAATATGTCGTGCGCAACCGCCGGCCGTTCTGCTTCCGCGATCCCTATCCCGCCTCCGACGGCAAGATCGAGCATGAGGACATCATCTACCTGCCCTTGTCGGAGGACGGCGAGAGCGTGAACATGATCCTGGTCTATTCGCATTTCCGCGACTTTCATTCCCGCTTCGAGAATCCGATCGTCCTGCGATAGAGATCCATGCGGCGGCTATAACCAGCCCGATCTTTTGAAACGCCAGAACAGCGTGCCGCAAACGGCAGCCATGAGGCCCACCACAACGTAATAGCCGTAGCGCCAGGTCAGCTCCGGCATGTTCTGGAAATTCATGCCATAGATGCCGGCGACCATGGTCGGCACCGCCAGCATCGCGGCCCAGGCCGCCAGTTGACGCATCACATTGTTCTGGCGCATCGAGGTCATCAGCATCTTGGATTCGACCACCGATTTCACCGTTTCCCGCAGGGCCTCGATGCGGTCCATCAGGATATTGGCGTGATCATAGACGTCGCGGAAATAGGGTTGCGTGTTCTTGTCCATGGCGGGCACATCGTAGCGCATGATGCGCTGGCAGATATCCGGCAAGGGCGCCACCGCATGGCGCATGGATAACAGGTCGCGGCGCAACGATGCGATCTCCGCCAGCACATCACGCTGTTCGTCGCGGCCCTCATAGACCGCTTCCTCCAGCTCTTCGATCTTTTCTTCCAGCGCGTCGATCACCGGGAAGTAATTGTCGACGATGAAATCCATCAGCGCATAGAGGATGAAATCTTCGCCATGCTTCAATTTCTCGGGAACATTTTCGCAGCGATCGCGCACCGCCGCATAGCTCAGCGACTTGCCATGCCGCACGGAGATGACATAACCGTGGCCGACGAAAAAGCAGGTCTCACCCAGCGCCAACTCGCCGTCCAGCCATTGACAGGTCTTCATCACCACGAAGACGGTGTCGCCATAGACTTCCAGCTTGGGCCGCTGATGGGCGCGATAGGCGTCTTCAACCGCCAGTTCATGCAGGCCGAATTGCCGCTGCAACGGCAGCAGCATTTGCTGGCTGGGCTCCAAAAGCCCGATCCAGATGAGCTGACCGGCGGACACTTTCATCTCGTCGGTGTTGTTGATATCGAGGTCGCTTAGCTTGCGCCCTCCCTGATAAATGGCGCAGTTCACTACTGACTTCATCGTCGCCTTTCCCGCAGCAAGGCTCAGCCCCTCTATCGGGATAGCCTAAGCCGGGCCGGCACGCAAGCTGCGGCAGGATCGGCCATTATTGACACGATCCCCTGTCAGCCAGTCGACATCATCCGCCGATATAGGGAGCAAGACGAGCAGTATAGTCGATGTTCAGGCGTTCATCGCGGGTGAAGCGGTACCAGATACCGACGTCGGCCAGCAGACGGGAGATAAAGGCCAGGTCGCTTTCGCTGTACTGCATGACCTGTTCGCGTTTGGGATATTCACGCACCAGGTTGAAGAGAAAGTCCTGGCCTTCAAAGTCGTGGCGGCTGCGCAGGATGCTTTCGACGATCTGCGGCACCGATTGGTGTTGGTAAATTCGAAATTGCCGGCCCTGGCCAAGCAGCGCCAGGTGCGGTTCGAGGGTGATTTCGTAGCGGGCTTCGTCAACGGAGCCGGACAGGCGCTTGAAGCCGGTAATAACGCCGTTCAACACACGCAACGGTTTGACCGGGGGCACGTTCAGCCCAAAAAAAGGCAAGTTCTGCGGCGAACCGTACAAACTGAAACTGGCGCTCCGGCCGAGCATTTTTTCGGCGCCGATGTCGCCGTCGGTGCAGGTGAATTCCACGCGGTAGTTGAAGGGTTGGCTCAGGCTCTCTACGCCCTCGAAGGCCAGGACGTCGAGCAATGCGTCGACCTCGCGAACCTTGAGCTTGTGCCGGCTGTGATCGAAGAAGGTGCGCAGCTCATTAAGCATGTTCAGGTCTCCGTGGCGACGGGGTCAGCGATATATGCAGATGGATGTTGTGCCATGGATATCATGGCGTGCTTGGCTGAAAGCAGGGGTTTGAAGAGCAGGCTTGAGGTCAGGGGGCATCAGGCGTGAAGACGCGTTGAACATCCGTTGTTCCTTATTTGTCCAGGCAGGGCTGGCTTGGGTGCGCAGGCAGGGCAACCAAAGAAACGCGACCGTTTGGCGTTATACCGAGCCCAAAAATATAAATAGGCAGGCACGCTAACAAAGCGGAAAAGGAATTAATGTAGGACGTGTCTCAAAAGCTTTTCGGAATTTTCCGGCAGAGAGCGGTAAAGACAGCGAGCGTTATGTCGAGCTCATTTCTCAACTGCGTAGGCGGCGCTTTGAAAGGCATAACGAACCTGGCTTAGAGGATGAGTTCTGTCGGCGGGAAGGCTTCACATCGTCCATTCATGATCTGCTCCCAGCCCCACTCGCGTAGTCGTGCTGCGCGCCAGTAATTCTTGGCAACAGCCTCTGGGATATCCAGTTCATCATTCAGATCGAACTGCGGGGCCAAGGCGAACTGCACATCCATCCCGAAATCGCCTTTGAGCAAGCGCTGCATGATCTTGACCCGTTGCAGCCAGGTCAATGAGCGCTTGTAACCGTGCTTGGTGTTGTAGACCAGCAGATTGAGGCGTGCGGACGCGTGCATAAAGTCGTTTTCCGTCATCCACATCTTGAAATGCCGCTCAAGCCCAAGCGGCAGAATGTCTCGGATGAAAAAGCCTAACAGTGGCAAACCCGTTCTATGCGGGTGCAACTCGATGCTCACACTGCGACAGCTTGAGGGCACGAGGGCTGAAATGGCCCTGGCGGTGAACGCCTATAACCTGAAAAGAGCGATTAACGTGCTTGGCGCACGTCAGTTGATGGCGTTGATGGGCTGAAGAGCCTTTTTTCGCCTGCTGTAAGCACAAAAGCAAACGCCCCGAACAAGTCGGGGCGTTTGCTGGAACCTCCATCAGTGCGTTTTCACACGGTCTGAAAAGGCAAGTTTTTCAAGGCCTCCAAAGAACTTAAAAGCGTTCTGTGGAATGCAAGATGGTGCCCGAAGCCGGAATCGAACCGGCACGCCCTTACGAGCGGGGGATTTTAAGTCCCATGCGTCTACCAGTTTCGCCATTCGGGCGGTAGCGCG
>LNAP01008017.1_pt1 | contig 12599 bp, 11 predicted proteins | sample 602601 | NCBI WGS metagenome assembly LNAP01 (sample SAMN02440304, study PRJNA202911) | soil metagenome | biome: Subtropical and temperate rainforests or woodlands; isolation source: soil samples (1 kg each in a 20% v/v slurry with milli Q water) were... ... | reverse complement strand
GCGTTCGAGCCAGAGGCGGCTGGCGAGTGTCACCAGGCCGTCGAGCAGCAAGGCCAGCAGGGCGGTGCAGGCCGCGCCGAGCAGCAGTTGCGGCTGATTATTCAGGGCGATGCCAGGGAAAATCAGGCTGCCCAGACTGTTGGCGCCAATCAGGAACGCCAGCGGTGCGGTACCGACGTTGATCGCCAGCGCCACACGCACGCCACCGATGATGATCGGCACGGCGTTCGGCAGTTCGACCCGCCATAGCACCTGAGTCGGTGTCATGCCGATACCGACGGCTGCTTCCTTGAGCGAACCCTGAACGTTTTTCAAGCCTTCATAGGTGTTGCGCACAATCGGCAACAGCGAGGCGAGGAACAGGGCGAAAATCGCAGGGCCGCTGCCGATGCCGAGAATGCCCAGGGCGATGGCCAGTACGGCGAGAGGCGGCACGGTGTTGCCGATGTTGAAGATCTGCATGAAGCGTTCAGCGCGGCCCACCATGGTCGGGCGGCTGAGGAAGATGCCAGCGGGTATGCCCACAACAAGGGCGGCCAGCATGGACGCGAGGACGAGAATCAAATGGGCTTGCAGGTAAAACAACAAATCGTCGCGGTACTGTTCGATCGTGTTGATGCCAATCCAGTGGACCAGCAGGGCCAGGAGGGCGACGACAACCGCACCTCCTATCAGCCCCTTGCCATAGCGAATAGCCACAGGCGGACTCCTTTTTTTCAGTCGGCGGACGCAGTCCCGTGTGGCAATGCCATTCCTGGCTGCCGGGAAAACAACGTTCGCGAGAAGCAGCTCTTCATGCTGATAAAACCGCATGAGATCGAGCCATAAGCGCAGCCTCGTCAGGCCAACTTGCTGATTTTTCAGCCCCTGGTACGAGTGCCGTAACAGGGGAGTGGACGTCTGCACCTTTTAAAAGGTTCCATATTTAGCAGCAATTAGCCACCCATGATCTCCCTTCCGGCCCATCGCTCGCCATTGGCGACAGGGCGAACGGTGGTCCGTAGAGGTCGGTTTGCGCTATACTCGCCGCCCTTTTTTGAATCACCTGCCAGGCGATTTCCCATGGCCGCCGAAGTCGCGAAACGCCGCACTTTCGCCATTATTTCCCACCCTGACATTACCCTCTGAGTCAGGCGAAGACAGGCCCCGTCATATTCCGATTTTATCTACTGATTCCATTGATGAAAATCACCGCGACCGCGACAATCTGAGACACCCGAAGACAAGCTGAGCCACAGGGTTTGTGTACATGGCAGCGTACACAAAACAGCCTTTCGGAAGACCCAGAAAATTATGTACGCAGTCCGGAGAGCTTATGGCGATCTCAGACGCATGGCTGAAGGCCAACAACGGCAAACCCCGCAGTACACGTGAAGAGAAATCAGACCGCGACGGGTTTGGTGTGCGCGTCACCCCGAAGGGCAAGATCACTTTTCAGCTGCGCTTTCGCTATGACGGTCGCCCCTGCCGCCTTGATCTCGGCACCTATCCGCTGATGTCACTCAAGGATGCGCGCGCAGAAACGCAGCGCCTGCGTTCCCAGCTTGAGCAGGGACACGATCCGAGGGTGGTGAAGCAGCTGGAGAAGCAGGCGATCCTCCAGGCAGATTCCGTGGAGTCGCTGTTTCGCCAGTGGTACGAGGCGTATTGCAAAGGGAACAAGAAGGGGCATCACGAAATCCTGCGCTCTTTCGAGATCCATGTGTTCCCTAGAGTCGGCAAGCTTCCTGCCGGGAAAGTCACCCTGCACGAATGGCTAGCACTTCTTGAGGGGCAAGCCAAAGCAAGGCCCGGTATCGCCGAACGCATCCTGGTCAATGCCAAACAGATGCTGAAATGGGGTGTGAAGCGCCGGTTAATCCCCTCGCACCCGCTATCGGAGATCAACGCCAAGGAAGACTTGCAGATCAAAAAAATCGTCGGGTCGCGCTCCCTTTCCGACGATGAAATCAAGCTGGTGTGGAAAGCCATGGAGCAATCGCGCATGGCGACCAAGAACAAGATTTTCCTGAAGCTGTGTCTGATCTACGGATGCCGTAACAGCGAGTTGCGTCTTAGCGAAAAAAGCCATTTCGACTTTGCCAAGAAGATTTGGACGGTGCCCACTGAAAACCACAAGCTGGGCAAAGCTTCAGGAAAGCCGCTTCTGCGTCCGATCACCCCGGATATTGAGGCGCTGATCAAACAGGCCGTGGCGCTCAGCGCCGAGGGCAAGTTCCTGTTCACCAACAGTGGCACAACCAAACCGATGGGGGCGGGGGCTCCCTTGCAGCTGCCTTACAACATCATGCAGTGGCTGCGGCGACATGAGAAATACGAAATGCAGCACTGGTCGGTTCACGACCTGCGCAAGACCGCGCGCACCAATTTCTCGACCCTGACCGAGCCCCATATCGCCGAAATCATGCTCGGTCACAAGCTTCCGGGGAGCTGGCAGGTGTACGACCAGTATGACTATCTGTCGGAGCAGAAGGACGCCTATAGCGCGTGGTGGCAGCGCCTCATAGCTCTAACATTATAAAATCCCATCGCAGTAGAACTAATCAAAAAGCGCGATTCAACATACTTGGACTGATAATACTCAGTCAGGATAAGAATTTATCTGGGACTATGAAGTCTTCGTCCCAAAGCAACCATAGACTTCGCAAAATCTGCGTTCAAAATTTTTCAGCAAACTATGATTCCGCCTTCTACACTATAGTGGTTATATGTAGCTGTGCTGACTGAATTTCATTAATATCAAATTGAAATATAGGTGGCGACTATGAAAGCAGAAATCAAGGTGGTCGGGTCAATTAGTGAGGCAGGAAATCCCTACCTGATTGTGAGGCTGCGTACTGAATTTGAAATGCTCCTTACTCCGGATAGTATAAATAAGATAGCGCAGGTTGTGTCCGGGTTGAAAGAAAGTCAGGAACTTAATTCGGTAGATCAGGGGCGATTTGCGTGGGAATTAGCAGAAACTCTTGATTTGTACGAGGAGTTCGCGGAATCTCCTGCTAGAGCACTTCCTCGACTGGAGTCTGAGTGGAAACCTGTAAACGGTTTTTTTTCGCTGGATACGCTAAAAACTATTAATGATTCAACGAAAGACCTAAAATCTTTGAGAGTGGAGGGTAGTGCGGAAACGGGTTTATATTTGGTGCTGCAAGGAGGCATTAATGTCACAAGAATTTACGCGGATCGCGCCAATTTGCTTAAAATTAAAGGTGAGTTGGATAGTTCTGCTCAGCTGCCTGAAGTTAAAGCATCATTAGCTGTTGCAGAGTGGATTGTGGCTGCAGCACTTGTTGTGGAAGCCGCCCTGGGTATATGGGACAGATACGACAAGGAGCGCGAAAAACAAAGAGAAAAGGATGAGCAAGAAAGACGCAAGCTGGAGAACGAACGGAAGGAGAAGGAGCAGCATTGCCGAGAGCCTCGACAAACATCAGAAGGTGGTCCTGCAGCGGACGGTGTATTTGATCGTATATCGCGAACTGCGTAATTATCACGGCATAAGAATGCTAGTGATTTTTGATCGGAAATGCGGGAGTTTGTTGTCCCCGCTCTAATGAGAGATTAATGATGGAAGCATATTTTGTTATGGAGCAATTAAGCAAGGATGGGTCAATCCAGCGATTCGTATTTAAGTTAATTGATGCTAATAAAATATTGCACGCAAGGCGGGTAATTTCCGGTGAGGAACTGACGCGCGTTCATTTGCAAGGGATCATTGTTCAAAGTAGTGTGGACTATAATCCTGGGTGGGAATTTCACTTGGAGCCCTCCACGGTTGACTTTTTTGAGAACCAGATAGAAGTGTGTGACGCTAATTTAGAATACATAAAGCATCATTTAGATGAGGTTGGAGGCTCATTTTTGCCGCGTAGCATTTGGTGCCCTTGGAGTTCCAGTGTCATTGAGGAGTGTAGTATGCGCTCATGACGACGCGACAGTAGATCATTAAATTTAGCTCATCACTCTGTGATGCTCAAGGCAAGGCGGTAAGCCAGGGCTGAGGAGTTTATCAAGTGCATATTATAATTGAGTACATTTTTCGACCTGTCGAAGCGAGACTTCAATAGTTAAGAAATATTGGCAAGCGCGGGAGTGAACGGAGGGGAGGAAATTCAGCCTTCTTCGGCTCGTGCCTATTCAACGTGTTATTACCGGCCGTCGCCCAGTCCCTCCTCTACCGTTTTAATTGACGTGCGCAGATTACTGCCTGATTGACGTTCGCCCGCCAGCTACGTTGATGGCGGCCTATTTCGCTACTTGAAGCCCCTTACGAGCGGTGTATCTGATTTTTCTGCAGGTGTGGCGTCAGCGCATTGCTGCTGTCCTTTTGTTATTCGAGGCGGGAGAAATTAAGAAAATGAGATCGGTAAAATAAAAAACGATTAATTATAGCCTGTTATTTAATTTGCGCTTGATAAAAAGTTGAGATGCTCCGTTTGTAATTTGTCGAATGACGGCTAGCATTTAGGATGCGTCGCTCGTATTGCTTCTACTCGTAGGGGTTGCCGCCATGCGGATAAATACAGTACTCATTTGCTGCTTGCTGTTATCCGGTTGTGCAAGCGTTGGAGAAAGCGATAGAACTCTGCAGACAAGAATCGCTTGGTCACAGAAGTGTCCCGCTTTGATTGACGAAAAGGAAGTTGGTGATAATCGCAGTCTGGTGCTGGGAGGCTTGATTGCAGTAGTTGCACCTCAACTTATCACCGGCGCAATTGATGCTGCGGCAGCATCCTTGAAGGCAGCGGGGGAAAGTAAGTCTATAGTTAGTGTTGGAAATGTGGATGATTATTTTTATAGTGTGACACAGGATGCTGATTTGACAGTAAAATCAAATGTCGGTTGTTTAATTGTTATTCGAGGCCACTTTAAGAATGTCAATGATTCCCCTGGGGGGACCTCGGCGTCAAATATTGCAGACCTAGAGGGATTGGTCGATACGATTTTTAGGGCAGAGCTGAAAGTTGTGCCATTGAAAGGGGCAAAGTATTTTCAGCTTAAACCAGTTTATCTGAAGGTTGAAAAATTTGAAGATAGGTCGTGGTTTTCGTCTTCTGTCCGAGATTATTCAGTCGCGATTAATTTAACCGCGCTAGGTGAGAGCGTTCCATTTGCTTCTACTATTATAAATTTTAAATCTGTGGGTCTGAGGGACGGCATTAAAGAAGGTATTAAGGAAGGGGACTGGCGTTTGTTTGGGGTGCAGAGTTCGCCTCTTGCATTTCCAGCAGAAATGGCTGATGTAAATAAAGCAAAAGAAAAGCGTGAAAAAGAAATTGCTCCCTATCTTTTGGCTTACAGCGTTTTGGTGCCGAGCCCTGAAAGTGATCTTCCCACTCGTCCCTCCTTGTATGCCGATAGTGATGTTGACCATGCTGTAAAAAAGTACTGTGCTGAAGTGCAATCACTGAACACAAAAGTCCCTAAAAAATTTGGCATCAACGATGAGCGCTGTGGTTTCATGGTGGAGGCTGCTCGCCAGGAATTCGAGCATAAGCTTGAAAAAGCCGAAAGAAATGATAGTAATCAAAAGTGGGCAAGCAGTTTTTGTACACCAGACTTGACGAAGGAACATTGCAAGGAATTTAAGCTAGATAAAAAATTAGAGGGGCGGGGGTTCGGGTTTTTCAATACGTCGGCAACTATAACGGAAGTAAGTAAGGGTAGTAAGTTTGCTGCTTACTTGGGCGAGGCTTTAAAAGCTTCGGAGACAGAATTGAGCACTGCTATACAAGATAAAGTTATATCATCAAAAGTTAAAGCAAATAAACTCGCTAAGGAAGAGGCCAAACGAACTGGGCGCCAGGATGTTGTGTTTTCGGATCTAGACGTAGATGAGGCGGAGGCGGAGCTGGCGGACGTAATGCAGGATGAAAAATCGAGTTTGCATGACCTAGCTGCGGCAAGGGTTAAATTGATTAAGGCGAAAATAGCGTCCAACAATAGTCGCAGGAGTGCAGGACTTCCATTGCTCTATTCGTACTTAGAGGAATGATGTAATGATCGCTCGAAAAGTTATAGTTTTTATAATGTTGTTAATGGTTTGCAAAGGCGCGTCTGCCGGAGAATATGAGCCCCAAAGTGTAGTTGATTATTTGATCCATGGCGGGCATATGGCTAAACCGGATGGAAATCAATGGCAAGTCGCGTTGGTTGAGTCCGGTAGGACCCATTTGGATGGAATATTTTGCAGTGGTACGCTGATTAATAATAAATGGGTACTAACGGCTGCGCATTGTTTGATGGATCCATTGGATTGTGAGAAGCCTAGGGCGGGATGGTTCTGGGTACTATATGGAAGTACTGATTTAGTTGTTAGCGCAAAACTTGTGGCTCCAAAAAATACAGTGATTAATCCAAATTATCGTTGCAAGCCTTCCAGAGATGATATTGCTTTAATTGAGTTGGAAGAGCCTGTGTCTGATGTTGGTTATGTGATTCTGGCAGATGCATTGACTGAGTCTAAATTAATAGCGCCTGAGCAGGCGCTATTAATTTCTGGATGGGGGAAAACTGCTATTGGAAATCCTGTTTCTCGCTATCTCATGGAGGCGGAAATTAAGGTTGTAAAAAATTCGTTATGCGAGAAAGCAGTTGGCTTGAGTGATAAGCTTCCATCAAATGTTATTTGTGCTGGCGGGGGCGGAAAAGATTCTTGTAAGGGGGATAGTGGCGGGCCGCTATATGTGAGGGGAGGGAGTAAAATTACTCAAGTTGGAGTGGTTAGTTTTGGGCGTGGGTGTGGTGAGGGGCCAGGTGTTTATACAGGAGTTTCAGCTTACATGGACTGGATTAGCAAGATTGCGGTAACTTCTGTCAGTTCGCGTTGTACTGCCAAAGATATTCGTGAGCTGCGGTGTTAAATGTCTTTTGCGATGGACGCGTTTCAGGTCAAAAGTTGAGCGATCCCACGTGTATGTGCTGAATGGCTCGAAGCGTGCCAAATATTAAGGAGCTACGCTTCAAGTCGAATGGTAGGACTGCGCGCCAGCAATAGATCGAGCAAGGCGGTCATGCTCCTTCAGGAGCAATTGACCTTGCTGACACTACAAAAAAAGCTGGACCTTATAAAAGAGGCAGTGCTGCCTTTCTGGATATGAAATAAGCCACGTTTCTACAGTGGAAAAGCGAGCGCACATGTTGATTTCCTCGCTTTGCGGTTACGCTGAGGCTGGCTGAAATACTGGTATTCGTCGCCCGGTTGCGAGGTCGCAGTCTGTGACGCTGGAAGATTTCGCGATTTACATGCGGATTGCAAATAGAAGCCTTCAGATGGTCACATGCAATAGTCGCGTTTCTGCCGAAGCAGAATCTCAACGTGGCACAGCTCATGCTATTGTTTTGAGAAAGCTCTCTAATGTCCGACCTCAGAACTGCCCAGCATAGCGTCTATTCTCCAGCCATCAATCGATGCTGAATCTGTAGTCCGGATTGCACCGAGTGTGCGTTTGCGCTCGCGCTGCTCCCACTCGAAAACATCACCGGCGTCCCAGAGGTTGCAGCTCCCAGCGTGCTTCATGCACGGAGCCGGAAATGGATTCGCTATTCGCTTCATGCGGCGAAACAGCGTGCGGCTTGAGCAGCGAAAACGCTCGCATAAATCCTTCGTCGAATAATAGGCGTTCATCTCATTTCCCCATTCGGGATCATGGCTTCTACGCTACATGAGGGCGTTGCGGGAGCCGCCTCTCGTATTCCTCTTAAGGTCTATCCGGATCGTGGCGGACTTTCGCAGATCGATGCAGAGAGATCGAGAAAGAATCACAACTAAAAAGTGTGAAAATTAATTAGTTGTAAACTGAATTAGTAACACTATTAAAATATTGATCCTGAACTTTTGTATATGACAGAAAGAGATATTAGGAATGCAGATTATAATTAAGGGGGACATGACAATGCCTCAATTGCGTCAGGCGTTTTATGAGAAGCTCCTGGAGCTTGAGGAGGAGTTTGGTGTTGAGCACCTAAAGGGCGCAACCTTGTACATTAATCCGATCAATGAGTTTGGAGAGGATGTTGTCTTGCGAAACAAGTATGGACAAACAGTCCATAAATTATTCAGTCATGGGCCGTATCGGTGTTCGGCTGAAGAATTTAAAATATAGTTAGAAATAAAATTTTGTGTCTGGATAATTAAAAATGGAGATTAATATTGTCATGGAATTCCCTCGCTATGTGAATATTGAACAAGCAAGAAATGTACTCGCTGAAAGCGGAGTTGAGCTTACCCAGCGGCAAATAAAGCGGGCGGCAGACCCGGATGCAAACGGAAAGCGTAAGCTTCCATTTTTTGTTGATCCCATCGATGGTCGATTGAAAATTGATAAAAACCTTTTGGTGGAGATTTATACCAGTTGTCAGGTGAATGCTCAAAATAATGCACATATTAATGCGGCCAGTCTTCGGAGTGTATTTGACCGAAAAAGTTAATTGCGATATGCAGAATCATGTCGGATATCAGGAAAAAGATAGGAAAGAAGGGTGTTACGTACCAGGTTCGCTATGCGGACAAGGGTTCGAAATCAGGTTATTCCTATAAGACTTTCGCAACGGCCAAAGAAGCGCGGCAGTTTCGGGAATCCCCGAAAGAGACACATGCCGGAGGCGGACTCAGCGTGCCTCAGGCCATCGACAAGTGGCTGAGCATTTGTGAGAAAGAGGGGCGCGACGGCAGGCCCCCGGTCTCCAAGGCAACCCTCGACTACTACACCTATATCGCCAGGATCATGAAGGGCTATACGTGGGAGACAGATCTGCGTGGTCTCACCAAGCCTGATGTCGTGGCCTTCCGATCCTGGCTGATCAACGAACACGGTCGCTACCTAGCAGCCAAGACGCTGACCTACTTTCACGCAGTCGTTGCTGAAATGGCGACACGCGGCGCAGTCGAGTCGAACGCTGCCCTCGGCGTTGGCGTGCGCCAGGAAACACGGTACGACGAAGAGGTAGTCATTCCGTCAGAGCAGGAAGTACGAGACCTCCTGCAAGCGGCAGACGATCTCGCCAACTCGACTAATCTCCGCGTCAAGAATGCCTGGAAGCGCTATCGCCCAATGTTGTACCTCGCCGTAGATTCCGGCATGCGTCCGCAGGAGTATGTAGCCGTTGCTAGAAGCAGTTTCCGCGACGGCGGTGTGCACGTAGAGCGCGCCATTGATCGCAGTGGCGATCTGTCTGTCCCCAAGACACCAGCAGCCCGCCGTTTCATCGAGCTAAGCCCCATCACGCTGGACATCGTGTCCGAGTACATCAAAGGTCACGAAGGCCCGAACAACTATGATCTGGCCTTTCCGACCGAGACAGGGACGTGGCAATCGCTCGATAACTGGCGCAAACGCGGGTTCGATGAGGTTTGTAAGAAGGCAGGTGTTATCAAGATTGAGAAGATTGACGACGAGGAAGTCGTCAGATCGCGGTACTCGCCGTATTTGCTGCGGCACTACTTTGCGTCCGTCCTAATCGCGCAAGGGACGGACATTGCAAAGATCAAAACCCTTATGGGTCACACAAACATCAGTACTACGTTCGATGTTTATGCCCATCTCATTCGCCAGGCCGAGAACAAAAAGACTCGTCGCCAGGGGATGATCTTCCAGATGACAGACAGTAAGTCACAAGTTGATTGACGGGACTTTTTGTTATGGCGCAGTGACGGGCTGCTGCAATCAATTAGTTGATTATATCGCGCGAGATTTTCTCGGCTGTAATCCTCGCACTCAATGTCACGGCGGAAGTGATATGGATGCGGCGGCGGATTCTTCATAAAGGCCATCGCCTCGTCGGACTGGAGCGGTGCTATACCCTTGCAAAATGCGGAGAGATAAAGTGCGGCGTTCGCTGGCGTCAATTTTAAGTAACCCCTACTGCGTAGCGAGGTGATAATGTCCAAGCCTGCACCGCTTTGCTTTAGATAATTCGCAGGGCTAGGAGCAGCCTCGGATGCCTCCGTTACACAGAATTGGCAAAAAGTTGGATCGATAAGATACCACCCACTATCCGGCCCTTCCGAGACTTCGACAACAAGCGCGGCATGACCCTGCATCCAGTAACCTTCAAGAGATTGAGTAGCTAACGGCTTGGCTGGCACGCCTAGGTCTTGAAATGCATATCCAGCGACACACTGTGCCAGGCCACAGCAACCAGCGAAAGCTGCTTGTAACTCCGTTAAGTCTCGCTGATTCAAATAGTCGGTATGCAATTTCGTGGCGTAACGCAGGATTTCCTGCGTTTTCATTACAATTTCATCGAGTAATACAGGGGTGTTGTGGGGCAATGCTCCTCGCTTTCTTTAGATATAGCATAACATTACATATTAGGCTAGAAAAAAGCAGGCTGGCAGCACCAAATGCAAGCCTGCGTTTGCAGTAGTGAAGTGATGGACCTACGCTTCTTGTGCGCCATTGAAGCTCGCTTCAGCGTTTCAATGCCGTTAACCAGGCGATGCCTGAAACCGTTCTCGATCTAAGGAGACTTTATGCTATGCACGAAGAACCTGTTCGTAACGTACCTTCAAACCAGCCGAAATTTGATTTTTTGTGGCTTGAATTAACCAATCGATGCAACCTGCAATGCAGCCACTGTTACTCGGGGTCTAGCCCATATAGTGGCGACAGAGACTTCCTAACCGAGGCTGATTATCTCCGGCTGATCGAAGAAAGTTATGCCTTGGGCTGTCGCCAAATTCAGTTTATCGGTGGCGAGCCGACACTAAACAAAAGCCTGCCTGTGCTGATTGAGCGCGCTTCAAAAATTGGTTACGAGTTTGTAGAGGTGTTCACAAACCTTGTTAAAGTAAGCGACGTATTAATAGATACTTTCAAAAAATACAGGATTTCTGTCGCCACATCGTTCTATTCAACTAATGCTCTTACGCACGACGGAATTACTGGTTCGGTTGGAAGCTTTAGCCGCACAACAGTGAATATGCGGAAAATTCTCGCAGCAGGCCTTGATCTGCGGGTCGGGCTTATAGAGATGGAGGCGAATTCAGGTGAGTATCAGTCTGTTTTTAACTACCTGACAGAGATGGGGGTTATGAATATTGGGTACGATCGCATCCGTGGATTTGGACGAGCGCAAGAAAACGATACATGCTCGATGACGGAGCTTTGTGGTCATTGTGCCGAAGGGGTTCTAGCCATCGGACCTGATGGAGTCGTAGCCCCATGCATCATGTCGAAGCAGTGGCCGGTAGGCTCTGTACTATTCAGCAATCTCACGGAGATCAACTGCTCAGAAACGTTGAGGGCAACCAGACAACGAATTGCGGAGGCAACAAGCTCTACCGACGCCTTCTGTCAGCCGGAGTGTGGCCCTAATAATAAGCAGTGCATTCCAGAATGCGGGCGCCTTGCGGACCAAATGCGGGTCACAAGTGCCCTCCCAACGGGAATTGTACCCCAGGACGTTAAGTCGTTAGGCAGATATAGTCATTACAAGGGTGAGGAGGAGCCGCGACGGCCCGAGGTTTGTCTGTGCGGCAACTCTGTCCATCTTAATGAGTGAGGCGCTGCCGGTTGGCGTTAGCGCTGTGCTAGCCCTATATATTCCTTCAGGAGCGTGTGGCAAATATGTGGCTAGCACTAACTAAGTAGTTATAACTATACATATTTATTTAGCTTCCAAGGCCATAAGTCCTTTCATTCATCTAGAGAGTAAATTAACTATATTAATGAGGCGATTAATCGGGCTATCCGTCTCATTAATTAGCTGGAAATGAGACGATTAAGGGATATATTCGTCTCATGACGTATAACTGGCAACAACCTGATTGGCCCAACTTTCGTTACGATCTTTCATTCGTGGAAGATCTTCTTTTTGACTTTGCAGAGAAAACTGGCCATATCGCCGGACTCCTGCAAGGGTTGCCCGACAATGCCCAGCAGGAAATAATTCTCTCTCTTATGGTTTCGGAGGCCGTTAAAACGTCCGAGATTGAGGGCGAGTTCATTCAGCGCTCCGATGTTATGTCCTCGATCCGGAACAATCTCGGCCTCAGTCCTGCTCATGAAGAGGTAGGGGACAAAAAGGCGCAGGGTGTCGGTGAACTGATGGTTGCCGTTCGGCAAAGCTTTGCAGCCCCGCTTACTGAGACGATGCTGTTCGACTGGCATAGCAGGCTTATGGCTCCCTTCGTCAAACGTCTCATCGTCGGTCAATGGCGGAGTCATGAGGACCCGATGCAAATCGTCTCCGGACCTCTTGGTAAACAGCGAGTCCATTTTGAGGCGCCATCTTCCTCCGATGTTCCGAAAGAAATGGCAGGCTTTATCTACTGGTTCAACGACACAGCCCCTGGCGGTAATAATAGTCTCAAAAGCCCGGCAGTCCGCTCAGCCATTGCGCATCTCTATTTTGAGAGCATCCACCCATTTGAGGACGGCAATGGCCGCATCGGGCGTGCCTTGTCGGAAAAGGCCCTTTCCCAAGGGTTAGGCCGCCCTGTCGTCATGAGCCTGTCAAAGGCCATCGAGTCCAATCGAAAAGCCTACTATGGGGCTTTGAGCGACGCTCAAACCTCCAACGACCTTACAGAATGGATCGCTTATTTCACGCGCACAATTCTCGATGCTCAAAACGATACTGAGCAAACAATAAAT
>LNAP01004625.1_pt1 | contig 12603 bp, 19 predicted proteins | sample 602601 | NCBI WGS metagenome assembly LNAP01 (sample SAMN02440304, study PRJNA202911) | soil metagenome | biome: Subtropical and temperate rainforests or woodlands; isolation source: soil samples (1 kg each in a 20% v/v slurry with milli Q water) were... ... | reverse complement strand
ACGATCTTCACGCTGCGCCCATCGAGCGTTGACAGCGTCGTCATGACATCGGCAGGGCACTGGCCACCACCGAGCACGTCCTCGGCCTCAAACGTGATCATCTTCGTCTCGCGGGGAATCTCACCAGTCGGCGTATCCAACTCAGCGCAGCCGAGCGAATTGGGAAACTTGTCGCACTGCGTTTCCTTCGGCGTTTCCTCTGCGGGCGCCTCATCACCAGGGTTCATGGTCAACGTTGTGTTTTCCGTCGTCTGCCCCTCGGCATTTGTCGTCGTCGTCGTCGTCTGCGACCCGCCGTTAGTCACGGTGCCGCCGCTATACGTATAGCTATTCGTCGTTGTTGATGTCCTGACGCTGTTGTCGATATTGTTGACCGTCGTCGTCGTAGAACTCGTCGTCGTGGCCGGCCCCGACACAACAATCGCCCCAATCGGCAAGCGATCAACGCCGACCCCGTTATTCGCGAGTTCGGGCAGGATCAACGGGCTCGGACTTGTGCCGCCACCCAAAGCCCCAATCACAGCGCCGGGCGTCGACGGATACCACGTCGACGAAGCAGGCGCGGCTGACACCTGCGAGAACGCGTAATTGAAAGTCTCAACATACCCAAAACCACGATCCGCACTCACCCGACAGTTCCCCCCCACGACCGACGACGACACCTGCGTCGCAGACGGATTCAGCGTTGACCAAAACGCACTGTAGGCAGCACACGCACCGCTCTGCGTCCAATCGACAGGAGCAGCCGTATCGTTCGTCACCCGCCACTTGAAACACGGAGCCATGGTGCACACGCTCGGATCCGACATCTCAAGATCACCGTTTGCGGGATTCACGCGAGCGTTATTCGCGGTCAACCACTGAGCAGCCAACGGAGCCGCTGCTATAGCGCAGCCCACAACAGCCCGAGTCGCACAAGCGACGACGGCGGCCGCAATATCGGCCTTGCTAACCGTACCGTTAACCTGAACAGGAACCGCCTTCCCGTTCACGTTCACATTACCCTTCGCACCGACGTTGACGGCACCCGCCGCCCCCTGGGCAACACCGAAGTTTCCCGCGTTTTGCCACCCCCCACCGGGCGTCAGCCCTGCCCCGGAAGTGACGATCGGCGTCCCGTTCGAAGCAGCCTTAACCGTCGTCGCCTTACCCGTGACGGTCTGCATAAACCCGGGAAAGCCCCCCGCTGCGTGCGCAGTCAGCGAAAGGCCAAAAAGAGCAGCAGCAAGCAGAAGCCGCTGAACATGAATTCGATGGATGACATGGTCAATCCTCATGGGGTCCGCCGTTGAAGACGTTATAGAGTTGGCGACCACCCCAAACGAGGATGACCGTCATCAGCATGAGCCCGAAAGCAAGCCCGATGTCTTCGAGCTTCTCGGTCGTCACAGGGGCCGGCTCCAGCTGCAGCGTCACCGTACAAGCCGTCGCGCATTCGATGGTTTGCGCTGCCATGCTGGAGCCTCCCCGACTGGCTTAGAGCCAGCCCATCTTCTGGCCGAGCTTCTTGGCGGCGTAGATCGAGATGCCGGCGACGATCACCAAGCCGATGGCCGTGACCACATCGGTGCCGACGCCTGCGATGGCAGCAGCAGCGCCATCCGGGAGAGCGGCGTGCGACGAGGCAGCCACCGAGGCCAGGACGGCCGAGACAGCAACGCGAGGGTTGCGAACGATGCGAGCGAACTTGTTCATGAGAACTCCTTGAAAGTGCGGGATTGCACCCGGAGGCCCACGGCGTCTCGCGACGTTGATGGGACCCCGGCTGAAATCACAACTTAAACACCGCGACCAACAGGCCGCCGAAGGCGACGGCGGCGACGTAGCCCAACTTGCGCACGAATGCGCTGGCGAAGACGGAGGCGAGCCACGATGTCACGCAGCACCTCGTCGCTCGGAAGAATCAGCCGCCCAATAGCGGCGCCGAGCTTCACATCGAGCAGCCGCAGGGCGAGTGACGTTGCGCGCCAAAGCACGACGCCGCAAAACAAGATCGCCAACAGCGACGACACATCGGACGCCAACGAGGAGAACGAGGACGCAGAGGAGAAAGGCGCAAACATCAAGCGAGCTCGGCATGGCTTAGCTCAGCGGCGGCACTGCGGCCGGACGTTGCTTGAAGAAATTCGGCGGCAGCGGTGTCAGGCCCACCAGCTTCGCCACGATGCGGCCCTGGTTCTCGCCGAAGGTGGCGGCTTCGAGGGCGAAGGTGCCGGTATAGCTGCCCGGCTTCGCTTGCTCTTCGAGTTGCTTGGGGATGACCAGCACGCCCACGGCGGCGACGGTGCCGTCGTCATTCTTGAGGACGCATTGCGCCTCAGGGATGCTGTACGGCTGGCCGGTCTTTTTGGAGGTGCCGGCCTTGGTGTTGATCACCAGAATTTCGAGGATGGATTGCATGTGGAAGTCCTGAGAAGACACAGCCAAATCGACTGCCGGAAACTCGCGTTTGAAGCGAGCTTCGAGCGGGCGACTCAGCCAGTTAGGCAAGGTCGAGCCCACCGAAGCAGTCCCCGGGCATCGCGCATTCCGTCTCACACGCCCAAGCAGTGCACGGCCCACGACGAGCGACCCGCTCCTGCTGGAACTCACGTTCCTGCTGCGCTGCTGGACTCAGGGGAGGAAGAAACGCAGCACCCGACTGCTGAGTGCGCTGACGCCGGGGCTTGCCCAGCGAGAGAGGGAGGGTGCGGCTGTCGGTTTGGTCGCGCATGTGAACTCCTAGAATGGGGTCAAAAAGCAATCGGTTGCTTTCTGACACCATTATGTAGGAGCGGTATCAATATGACACCAAACAAACCATTGAATGATCTGATCGAAGCCGCCGCGTTGATAGCCGGAAGCCAACGGAAACTAGCCGCCCTCCTCGACCTCAATAACTCGAATCTGATCCAGATGAAAAACGGGGAGCGGCCATGCAACTGGCGCATCCGAGGCAAGCTCCGCACGCTCCTCGGAGAAGACCCCGCCCACGCTTTCATGGCAGCGATGGCCGAAGACCTCGAACTGTCCGCGAACGCAGACGAACAGCGCGCTGCCGAGAGCTTCAAAGCGATGCTCGACGCCCTGCCGGCACAAGAAAAAAGCCCCGCCGATCAAACGATCAACGGGGCTTCATCAACTTGGCGGAACCGGAGGGATTGATTTCTTATTTAAAATCAATCCACATTGCGCGAGATACCACGAGGCGTGCCATGACATGTGACGCGTTTCGCGTGAAACATGCCTCGCCCTGAGGCTTGACCGACGTGGCGATCGACGATACATTTTATCTGCCTCGTGAGAACGAGGTCGGGATTGGCGTCCTGAATCAACCTCTGCGACGAAAGCCGCAGTCATCCGTATGACCTGCGGCTTTTTCGTTCGTGCCCCAGTTTTGGTGGCTCGACGGGCGAGCGAAAGCTCGGCCGGTTTCTCGCAAGAGGTTGCCCGGTACGCCAACTCGTCGAGCTGCCGCCTTTCCTTGGTGTGAGAGGCGGCGGTTTTTGGAACCGCAACCTCTGGAGGCCCATCATGGCCAAGTCTTCACGCCGCGCGCTTGCTGCGCAGTCGCAAGTTTCGAAAAGCGAGACGGTCTACCAAGATATCTACGTTGGTGAGGCTTCGGCACTCATCGCCGAGGGCTGGGTCACTGCGGACCAGCTGCCTGGATTGCCGGGCCGCAGCAAAACGATGGCGTCGTTCCTCGCGGATGGTTCGCCATCACGGGCGGGCAAGCGCATCGGGCGCATGGAAGGATACAAGCAGGTCTTTTCGAGGCCGCGCGGGCTCTACAAAGTCATGATTTGGGTGAGTCTTGATGAGGCATCGCGCAGGGCAGGGATCGAAGGCCGCGAGTGGATGGCGAGAGACAATCGCTTCCCGGTCGGTGACGCCTGCCTCAATGTAGCCCGCGGCGAGCCTGTCCGGATCGTTGCGCCATACGGCGTGAAGGAAGTTTGGTACGGTGATGAGGTCGTCGTCCGGAGCGGGTATATCTATGAGAGCGCGCGCGGCCGATTTTTTGCGCCCGCAGCCTTGCTGTGGGACATGAGCGGTCGGCCGCCTTATCTCCGGCTGGTGAGTTCAGCCGGCCAGGGCCGGGCGAGGGGTGTCCGTCGAGCACCGGACCTTCGGCTCGTCAGTTCGACCGACGTGCAGCGTGCGCCGGTAGTGCTGTGAGGGTGATCAAGCGCGCCTACTGATCACGGGCGCTTGGCTCGGGATCTCTTGGCGTGGGGTGCCACGGCGGGTCGTGGCGGCCCCGCTGCATCGTTGGTCAGTTGCTTGAGCGCTGCAACGCGCGCATCAATGTCCTTGATCTCTTCAAGGATGGATTTTGAGGTTGCCGCATCGGCCTCTCGGATGGAGTTTTCGGCCTCCTCCAAGATCAATGCGATAACCGATTTCATGGCGCCGTCGACCGTCATGCCCTGCTTCATGAACGTGTGCAGCGTCACCACTGCATGGCCCATCTGTCCCATACGTTTCAGCAGCCGCGAATAGTGCAGCCACTGGGCGTAATTATTTGCTTCGATCTGGTTGCCAATGGGATCAAGCGAGGTCTCTAGCCGCGCCACGATCTCGGCATTCATGGTGCGATTGTTCTTCTCTGCTTCGCGCTTCAACTGATCGCGCATTCCCTCCGGCATGCGAAGAGGGTACTGGGGGCGTTCGCCGTCCTTGGGTGCATTTTTCTGAGCCATGCGGAAGCATAGCCCCACGCATGCACAAAACGATGGACTAAATAAATCAAAGTGATTTATGCTCTGTTTGCTGTCGTCGTGGCGCGTGAAAGGTGATCAATGTTTGTAGATGGAAAGGTTGAAGCGGCTCAAGTTCGTCTTCCTGTCGATCTGAAAGAGTGGCTTCGGCGCGAGGCGCTAGCGAACTATCGGACGCTCAACGCTGAAGTCGTGAAGCGGCTTGAGGAAAGCCGCGCAGCCGATCAGAGAGAGCCCGCCCGGTCGTGAGCATGAACAGCGTCGTCGACCTGGTTCTCGCGGACCCTCCCTGCCAGGATTGGTGTGCGTTCGGAGGCGCCAAGGGGTGATGCAAAAAGCTGAGCATGCGGCTCCCCGCGATGCGCCATATGCGTCGGACGTCCGAGCGAAGGGCTGGCGGTTCGAGATCGACTACGAGAAGGTCGAGCAGTCCGACACGTGGGATCTCGCCGCAGAGGTGCCCATGGCGCAGCACGCGCTTCTAATGATGTGGCTGGTCGCATGGACACAGGTGCCATGCGGCTCGATGCCGAACGACGAAGCCGTGATCCGCGCCAAGTGTCGCATCCCGCCCAAGAGCTGGGCCGCGATGCGCCCAATCCTCATGCGTGACTGGTGGCTTGCCGGAGATGGCCGCCTGTATCACGACACCATCACCGAGCGTGTCCAAGAGATGTTGGAGTACCGGCGCAAGAACGCGGAGCGCGTTGCGAAGAGCAAGGCAAAGACAAAGCACTCACCATCTGGTAATGCGTTACCGGGGGGTGAGCAACAAGGCAGTTACGACACCGGAACCGGAACCGGAACCAGTATTAAAGAAACAACCCACCACCCTGGATCTACGCGCGTGGGTGGGGGTGAATCGGCAAAGCCGACGCAAGCCGGAGAGGTCTGCCGTGCGATCAAGGCCAAGGGCGTCTCTGACGTGAGCCCATCGCATCCAGTGCTGCTGGAGTACATCGCCAAAGGCGTGACCGTCGACGTGTTCGAGGCGGCTGCCGAGATGTGCGTCAAGGCGAAGCCGCCGAAGGGTATGGCTTACCTGCTCGGCATCGTGAAGCGCCAGCTCGGTGAGGCGGCTGTGGTCGCGTCCGGCACTGTGCTCACGGTCGGTGCGTGGGATGCGAATCGCGCAAGCATCGAGGCCAAAGCCAGAGAGTTGGGCATGGAGCCATGGAACGAGCACGACCTCAGTGCTAACCGTGAGATGTTCCCCGCCTACACCGAGCGCGTGCGTGCGCGGCTGACGGCAGCTGGGGTGCACGCATGACCCGAGCTGCATCTGTTGCCGGCCTTGCTGAGCGCCTTGATCGTGCGATTCGTGCGGCATGCACGGCGCGTGGCGACGATGAGGTGTGCATTGCTTTGCTCATCACCGCATGCAACGAGTTGGACGTGCAGTCGAGGCGCGACCTCGCAGAGCACTTCGAGCAGGTCGCCCGCGAATGGGGTGCCTGGCCCCCCGTAAGCGGGTCCTCCTGTGAAGGCCTGAGTACGGGTAATTCGAACCGCGATCACGGACTGTTCATCGGTGACCCTAAGGGGGTTAAGTGAAGATGGGTGTTGACCTGTAAGCACTCGATGATGCCGACAGGAATCTCAGAAGCTTGGTGGCCGTCCGAGCGCGTGGACCCGGTCCATGCCTTGCGTGAACTGGCTGACGCGCTGAAAGAGCAGCGCTTGCCGGACCGTGCAGCGGCTCAATGGCTGGTGTCGGGGCTTGAACGGTGGCTGAGTGGCGCGGAGCCAGATCTGCAAAAGGCGCTCGGCGTGCGAGCGCGCCGTGGCGGTCGCTATGAGACTGCCAGCAAGAGGGGCAGACAGATTGCTCGCAATCGCCTTGTCCGGGATGCGATGGATGGCCTTGGAGGTGGATCGGTCCGTTCTCGCGCCGAGTTGCTGAGCGGGTGTTTGGAGGGCGGAGCGCCTGCTGCGCACGTGCACAGCGCACAGCTGAGCGAGGTGCTTGACGCCCTCCAGCGTGAGTGCGAAGAGGGGCTCAGCAGCCGGCAGATCATGCGCATCGTCGCTTCCCATGACGACAAGCCGTGACACCAAATCGCGATTTGATGTCACCTCGCGCAGCCGCTTCACACTGACGACAGTTCAAAGGAGTTTCAAGATGGATGACGACGACAGCAATCAACCACCGATCACGTTCGAAGTCCTGCAGAGGCCCACAGATCGCGATCTGACCCTGGTGGTGTGCAATGGTGAAACCATGGTGCGGGCGAGGCTGACCCCGAAGGACGCCCTCAGCCTGTCCCTCCTGCTCGCCTTCAAGGCGCGCGAACAGATCTAGCAACCATGCCTCAGACTCTTGAGCCTGCGGCGCTTCGCCGCGACGAGCTGCCGCTCGCAGGTCGCTCGATGGCGCTGCGTGAGTTTCAGCGCGCTGCGATCGATGAGGGCGCCGTCAAGGCGCCGCTCGCCACGGCGCGTCTGGTGTTCTCGGCTGGCGCCGCTGTGCCGCGCTACGACTGGTTTCGCGAGCGCTCGTACATGGAGCAGTTGGTGGTCGAGGCTGGCGCGATCCGCATGGAGCGCCTGACCCGCGGCGCGCCGCTGCTCAACACGCACAACTCGTGGGATCTGGAAGCGCAGCTCGGCGTCGTCGAGAACCCCAGCATCCAGGCCGGCGAAGGTCTGTGCGATGTCACCTTCTCGCGGCGCGAATCCATCGCCGGCTACGTCCAGGACGTGGCCGACGGAATCATCCGCAACGTGTCGGTGGGCTACGTGCGCCACCGCGTCGAGATGGTGCCGCCGGCCGAAGAAAACGGAACGTGGATCTACCGCATCGTCGATTGGGAGCCCTATGAGGTTTCGCTCGTTCCCATCCCTGCCGACATGGATTGCCAGGTGCGCGGCAGCGGCACCAGTCAAGGTGCTCCAGCCGCAGCACAGCGGACGTTCCCGTGCGACTTCATCGAAGTCAGGGATCTCTTCTCTCTCAACCATGAAAGGTCAACCGTGCCTACAGTAAATCAGGAGGGCGAGCGCGCCCGTGAACAGGTGTCCGATGAACAGAATCGGATCATCGAATTGGGGCGCCGCCACGGCATCGAAGTCTTCGCCCGCGGACTCTCCATCGCTGGTGCGAGCTTCGAGCATGCCCGCGATGCTGTGCTCGATGAACTTGGTCGACGCGATCGGTCCGACGGCGGCCACATGAACGTGCGCTCCTTGCCTGCTGGTGAACAAGGTGAGCGGCAGGCCATCATCAACACGCTGGCGGCTCGCATGGGCGCGCGCGTTACCGACGGGTCGGTCATTCGATCGGTCGACTGTGTGGGCCTGGCGCAGCGTGCACTGAGCATGTCGGGCGTTCGTGTTCACGACGATTGGAGCCGCACGCAGATCATCGAGCGGGCATTTCACACGACGAGCGATTTCCCGAATCTGCTGGGGTCTGCCGTAGGGCGCGTGCTGCACGAAGCCTATATGGAATCGCCTGCAGCGCTGAAGGCGGTCGGTCGGAAGATCAACGCATCCGACTTCCGCGCGCGCAGCATCATTCGTGTCGGCAGCGCGCCGGACCTCGAGAAGGTCGATGAGCACGGCGAGTTCAAGAACGGCACCATCGGCGAGGGCACTGCAACCTGGAAGCTCGCAACCTTCGGGCGCATCTTCGCGGTGACTCGCCAGGCGTTGGTTAACGATGACCTCGGTGGTTTCGCTGATCTGGCTGGCAAGTTTGGCGAGGCGGCATCGCGCCGCGAAGCGGAGGAATTGGTGGCCATCCTGCTGGCGCCGCCGGTTATCGATGGTGGTGCGATGTTCTCGGCGGGGCGCTCTTCGCTCATTCCCGACGCGCTGGACATCGACGGCTTGGGCGCCGCGGTACTGGCACTCCGCAAGCAGAAGGACCTCGATGGTCGCCTTCTCAGCCAGGAACCGGCGAGTATCGTCGTTCCGGCTGCCCTTGAAATGAAAGCGCTGCAGCTCGTGGCAACGATCAATGCTACGCAGGCCGGCGACGTGCAGCCCTTCCGGTTGGCAGTGGTTGTCGAGCCTCGGCTCGACGCCAGCAGCGCGCTTGCTTGGTACCTGGTGTCTGCACGGCAGTCGGCGCTGGAGTATGGCTATCTGGATGGCAATGAAGGCGTTCGAGTCATCCCGCGCGAAGGCTTCGAGGTCGATGGCCTCGAAGTCAAGGCGCGGCTCGACTTCGGCTGCGGCTGGGGTGCGCCGACTGGCTGGGTGAAGAGCAACGGCAACGACACGCCGCTCTGAATGATGGGGCACGAGGCGCCCCAACGGATCGGGCTGCGAGAAGTTCGCCATAGCGGCCCGGCGAGGCATACCGATGGCGGATACCCCGCGAGCGCCGCGTGTGCGGTGCTCGTTGCGCACCAGGGGGCGCTTGCATCCTTCCTCGCGAGCTCTACGGTGCGCACCCCATTTTTTGACGCATAGCGTCGACAGGAAACGATATGGAAGATCTGTTTTTCGCGCCTCGTGAGCCCGCCAATATCGAAGGCCTCGATGATGTGTTCATTCGTGGCATGTTGCTCAGCGAGAAGCTCAAGAACGATGGGTTCAGTCGCGAGCGTCGGAAGCCGCTGCCTGGCGAGTCCGACGAAGACGCTGCAACCCGTGCCGGCGCAGAAGTGATTCCGCGGGTCCTTCACTACTGCGTCGTGGCTGCAGACGGTTCGCGCTTCAAGACGGCCGAGCAGTGGGATGCTTTCGGCATCCTGCATGCACAGGATGCCTATCGGCTCTTCAACACAGCCATGCGCCTCTCGGGCCAAGACGTAGGTGACGTCGAAAAAAACTGAGAGACCAGCCGGACAGGCGCTTTGCCTTCGCCCTCGCTTCCCGGCTGGGTTGCACGATTGATGAGTTGGGCGAGCGCATGAGCGCGCGTGAGTTCGAAGAATGGAAGGTGTTCTTCGCGCAGGAGCAGTTGCATCCATTCGTGGAGCGATATCGGCACGCGCAGTTGCTGCAGGCCGCCTTCCAGGGGGCGGTCGGGCGCCGTGGTGGAAAGCCGTGGGCGCTCAGCGACTTCCTGGGCGTGAATCCATGGGTCGAAGCGCCGAAGCCGCCGGGGCGCCCGGCCGGCACCATGGCCCAGCAGATGCGATCACTTGCGCGCGGGGGGCGGCGGTAGCATGGCAGCGAACAAGTCAGAAATCATTCTTGCTGCGACGGACCGCACGAAGGCCGCGTTCGCGAGCGCGAGCCGGTCCGTTGAGGCATTGTCGCGTGACGTGTCGGGCTTCATTGGCAGGTTCGGCGGTGTTGCGGGGGTTGTCGGCGGTGCGGTCGCTGCGCTATCTGCTTTGGAGAACATCAAGGCACTGAAGGTGCTGGATCAGCTCGACGACTTGAGTGAGAAGACCGGCATCTCGGTTGAGAAGCTGAGTGAACTGCGATTTGCAGGTGAAGCCACCGGCACGAACTTCGAGTCCCTGCAGAGTGGCATCGGCAGGTTGAGCAAGCAGATGGCCGAGGCCGCCGGTGGCAACAAGGAGGCCACCGCCACTTTCAAGGCGATGGGCGTCGAGGTGCGCAACACCGATGGATCGTTGCGCAGCAGTGACCAGGTGCTCGGTGATATCGCCGACCGATTTGCAAGCTATGAGGATGGCGCCGGAAAGGCGGCGCTGGCGCAGCGTGTCTTCGGCAAGAGCGGCGCGGAACTCATTCCGCTGCTGAATCAGGGCCGTGAGGGCATCGGGAAGCTCAGGACGGAAGCGCAGGCGCTGGGCGCTATCTACGGTGGCGACCTTGCGAAGGACGCTGCCAACTTCAACGACAACATCGTGAAGTTGCGCATCGCATCGGAGGCGGCTGCAATCTCGGTCGGTGGGCCCTTCCTCAAGAGCCTGGTGAGCATCACAAATCAGATGATCGAGGCGAAGAAGCAGGGCGGCCTGCTCAATGCCATTCTGGTGACCATTGGCGGCGGCGTGGCTCGGACGCTGGGTTCCGACGAGATCGGCCAGGCGCAGAGTCGGGCCAAGCAAGCCACGTCCGAGATGCAGCGCATCCAGAACATGATGGTCGGCGTCGAGCTGACCCTCGAGCGCGACCCGGGCAACGAGGTCGCGCAGAAGCGCCTCGCGACCTACCGCACGAAGATTCAGGAACTGCAGAAGACAGCCAGCGCGGCGAGCGAAGAGCTCAAGGCGCTGGCCAATGCCGCCGATCCGGCGAATGACCCGCAGCGCCGGAAGGAAGAGCGTGGCTTCACGCCGGCGGCAGCAGAGCCTAAGAAAGGCGCAGCACCTGTTGTCTCTGGGGGCGACGGCGGTGGGGGTGCCAAGAAGGCCAAGGACGAGCAGGCCGATGCCAAGCGGTACTTGGAAACGCTCGACAAGCAACTCGAGCGAACCGAGCAGCTCAGCGCGGTGGAGACCGCGCTCGCGGAGATCCGCCGGATCAACGCTGCGGGCGGCACCGTCACCGAGGGCTTGAAGCAGCAGATCCTGCTGAAGGCCGCCGACATCGACGCTACGAAGGAGCAAGCCGAGAACGAAAAGCGGCTCAGCGAGGAGCGTGAGGAGGCGCAGAAGCGGCTGATCTCTCTGCAGGATGAGGGGCGGCGTGTCTTCGAGGACACGCGCACCCCGCTGGAGGCATACAACGCGGCGATCGCGAAGCTTAAGGAGCTGCATGACGCTGGAGCGATCAGTGCCGATACCTACTCGCGCGCCGTGTCAAAGCAAGGTGAGGCCCTTGCTGAGTCGGAGAAGCGCGCCAAGGGCGCGGGCAGCGATATGGACAGCTTCGCCACTCGTGCCGCGCAGAGCTTTCAGGACACGCTGGGTAGCGGCCTGGCAGACATGATGGATGGAAACTTCAAGAACATCGGTTCCAACTTCAAAAGGATGTTGAACCGGATGGCGGCGGACGCACTGGCTGCGGATATCTCGCGGATGATCTTCGGCGGGTCTGCCAAGGGTGGTCAGGGCGGGGGTCTGTTTGGCACGTTGCTGAGTGGCGTCGGAAGCCTTTTGTCCAATGGCGCTGCGACCAGCGTTGCCAACGTGATGCCGGGGAATTCGCTCGACAACCTGGTCAACATCAAAGGCGGATGGGGCACGATGCCAAGCTTCGCCGTCGGCACCGATTTCGTGCCCGAAGACATGATCGCGAAGATCCACAAGGGCGAGCGCATCGTGCCAGCGGCAGAGAACCGGGCCACCGGTGGCGGTGGGCGTGGCAACGTCACGGTAAACCCCGTCTTTCACCTGTCGAGTCCGGCGACCCGCGAGACGCAGTCGCAGATTGCGAGGAGGACGGGCCTTGAGGTCGAGCGAGCCATGCGGCGCATTGGATAGACTCGCTACCGAACGACCTTCCACATGACCGAAACGAAGATCCTTGTTCCAGCCGCCAAGGCGGCCGAAATGCTGTCGATGGGCCGCTCGACGTTCTGGCGCGAGGTCGGCAAGGGAACGCTGCCGCAGCCGGTCAAGATCGGCGGCCTCACGCGCTGGCGGGTGGCCGACCTGCAGCGTGTTGCCGATCCAGCCAGTCCGCCCACCACTGCATCAGCTCCCGCCGCTTAGGCAGGTACTGCGCGCGGTTGTACGCTGCGCGCACGTCGTCGACTTCCTGGTGCGCGAGCTGCCGCTCGATCACGTCCTTGTCGAAGCCCGAATGCTCGTTCAGCACTGATGACGCCAGCGCGCGGAAGCCGTGCGCTGTCATGCGCCCGCGATAGCCCAGGCGGTAGAGCGCGAAGAGGAAGGTGTTCTCCGACAGCGGATGGCCGCGCCGGACCGGCGAGTCGAGCACCAGCACCTGGTCGCCCGTCAGCGCCTTCAGCTCCTCCACGATTGCCCGCGCCTGGCGCGACATGGGCACCACGTGCGGCAGCTTGGCCTTCTCCTCGCCCTTCACGCGCGCGGGCGGCACCACCCAGATGGCGCCCTCCTCCTTG
>LNAP01004621.1_pt1 | contig 12606 bp, 17 predicted proteins | sample 602601 | NCBI WGS metagenome assembly LNAP01 (sample SAMN02440304, study PRJNA202911) | soil metagenome | biome: Subtropical and temperate rainforests or woodlands; isolation source: soil samples (1 kg each in a 20% v/v slurry with milli Q water) were... ... | reverse complement strand
ATCCACCAAAAAACTCGCTAGTCTCAACTGTGTGCAAGTATTTATCTGCTTGTATGTAGTTCTCTGTATCATAGTACCCCTGCTCTTTTCGCCAACACATTTGTTAAAACCATGTATATGATATTTTAGAAGGTTGATAATATTAAGCGAAAGGAGTTTTAACAAGCAAGCTTCTTCTCTTCTTTTCTTTAAACGCATACGTGTATCCAGCTTATGGGCCGTAAATGAAAGCCGAAGAGAAATGCAATCACCACGATCATCATTAAGTTTCAAATGGAGGTACCCAAATACAGAAAGAAAAAAAATGAAGATCCGACACCGGTAGTACATTCCATCTAAGATTAAATGCAGGGCTGGCTTGTTGTAAGCGTTTGGAGCGTAAGTTTAAGCGAGCTGGCCGCAGTCGACGATGGAGATGGCCTGAGAAGTGCGACCACTGGCACTGCCCAAGGACTCAATCTGCTTCACCACCTCCATGCCTATGATTGCAAACAAATAGAAGGAAATAAATAGGGGTAAAAGAGGGTGAGTGACAAAGAACTACTCGAAATAAAAAGAAACTGATTGGGATTGAAAATACAGTACATCAGATAGAAAGAGAGGCTTCAGGTATATAGAGATGAGTGGCTATCAACATGGGACAGTATGAGTGTCCTTTAGAGAGAAGATTAGCTAAAACGGTTTTCCTCATGAGCCCTCCACACATCAGCACGATACACCAAAACATGGCCAATAGACAACGAGAGAAAGGATTTACCGGCAGTGACGCGTCCGAACACGACGTGCTTGCCGTCCAACCAGGGGGTCAGAGCAGTTGTGATGAAGAACTAAACAGAGATAAATGATCAATACAAAGGTGAATAGTGGACAAATCGTGCAAAAGTTAAAGTTGGATGCGCCCAACCGATCAACAGAAGCCATTCAACGAGGAGTTAAATGTAATGGTGCTGTGAATCAATACCTGGGAGCCGTTGGAGTTGGGACCAGAGTTGGCCATGGACAGGCAGCCCTCGCTGGTGTGCTTCAGCTGGAAGTTCTCATCTGCAAAATAATACAAATACAAAGGTTACAGTTAAACCATGACGTTATGTTGTATGAATGTCCGCTTTTATTCCATTGCTCCGTACCAGGGAACTTGGAGCCATAGATGGACTCGCCACCGGTGCCGTTTCCTCTGGTGAAATCACCACCCTGGAGCATGAACTGGGGAATAACTCTGTGGAACACAGAGCCCTTGAACCACAAGTTCTTGGCCTGAGTACTCTTCTCGCCGGTGCACAGAACTCTAAACAACCGTTTTCACACATTACTTGCCAAACGGAAATTCGAAACAGATAAGGAGTGTGTACCTGAAGTTCTCGGCAGTGCGAGGGCAGACATCAGCGCGAAGGGTCATCTCGATACGTCCAGCAGGGCGACCACCAATGGCAACATCGAAGAAAACAACAGGGTTGGACATGTTGGAAGGATTGGTTTGAATAATGCCTGCCAATGCTCAAGCAACGCCATCCGCCAACAGCGAAGTGAATTCTGTGGTAGCAGCCATTTGTGCGTCACTAGCAACAATAGAACGGGTCTACACCGCATATTTTTATGATAATTTCGGGCAAGTCAGGTGGTCGTCATCTCATTTTTGATCTCATCCTCAGTGTGCATTCTAAATCTGCAAGTAAAAGCATTGATTCATGTTAGTTATGAGCAATATTGGCAGTATTACTAATAATATGTCGGGTGATAAGAGTTCCAAAGCTCCGTTCGCAAAATCTGGACGGTTGCGAAGGGTTGTGCCATCGTCAATCCAACCCATCATGGACCAAAGACTTTCGTGAACGGCTTGTTTTTGAATTTCAAATCGCAGCCAGACCTTGGGCCCCTTGCACTTTTGAATGGAGAGCATCGACCTCGCACACTTTTGCTGATATTTTCAAAAACTTTGACTCCAAAGTGGTCAGCACAATTTTATCAACGGACACCTACCCTAAACCAAAAGTAAATTAAATGATCCACGGTTCCATCTGCTGCTTTCCCATCGACCATGAGCAAGGCAAGAATGCCAACTTCAAGTTAGGTTTGTCCATCGCGGGCATCAACCACCAAGCCACCCCTCTCTCCTCTTCTTCATCGTCCATCGATCTCAAGACGATTCACTCTACGGACCGCATGACCAGCGCCTCCGTCGGCCATTCCTCCAGACGGTGGGTTTTATCAACACACATGAAAGACTGTACCGGTGTAGGATGTAAGTGCCACCAAGTATGCGATGAATTCCTGCGGGACGACTCTCAATCTTCGTTGGAGGAACTGGTCAACAGCCACCTGCTCATCTTTGAAACCGAGCTGCATCCGCCTTTCCTCTTCGTGCTGTCGCAAGGTGATGAAATGATCGAAGTCAAATCGCTCAGCAGTTTTACTTCACCGGTTGTGAGATTCCTTGGTGCTGGGAACTACGCCGTCAGGTATTTTTCTTGTTACCATCCCTATGTTTATTGCATTTGCTGAACCACAAGTGACACTTTTCCAATCTTGATTATCACAGAGACTGTTCCTGCTGGCCAGCGCGTCTTCCCACCCCGCCTTCCAATAATAGCCTTCAGGGCAATGCATTAAACAGTCCCTCCAGCGCGCGCCAATACCTCCTGAATAGCGACGTTCTTATTGAAGAACCTGTGCGTGAATGGATCGAAGCGCAGAGATCGCACGAGCAGAAGTTGTCCACCTCTTTCAGCAACATGCACTTTGAAAAGGTTCGTTTGCTATTTTAGCCTCTGTACTGACAATAATTTTTATTTCATTTTTGTACTTTATTGTGTCTCTCACCGCCCAAGCAGATGCACTTTGATGAAAACATCTCTGAAGAAGCGCTCAACAAACGATATAACATGAAGAAGAGAATGCGTGAGGATGCACCTTGCCACGTCAAGACAGGTAAACACTATCGAAGTTGGTTCTTTTTGGCATGTGAAGCTGACCCGTGTATTATTCCCACTTAAGGTGAAGCGACGGCCAGCGCCATCAGTAAAATGCTGCAGGGTGCGCACTTCGGGGTCAAGTACCAAAACACCGACAGCGGCGCGGCGCTCACACTGTTGCGCCTGCCAGGCACTGCCAAGACGGTAAGCATGGCTGCGTATGTTTGCACTGTGCTTGTATAAAGTTTAATAACTGAAGGTATGTTTGTTGGTTGAACTGATATTCAACAGGGCGAGTTGCACACGACGTTGTTGGGCCCGCAGCTGCCAAGTAAGCCCAAGAAGTTGAAGCAACCTGTTAGTGCTTACAATTTCTACTCGATGGAGCAGCGCGCCGATAAAAAGAAGGTAAACTAATGTTTTAATATGGAAAGTGGGCTCACACCATGTTTAAACTGTATTACTTACACTGGAACTTGTCTCTGTGTGCAGTTCGCCGCGCTCAGCAACAACGGTAGCAACGCTGAGGTGGGCCTCATGTGGAAGAACCTCACCGAGAGCGAGCGCGCGCCGTACAAGCTGCTGGCCGAGGAAGATCAACTGCGCTATGCCAGGGTATGTACATGTGTCTTGTTGTTTGCCACGTGGCTGTACAGAATGGCAGTGCTTATCCTTTTTCGATGTTATTTCTGCAATTTTAACAGGAGTGTGATGAGCAAAGTATTCCCGAAGGTGGGGCGCGCGGCAAAGGCGAAACCGGATACAACGTATTCGTAGTCCAGGTAGGTGCAATCGTTGTTCCGACACTGTCGAAATTGCACGAAAACCAATTAATTTGCTCACACTTTGTGCACATGTCATTGCAGGAGAAGCTGTTCACGGCTGCGTTGGGGATCAACAATTTGAAAGTGCGTAACGGCCAGCACTGCTCGTACCGCTGGAGCACCATGCAACCAGACGAGAAACGGCTCTATGAACTCATCGCAGCATACAAGAATAAGCAGATGTTTGCTTAAGGATATAAAATGTGTGTGATTTGCGTGAAACCTTTTTTAATCAACCGTAGTGTGGGATAACTAAGCTACAATGGTAGTTGTATCATGGAAAGATAAGTGTAAGTTTGTAGTGTGGCCTTGCGTGGGGATAGCTTTTTGAAGTATAAGATTGTATTCTTATACTTGGAGTCTGGTGTTTCTGTTGTTATATATTTTGCATGTGCGCTTGACGATGTGGTTTAACACCGTCAATAACTCTTTATTTCGTTTGTGTTTTTGGTTGGTAGATAAATGCGGTCTGATAAAGCTTGATGTCGTATTGCCTAAAATCCAATACTTCTTTGATTAAAATATTTGCATATTCGAAGCAGTGAGTTTTCGAAGCAAGCTATCTTTTGAGGGTGTGCATTACGCACACGGCGAATCCTAAGTGAGTGTACACATTTTCAAGTTTCAGTTTTATTGGCGTTTCGGGAATCCGGTCCGGACTTCTTTCACACCCCATCCCCCTTCTTTTTTCGCAAGGCTTGACACAACATTCTTTCCTTAAACCAATTTTCACTCCCAATTATGACCAAGGCGATGAAGGACCAAGTATTGAAGAAGTGTGCCGTTGCCGGAGACAGGAACGGCATCAGCAAGGCGGTGTTGTTCGAGAACTTAACCTCAAACCTTTCCACTTCCCAGCGCGATCAAATCCTTCAAGAGCTCGTCGACGAAGGAGAACTGGTAAAGGTTCGCAGAGATCGTTATATCATCAATGAGATGATTCGCAAGGATGCGTTGTCGGTCCAGGCTGACATGTCCCTCGCCTACCACGTTGCTAATTTTAGAGAAAATCACATTATTTTATTGATGGATATCTGAAGTAAATTTTGATTCACCGTCTGGAACCGGAAAATAATAAAGGCAACGATAATGATAAACCCAAATGAAGTTATTTTTAATTCAAAACATAACAGTTTGAGCGGAAAGTGCAATACTGGCATTCGATACCAAATACAATGTAAAGAATTTGCACAACTACCCTTGTCATGAACATTTGTAGCATTCTAGGTTGCCACTTACGGATCTAAGCTAAACATATACATCACGCGGCGCTTTATCGCTGGCTACAAAAAAGAACAATATCTGTCTCCCAAACTTCATGTGGAAGACTGTTGATTAGATTTACAACGTTTTGTTTCCACACACAGTCCCCCATCGTATCTCCATTAAACTTTCTTTTTACAACAAACCTTTTCGCTTGGCTTCCAGCAGCTCCTGCGCCAGGGATTCCAGCTTGCGCACCGAGGCCTCCAGGTTGTCAAGCTTCCGACTAATCAGTTGCCAGCGAATGAAGTTAATTACGAGATACAGCGCGAGCACCAGGCACAATGCGAATTTGATCTGGTCGCCCAGACTCTCTTCTCGAAAGCTCAGCATCGCCATGAAGCCTTCGCTGACCCCTCCCTTGGCGCCGGCTTTCTTGCTGGACACCACAGCGCTTTCCGGGGCTCCACCGCTGCTGCTACTGCTGCTGAGGCTGTTGGTGAGTCCTCCTGCGGCGGCGTCCTTGGGGGACAACGGCGCAGCAGGGGCAGCCACAGGCACCGCGGCGCTGTCTCCTTCAGTGGGCAACACCAGCTTGCCTTCTTTCTTTAGGTCCGTAATCTAATCAACAAGAGAAAGGGCAAAGCACCATCAATCGCAAGAACTGAAACTGGTAGACTGTGGGACATACATGACAATTTCAAGACTGTGGGACATACATGCAAGAACTGAAACCATTTCAAAAAAAATACATGACAATTTTTCGTTAATTTACCTTTTTGAGGTGTTTGAAGAAGACTTCGAGCCACTTGGCCATTTCGCCATTGGTGCTGCGCTCGATGATGTACTTCATCATGGTGCTCTTTAAGAATAACACGCAGAAACTGATGTCCACACTAATGTGCGTCTCGTCCACCTTGCGCACCTGAAGGGGGGAAAGAACGAGAAAAACAAATAAAGCAGTGCGATAAAAAAAAAATAATAGCCACGCAGTGGTTGCTGAGAGCAAAAAAAAAATGAAATCGAAGGCAAACGGAGACCAAAGCCACCCGTCAACAAAACATAGCTCAAAAAAAGAATGAAAGAGAATACCAAAACAAACAACAAAAGAAGCACTCACCACCAAGGTGTCCTCCACACTAAAGCTGTCCGCACAGGGCACATCTTCCAGACGCGTACTGGAACACAGAATCAGTCCAACGTCTTCGAACTTCCGGTACTTTTGCAATTTCACTCCACGGGTAGACGCCAGACCAGGCAAGTTCACGGGCTACAGGGCGTGAAAGATAAAAGGGGGAGGGGGAAATAATAAAAACGCAATGAATCAACGGTTCCAAATGCGGCATAATCGAACATCATCAAATCATCATCCCGTGGGAAACAAAAGCAGACATCATCCTTAACTACAATTCTTTGCTCACCTTGAAGAATTTGATTTCTCTGCCGAAGCCCAGTTGCGAGGGCATTTCTGACCAGGGGGTCACTACCAGTGAATTGTCTTTCACAGACTCGTGGTACCTAATAACACAAACGAGGACACAGCAAGAAATAATCAGACACGGTGCTTAAAAATTGAGAACACAGGAGGAGGAGATGGCGACTAAAACAGAACGAGAAGATGATGGAGCGACTGTGGTTCTCCATCGTCCATACAACCAACAAACAAATGCATACGTACCACTTGTAGCTGAATGGCGCGCCTTCTTCGACCACCAAGTCAGCAAAATCCTTCAAGCTGATGTTGAGGATCTCTCCGGTCACCACTGGCAGCTTCTGTGTGGCCTTCAGCACTTCCTCTGCGAAGAGAGTCTTCTGGTCGCCACCACTGGGGGTCTTGTCTGAGTTCGTCAGATTATCTGCTCGAAAAGGTGGTGGGAGAATTTAGTACATGATCATTGGGTTACGATGCAACACGTGCTCGATATTATTGTAGAAGTTCTAAAAGTTTTAGACAAAGAAAAGACACTGTTAATGAAACACGTCATACCTGTCTCAAATTCCGTGTCCATCGCTTCGTCCGGTCGTCCCGCTGTGGTCTTCGCAGGCGAAGCACCTTTTACGATATTAAAACAAAGGCGGAGTGTTATTATCTTCAGGGTACAAGACAGAGTGAAAAGGGCATTAAACAACACAGTGACAAGTGTCCTTACGAGGTGCGGGTGGCAGAGGTGCGGACAGATTGGCTTTTCTGCTGGAGCTCACCGGGAGGCTCTGGTGCTTCGAAATCACATCGTCGTTGCTGGCTGTCTCGCTTTCAGGAATTGACGTCAGACCGTCGTTGCCATGCGAGGAAGCGTTCATGGTGCTTTTGCGCATTCCTTCCTGCGGCCCACGCGGCCGAGGTGGCGGAAGCTCCACGTCCAATCCGCGGAACTTGGACAGAAACGCAGTGAGAATTCGGAAGCAATCTTCACGGTCCCAGAACGAACGAAATGTGTAATCCTTTTTGTCTGTTTAAAAATAAGTTGTTGATATCACAATTAGTACAACTGAGAATGCAAGTTTGTGTAAGTAAGAAAATTGTGTACCGGTCGAAATGGCAATAGCGTTCGGAATCACCATTGCCGTGTTTTCTTTAGTAATACTCCTTATATGCGAATACGGAATCCGGATCTTCTTTTCCAAACCAAATAGATTGGAGTAGAAACATATGAACCGGTTCGTTATGTACATTCTGCCGTGCAGAAGGACAGTACTCTCCACAGCGCATGTAAAGTCTGTACAGAAGAACCAAATAATTTAACTAAATCGTAGGCAAGCGCAAACTGTGAGCAGGCTCTCCTCACCGTCAGCTAATTCACCAATATCGCCAAATATTTGTCTTAGGATTTCCTCCCTGGATATCTCTTGCATTTGCTTTACCCCTTCTCCCAGGAGCACACTATCGAGAGCTGTTTGTTCAGTCATGCCTACTGAAGTCTTGATTACGATTTTGACTGTGACAACAAACAACAGGAACTGGTCAAACTGTTGCCCCAACAGCACAAAGTTGATGCAAGATCCGAAAAAGAAGGAAATATGCATTTAGCATATACGTATTGGCTATCAAACCGCACAAATAGTCCATGAGTCGATACTGAACGGAAGTAATATACTTTTGCCGTGATAACACGCGGGAGTCCCTTAATAATTAACACTATGCTCCACCCAAAACATTGGACAATTATTTTCCAACACCAGTGTTGACTAAGTCCGTCAGTAAATGTCCGAAATAACTCATTCAGAAGAACAGAAGACTGCTCAGGATCCAAAGAAAGAGATTCTTGAGGAACTTTTTGGAGCTGTACACGAGTACGCTGACGGTAAGAGCTTGAGCATCCGTCATTATGATTATAGCCTTACGCAGCACTGGCAAGAGTTTACCTTTCTTTCACCATATTAATACGCCTTTCTAGTTGATTTCAGCTGCGCCTTTGAGTCCAGGGCAAGTATGCTATTGCATGGTCGAATGTACATCACTGATACGTTTATTGGGTTTTATACCAACCTCTTCGGCATAGAGAAGAAGATTCAAATTGGTTTAAAAGCTATCACATCTGTGAAGCCTTTGACAACTATCATGTTCATACCAAATGCAATTACCATTGAGACAGGTGAGTCTTTTTCCGTTGCCCGATTTGCACTCCCACCTGCACTGTTTTAACACGTTTCTTTTCTCGACGACAACGTCTCATAATTACTTAGATGAGAGATCGTTTATTTTTCGCTCGTTCTTACACCGTGACAAGTGCATTAGTATGATAGAGACTTATATTGCCAAGTTCAAAGCAGAAGAAGAACGTCAAGCACGAAAGAAGGAGAAGGTCCTCAAGTATGCTGTCAAACAATCCGCCAAGTCAACGAAAGAATCGCTGGACAAGTTTGCGGAGACGTCGCGAGAGTCCTTATCGCACATTGCAGTAGCCAGTCGCTCGGTTCGGAGTTCGATCTTTTCGGGGATTGCGAGTGTGTTTCGTGGACCCACGGACGAGGAGGCCGAAGGAGCGGAGGGAACGAAGGATACGAAGTCAAATAAGTGATGGCTTCACTGTGTTTATATTTTAATCTTTTTGTTGCCATATTGATGCTTTGGTGTTGCTATAATACAATATCAAAAGAGTAGCGATGAAAACAGAAATTATTGCCCAGTAATTATACAATAATAATAAACTCGCAGTAGCTGATGGAAACAAGACCAGCTTTCAGGGTCTACCAGGAACGCAAACTATCAAATGCGCTAATATGTCATGGAACGAAATCGTCAAAGAAAAAACCTTCCCAACCCACCCACCATACACCCTCTCTCTCTTACAATCCCGAATCCAGTGCCAGTGTTATCTTACGCAGTGTCGCCAGTTCCTGTAGTGCGTCATCCACACTGGCACGGTCTTCCCACCCAATATACGTCAAATTCGGGCAGCTCAGGATCAAATGGGACACTGCTGCTTCTGTTACAGAAGTGTACCCTATGTCGATCTCTGTTAAGTTGAGGCAGTGTGCACCAACAATTCTCATACTAACTGCAGACATGCGTTTCACGTCGGAAACATATAACTCTGATAGTTCCGTACAATGCGTTACAATTTCATGCAGACACTTGTTGTTGAAGAACTGGCAGAACGCAACGTCCAACAGTCGTAACTTTGGAGACCCGTGCGCCACAGCTACGAAGCCATCATGATCAAAAAGAGAACACGCCTGGACCTTCAACTCCTCCAGACAAGACAGGCGGTTTCCAATGTTCACAAGAGCTTGATCTGTTAATTGGGGACAATATCCAATGTGCAGCTCTTCAATGTTCGCAGCTCTAGCGGTGATCTGATCAATATGCCGGTCACAAAAGGCTTCGCACTCTGTGATGCATAAATGAAGCAGTTGAGGGCTAATAGATGCACTCATCACATCGAGTGCAGCAGCAGAGAAAGAGCAGCTGTTGGTGGATAGAAAACTGAGCTGCTGGCAGGCAGGAACTAATGTAACGAACCCAGCTTCGTCAATATTCTCGCAACCATCCACGCTCAGCGCTTCCAACAGTGGACAAAAGCGTGCTAGAGCTTGCAGGGTCTTATGTGTGATGCGTAAATTGTCCGATACAGTGAAATGAATGAAGTTCTCCCCAGCTTCTGAAATGAAATCAACCAATGCCTCCTCGCTGATCTCAGGGCACTCTGTGAACCACAGACCAAATACGTCACAACGGCTTAGCTGTCGAATAAAGACGTCCCCCACCAGGGCGCAGTCTTTTAAATGAACGTTACCAAGTTCACGGCAGCAGGAAGCAAGGTGTGCTGCACCTTCGTCTGTTATTAGGGGTGCATCGAAAACGGTCAACTCGTATAAATATGGGTGGTGGTCTGCCACTACACGCAATATATCATCCGTCAGCCATATGCATTTATTAAAATCCAAATTTGATAACCAGTTGCAACTGCTGAGAAAGTCATGTATGGCTTTTTCTGACAGTTTTGGACAACTATACAAAGTGATTTTGCAGAATTTGGTAAAAACTGAGGAGGCTGCATCTAAGTCGGCGTCCTCAACATGAGCGCGAAAGTTCATACCATCAATATCTACGCCACGAGACACCAACCAACGCACTGCCTCCTGGGAATGTTCGATAGTTTCATCCATTTCCGCCCCAGCAAGGATATGATCCAGTACAGAATGACGGTGCTCGTGTGATGTTGCTGCCGTATCCAGTCTGACCAAAGAAACCAAGTCAAGACAAGAAACAATCTTGCCTCTGACCACGTCTTTAGGAATCGATAACAGCAGGTTCAGCATCGTTTAATTTGTATGATGAAGTTTTCAGTAGTTCCACCTCAATAACATAAATTTTCCCGGTCGAACGCGAACTATCGCCGAAAGGGTGCCACGCACGCCGCTCTCCCAGTTTCCATCAGTACAGGCTCAAATAGTTGCCAGCTCATCATCTAAAAGTATTGAACGATACCTTTTCTTGACGAGTAATGAGTCAGTGGTTGGAAGAATCAGAAGTTGCTCCGCCTCAGGTGGATGAATTACCCACATACATAGTTGAGGTTGCAAAGTCCGGTCGAGCAGAGTGCAAGAAGTGTGATTGCAAAATAGAGAACAAATGTATTCGAGTAGGTGTAATTGTGAATGGCGAGTGGGGTCTATTCACCAGGTGGCAACACCTAGATTGCACTGTGTTTCACAAGGGTATAGCGTCAGTGGAAGAGTTGGATGGATTTACCGATCTCAATACACAGCAAAAGGACTTGGTGAAAGAACGCTTTGCTTTGAGTGCCAATGAGGTCGACGAGGACATGCAGCCGATTGACCCGGATGAGCTTGTACGCAAAGCGTGGGAGAAGCCGCTGGAACCATCCCCCAACTTGTTGATGCCGTTGCTGCCTTATCAAAAGGAAGGGCTTGGGTGGATGGTCAACCAGGAATTGAACGATGTCCACGGAGGCATTCTCGCTGATGAAATGGGCATGGGTACGTAGTGATGCTCTATTTTGCAGATGATGCTGTAATTATCGAATGAAATTGTTTCTGTCGTCACTTGTTACCTAGGCAAAACTATCCAAGCTATCGCGCTGATGCTCCAGAATCGCCCGGACCTGTCTGACTTCGCCCAGCTGCGCGAATGGGCCGCCTCGGATGCTCGTCACATCGCACCAGCCCTTGCTGAGAGCAGTACAAGCAGCTCGTCTTCCTCGTCCTCTAGCCAGAGCATTGAGCCAATGGTGCGGTGTGGCACATTGATTGTGCTGCCCACGGTGGCCATCAGGCAGTGGCAGACGGAGATCGCGCGCTTCACCAAGGAGGGCTCCCTCACCGTGAAGGTGTACCACGGCAGTGATCGAAACACCTCTGCACTGGACCTGACCAAGACCGACATTGTGCTTACTTCCTACAAGGTATGGTGTTCCTACGAATCATGAAATTCATGTTGTTGGTCGCACCATTTCATGCTTTCACTAGGTTTTAATTTGCAAAATTTTATCATATGTTTGTCATACGTAGATATTGGAGATAGAGTATCGTAAAGCTACGGCGGGCACGAAGGTGACGTGTCGGGTGTGTCAGAAGAAATTTTACCCGGACAAGTTGCGAGTGCACCGAAAATACTTCTGCGGAGAGTCAGCCCAGCGCACCGAGGCACAGGTAGGTTTGATATATTTTTGTATCTTTCGTTTTCTATTATTGCAGCTGTAGCATTATTAGGCTTTGTTGTCTTTGCTTTGCCTGCATATATTGCTCAATTTTTCTGACAACTTGTGCACTTCTTCTCTACATTGACTAGGCGCTGACGCAGAAGAAGAAAGCACGCACTGGCGCCAAGACCACCACCACTGCTACCACACCTGCTCGTCCTGATTCCAAAGCAAAGGGCAACAGAAAGAGACCCAGAAATGCCTTTGGTCGCCCTGATGCTGCTGAATGTGAACAGGACGAGGATGGAGAAGATGATGAGGAGGAGGAAGAGCTAGGGTCAGCAAGCAAGCGACAGAAGGGAGGAAAGAACTCGAAAAATAGCAGTGTGGTTAAAAATGCCAAGGCCAGCGCTACTGGGGCCGGCAGTAAGAAAGGAATGGGGCAAGGCAAGGGGAAGGAGAGAGGGAAAGGGCTGAGTCGTGGTCGTGACAGGGATGGTGATAGCAATCCGCACAGCAGCAGTGGGGAAGAGGAGAATGAGGAAGAGGAAGAGGAAGAGGACG
>LNAP01003137.1_pt1 | contig 12606 bp, 12 predicted proteins | sample 602601 | NCBI WGS metagenome assembly LNAP01 (sample SAMN02440304, study PRJNA202911) | soil metagenome | biome: Subtropical and temperate rainforests or woodlands; isolation source: soil samples (1 kg each in a 20% v/v slurry with milli Q water) were... ... | reverse complement strand
TGCCCAGGCGGCTGACCGCCTTGGTTTTGGTGGCGTGCTGATCCCGACGGGGCGGTCCTGTGAAGATTCCTGGCTGGTGGCGGCCTCGCTGATTCCGGTCACTACCCACCTCAAATTTCTCGTCGCGCTGCGCCCCGGCATTATTTCGCCGACCGTTGCTGCGCGGCAGGCGGCTACCTTGGATCGTCTGTCCAATGGCCGTGCCCTGTTTAACTTGGTCACTGGCGGTGACCCTGACGAGCTGGCCGGCGATGGCCTGTTCCTTAACCACGAAGAACGCTACGAAGCCTCGGTGGAATTCACCCGCATCTGGCGCCGTGTGCTGGAAGGGGAAACCGTTGATTACGACGGCAAACACATCAGCGTAAAAGGCGCCAAGCTGCTCTATCCGCCGCTGCAACAACCACGTCCGCCGCTGTACTTCGGCGGCTCCTCGGGCGCCGCGCAAGACCTGGCCGCCGAGCAGGTAGAAATGGTGCTGACCTGGGGCGAGCCGCCAGCTGCCGTGGCGGAAAAAATCGCCCAAGTGCGCGAGAAAGCCGCCCAGCATGGCCGCACCGTGCGCTTTGGTATTCGCCTGCATGTGATCGTGCGCGAAACCAATGAAGAAGCCTGGGCCGCCGCTGACCGGCTGATCTCCCATGTTGACGACGAGACCATCGCCCGTGCGCAAGCCTCGCTGTCGCGCTTTGATTCGGTTGGCCAGCAACGCATGGCTGCGCTGCATGGCGGCAGCAAAGACAACCTCGAAGTCAGCCCCAACCTATGGGCTGGCGTTGGCCTGGTGCGTGGCGGTGCCGGTACGGCGCTGGTGGGCGACGGCCCAACCGTGGCGGCACGGGTTAAGGAATACGCGGACCTCGGTATCGACACTTTTATCTTCTCCGGCTACCCGCACTTGGAAGAGTCGTACCGCGTGGCTGAACTACTGTTCCCGCATTTGGACGTGGCCCGCCCACAACGCCCGGAAGGCGCCAATTACGTGAGCCCATTCGGCGAAATGATCGCTAACGATGTGCTGCCTAAAGCAGCGTCGGCGAGCTAAGTGGCCAGGGATGACGACATGAGCAAACCGATAAACAACCTCCTCAGCCGCGTGGCGCCCTTTGTGCTGCCGATGGCGCTGCTGGCGATCTGGCAACTGGCGGTGGTCGCCGGCTGGCTGTCGACGCGAATTTTGCCAGCGCCCAGCGCGGTATTTGATGCTGCGGTGGCGCTGGTCAGCAGCGGCGACATTTGGCACCACCTGGCCATCAGCGGCTGGCGCGCCGGCATTGGCTTTGCCATTGGCGGCAGCATCGGCCTGACCTTGGGCTTTATCACCGGCCTGTCGAAGTGGGGCGAACGCTTTCTCGACAGCACGGTGCAGATGATTCGCAACGTGCCGCACCTGGCCCTGATTCCGCTGGTGATCTTGTGGTTCGGCATTGATGAGTCGGCAAAGATTTTCCTGGTTGCCTTGGGCACCGTGTTCCCGATTTACCTGAACACCTACCACGGCATTCGCAACGTCGACCCGGCGTTGGTGGAAATGGCGCGTAGCTATGGCTTGTCTGGTTTTGGCCTGTTTCGTCAGGTGATTTTGCCGGGTGCCTTGCCGTCGATTCTGGTCGGCGTGCGTTTTGCCCTGGGCTTTATGTGGCTGACGCTGATTGTGGCGGAGACCATTTCCGCCAGCTCGGGCATTGGTTACCTGGCCATGAACGCCCGTGAATTCCTGCAGACCGATGTCGTGGTGGTGGCGATTCTGCTCTACGCCCTGCTGGGCAAATTGGCCGACACCACGGCCCGTACGCTGGAGCGTGTGTGGTTGCGCTGGCACCCCGCCTATCAAGTGAAAAAAGGCGGTGCCGCATGAATGCATTCAACGCTACTGGCGTGGCGCCACAGCACCTTAAAGGCGGTATTCCGCTGGCGGTGCGTGGCCTGCATAAATCCTTTGGTTGCACGACATCGAGCTGCTGATTCCGGCCGGGCAGTTTGTCGCCGTGGTCGGCCGCAGTGGCTGCGGTAAGAGCACCTTGCTGCGTTTGCTGGCTGGGCTGGATACACCCACCAGCGGCGCCTTGCTCGCCGGTTCTGCGCCGCTAAATGACGCCCGCGAAGACACCCGCCTGATGTTCCAGGACTCGCGTTTGCTGCCATGGAAACGGGTGATCGACAACGTTGGCCTGGGCCTGAGTGGCGACTGGCGCGGTCGCGCGTTGGAAGCCTTGCAAGCAGTCGGCTTGGCCGAGCGTGCCCATGAATGGCCGGCGGCCTTGTCGGGCGGGCAGAAGCAGCGTGTGGCCTTGGCTCGCGCGCTGATTCACCAACCGCGTCTATTGCTGCTGGACGAACCCCTTGGCGCTCTGGATGCCCTGACCCGCATCGAGATGCAGCAACTGATCGAAGGCCTGTGGCAGAAGCATGGTTTTACCGTGCTGCTGGTCACCCACGATGTGGCTGAGGCGGTGGCGATTGCCGACCGCGTAATTCTGATTGAAGACGGCCATATCGGCCTGGACCTGCCGGTGCAGCTGGCGCGTCCGCGTCAGCGTGGCTCGGCGCGTTTAGCCGCGCTCGAGGCCGAAGTCCTTAACCGCGTGCTGGAAATTCCCGCCGGCCCGCCGCCCCCCGAACCGGTTTCACCCCTGCCTACGCAACTGCGTTGGGCCTTGTAAACAAACCCCAAACTAGAGCCATGACCATTAAAGCGATCAACGTCCGTAACCAATTCAAAGGCACCATCAAGGAAATCGTACTGGGCGACGTACTGTCGGAAATCGACGTACAAACCGCGTCCGGCATCGTTACCTCGGTAATCACCACCCGTTCGGTTAAAGAGCTGGAACTGGGCGTGGGCAGTGAAGTAATTGCCTTCGTTAAATCCACCGAAGTGTCGATTGCCAAGCTGTAAGTCGTGTGTAGAAAGTTGTTCATGTAGGTTGGGTCGTTCCGCGTTCCGCGTTCCGCGTTCGGTGAGCGCAGCGAAGCCCAACAGGTGCTCTCACGTTGAGCCTTATTGTTGGGCTTCGCCGTTGGCTCACCGAACGCGGAACGACCCAACCTACATGTTTACCGCAATGCGTCGGCCGGCTGCGGCCTGCCATATAAATACCCTTGCCCCAACTCGCAGCCCAAGCCCTGCAAAAAGGCGGCTTGGCTGGCGTCTTCAATGCCTTCTGCCTGTACCTGCATCCCTAGGCTATGACCCAATGCAATCACCGCACGGGTGATGGCGGCATCGTCATGGTCGGCCGGTAGCCCGCGCACGAAACTTTGGTCGAGCTTGAGCTTGTCCACCGGCATGCGTTTGAGCCGCGCCAGTGACGAATAGCCGGTACCAAAGTCATCAATCGCCAGGCGCACGCCCAATGCGCGCAAACGCTGCATCAGGTGCAGGGCGGCATCGGCATCGTCCATCACCGCGCTTTCGGTAATTTCCAGTTCCAGAAAGGAGGCCTCGAGCCCGCTGGCGGCCAACACCTCAGTGACCAGGCTGTCGAGCTTGCCGTGGCTGAAGATTCGGCTGGAGACGTTCACCGACATAAATTCCAAGTTCAGGCCTTGCCGCTGCCACGCCGTCATCTGCTCACAGGCTTGGGCGAGAACCCAGGCGTCGATGCTGCCAATCAGGTCGCTCTCTTCGGCAATCGGAATGAACTGGTCAGGCGGCACCAAGCCGCGCTGCGGATGTTGCCAGCGCACCAGGGCTTCAACGCCCAGCAGCTTGCCGTGTTGCAGGCCATAAATCGGTTGGTAAAACACCCGCAGCTGGTGCAGCTCAAGGGCCTGGTGCAACTGCGCGCCAAGCTCCACGCGTTGGCGCGCCAGGCTAGTCAATTCCTGGCTGTAAAACGCATAGGTGGCGCGGCCGCTGCTTTTGGCTTTGAACAGCGCGGAGTCGGCGTTGCGCATCACTTGCTCGACGCTATGCGCGTCGGCAGGGAACAGGCTGATACCGATGCTGGCGCCGATAAACAGTTCGTGGCCGTTTATGGTGAACGGCTGGCGCAAGGCATTGAGCAACTGTTCGGCGAGGCTCGCGGCGTGTTCCGGCTGTGGGCAGTTTTCCAGCAGCAGACCGAACTCATCACCGCCCAGGCGCGCCAGGCTCATGCCGGTTTGTTGCAGGCTTTGCAGGCGTTCACTGGCCGCTTTGAGCAGGCCGTCGCCGGCGTTGTGGCCAAGGCTTTCGTTGATATGTTTGAAGTGGTCGAGGTCAATCAACAGCACCGCGCCATCGGGCTGATCATCGCGCAGGGCGTGGGCCACGCGCTCGCCAAAGAGCAAACGGTTGGGCAGGTTGCTCAGCGGGTCGTGGTGGGCGAGGTAGTCGAGTTCCTTCTGCGACGCCTTGAGCAGGCTGATATCGGAGAACACCGCCACATAGTGGCTGACCACGCCTTGCTCATCATGGATGGCGCGGATATAGATTTCACCGTTCTTGCGCCGGTTCCAGATCTCGCCGCTCCAACTGCCTTGGTGGCTGAGGTCGTACCACATGCGCTGGTAAAAGGCGCGATCATGCCGCCCAGACTTCAACAACTGCGGCGAGCCGCCAATGATTTCGTCCAGGCTATAACCGGTGATACGGGTAAAGGCCGGGTTGAGGTGGGTGATGCGCATCTGGGCATCGGTGACCAACACGCCCTCTTGGGTGGCATCAAACACCGCGGCGGCCTGGCGCAAATTGCTGACATGGCCGCGCAAGGCCTTTTCCGTCGACAAACGGCGGCGCTCCTTACGGCGCAGGGCGTAGAACAGGATCAAGGCGGTAAACAGAACGAAACACAGGCCCTTGATGATGCTTAAGTAGCCAAAGTCGCCGACGCTGGCACTGAGCTTGCTCAGCAGATAGTCAGTCAAGGCGACCCAAAGGCCGGCGAGGAAAAGGTAGATCAGGGTAGGACGTAGGGCATTCATGCGAGGGGAGCGGCCTTTCGTTGATCGCTGGCTGGGTAGATTGGCCAGGCGTTGAACATATTTTGATCTAACAGCAGGGTGGTTTTCTCACCCTGCTTGGAGATAATGCGCCACGCCTGGCTGTTTGAGCCGGGCGTTCACAATCCGAGGTGGCTCCATCTATGTGGTACAACGGTTTTCTCGACCTGTCGGCCTGGCAGGTACTGGCGGTAACCCTGCTGATGACCCATGTGACCATCGTGTCCGTGACGGTTTATCTGCACCGCTACTCCGCCCACCGTTCCTTGGAACTGCACCCCGCGCTCAAGCACTTTTTCCGTTTCTGGCTGTGGCTAAGCACTGGCCAGAACACCCGTGAATGGACTGCCATTCACCGCAAACACCACGCCAAATGCGAAACCGCAGACGATCCGCACAGCCCGGTGATCAAGGGCTTGTCCACCGTGCTGCGCACAGGCGCCGAATTGTACCGCGCCGAAGCGGAAAACCCAGAAACCCTGCGCATTTATGGCAAGAACTGCCCTGAAGATTGGATCGAACGTAACGTCTATTCGCGCGTGCCCTTGGGCGGTATCGCCATCATGGCGGTAATCGACCTGGCCCTGTTTGGCGCTATGGGCATCACCGTGTGGGCGGTGCAGATGATGTGGATCCCGGTATGGGCTGCCGGTGTCATCAATGGTCTTGGCCACGCCGTTGGCTACCGCAACTTTGAATGCCGTGATGCCGCCACTAACCTGGTGCCGTGGGGCATTTTGATTGGCGGCGAAGAGCTGCATAACAACCACCACACCTACCCGAACTCGGCCAAGCTGTCGGTGAAAAAATGGGAATTCGACATGGGCTGGGCGTGGATCCAGCTGTTTAGTTTTCTGCGTCTGGCTAAGGTGCAGCGTGTGGCGCCGATTGCACACCGCGTTACCGGCAAGGGCTACCTGGACATGGACACCGCCATGGCCATCCTCAACAACCGTTTTCAGATCATGGCGCAGTACCGCAAAGCGGTCATTGGGCCGCTGGTGAAGCTGGAGCTGGCCAAGGCCGATGCTTCGGTCCGCGCTAAGTTTCACCGCGCCAAAGCCCTGCTCTCGCGGGAAACCAGCTTGCTGGACGAGCGCCACCATGTGCGTATCCAGGCCATGTTGGAGCAAAGCCAGGCGCTGAAAGTGATCTACGAAAAACGCCTGGCCTTGCAACACATCTGGGTCAAAACCAGCAGCAACGGCCACGACATGCTCGAGGCGATGAAGGTCTGGGTGCATGAGGCCGAAGCCAGCGGTATTCAATCACTGCGTGATTTCGCCGAACACTTGAAAACCTATTCGCTGCGCCCGGCTGGCGCATGCTAAAAAGCGCGCCATAGAGCGCCTAAGCCCGCCGTTCGGCGGGCTTTTTTCTGTGTCAGGGATTGGCACCTTATGCTGCGCGGATTGTCGTAGTTTCGTTACAAGAAAAGGACATCTAATGGACGAACACGCCCCCCTTCCACAGCCACTCTCCCTTGAGTTGGAAGAACTGACGCTCGCGTTGCTGCACAGCCGTGGCGAAGTGGAGCGCTTGCGCGAGCGCGAGCACCTGTTCAGTTCGCTGTTGGATAGCGTCAACACCGTGCTCTGGGCCTTTGATTGGGATGCCCAGCGCATCATCTACGTCAGCCCGGCGTATGAGCGGGTTTTCGGGCGCAATGCCGGTTTGTTAATGGCCGACTACGGCGAATGGCTCAATTGCATCTACCCCGATGACGTCGAACATGCCGCTGCCAGCTTTGCCGAGGTGCTGGTCAAGGGCGCTGTAGAAGACCGCGAGTACCGTATTCTGCGTGCCGATGGCCAATTACGTTGGCTGAGTGACAAGTGCTTTATCAGCCGCCAAGCCGAGGCCGGAAAGCCGTTGATTGTGGTCGGCATTGCCGAAGACATCACCGACAAAAAGAACCTCGAAGGCGAGCTGCATCGCTTGGCCACTACCGATGTGCTGACGCAAAGCAGCAACCGCCGTTACTTCTTCGAATGCGCCCACACCGAATTCCAACAGGCCACGCAGGAAGATGCGCCCTTGGCTTTTCTGCTGCTGGATGTGGATAACTTCAAACAGATTAACGACACCTACGGCCACCAGATGGGTGACGTGGTGCTGCAACGTATCGCCCAGTGCGGCACCGCGGCGTTGCGCCGTGGCGACTTGTTCGGACGCATTGGTGGCGAAGAGTTCGCTGCGTTATTTCCGTGCTGCACCGAAGAGCTGGCCCTGCAAATTGCCGAGCGCTTGCAGCGAGAAATTCAGCGTCTGGTGTTTAGCTGCAACGGCACGACGTTTGGCGTGACCGTGAGCCAAGGGCTTACCAGCCTGACCCATGTCGACGTCACCCTCGACACCTTGTTTGCTCGGGCGGATGCGGCGATGTATGACGCGAAGCGGCAGGGCAAGAACCGCATCATTCGGGCGTAAACCGCAGACTCAAAACCCTCTCCCCCAGCCCCTCTCCCGCAAGCGGGCAGAGGGGAGTTAAACCGCGATCCAACTATTTACGCCGATCAAGCCCCCTCTGCCCGCTTGCGGGAGAGGGTTGGGGAGAGGGTTTTTCGCCGGCAGATCTACGCCGGCTGCTGCTGGGTAATGCAGTGAATATTGCCGCCACCCAGCAAAATCTCCCGCCCTGGCACCATCACCACTTCATGCTCGGGGAACAGGCGCTGCAAGATCGCTTTGGCTTCGGCATCTTTGGGGTCATCAAAACTCGGGGCGATGATGCCGCCGTTAACGATTAGAAAGTTGACGTACGAGCCGGCCAAGCGAATCGACGGGTCGCGCTCTTGAGTGCCAGCCACCAGATCAACTCCGGCGCATTCCTCGTCTGTGGCATACAGCGGCCCCGGGATCGGCATTTTGTGCACCACCAGCTGACGGCCTTTAGCGTCTTTCACGCTTTCCAGTACGCGCATGGCCGCCTGGCAGCGTTCGTAGTTCGGATTCTGGCTGTCGTCGGTCCAGGCCAGTAGCACTTCACCGGGGCGCACGTAGCAGCAGAAGTTATCCACATGGCCATCGGTTTCATCGTTAAATAGGCCGTCGGGCAGCCAGATCACCGTGTCGATGGCCAGGTGCTCGCGCAGTACCGCTTCGATCTCTTCGCGGCTTAGGTGCGGGTTGCGGTTGTGGTTAAGCAGGCATTCTTCGGTGGTGATCACCGTGCCTTCACCGTCTACGTGAATGGAGCCGCCTTCCAGCACAAAGCCTTCGGTGCGGTAGCGGTCACGGCGTTCGATTTCGAGGATTTTGCTGGCCACCTGGTCGTCGCGCATCCATGGCGAATACAGGCCACCTTCGAAGCCGCCCCAGGCGTTAAAGCCCCAATCCACACCGCGAACTTCACCCGCTGCGTTGCGTACGAAGGTTGGGCCGGTATCCCGTACCCAGGCGTCGTCGGTGGTGATTTCCACCACGCGGATGTTGTCGCTATCCAGGCGCGCGCGGGCGTTTTCGTATTGCTCAGCGCTTACGCACACGGTCACCGGCTCAAAGCGCGCAATGGCTTTGGCAACGGCGGTGAAGGCCGCTTGCGCCGGCTTGCCGCCCAGGCGCCAGTTGTCCGGGCGCTGCGGCCAGACCATCCAGGTTTGGCTGTGGGGCGCCCACTCGGCGGGCATGTGGAAGCCATCGGCACGGGGGGTGGTGTTGAGTGTGGTCATTGCAAATACCTTAGGTGGAATCCCTGGAGGAGCGAGGGGCTGACGTAGGTGTTAGGACTCTAGCGCGCCGTCGAGCGTCTTGATCGGGCCATACAAATTTGGCCGGCGATCACGGAAGCTGCCCCAGGCGCTGCGGATGTGTTCCAACTGGTCGAGGTCGAAAGTATGCACCAGGACGCCTTCTTCAGTTTCATTCAGCTCTTGGACTTTTTCGCCAAACTGATTGGCGATAAACGACGAGCCGTAAAAGGTGATGTCGTAACCGTCCTGCGCTTCGTTGCCGATGCGGTTGGAGGCTATTAGCGGCATCAGGTTGGCGCCGGCGTGGCCCTGTTGCACGCGCTGCCAGTGGTCGCGCGAGCTAATGGTTTTATCGTGCGGCTCGCTGCCAATGGCGGTGGGGTAGAACAAAATTTCCGCACCCAGCAGCGCCATGCTGCGCGCGCATTCGGGGAACCACTGATCCCAGCAAATGCCCACGCCTATCTTGGCGTAACGGGTTTGCCAGACTTTGAAGCCGGTGTCGCCGGGGTTGAAGTAGTACTTCTCGTGGTAGCCGGGACCGTCGGGGATGTGGCTTTTGCGGTACACGCCGAGGTTGCTGCCGTCGGCGTCGATGATGGCGATGCTGTTAAAACGTGCGCGGCCGGCCAGCTCGAAGTAGCTGATTGGCAAAACCACTTGCAGCTCTTTGGCCAGCTTCTGGAAGTGCGCGATGGCGGCGTTGGTCTCGGTCGGCGTGGCCAATTGCAGGTAATCGGGGTTGGGCTTTTGGCAGAAGTACGGGGTCTCGAACAGTTCCTGAATCAGGATGATCTGCGCGCCCTTGGCGGCCGCTTCACGCACCAGTTTTTCGGCGTTGGCGATGTTCGCCGCGCGGTCCCAGGAACAGGCCATTTGTGTGGCAGCGACCGTAACGTTACGAGCCATAAAGCACCTCTTTTCTTGTTGGCAGGGCAAAAAGCCCCTTAGCAGGTGCGACTTTATAGTCGATAAAAATCGGTATTTGAAACTAGATTTATCTATCGAGTAGGTTTTTACGATAAATAAGTCGATATAAATCGGGTTTTATTGGCTGATTTCCCGCTTGGGCAGAAACGCCGGCAGGTACAAACCCAGATAAACATCGAACACACGCATGCCTTCTTCGGCCAGGCGCGGGGTAATCGCGCCGTACTGCTGCACGGCGCGCGCGTACACCCGATCGCTCAATTCCAGGGCCAAGGCAAACACATCGAGTTCTTCGGGCAGGGCCGGCAGGGGGAAGTGGCGGTCGAACAGCTCATGCAGCAAGCGGCCGAGTTCGATGTCGTGCTGGCGGTCGGCTTGGGTGACTTCGCTCAGGCCGTGCTGGGCGAGGATCAGTTGCCTGGCAGCGGCGTCGCCGGTGTAGATATCCAACATCCGTTGCTCAACTAAGCGCGACAGGTCGCGCCAGTGTTTGAGGCTGGCATGCTCGATCGCGGCGCGGAAGGCGGCGTGGACGTCGGCGGTCAGCGCTTCAAGAATCGCCGGCACGCTGGCAAAGAAGTGGTACACGGAGGAGGGCGGGATCTGCGCGCGCTCGGCCACGCTGTAAATTGACAGGCCAGCCACGCCTTCTTCGGCGAGCAGTGTGCGGGCGGCATCGAGAATCGCGGCGATACGAGCCTGGCTGCTGGCGCGGGGTTTACGGGTGGTGGCTGGGCGCTGCATCGGGCTCTCCTTGGGTGCGGCGCTATTGGACGACAGCTGTTGGCCGCTCGCAAGTTTTCTGGTCGCGACGGTTTAGCAGCGCGATACCGGGTTGTCGGCCCATTGAATCCCCGCCTTCGCGGGGATAACGGCGCGCGGTAGCATGTTATTGCGCTTTTGATCGACGCGAGACGCTCAACTGCCGTCGCGGAACTTGCCCCACACCTGTTCCTTCACGCTGGAAATCTTCTCCGGCAGCACTTCCAATGCCGCCAACCGCCGCTTGGTGGCTTTGTCCGGGTACAACCCCGGCTGATCCCGCAGTGCGGGGTCGAGAAACTCGCGGGCATCGGCATTGCCACTCGGGTACAGCGTTTCGGTGGTGATCTGCGCCGCCACTTTCGGCTGCATCAGAAAGTCGATAAAGCGGTGCGCGAGGTCGGCGCGGCGGGCGCTGCTGGGGATGACCAGGTTGTCGATAAACAGCACTGAGCCTTCATCGGGGACGATAAAGCGTACGTCCTGGCCCGCTGCACTGGCACCCAAGGCATCGCCAACCCAGGCCAGCGACATGCACAGCTTGCCGGTTTTCAGGTCGTCGATATAACGCTCGCTATCCACGTAACGCACGTTGTGGCGAATCGCGTCCAGCACGCTGCCGCCTTGTTTGATCTGCGTTGGCGGGCTGTGGGCGAGGCTGCGGCCCATGTAGTTCATCAGCACCGACATCACTTCATCCGGCGCATCCAACACGCTAATGCCGCAACTGGCCAGCTTGGCGCTTTGTGCCGGGTCGAACAGCAGGCTCCAACTGTTGGGCAGCGGGCCACCAAAGGCTTTCTCGGCCAGCGGCACGTTGATCGCCAGGCCGACGGCACCCCATTGGTAAGGAATGGCGTAACGGTTCTGCGGGTCGACGGCGTTGAGCTTGCTCAGCAGTTGCTTGTCGAGGTGCACGCGGTTGGGCAGGCGGGTCATGTCCAGGGGTTGCAAACGACCAGCTTTGATCAGCGCCGGCAGGGTGTCGTGGGAGGGCACGGCAATGTCGATGGACGCGCCACTGGCCAAGGCTTTTTCCAGCTCTTCGGCGGTGCTGTAGGTGTGGTAGTCGACGTGGATACCGGTTTGTTTTTCGAAATCGGCCAGTACCTGCGGAGCGATGTAGTCGTTCCAGTTGTAGACCACCAGGTCTTCGGCCTGGACTGTCGGTGCAGCGAGGAATAGGGATGAGCCAGTAAACAGCAGCGCAGCTAACAAGCGGGGCATGACGACTTCCTTACGTGTCGGTTCACAGCAATGGCCTTGGCAAGCGCCAAGGCGAGTGGAGTTATCGCTCAAATCCTTTACAACTGAGCGAGCCGCGACATGTCTGGTGGTCTCTACGCACGTCTGGGCTGGCCATGGCACACAAACAACAACGCAGCACGTGGTCTCAGGGCTGCGGTGCAGGCAAAAACGGTTTATTGCGGCAGATAAAACGACGCCGGCTTGGGGCCGGCGTCGAGTGGGTTAGCTGCGCACTTAAACGGTGTGCAGGTACCAGTTGTACTCGAGGTCCGAAATGGAGTTTTCGAACTCGGCGAGTTCACTCTCTTTACACGCGACGAAGACGTCGATGTATTTCGGGTCGATATAGCGGGCCATGATTTCGCTGTCGTCCAACTCGCGCAGGGCATCACGCAGGTTGTTCGGCAGGCTCTGCTCGTTCTGCTCGTAGGAGTTGCCTTCTACGGGCGCAGTGGGCTCGATTTTGTTGGTCAAACCGTGGTGCACGCCGGCCAGTACTGCCGAGAGCAGCAAGTACGGGTTGGCGTCGGCGCCAGCAACGCGGTGCTCAATACGCACGGCATCGCGGGTGTCGTTGGGTACGCGCAGGGCCACGGTACGGTTGTCGATGCCCCAGCTCGGCGAGTTCGGCACGTAGAACTGTGCGCCGAAACGACGGTAGGAGTTCACGTTCGGGCAGAGGAACGCCATCGACGCCGACATGGTTTCCAGCACACCGCCAATGGCGTGGCGCAGCGGTGCATTTTGTTCTGGATCGTCGCAGGCAAAGATGTTGTTGCCGTCTTTATCCAGAATGGAAATGTGCACATGCAAACCGTTGCCCGCTTGATTCGGGTACGGCTTGGCCATGAAGGTGGTGTCCATCTCATGGTCGTAGGCGATGTTTTTCACCAGACGCTTGAGCAGCAGGGCGTAGTCGCACGCCTTGATCGGATCGGCCACATGGTGGAGGTTGACTTCGAATTGCGCTGGAGCACTTTCCTTAACGATGGCGTCAGCAGGAATGCCCTGCTCTTTGGCGCCTTCGAGAATGTCTTGCAGACATTCG
>LNAP01005820.1_pt2 | contig 12610 bp, 11 predicted proteins | sample 602601 | NCBI WGS metagenome assembly LNAP01 (sample SAMN02440304, study PRJNA202911) | soil metagenome | biome: Subtropical and temperate rainforests or woodlands; isolation source: soil samples (1 kg each in a 20% v/v slurry with milli Q water) were... ... | reverse complement strand
CGTTCATCTGGACCAGAAGCGCCCGCGACATCCTGCAGAAGGTGATCCGCGCCAATCAGCGCTTAAGTTCCAAACAGAATGGAACACTACACTAGCGGAACGCCAATCGTTTCAATCCACGCGCTCGTGAGAGCGCGACGGCCACGCCGGCGGCGCCGGGGTCGGCGGTGTTGTAGTTTCAATCCACGCGCTCGTGAGAGCGCGACGGCATCGGTGATCGGCCCGGCGCTCTTGCCGGTGTTTCAATCCACGCGCTCGTGAGAGCGCGACCGGCATCATCCAGCGCGACATCCTGCAATTCGAGGTTTCAATCCACGCGCTCGTGAGAGCGCGACCGACGATGCCGGCAAGCGTTGGACCAGCTTCGGCGTTTCAATCCACGCGCTCGTGAGAGCGCGACCCTCCAAGTGCGGATGCTTTCGCGCTGATAATCGAAGTTTCAATCCACGCGCTCGTGAGAGCGCGACCACGCAGATCAGATGGTTGCGCCGGTCCAGGAAGGGTTTCAATCCACGCGCTCGTGAGAGCGCGACAGGCAATGGCCACCACGCGGTGTGCATTGCAGTTGTTTCAATCCACGCGCTCGTGAGAGCGCGACGACGCCGAAGCCGAGCGCCTTGCGTTGTTGTCCGAAGTTTCAATCCACGCGCTCGTGAGAGCGCGACGCGCTACCACGGCGGCGGCATCGCCGGCCTGCAGTTTCAATCCACGCGCTCGTGAGAGCGCGACCCGCGCTACCACGGCGGCGGCATCGCCGGCCTGCAGTTTCAATCCACGCGCTCGTGAGAGCGCGACGGCCCATGGCCTTTGACGCGCTCGAGCGCAGCAGATTGTTTCAATCCACGCGCTCGTGAGAGCGCGACAGCATCTCGGCGATGATCGGACGCACCAGCCGCGAGTTTCAATCCACGCGCTCGTGAGAGCGCGACGCGTGGTGTGGAAGGGCGGCAAGTACGGTGCCATGTTTCAATCCACGCGCTCGTGAGAGCGCGACGGCCAGGTTGAGCACCGAGCAGTTGCCGATCGGCAGGTTTCAATCCACGCGCTCGTGAGAGCGCGACCCCGCGCTACCACGGCGGCGGCATCGCCGGCCTGCAGTTTCAATCCACGCGCTCGTGAGAGCGCGACCCGCCGGCCCGGAGTGGGCTGGCGGGGAGCATTGGTTTCAATCCACGCGCTCGTGAGAGCGCGACCGGGTGCGCCGACACGGTGGCCGCGGTGCACGCGCCGTTTCAATCCACGCGCTCGTGAGAGCGCGACCGCGCTACCACGGCGGCGGTATCGCCGGCCTGCAGTTTCAATCCACGCGCTCGTGAGAGCGCGACCGGCCGAGTGGGAGTCGACCAACGAAGTCCTCCTGTTTCAATCCACGCGCTCGTGAGAGCGCGACTAGCGCCGCTCGTAGCGCACGCCCTTGGTGAAGATGTTTCAATCCACGCGCTCGTGAGAGCGCGACCACGCCGGGCGGCCACGCGCATGAGCATCAGGTCGTTTCAATCCACGCGCTCGTGAGAGCGCGACCAGTCGCTGGCCTAGGGTCGTGTTCATGCTAAGGTTTCAATCCACGCGCTCGTGAGAGCGCGACCTCGCCGGCCCGCATGGCGGTCTCCAACGCAAAGAGGTTTCAATCCACGCGCTCGTGAGAGCGCGACCGGCCCCATCGCTCCGGGGACGACTTGGGTCGAGGTGTTTCAATCCACGCGCTCGTGAGAGCGCGACTCCCTCAGCATAAATGCTTGGCTGGACAGGGGAAAAGACTCATCAATGCGAACCGAGCTGACGGATACGCATCTCGATCGGTTGCAGGGGCCACCACAGGGGTCCCATCCATGCGGATCAATGACTTAGCTGCGCGCGAACCGGCCCGGTTGTTTCCGGTCGCTTGGGGTTCGCATCAGAAGATAAGTGGACCCTTGAAGTTCACGCTGGGCTTGGCGCCGATGTGTTCAACGCGGCCCTCCCACTTCGCGCCCAGCTGATAAAAGCGCAGGCTGTCGCACTCAGGGTCGATCAGGTCACACAGTCGCTGCCTCAGCTGGACCCACTGCGCAGGTTCGACCTCGATCTCAAAGACCGAATACTGTACCCGCTGACCCACGTCGCGGCAGGCCTTGGCGACCCGGCGCAGTCGCTTTTCTCCGCCGGGGGCGATTGTGCTCACGTCATAGCTGACCAAGACCATCATCGCGCATGGCTCCGTGTCATTGCCACAGGAACGGCGGGTAACCGTCCAAGTCCCCACGCAGGTGGCGTGCCAGCAGTTGAGCCTGCACAAAGGGCAGCAGTCCAATGTCTACTTTCTCGCCCAGGAACGCGTGTTGCAGCTGTTCGCGCTTGCGCTCCTGGTAGGCCACCAGCACGTTCTTGCGGGCCTCGTCCTTTAGTTGCACTGCGCCATTGTCGAAGACCTGAAAGTCGCGTTCATTCAGTTGTCGGCGGTTGATCAGGGACAGCGCAAGGCGTTCGCCCAGCAGTGGCCTGAATTCTTCGGCCAGGTCAAGCGCCAAGCTGGGGCGTCCTGGTCGGTCGCGGTGCAGGAAGCCTACTGCGGGGTCCAGGCCAACGGTCTCCAATGCGGAGCGGCAGTCGTGCGTCAGCAAGGTGTAGAGGAAAGAGAGCAGGGCGTTCAAGGCGTCGCGCGGAGGGCGGCGGTTGCGGCCACCGAAGCGCAGCAGCGGCGATTCAGCGCGCACGAGCTGATCGAACACGCCGAAGTAGGCCTGCGCCGCTTCGCCTTCCAGCCCTCGCAGGATATCCACGTCGTTCTCCAGAAGAAGACGCTGCGGGATGCGTCGCAGCCGCTTGAGCGCGTGCTGAAAAGCGGGTGCGTCAGCCAGCCGGTCGCCGTGGTCGCGCCAGCCGCGCGCCAGCACGGCACGCTGGTTGTGGATCTTGCCGGCCAGCAGATTACGAACGATGGCGGCGCAGCGGGAGGGGTCGTCGCTGCGCCGGTACTGCTCACGCCGAAGCAGTACGTTGCCCGATACTGGCCCCTCGACCCGTGCCAGGAAGCGGCCCTGTGGCGTCAGGTAGCAGATGCTGATGCCCTGTGCGCTGCAGAAGCCGAGCAACTGCGGAGATACCGCCACGCGGCCGATGCAGACCAGGCTCTCCAGCATGTGCACGGGTAGGCGCGCGCGCTCTTGGCGCTCAACTTCCAGCACGATGTTGGCGCCATCCTTGCGCAACCAGGCACCGTCAGTTGTGGCGTAAAGCGTGTTGAGCTGGCGGCGCATGGCTATTCTTCCTCGTGTTCGAGCTGGCGCTGGAGCCAGGCTTGGACGCTGCGGCGGCCGAGCAGCCGCGGCTGGCACAGGTCGAGCAGCGAGCAGGGGTCGCAGCGTTTTGCCTCGTAGCGGGCCGAGGGCGTTTTCCCCAACGCCAGCATGGCACGCGTGCCGGTGATGGTGGCCCGCGTCAGTGCACGCAGTTCCTGGTCGAAAGTCACGTCCTTGCGGCGCCGGGTCTGGCCGTAGAACAGGGCGCCCGCGTAGACGTGGGTGTCCAGCATCGCTTCCAGACATAACCCTTGGGCACACAGCTGCACCTCATCGGCTCGATGTGACTTGGGGCGCCCGCGCTTGTACTCGACGGGAAAGACGCGTTCGCCGGACTCGGTGTGGTGGAACTCGACCACGTCAGCCTTGCCGGTGATGCCCAGTTGCAGGTTCAGCAGGGGCATCGCGGTCACGGTGCGCACGCCGCGCCGACGTTCGGCCTGCGGAACGTCGGCGCGCTCGTGCAATAGACGGCCTTCGGCCGTCTGCCGGTTCTCTTTCCACTGCTGCTCCAGATGGATCAGTGCACACTGGCGCGGACAGTAAAGATAATGCTGGAGGGCGGAGAGCGGGATCAGGTCTTCGTCGTCCATGGCATCCGCTCTCCTCCGCACTTCAGAACACTTCGATCAGGGTCACGCCCACCGGCAGTTCGCGATCAATGTGGACCCGGTAATCAGCGAAACCGCGTGCCGGCGTTTCGGACTGGCCTTCCACACGCGTCACCTTGACCTTGTCGAACAGCGCGTGCGCCGGCGCGTTGCCCATCGGATGCTCATGCTCAAACGCGACCAGCTTGCGCGCAGCCATCTCGCCGCGTGCCGCCGACCGGTCGTGTTCGAACAGATTGGTCAGTGCGCGCCACAACAGCTGCAGATCGTCCTCGGAGAAACCGGTGCGTTCGGCCAGCTTGGCCGAGACGAAGCCGTGAGCGCGGTAAAGGCCGTAAGGGATGATGTGCTTGCGGCCCATCGTGCGATTGTCACCACTCTGGGCTTCGGATTCCTTCTCGGTGGTGACAGCCACACGTGTGATCGAAACTTCCAGAGGCAATACCGGTTCCACCGATGTTGCAAAGGCGAGCTGCACCGGGCCGCGCACCTGGCCGGCATTGACACCGGTGGTCATTACTGCGCCGAAGGTCCGGACGTCAAAAAAGTTTCCACACATCCATGCGGTCAGTTCGCGTGCTTTGGCTTCGTCCTTGGGCAGCTTCTTGAAGCCATCCTTGACATCGGGCGCAATTCCGAGTGCTTCCCAGGATTTCTGATGCTGCTGGTTGAGGATTGCCTTTTCCTACATGTAGATCGCATAGCCGGCTTCATTTTCCTTTTCCAGCGCGACGTAATTGCGGATCTTTCGCTTGAGCGCCACGTCGGTGACCAGGCCGCGGTTGGTCTCCGGGTCCAGGCGTGGCAGGTTGCCGGCGTCCGGGTCGCCATTGGGGTTGCCATTGGTGACATCGAACAAGTAGACGAACTCATAGCGGTGGGCGATGGCACTCATGCGGTTTCTCCTTCGGAGTCGGTAAGGGGGGCGTCCTGGTTGCCGCTGCGGGCGAAACGCGCCTGGGTCTGGTGGTAATAGCCGATGGCGAAGCGGCCTTGCGCTTCGATCAGCAGGCTACGTGGAAGGCTCGGTGGGAAGGAATCGACGATCTGACCGATTTCCTTTTCAAGGCTCATCGCGAGCCCGGCCTTGTCCTTGCGCAATTTTCCAAAGTGGTTCTGCGCGTTGCGCAGCAGCACCGGGAAGATGCTTGCAGGCGTAGCCGAGGCAGCGCCGTAGTAACGGTCGCGGATGGTCGCGTTGACCTGCGCGCCCAGTGCGGCGCGCTGCAGGTTTTCAAGCGACGAGAACAGCCGCCCCAGCAGGTAGCCGGGGTCGGTATTGCTGGTATCAAGACTCACGGGTGGTTCCCCCTTGTTGGTTGACGTTCCATGGTGCATGCCCAGCCGCGCCTCGCGCGCCAGGACGGCCTTGCACAGTGCCACGCGCAGTGGACTGATCTGCCCGTCGGCGCGGAAGCGCATCACGATCGCGCCAAGGATGCTGCGCGGGTAGCGCATGCCGGTGAGGATGGCGCGCGTCAGTTCGCCGGCCAGAAGCGGCGGCACGTCCTCGGCCTTGGGCCTGCCGTTCTCTCCATAGACCGGTGCGGTCTGCAGGGCCAGATACTGCGGCGTTGGCGGGCGCCTCCAGGCCGATGGCTCCAGCGCGAGGTCTCGGTAGTGGTCGGCCAGGCGGTTGGCGAAGCTTGACAGCGATGTCGTTTCCCAGAATCGGATCGATAGCCGCGAGGCATTCGGCGCCAGGCCAAGCACGAAAATGCGCGTGTCCTCGTCCAGGCGGCTGTCCAGTTCGCGCAAGGGCCGCAACTGCCGTAGCTGTTCCAGCGCCTGGGCCAATCGCCGGGTTGCCTGGGCATCGTCCAGCCCTTCGCTGTCGGGTTGCTGTGTACCGAAGAAGGTGGCAACGAAATCCTCGGCAGCCTGGGCGCCTGCACCCTGTGCCCAGAACACCACGGTGGTGTCCCCCAGCTGCAGGCGCTGATGATTGTCCTCGGTGCGCCGCAGGAGATGGTTGAGCGCGGTGGTATAGGCGAAAGCAGCCTGTTCGGACACCGGTGCGTTCTCGCCCTGGCTCTTGCCGTAGGACGTGAACGCATCCAGGTTGAACGAAACGATGGAGGCACCGGAGCTCTGCGCGCCATTGACGCCTTTGATGGCTGGGTGCAGGCGGGCCATTGGCGCCTGTTGGCCAGTGACGAGACACATGCCGCGCACGCCGTCCGCGCCCAGTGCCTGCTGCCTGTTCCATGCATCGCGCGCGGCTTGTCGCTGGTGCAGGAACTGCTGCGTGCCGTCATCGAAGCGAAAGACGAGGTTGGCATCGAGCAAGGCCTCGCCATGGCGAGAGAAGAGAGGATTGTCTGCGAACTGGGCCGGCGTCCAGTCATCGAGGAACGCCAGCAGCGCCTTCAGCCCAGGGTCCTCACTGCCGGCCAGTGCCTGCCGGTGCAGGGTTTTGAAGGCGGCGTGGTCCTGCTGGGTCCGTGCCGTGTTTTTCCCGATCCCAAGCACATAGCTGGTTTTGTCCCAGAGGAAGTTCGACTTGACCGCGACTGTGCGTTTTTCAGGCTGAGGCACGCCAAGTAGGCGCGGCGCCGGCTTCTTGCCGCTGCTGTCACGCAGGTCCTGCACATCGACCACGCGGCCGTCCGCGTCCAGCACGATGGCGTAGCCGATCTTCTCTTGGCTGTAGCCTGGTGCGGCGATGCCGGACTCGCGGTCGTCCGACAGGCGCCGGTAGTATTCGTCGAGCGCGGACAGGATCATCCGTGCACTCCTTCGTCGCCTGGCGGCGGCACCTGGATCAGGCCATCGACCATGCGCGCCCGGAAAAAACGCGGGGTCATGCCGTCGGCGAAGTCGATGTCGTGCAACATCCAGCCCAGGTCGCGCTCGCCCTGCAGCGAGGCATCCGCGATGGGGAGGTCGTAGCCGTTCTCGACCAGGGCGAAGCTGGCGGGGAACTCGCGCGTACCCAGGCACGGTGCCTGGAAGCATTGCCCGCTCCGGGCCCTCCGGTTGAAGATGTCCAAGTGCTTGCCGACGCTGTCCTCCGGCCCGGCCCGAGCGGTCAGCTCGAAATGCGCGGCGATCACATAGCCCACGTCGCGCAGCAGGGTCGCCGCCCGTTGCTGGCGGTCCTCCTCGACGTAGTTGACCAGTCCGTCTGTCCGTCCAGCCCTGATCGCCCTGCCAACGCTGGCGGCGGACAACTTGCCTCCGACCTCGTTGCGCCGGATCGATTCGAATCGCACGGGCCTGAGCACCTGGATGCCGTCCACCACCCAGCGGATGGCCGGCTTCCAATGGATCGCCTCCAGGATGCCGCGCGCAGCCGACGGCGTAATGACGTCATAGGAGACGCGCTCGACCTTCATCTCGGGCCTGGTGAACAGCGCGCGTTCGCCCCAGACGTGCAGCTTCACCCCGTAACTCATCTCTTGTCCCCCTGTTTCATCGAAATCTTCACCCGCCACAGTCGCAGGGATTGCGACAGGTGGGCATGTCGTATTTTTGGGTTGTCTCACACAATCCCATCGGAAAATCCGCTGATGCCTCGCAGACCTGCCACGAGCATGGCCGCGGCCGAGGTCTCATCTCCGCATCCGGTGCGGAAAGAAAAAAGAGGAGCGAATCATCCGACGAGCGCTTCCGCCGCCAAGAACTGGGGATTGTCGTCCCAATGCAGTCCGAATTTCGGGTGGTACAGGCGCGGGTTGACCAGCCGGACGAACTGCTCGCCATAGCGCTCCGGAGCCACCGGCTGGATCGCACCGGCATTCCACAGCGCGTCGTAGCCTTGCCGGGGCACCTGTACCAGGAATGGCTGCAGCTTGCGGGCCGTGCCCGGAGCATCTTCGAGATCGCGCAGCGCGCTGGCCACGAAGGGGTCTTCCGCGCCGGTCTGCGGGTCGTAGGGCACGATCACTGGTCGCATGTTGGCTTCGATCATCCGGAACCGGGCTGCCAAGGTTTCCAGCGGCAGATCGTCGACGGTGGCGCCATCGAACAACTGCAGCAGCATCTCGCCAAGCTGGCCGTCCCTGCGCCAGTACAGCTCGCGAAAGTAGTCGGTCACGGCTTCAAGCGACAACAGGTCGGCACGGTGCCGGCGTTCGATCATACGAAACGCCTCTGCGAACAACTTCAGCTCCTTCGGTGGCGCCCAATCCGGGCTTTCGAACACCAGGACCTGGCTGTCCTCCACCGCCCACTCCATGTTGCGATTGCAGCGGCCGGCAGCCTGGGCGATCGAGTCCAGGCCGGCCTCGGCGCGCAACACGGCCGGGAACGAAACGTCCACTCCCGCTTCGATCAGGCTGGTCGACACCAGCCGGCATGGTTGGCCTGCCTTCAACCGGGTCCGCAGGTCCTGCAGTACCTGGCTGCGGTGGCGCGCGTACATCAGCGTGGTCAGATGGCATGCACCTGGAAGGTCGGCGATGGCATCGAACAATGCGCGCGCGTGGCGGCGATTGTTGACGATGCAGAGGATCTGTTCCCGGCTGCGCAGGTGGCCGGCTAGCGCGGCGTCGTCCAGCGGGCCGGCATGCTGCACGCTTACCCGCTTGAGCCGCCGGTACAGCCCCGGTGGATCCGGCGCCAGTTCGCGCACGCCTTCCAGGCCGTCCTTGAAGCCATCGGCCTTGCCCAGCGCCGGCTGGGTCGCGGTGCAGAGCATCATGCTGACACGGTAGTTGAGCGCCAGTTCGTCCAGTGCCTGCATGCACGGGCGAAGCAGATGCAACGGCAAGGTCTGTGCCTCGTCCAGGATCACCACGCTTGCAGCGATGTTGTGCAGCTTGCGGCAGCGTGCGGGACGGTCGGCGAACAGGCTTTCGAAGAACTGCACGGCGGTGGTGACGATGATCGGCGCGTCCCAGTTCTCCATCGCCAGATGGCGTTTTTCCTTCGATTGCAGCTCCGACTTCGGATCGTCGAAGAAAGCGCTGTGGTGCTCCAGTACGGCATCCTCGCCCAGTTCACTAAACGCGCTGCGGAACACGGCGGCGGTCTGCTCGATGATGCTTGTGAACGGCACCACGTAGATCACCCGGCGCAGGCCGTGGGCGATGGCGTGGTCCAAGGCGAAGGCGAGCGAGGCCAGGGTCTTGCCGCCGCCGGTGGGCACGGTCAGCGAGAATAGCCCGGGCTTGTGCGTGGCCTGGGCGCGGACGTGTTTCAGGATATCCGCCCGTAGCGGATTGATGCCGCCCTGTCGGGGCAGGCTGACCAGATGGGCATCCAGCTTTGCGCGCAGGACGTCCAGGGACGGGCCGGTGCGCTCTGGGCGGGGATCGCGGCCCTCGATGCGCCGGTAGAAGTTGTCGGTATCGACGAAGTCGGCATCCACCAGGCAGGAGAAGACCATACGCGCCAGCAGCGAGAACTGGAATGCCGGCCTGGTCGACACCGAACTGAACCGGGTGGGCAGCGCCAGCCGTTGCGGCAGCTCGAGCTCGTGTTCCCACTCCGGCAGCAACGGCGGCAATTCGCGGAGCAGGTAGTCCTCGGACAGCCGTTCGCGCAGACAGGACCGAGCTTCGCCAAGGGTGCCGTTGGCCAGGCCGGCATGATGGCCCGCGATGGCGTAGGCCATCAGTGTGCCCAGCCCCTTGTAGCGCTGCTGCGCGATTCGGGCACCCCAAGTGGCATGGTCCACGCGTGGGACCTCGCCTCTCAGCCGATCCTGGAATCGCCGGGTGTACTTGCCCAGATCATGCAGTGCACCCGCGATCCAGCCCAGTTCCTGTCCGCCGAATGGCGCGGCATTGGCCGAGGCCCGCTCCGCAACGCCCAACAAATGCGCCCGCAACCCCTGCCAATCCGAGCAGTCTTTCCGGTCGGTCGAATGCGCGTAGAACTCCATTTCCTTCCCCCTGTGGCGAGACCAACCCTGCTGTCCCGATGATGTGCAAGCTTATCTAGCCCGATCTCATGGAGTGAGAAGGGGTGACCACAGGACCCAGGTTGGGCATGCTGGCAGGCCGCCTGGACCCGTGAGCTCCCGCATGTCCGATCCCGAACCCCGCATCCAGCTTGAGCCGTCGTGGAAGGCGCGGGTGGGCGATTGGCTGCTGCGGCCGGAGATGCAGCAGCTGTCGGCGTTCCTGCGCCAGCGCAAGGCGGCGGGCGTGCACGTGTTTCCGCCGGGGCCGCAGATCTTCGCGGCCTTCGAGGCCACGCCCTTCGACAAGGTCAAGGTGGTGATCCTGGGCCAGGACCCCTACCACGGCGCCGGCCAGGCGCACGGGCTGTGCTTCTCGGTGCCGCCGGGCGTGCCGGTGCCGCCATCGCTGCAGAACATCTACAAGGAACTGGCCAGCGACGTCGGGGTTGCGCCACCCGACCACGGCTGCCTGGGCCCGTGGGCGCGGCGTGGCGTGCTGCTGCTCAACGCGGTGCTGACGGTCGAGGAAGGCCGCCCCGGCGCACACCGGGGCAAGGGCTGGGAGGGCTTCACCGACCAGGTGATCCAGGCCCTGGCGGCCGAGCGCGAACACCTGGTGTTCATGTTGTGGGGCAGCTATGCGCAGGCCAAGGGCAAGGTCATCGATCCCGCCCGGCACCGGCTGCTCAAGGCGCCGCATCCCTCGCCGCTGTCGGCGCATCGCGGGTTCCTGGGCTGCCGGCATTTCTCCCAGGCCAACCAGTACCTGGAACGCCACGGGCTGGGCGCGGTGGACTGGACGCTGCCGCGGCGCGCGCAGCTGGAAGCCTGACCGCCGGTCAGGGCTCCTTCTGGGGGGTGGTCGTCTTGGTGGCCGTGCCTGACTTGCTGGACGAGGACTTCTTGCTGCTGGTGGACTTCTTCCTGGTGCTGCTGGTCGCCGGCTTCTTGCGCGCTTCCGGCGGCGATACAGCGGCTCGGCCGAGACGGTCTTGACCTCGGCCTGCAGGGCTTCCAGCTGCGGGATCATCTTCTGCTGGATGGCCACCATCAGGGTCTGCATCATCACCGGGGTCCGGTCGAGCAGGTGCTGGCCGGCCCTGGACTCGTAGAACCTGGTCATCGCCTTGACGTCGTCGTCGTCGAAGGTCTTGCGATACACCTCCAGGTACACCGGGCGCATCGATTCCCAGGCCAGCGCCTGGCGCACGATGTTGGAGGTCTTCAGCTGGATCTGCTGGATCTCGGCCTGCTGTTCGGGGCTGAGGGTCTTGCCCTGGGTCAGCTGGGCGAACTGCTCGCGCTGCATGGCTTCCACCTGCGGCTGGATGCCCGCCAGCATGCTCTGCGCGCGCGAGGCGGTGAGCAGGCGCTCGATCTCCTCGTCGGTGGGTTCGCGGGCCAGCGCGGGCGGGGCGATCGCAGCCATCAGGGACATCAGCAGCAGGACAGGTGCGAATCGGGGATATGGCATGCGCAGCTCGAGCGTGAAGCGAGGCAGGCGATGGTGCCGAGGTGGCGCGTGCGCCGTGTAAAAATTTCACTAAATGGTCGCAGTGGTCAGCCGTGGGTAGCCACGCCGATCCCCTACAATGCCGGCCCATGGCCGCCGGCTCCCTGCAGATCACGCCCCAGCTGACGATCCCCGACGACGAACTGGTCGAGCGTTTCGTGCGCGCCAGCGGTGCGGGCGGACAGAACGTCGACAAGGTCGCCACCGCGGTGGAGCTGCGCTTCGACGTGGCCGGCTCGCCCTCGCTGCCCGAGCTGCTGCGCAGCCGCCTGCTGGCCCGGCGCGACCGCAGGCTCACCGATGAAGGCGTGCTGGTGATCGAGGCCCAGCGCTTCCGCACCCAGGACCGCAACCGCCAGGATGCACGCGAGCGGCTGGCGCAGATCATCGCCCAGGGCCTGTCGGTGCCCAAGCCGCGGGTCGCCACCCGGCCCACGCGGGCCTCCAGGCTGCGCCGGCTCGATGCCAAGAAGACCCGCAGCCAGGTCAAGCGCAACCGGAACACCCGTGACTGGGACTGAGCCCACGCCACGGCCGCCCGGCCAGATCCCGGTTGCCCCGCCCAACATGCCCCGGGTGAAGCCCAACCGCTTCACCCGCTGGTGCGGGCGCAGCCTGCTGCGCCTGTGCGGCTGGCGCATCGCCGGCGAGCTGCCCGACGTGCCCAAGCTGGTGATGATCGTGGCGCCGCACTCGTCCAACTGGGACGGGCTGTGGGGCATGGCGGTCAAGATCGCCTGCGGCTTCGAGGTCAAGGTGCTGGGCAAGGCCCAGCTGTTCTGGTGGCCGCTGGGACCGCTGCTGCGCCGGCTGGGCGCGATCCCGGTGGACCGCGCCAACGCCGGTGGCGTGGTGCGCCAGGCGGTGGACGCCATTCGCGCCGCCCCGCGCATCTGGTTCGTGGTCACCCCGGAAGGAACGCGCAAGCGCGTGGAGAAGTGGAAGAGCGGCTTCTACAAGATCGCCGTCAGCGCCCAGGTGCCGATCCTGCTGGCCTACTTCCACTACCCGGAGAAAATCGTCGGGCTGGGGCCGTTGTTCCATCCCACCGGCGACGCCGAGGCCGACATGGCCGCGATCCGCGCGTGGTATGCACCGTGGATGGGCAAACACCGCGGCAGCACCTGATCGGTTGCGCGGCGCGCGTTGCGCGTCTTCATGGCAGGCGCGCCCTCCGCTGTTGTGCACGAACAGGGCGCAAGCCTTGTTCCGCGCCTTGCCGCCTGGCGCACGCGCACGTAGATTTCCGGGTGCAGGCCGTGCAGCTCGTCAGCGCATGCCCGCACCATGGCCGCGGCGAAGGCCAGCAAGACACCGCTGCCGGTGCAGCCCCCGGCCGGCCAAAGCCCGACAGGCT
>LNAP01008772.1_pt1 | contig 12612 bp, 12 predicted proteins | sample 602601 | NCBI WGS metagenome assembly LNAP01 (sample SAMN02440304, study PRJNA202911) | soil metagenome | biome: Subtropical and temperate rainforests or woodlands; isolation source: soil samples (1 kg each in a 20% v/v slurry with milli Q water) were... ... | reverse complement strand
CAGCTTGGCGGAGCGCGAGCGCGGGTTCACCGCCACCTCGTCCTCGCTCGCCTCCACCGCGCCCTTCACCACCAGCTTGAAGCTCGGCGGGGCGTTCTGGACCGCAGGCTGATGCCGCGAGCCGGCCGCCGACTTGGCGCGGTTGGCGAGAAAGTTCTTCACGATGCGGTCTTCCAGCGAGTGGAAGGTGACGACCACCAGCCGCCCGCCGGGCTTGAGGATGCGCTCGGCCGCCGACAGCGCGCGGGCAAGCTCGCCCAATTCGTCATTCACCGCGATACGCAGCGCCTGGAAGGTGCGGGTGGCGGAATGCGGCTCGTGCGGCTTCGACCACACCACCTTGGAGACGATGTCCGCCAATTGCAGCGTGCGCTCGATCGGCGCCTGCGCCCGCGCCGCCACGATCGCCTTGGCGACCGCGCGGGAGTGTCGTTCCTCGCCGAAGCGGAAGATGAGATTGGCGAGTTCGGTTTCCGACAGCTTCATCACCATGTCGGCGGCGGAAATCCCGTCACTGGACATGCGCATGTCCAGCGGTCCGTCGCGGCGGAACGAGAAGCCGCGCTCGCCCTCGTCGATCTGCATCGAGGACACGCCGATATCCAGCACCACACCGTCGACCTCAGGCGCGTCAAGCATGGCGGCGACCTGGTCCAGATTGCCGAAGCGGTCCTGCGAGATGGTCAGCCGGCCGGGATATTCCATCGCCAGCGCGGCACCGCCCGCAATCGCGCTCGGGTCGCGGTCGATGGCGATCACCCGGCAGTCGGCAGACTTCAGGATGGCGCGCGTGTAGCCGCCCGCCCCGAAGGTGCCGTCGACATAGATGCCGCCGTCCCTGGGCGCGAGATTGGCGACCACTTCTCCCAGCATGACGGGGAGATGGCGCGCACCAGCTTCGCTCGATTCGCTCTGCAACGGATTGATTTGCGGTACCATGAGGTTGATAGGCGTCGATAAAGCGGCTGCCGGACTGGACCCGCGCGACACCCATGAGCGACGCGCCGAACCCGGAACCTCCGGCAATCCGCGATTAACACTCCATGAACCTTAAGAATCGGTTGAATCCGGCGAGATCGGCGTTTAGCTGCGAGCCCATGGATGCCTCGGACGACAGCTTTTCCCCAGATTCCCCGCTGGTCGCGCAGCTTCTGCCCTCGCCGAACCATGGCGAGCGGGTCGGCGTCGCCGGGCCCGACATGCTGGTGCTGCACTATACCGGGATGGAATCCACCGCTGAGGCGGTCGAGTGGCTGCGCTCGCCCGAGCGCGCCGTCTCCGCGCACTATGTCGTGTTCGAGGATGGCGAGATCGCGCAATTGGTACCTGAGGCACGCCGCGCCTGGCATGCCGGCCGCTCGTTCTGGGCCGGGGCGACCGATCTCAACTCGCACTCCATCGGCATCGAGATCGCCAATCCCGGCCATGATTTCGGCTACCCCGCCTTCCCCGCCATCCAGATCGAGGCGGTGACGGCGCTGTGTAAGGACATCGTGACCCGTCGCCGCATCGCCGCGGATCGGGTGCTGGCGCATTCCGACATCGCCCCCGAGCGCAAGGAAGACCCCGGCGAGAAATTCCCCTGGGAGATTCTGCACCGCCATGGCGTCGGCCATCTCGTGCGGGAAGTGGCGCCCAGCGACGGGCGCTATTTCATGCGCGGCGAGCATGGCCAGCCGGTGGAAGCGCTTCAGGCCATGCTGGCTTTCTACGGCTATAATGTCCCTGTCACCGGCACCTTCTGCGAGCAGACCGAGATCGTGGTGCGGGCGTTCCAGCGCCATTTTCGCCGCGCGCGGGTCGACGGCATCGCCGACGTCTCGACACTGGCGACGCTGTACGCGCTCGCTCGTTCGCGCCCGACGACCGGCGACGATCCCGGCGCCTAATTAATTCGTATACATACAAATATACCGCTCGCGCCCATATCGGTCGCGAGCGGGAAGGCGCGCGCAATTATCGTTCGCAATCGTTGCGGTTGAGACACAGCCATGTGCGACTTCCGCGCGCACTCTGGCTATTGCCTTATGCGCGCAGGATTGAGGCCTCATTCGAGACAGATTTTCCGGGCTTTTGGCCGCCTCGTGAAATCTACCTGAAAAGGCCTTACCCAAGAATGGCAAATACCCGCGTATTGTGTGCTTCGATCGCCTTCATCATGACTGCCACTGCCGGCGTTAATATCGCTAACGCCAAGCAGGTTGGTCCCACCTCAACGCAATTTAACGCTCCGAGTTCCCGCAATAGCATTGTCGCTGTCGTCGACAAGGAAGCCCGTGCGAACGGCATCCCAATCGCCCTTGCCCGCGCCGTGGTGCGCATCGAGAGCAACTGGAATGCCGGGCTGACCGGGCGGGCCGGCGAAGTCGGCCTCATGCAGATCAAGCACCAGACCGCGCGCGGCGTCGGCTACACCGGCTCGCGCGCCGCGCTTTACCAGCCCGCGACCAACATCAAATACGGCATGCGTTACCTCGCCGGTGCCTACCGGCTGGCCGGCGGCGACACCTGCGGTACCGTTCTTCGCTACCAGGGCGGGCATGGCGCCAAGCGCATGTCGTCCATGGCGCGCACCTATTGCAACAAGGCCCGCACCATCATGGCCTCGAACTGACGAGCTTCGCGCGCGTGCGTCGGGGCCGTCCTGTCTCGCGTAAAGCTTGACGCGCGCGCGCGTCTCGCCCATTCACCGTATCGCCAGCCGGCCGGACGGCCGCGTCGCCCCGCAAGGGGTGCCGAGGAAAGTCCGGGCTCCACGGAGACACGGTGCCGGATAACGTCCGGCGGGGGTGACCCTAGGGAAAGTGCCACAGAGATCAGACCGCCTCGGGTTCGCCCGCGGTAAGGGTGAAAAGGTGCGGTAAGAGCGCACCGCGCGACCGGCAACGGAAGCGGCATGGTAAACCCCACCGGGAGCAAAGTCGTATAGGGGTGGCACGGCACCTGGTTCGCCAGGCGTCCGATCCTGTCTCCGGATAGCCACCCGGGTTGACTGCTAGAGGCGCCGGGTAACCGGCGTCCCAGAGGAATGGCCGTCACGCGGGAGCAATCCCGCCTTACAGAACCCGGCTTACAGGCCGGCTGGCACTTGATCCTTTATGTCCGCGATAATCGTCGTCATGCCCGGCCTCGTGCCGGGCATCCGCGGTCTTGCGGCGGTCTCGGCATGACGGGCCTCCCCGCATTGGTCCGTGCCCCGCGAGCGGATTGGTGCTACTCACGCTCACGGGCGCGAATGCCCATCCGCGCACGCCTGCCGATCGGTCATTGCTCCGCGACCTCGCGTGAGCGGGCCTGCTCACCCATGAAGGCGACGGCACCATGAGACATTCCCGCCTCACCAGCCTTCTGCTCGCCGGTACCCTGCTCGCCTCCTCAGGCGTCGCCCCGGCCCTTGCCTGCACACGGACGCTCTACACGGGCGACGCCGGACCGGCCGCAACATGGACTGGATGCAGGACATGGCGTCCAATCTCTGGGTCTTCCCCGCCGGGATGAAGCGCGACGGCGCCGCCGGGCCGCAATCCATCACCTGGACCTCGCAGCATGGCAGCGTGATCGTCTCCGGCTATGAGGCCGGCACCACCGACGGCATGAACGACAAGGGCTTGGTGGCCAATCTGCTCTATCTCGCGGAATCCGACTACGGCACGCCCTCGCCCAAGGGTCCGTTCCTGTCGATCGCCGCCTGGGCACAATATGTGCTCGACAACTACGCCACGGTGAACGAGGCGGTGGACGGCCTGAAGGCAGAGCCCTTCGTCATGCTGGCGCCCACCCTGCCGAACGGCGCCGAAGCCGCGCTTCATCTGTCGATCTCGGACGCCTCGGGCGATTCCGCCATATTCGAATATGTCGGCGGCAAGCTGGTCATCCACCATGGCAAGCAGTTCACGGTGATGACCAACTCGCCTATCTATGACCAGCAGCTGGCGCTGAACGAGTATTGGAAGCAGATCGGCGGCCTGACCTTCCTGCCCGGCACCAACCGGGCGGCGGACCGCTTCGCCCGCGCCTCATTCCTGCTCGGTGCTATTCCGACCAAGACGGACCCCAACTACATCACCGGCGTGCCCGAGCAATCCTATGCCTATCAGGCGGTGGCGAGCGTGATGAGCGTGCAGCGCTCGGTGAGCGTGCCGCTCGGCATCACCACGCCGGACCAGCCGAACATTTCCTCGACCATCTGGCGCACCGTCGCCGACCAGAAGAACCGGGTGTATTATTTCGACTCCGCCACCCGGCCCAACACCTTCTGGGTCGATCTCGCCAAGGTCGATCTCAAGGCCGGCGCCCCGGTAAGGAAGCTCACCATCGCGCAGGGCGAGGTGTTCTCCGGCGAGGTCAGCGCCGACTTCAAGGATGCCGCACCGTTCGCCTTCCTGCCGGGCAAGCCGCCGGCGCTCTAAAGAGAGCCGCAGCCCGAGGCGCTATTGATCGATTTCAGGCTCGACGCAGCGAATCCTGCCAACCGAGATAGCAAGCCTCGGGTGGAATGACGTCCGGGATGCCGGCCTGCACGATATCCACCTCGGTGCCGACCGAGACCTTCTTCAACGTCACAGTCACCTGAATCTCGCCGGGCAGGTTGGGGTCGTCGAACCTGTCGGTGTAGCGCAGGCGTTCGCCCGGGATGAGCTCGACATATTCGCCGCCAAATGCGTGGCTTTGCCCCGTCGTGAAGTTGCGGAACGACATCTTGAACGTGCCGCCGACTTTCGGCTCGAGATGATGCACGGTGCAGGCAAAGCCGTTGGGCGGAAGCCATTTCGCGAGCGCATCCGCCTCGAGGAACGCGCGATAGACCTTCTCGGGGCTGGTTGCCAGAACGCGATGCAGGCGTACGGTATTGGGCATGCTCGTTTCTCCTCATGAAATGTCGATCCGCTCCCGAGGACGAACGGGGCCTTGCCAGCCCGACAGGGGGCCTCGGATTTTCTGAGAGCATGGGCACCTGGCCAGCGGCACCCATGGCCTGACAGACGGATCAGCTTGCGGAACGGACGGCATGGAGTGCCACACAAAAAAATCTTTGTCGTGATGTCGGTCTAGCCTTTCGCCATTCGTCCTCGCGTCATCGGCGCCGGGACAAGGGGCTCGGCCGATGGGACAGGCAACGGGAGCGAAAAGCAATGAATGTGCAGGCTTATCTGATGTTCAACGGCCGCACCGAGGAGGCCATCGCGTTCTACAAGAAGGCGCTCAGTGCCGAGGTCACCGCGCTGATGCGCTTCAGCGACATGCCGGAGCCGCCGCCGCCCGGCATGGTCCCGGATGGCTGGGGCGACAAGATCATGCATTCCAGCTTCAAGGTTGGCGATGCCGAGCTGATGGCATCGGACGGCTGCCAGTCCGATAATACCGGGTTCAGCGGCATCTCGCTGGCGCTCTCGGTCAAATCCCCGGAGGAGGCCGAGGTGAAATTTGCGGCCCTCGCGGATGGCGGGCAGGTGACCATGCCGCTGGCGAAAACCTTCTTCTCGCCAAGCTTCGGCACGCTGACCGACCGCTTCGGCGTCTCCTGGATGATCGTCACCAACGAGTGACAGGAGGGTGTGATGGCGAAGCAGGTCTTCATTCTCGTCGGCACCCGCAAGGGCGCCTTCATCGTTGAGAGCGACGCCTCGCGCCGCTCATGGCAGGTGCGCGGCCCGTTCTGCGAGACCTGGCCGACCAACCATGTCGTCGCCGACCCGGCGCGCGGCACCATTTATGCCGGCGGCGGCAATGAATGGTTCGGCCCAGCGGTGTGGAAATCCACCGATCTCGGCACCAGTTGGACCCATTCGAGCAACGGCCTTGCCTATGAGGCCGGGCAGGATCCGGTGAAGGCGGTCTGGAGCCTCGCCACGGGTCCGGACGGCAGCCTCTATGCCGGTGTCGACCCGGCCGGGTTGTTCCGCAGCGAGGATGGTGGCGAGAGCTGGGTCCATGTCGACGGCCTGCAGAAGCACCCGACGCGGCCGGAGTGGAATCCCGGCGGCGCCGGGCTGATCCTGCATTCGCTGGTGCTCGACCCCGCCGACGACAGGAAGATCTGGGTCGGCATCTCGGCGGCCGGCGTGTTCGCCACCGAGGATGGCGGCGCCACCTGGGAGACCCGCAATCGCGGCACCCGCGCCGACTTCATGCCGGAGGGGCAGAACTATCCCGAGTTCGGCCAGTGCGTGCACTGCCTCGTCATGGCGGCGGGCGGCGGGGGACGGCTCTACCAGCAGAACCATTGCGGCATGTACCGCTCGGACGATGGCGGCAAAAGATGGGAGAGCATCGAGGAGGGCCTGCCGTCCTCCTTCGGCTTCCCCGCAGCCGTGCATCCGCGCGATCCGGACGGCCTCTACCTCATCCCGCTGAACGGCGACATCAAGGGCCGCTTCATGCCGGAAGGCAACACGGCGGTGTGGCGGACCCGCGATGCCGGAACCAGCTGGCAGGCCAAACGCAAGGGGTTGCCGCAGGGCGATGCTTATTTCAATGTCCTGCGTCAGGCGATGGCGACCGATACGATGGAGCCGGCCGGGGTCTATTTCGGCACCAATGCCGGCGGCCTCTATGCCAGCATTGACGAGGGCGAGACGTGGGACTGCGTCGCGCCGCATCTGCCGACCATCACCTCGGTCGAGACTCTGGTGATGGAGCGGTGAAGGCGATGGGCGAGGAAGCGCTGCGGGAAAAGCCGGACGAGGCGCAAACCCCGGTTCTGGTGCGCCTGCCGCCGCACCTCGCCGTGCTGTTCCCCGGCGCCGAGCGGCGCGTCTTTGTGATTGCCGGAACCGTCGACGAGATGGTGGACGCGCTCGACGCGCTCTGGCCCGGCATGCGCGAGCGTATCTGCGACGAGACGCCGGCGATCCGGCGGCATATCAACGTCTTCGTCGACGGACGCCGCGCAAGGCTCTCGACGCCGCTCGCGCCGGGTGCGGACGTCTTTGTAATCACCGCGATCAGCGGCGGCTGACCCTCCTCACATTCCGAAAGGCCGGACATGATCTACGCCCTGCTCTGCTACCATCAGGAAGACGTCGTCTGTGGCTGGACCAAGGAGGAAGACGACGCCGTGATGACCCGACTCGCCGTCGTCCATGAGAGGTTGGCCAAGGCCGGCAAGCTCGGCCCCGCCGCGCGCCTGCTGCCGACCACCGCCGCCACCACGCTGCGCAAGGACCAGGATCCGCCGCTGGTGCTCGATGGCCCGTTCGCCGAGACCAAGGAGCAGTTGCTGGGCTTTTACACCATCGACTGCGCCGATCTCGAGGAAGCGCTGGAGGTCGCCCGCGAACTCGGCCGGGCCAATCCCGGCGGCGCCTATGAGGTGCGCCCCGTCAGCCTGTTCGTGCCGGGCAGCTTCGCGCCATGATGGACGAGGAGGCGCGCTGGATCGGCACCACGCTCGCCGCCGCGCGCCCACAGGCCCTCGCCGCGCTGCTGCGCTATTTCCGCGATCTCGATCTCGCCGAGGAGGCGTTTCAGGAAGCCTGTCTTCGGGCGCTCAGGACCTGGCCGCAGAACGGCCCGCCGCGCGATGCGAGCGCCTGGCTCATCTTCGTCGGCCGCAATATCGCGCTCGACGCGGTGCGGCGCCGGGCGAAGCAGACCGAGCTGCCGCCCGAAGAAGCGTTCTCCGACACCGAAGACGCTGAAGCCGAGATCGCCGAGCGCATGGATGGCTCGCATTATCGCGACGACGTGCTGCGCCTGCTGTTCATATGCTGCCATCCAGACCTGCCGGCGACGCAGCAGATCGCGCTCGCATTGCGCGTCGTCTCGGGGCTCTCGGTCAGGCAGATCGCCCGCGCCTTCCTCGTGACCGAGGCGGCGATGGAGCAACGCATCACACGGGCGAAGGCGCGCGTCGCCAAAGCCCAACTCGGTGATGCCGGCGTGCCGTTCGAGGCGCCGGGCGCGGTGGAGCGCTCGGAGCGGCTCGGTATCGTCGCCGCCATGATCTATCTCGTCTTCAACGAGGGCTATTCCGCCGCCGGCGACACCTCCGCCGCGCGCGAGCCCTTATGCGAGGAGGCGATCCGCCTCGGCCGGCTGCTGCTGCGCCTGTTTCAGGCCGAGCCGGAGATCATGGCACTTACCGCGCTCATGCTGCTCCAGCACGCCCGCGCCAGGGCGCGCTTCGACCCGGACGGTGCGGTGATCCTGCTCGACGACCAAGACCGCCGGCTCTGGAACAAATCGATGATCGCCGAGGGGCTCGCTTTGCTCGACAAGGCGATACGCCACCGCCAGCCCGGCCCCTATCAGGTGCAGGCGGCGATTGCGGCGCTGCATGCGCGCGCGGAGAGGCCCGAAGATACCGACTGGGCACAGATCGACCTGCTCTATGGCGCGCTTGAGATCATGCAGCCCTCGCCCGTCGTGACGCTGAACCGGGCAGTGGCGATCTCGAAGTTGCGCGGGCCGGAGGCGGCGCTCGCCATGGTCGACCCCCTCGGCGACAGGCTCGCAGGTTATTTCCACTATCACGGCCTGCGCGGCGCGCTGCTGATGCAGCTCGGCCGAACGAGCGAGGCGCGCGAAGGCTTCATGACCGCGATCAGCCTCGCCTCCACGGCGGCGGAGGCCGCCCACATCCGCGCGCATCTGGACGGGCTGAAAGAGGCCGAAAGCGCTGGCAGCCCGCCGCCGCCACCACATGCGCTTTGATCGCCGCCGTGCCGGCGCCCGATGAGCTGGTCCGCCAATCGGTAGAATATTCAGGCGCGGGTGCCGTGCGGCCGCACCAGATTATCCTGCCATCTCTCCGCAATGTGCGGGAAGTCGAGTTCCGGCTTGCGGGCGAGCAGCATTTCGAGAACACGCGGCGGGGTCAGGGGCAACTCCTGCACGCGGCAACCGGTGGCATTGGCCACCGCGCAGGCGACCGCAGCTCCCACATTGAGGATCGGAACCTCGCCGGCCCCCTTGGTGCCGAACGGGCCGAGCGAGGGGGCCCCTTCGAACAGGTCGATCTCGACCGGCACCACATCGCCGGCCAGCGGCAGGCGATAGCTTTCGAAGCTGTTCTGGCAGACGCGTCCATCCGCGCCGATCGAAACCTCCTCGTGCAGCGCATAGCCCAGCCCCTGCACAACGCCGCCCTGGATCTGGCCGAGGATGGCGGAGGGATTGAGCGCGCGCCCGACGTCCTGAACCACCCGATAGCTCAGCACCTCGACGTGTCCCGTCTCCGGATCGACCGCCACCTCGCACTCGTGGACGGCAAAAACCGGGATATCGAGGGCCTCGATGAAGTGACCGGCGACGCAGCCCGGCATGGAGGGCACGCCCTTCCGGCTGAACCCTCCGGTTCCGCCGAGCGGGCCGAGCAGGGTCTGCGCCCGGCTCGCCACCTCGGCGATCGTGAGGCCCGGACCATTGTCGCCCGGTATTTCAATGCGGCCGTTCCGCATCGCCAGATCGTCGGGTGAGCAGTCGATCATCTGCGCGGCCACCGCGAGAAGCTTGGCGCGAACATCGGTCGCCGCCGCAAGGCTCGCCGCGCCGAGCGAGACGGTGGTGCGGCCGCCGCCGACGCCGACATCATAGCCGGCGGCGTCGGTATCGGCCTGTCGCACGACAATATCCTCCGGCCGGATGCCGAGCGTGGCCGCCACGATCTGCGGCAGGCCAGACATCATTGATCCCGAGCCGATCTCGACGCCTGATGTCACGAGGGTGGCGCTGCCGTCGGCGTTCATGTTCACGGTCGCGGCCGAAGGGCCGACGAAGACGAACCAGGTGCCGACCGTGGTCGCTCGGCCATGGAGGCGGCCATCGGAAAGCGAGGCCTTTGCCGGCGCCGCGGCGCGTAGCTCATTCATGCGTTCCAGCATGGGGCCGAGCACGTTGTCCTCGAAGACCTGTCCGGTCGAGCCGAGATCGCCATCGCCCAGCACGTTGAGGCGCCGGAATTCCAGTGGGTCCATGGCGATCGCCTGCGCGATCTCGTCGGTGTGCCGCTCCAGGGCGAAGGTGTTGTAGACGCCGTTGCAGGCGCGGAAGGCGCCGTTCGGCGCAGTGTTGGTATAGACCGCGCGGGACACCAGCCGGGCGGTGCCAAGCCGGTAGTTTCCGCCAAGCGTGTGCGCGGTCATGGTCGTGAGGAAGACCTGCTCGCCGCCATGGGCTCCGCAGTCCATCAGCACCATAGCCTCCCGGCCGACGATCTCGCCTTCTCGGGTGACGGCGGAACGGATGCGGATCTCGGCGTTTTCCCGGAACAGACAGGTGATCATCTCCTCCTCACGCGAATTGACGAGGCGAACCGCCCACCCACTGGCCCGGGCGAGAAGGGCGGCGAAGGGCTCGATGGCGATGTCGAACTTCAGCCCGAAGGCGCCGCCGACCGGCGGCACCGTCACCCGCACCTGCGACGCGGGAATGCCGAGGAAGCGGGCGGTGGCATTGCGGACGGTCCATGGCACCTGCGTCGAGGTCTCGATATGGAAGCGCCCGTCCTCATAGGTTGCCACGACGGCGCGCGGTTCGAACGCGACATGGTTCTGCCGGCCGACGCGAAACAGGCTGTCGACGATCACGACATCCGGACGGGCGAAGGCGGCATCGACGTCGCCGCGCACCACGGTGGCCTCCCAGGCGACATTGCCCCCGCGCGCGCCGCCTTCGAGCAGGATTTCATAGTCCTGCCAGTCCGGATGGACGAGAGGCGCGCCGGGAGCCAATGCGTCGCCCATGGTGATGACGGCCGGGAGCGGAGCGATCTCGACCTCGACGGCCTCAATCGCCGCCTGGGCCTGCTCCAGCGTGTCGGCGGCAATGGCTGCCAGCGGCTCGCCGACATAGCGCACCACCCCGTCCGCGAAGAGGGTGTGGTCGGCGATGCCGATGCCGATCCTGCCCGGCGCGTCAGCCGCCGTCACCACGGCGCGCACGCCGGGCATCGCCACCGCCTTTGCCGTATCGATACGCACGATCCGCCCCGACGGCACCGTGGCGCGCAAGACCGCGGCATGCAGCATGGCCGGGGCGAAGCGGTCGACCGTGTAGCGCGTGCGGCCGGTGAGCTTGTCGCGGGCGTCGCGGCGGCGGAAGTCCATGACGGCGTTGGCGGGGTCTATCATGAACCTTCCTCCGCTCACCCGGCCGCGACGGCGAGCGCCGCATCGACGATGCGCTCATAGCCGGTGCAGCGGCAGACATTGCCGGTCAGCGCGGCGCGGACGTCGTCGCGGCTCGGGTGCTCGTTCCGGCTGAGGAAGTGGGTGAGGGTCACCACCATTCCCGGAAAGCACATGCCGCATTGCACGGCATCGTGCGTCTCGAAGGCGGTCTGGATCGGGTTCAGCCGCCCATTGGGCGATATACCCTCGATGGTGCGTACCTCGCTCCCCTCGACGAGCGCGGCCGGGGTCAGGCAGGAAAGGGTTGGAGTGCCGTCGATGAGGACGGTGCACGCGCCGCAAAAGCCTTCACGGCACACGGATTTGGCGCCGGTGAGATGGAATTCCTCCCGGAGCACATCGAGGAGAGGCGTCATCGGGTCGCTTTGGGAATTCCGGCTTTCGCCGTTGACGGTCAGGCGAAGCGGCATGGCGGTCCTCCGCGTCGGGGGTGATGGTCAGGAGGCGGCAAGAGCCGCCGCGGCGGCGCGACGGACCAGTGCCGGGAGCACGCTGACGCGGTACCAGCCGGGGGCCTCAATGCCATCGCGGCCGGTGAAATCATCGGAAAAGCGCAGCGCGGCACGGCTCGCCTCCTGGGGGTCGAGGATGTCGCCGCACAACGCGGTCTCAAGACGTTCCCAGCGCCGTGCCACTGGCTCCACCGAGCCAACCGCGATACGCGCGGTATCCACCTTGCCCGCGTCATTGAGAACAACCGCCAGGCTGAGGACCGCGACGGGATAGTCGCCCGCCTTTCGCAGCGGCAGGCGGGCATGGGCGGTACGTGTCGCGCAACGCGGGACGATGACCTTCGTCAGAAGGCGACCGGGCTCGAGCGAGTGCCGCGCGATGAGAAAGCGCTCAAGGCTCATGCGCTCGCGACCATCGCGCGCGGCGATCTCGACATCCGCGCCGAGGCACAGCAGCGCCGGCACGAGGTCCGCCGCGGCAAATGCCGAGGTGCACAGATTGCCACCCACCGTCGCCACCGACCGCACCGCCGGATTGGCGGAATGCCCGGCGGCATGGGCCAGCACGGCAAGCTCCGGCAAATCGGCCAATGCGGTCGCGATGCTCGCATGCGAGGCGCCGGCGCCGAGCTCGATGGAGCGGTCCGAGATATCGATGGCCTTCAGCTCGGACAGGTTTGAGAGGGCGACATAGGCCGGCTTGTGTTTCTCGTGGCGGATCGGGGCACGCATGATCCAGGTGCCGCCGGCCAGTGGCGCGCCATCGGCGCCGCGCTCGGCCAGGGCGTCAAGCGCGGCGGGAAGCGAACTGGCGACGTAGAGCGTGTCGTAGCTGACCATCATTGCCGCTCCAGACGTATCCGGTCGAGCACGACGCCGGCGATGACGATGATTCCGAGCACGACCATCTGCACATAACCGTCGATGCGCGTGAGGTTCATGCCGTTGGACAGGATGGTGATGAACAGCGCGCCTACCCCCGCCGTGCCGACGCCGCCACGGCCGCCGGCAAGGCTGGTGCCGCCGAC
>LNAP01005295.1_pt1 | contig 12612 bp, 12 predicted proteins | sample 602601 | NCBI WGS metagenome assembly LNAP01 (sample SAMN02440304, study PRJNA202911) | soil metagenome | biome: Subtropical and temperate rainforests or woodlands; isolation source: soil samples (1 kg each in a 20% v/v slurry with milli Q water) were... ... | reverse complement strand
GTTTAGGGCAAATTTGCAGCCTGCTCTTTCCTATCGAACCAGAACTCTCGCCTTGATCACCCACAATCCCAACAAAGTCAGAACAGCAAAGCCGCCACCCATCAGGAAAGTGGCTTGGAAGCCTATCGTGTCCCACAGCGCTCCAGCGATGACGCTGGCCAGCAGCAAGGCCAACCCGGTTAACAGATTGAACATGCCAAATGCCGTCCCGCGCAGTTCAGCCGGTGCGCAATCGGCGATCAGGGCGGCGAATATTCCTTGGGTAAACCCCATGTGCAGGCCCCATAGAACGACGCCGACGATCAGGCCTTCGATACCCGGCGCGAACGCCAGGGTCAGGTCGGCAGCAATCAGCAAAATCAGACCTGCGCCGAGCACCGCCACGCGGCTGACACGATCAGACAAGGCCCCGGCGGGATAGGCTGACAGTGAGTAGGCCACTCCCATCAGAACAAGCACCGCTGGCGCCCACATCGGCGCGAGCCCGACGGCCTGGCCGCGCAGTATCAGAAAGGCTTCGCTGAAACGGGCCAAGGTGAACACCGCAGCAACACCCACCACCCACCAGTAGCCAGCGCCCAGTCGGGCTAATTCCCGCCGGCTCAAAGGCGCACGCACCCGACGCGTTCCTTCCGCTTGTTTGGGCTCGTGAACGAACACCAGCAGCACTGCGACGGCAAGGAAGGCCGGAATGACGGCGACCCAGAACACAGTCTGGAAGTGGTTCGCGGTCAGCCACATCAATCCGATCGCCAGCAACGGACCCAGGAATGCACCCACGGTATCCAGAGTTTGCCGCAGGCCGAAAGCTGCCCCCCGTATCGCCGGCGGTGTGATGTCGGCCACCAATGCATCGCGCGGGGCGCCGCGAATACCTTTGCCAATGCGGTCGATAAAGCGAGCCCCGATCAGCCAGTCCAGCGAGCTCGCCAAAGGAAAGATCGGTTTGGACAGTGCCCCCAGCCCATAGCCCAACGCTGCGAGCAGCTTGCGCTTGCCCAATCGATCACTGAGCGCCCCGGAGAATACCTTGGTGATCGATGCCGTAGCCTCGGCAATACCTTCGATGAGCCCCACCGCAAAGACGGAGGTCCCGAGCACGGTGACCATATAGAGCGGCAACAAGGCATGGATCATCTCTGAGGAGATGTCCATCAGCATCGAGACGAAGCCCAACGCCCAGATGCCGCCAGGCATGGTGCGCCAGGCATTGGCGGTTGACGTCTTCTCGACTGGCGCAGTAACCGAAGTGCCATCCGACTTGTCCGTGGTTTTCATCATGAGCCTCGTAAGTCTGTTTGGCATAAGCATCTGATAGCGCGTCGTACCCCCGCAGCCGCGTTGCCGCTAACTCCGCCAAGATACGCTGGATCGATGAGTGATTTCGATCAGACAGTTGCGCCGAGCTCACATCAGCATTTTCTGGTTTTCGGTGTAACTCTGGTCATTAGCTATCATGCAATACAGGGCAAATCACCGGATGTCGGGGGGATGCATGAACAGATGGCGACGGTTTTGGGTGTTTGTGAAGCTGGTGGCCGCATTCACGGCATGCCTGACCGTTGCCGTTCAGGCTTTTAGCTACATGTTGGAAAGCCCCGATGCAGCGCAGGTGCACCCGTTGAGCATTTTGGTGGTTGGACTGATCTTTGGTTTCATCACCTATGGAATCCTTTCACTGATTGAAAGGGCTGTGCGGGGTTTACTGCCCCATCCTGACCCGGCTCAGCCTCAAGCAGAATTTAAAGAAGTTGACGTGCTGATGGAAGAACAACCTTTGGCCTTGTCAGCTGACGATTCTTCCCAACAGAAAAATCAGTGAGCAGTCTGTAAGGCATGTATTACCGGGCGATCATCAAAGGTTCGAATCAGCGTTTTTTACGTCGGACCGAACAGCATCGCAGCGTAAGAAAAATATGCCTTTTCAAGGGAAAAGTTACTCAGCGCAGTCACCCAATTTACCGCCCCCCGATTCTATTGGTTGTCCCGTCAATCAAGGCTGTATCTGCGAAACATCCCCTGACATTGAAAGACCCTGCTGCAAAAAAACCTCATCTACTCTCGTTTCGCAGATCACTGATCTGTGTCATCAGCAATCGCAAGGAGCGAGCAATGTATTTTGAGATTTACAGGCAAACCCGTGGCACCGCACAGACCGGCAAAGGTCAATGGCGATGGCGTTTGAGGGCGGGTAACCATGAAACGATTGCCAGCGGGGAGGCTTACGTCAACAAGTCTGATTGTGTGCATGCCATCAGCTTGATCAAAGGGACTCACGATCAGACGCCGGTCAAGGAAATCTAGTCTTCAGACGGTGAAGCTGCTCAGTCAGAGCAGCTTTGTTTTGATCGAGTGGCTTTCCTTATGGTTGTGAATGCCCCAGTTTTCGTTTGATCAGGTCGTAGACATCCTTGTGGGTGGAGTTGTGCAGGGAATTATCCTTGCAGGCCGACCTGAGGAACGTTTTAACCTCTTCCTTTGCGTGAGGGTAAAGGCCGGCGACGTAATCGGCTTCATGGTCCTGGGTGCAGTTGAAGTGTTTGTCGTCTTTCGCTTTATCTCTAGCCATGATTAGGCTCCCTTGAGTTCAAATGTTTTTCGATGGCCAGGGCCGTTTTGCCCCAAACGTTGCTGAGCTTAGTGGCGCAAGCGAGTCCCGCCATACGAGCAACGAAATCAGGAAAGGGACGTAGGATTGGTCGGTGGTCTGCATTTTCGTTAAACGAAATGTGCTTGAGTCGCATAGACGCCGATTGCGGCAGCTACCTAAACTGCCTTCGGATTTGGGAGCGGGGTCAGTGGATGAATCGTAACGAACTACGCAAGGCCGACATCAACCTGATGGTGGTGTTTGAAACGCTGATGCTCGAGCGCAACGTCACCCGGGTGGCGGAAAAATTGTTTCTCGGCCAGCCGACCATCAGTTCGGCGCTCAATCGCTTGCGCACGATGTTCAACGACCCGCTGTTCATTCGCGTCGGCCATCGTATGGAGCCGACGGCGCGGGCCGAGGAAATTATTCTGCACCTGTCGCCGGCGCTGGATTCGTTATCGGTGGCGTTGAGCCTGACCCATGATTTCGACCCCACCAGCAGCACCATGACCTTTCGTATCGGGCTGTCGGACGATGTCGAGTTTGGCCTGCTGCCGCCATTGCTGCGTGCCTTGCGCCAGGAAGCACCCAAGGTGGTGTTCGTGGTGCAGCATGTCGATTACTGGCGGATTCCGGACTTGCTGGCGTCCGGCGATATCACCGTTGGTATCAGCCAGACTCGCGGGCTGCCGGCCAACGCCAAGCGCAAGCTGTTGCGGCACATCCTGCCCAACATTTTGCGCGCGGACGCATCGGACACACCGCTGACGCTGGATGAGTATTGCGCGCGACCGCACGTACTGGTTTCCCACACCGCCAATGTCAGTGGCTACGCCGATGAGTGGCTGGCGGAGATTGGTCGCACGCGCCACGTGGTCCTGTCCGTGCCGCAATACAGCTCGTTGCCGGCCTTGCTGGCCGGGACCGATCTGATTGCCAGTCTGCCGGACTACGCCGCCGAAGCGATGGCCGCGTCCGGCCAGCTGTTCAAGGAACCGTTCCCGTTCAAGACGCCTACTCTGGACCTCTCGATGGTCTGGCTCAGCCATGTCGATACCGACCCGGCCGAGCGCTGGTTGAGGTCACGGCTGGAGGCGTTCATGAGTGAGCGCGCGGTTTTACCGCCCGAGTGAGTAGGGCGATGCTGTGATATATGTACGATCTTTCTGCCCACTTTCAGGAGCTCAGTCATGCCTCACCTGCACATGGAATACACCGCCAACCTGCCCGAGCTCAATGCTGACGTGGCGTTGATCCGACTCAACAATGCGTTGGTGGCTTCCGGTCAGTTTGCTGCCGAATACGACATCAAGAGCCGAGCGGTGAAGGTTGAGACGTTCAAGGTCGGCACGTTGTCAGGTGAGCGAGCCTTTGTGCACGTGAAACTGGCGCTGTTGAGCGGTCGTTCGCCACAGATCAAGCAGCAGTTGTCCGAAAGTTTGCTGGCTGTGGTGCAGGAGCTATGTGAATGGCCGACGGGCATTGAAGTCCAGCTGGCCGTCGAAATCCTCGACATCGATCGAGATTCCTACACCAAGATAGCCCTCTGAGTTTCACGCCATTTCCTGCTCGGTGCAGGCCTTGACCACTTGCTCGCGCAGCCAGGTGTTGGCGCTGTCCTGATCGACATTCTGGCTCCACTGCATGTCGAGGCTGAATCCCGGCAAGCCGTTGGGCGCTTCGCAATGTTTGAAGATCGCGTCGTTGGCCAGCAATTGCTGGATACGCCGAGGCAGGGTCAGGATGAAGTCGGTGCCGGTGATCATCTTCAGTGCCGCGCTGTAGCTGTTGGAGCGCGCGACGATCTGGCGTTTTTGCGCCTGCTGCGCCAACCAGCCGTCAACCATGTTGGTGCTGGACGTCCAAGGTGTCGGGAACACGTGCCGGCGTTCAACAAAGGCTTGCAGGCTTAAACGCCGCTCCGGTGGTGAGGCACGTTTATCGAAGACACAGACCAGGTCATCCTCCAGCAGCATCCGGGATTTGAAATCGCCGTGACTGCGATGAAAGTTCGGGCCGAAGCAAATCACCAGGTCGAGGCTGCCGTCGCGTAGCTCTTCGGCCGGGATGTCGGTTTCGAACTTGTGCATGTTGACCATCACTGGAAGGTCGGCGAAATCGAAGCTTTTCAACAGGCGCGGCAGGATCAACTGCTCGAAGTATTCCGGTGCGCAGATATTGAAGGTGACGGGTTGCAGGGTTGGATCGAATGCTGGCGCACCGGCGTGACACAGGTTGATGCTTTCCAGGATCTTCAGCACGTGGGTGTACATGGTGCTGGCTTTGTAGGTGGGACGCATACCCGCTCGGGTATTGATGAACAGTTCGTCTTCGAAACTGGTGCGCAGCTTTTTCAGGCAGTAACTCACGGTGGACTGGCTGACGCAGAGCGCCTCGGATACACCGGTGACGCTGCTTTGCTCATACACGGCGATAAACACCATGAGGTCCTGCATATCGAGCTTTCTAAGCAAGTTACTGTTCAACATCCGTTTCGTCTCGCTGTGCTCCTTGCGCTGACTGTGCGCAAACTTGTGCGACAGATCCTAACGGAACGATGGTGCCAGGAGAATGCCTTGTAGGCTTTTTCATGGAAAGTTGTGGGGCAATTCCAGCGGTCTTCAGCCCTGAACGGCTGCAGGCACCCCGCGGCGACTGGACATCAGCAAGGCCCACATACCGATTCCGACCAGCAGCGCGCCGATGATTTCCAGCGGCAGTGGCGGCTGACGGAACCAGAACCAGTGAAAAACGGTGAGGAGCAGCGTGCTCAGGTAAATGTAGGAAATGACCGAGGAAGGGGCGAGAACGCCGATGGCCCGATGCAGCAGCCAGAAGGTCGCCAGCGTGGCGAACACCGCCAGGAAAATCAGCCACCAGAAATCGCTCACGGTCAGCAATGACGCCGATCGCCAGCCGCCGCTGAGCCCACAGAATGCCAGCAGAAACAACGCGCCGAACAGCATGTTCCAGAAAGTCATGCCCACCGGGCCGCGCCCCTTGAGACTGCGGGTCTTGAGTCGTTGACTCAGGGGCGAGTAAAGCGCCATCGCCACGCAACCGACGCCATACACCGACACTGCATACAGAGATGGCAGCTCACCAGGGCCTGCGCCTTTCAACACCAGCAACACGGCCCCGGCAGCAGCCATCAGCATCGGCAGCACCCGCTGTTTCAGGTGGCTGTCGGGCATCAAAACCGCTTCGAACAGCAATGTCAGCAGTGGCACCAAGGTGAACATCGTTCCGGTGTTGACGGCCGAGGTGTAGCGCAACGCCTCGAACAGCGAGCCGAAATACGCCGCCAGCAGCAAGCCGAGCACGGCATGGCCGAACAGTCCGCGGACGGTCATGGCGCTATCGCCCTTGAACAGCAACAGCGGCAAAAACACCAAGGCGCAGAACAGCAGGCGCAAACCTGTCAGCAGGATCGGGTCGATGGCCTGGCTGACCTGTGCTGCCGCAGAAAACGATGCAGCTATCAACAGTGCCCAGAGCAACATGCCGAGGTGAGCGGCGGCGAAGCCAGTGTGTTTCATGATGTGGGTTCCCGGGTCAGCGAATGTGTCGGGCGTAATGCCGCGGATCGAAGCGCAAGACCATCAGGATCATCACTGCCATGACGCCGGTCAGTGACCACCAGGCCCATTCGAAGCTGCCGAGCTGGTCGCGGATCATCCCGGCAATCAGCGGCGAGAGACCGGCGATCAGGTAGCCGATGCCTTGCACGAACGCAGTCAGGCCACCGGCACGCCGGGGGTTGTCCAGATGATCCAGGGACACGATCAGGCTCATCGGGAACAGACCGCCTATGCCAAGCCCCAGCAGACAGGGCCACAACAGAGTCAGGTGTTGCGGGCTGAGAACAAGCCCGCAGAAACCGGCCATGATCAGCGCCAGCAACACCACCAGGACCACGCGCCGGTCATGGCTGCGGTTGGCGATGGCCGGTGTCAGCAGACCGGATAACACTTCCATGGCGGTCAGGAACCCCAACAGCAACCCGGCGTTTTGTTCGCTCCAACCTTTTTCCACGTAGTACGGCGCCAGCCAGGCCAGCACGCAGGTGTAGGACGCCGTGCCCAGACCGAAGAAGATTGCGAGCAGCCAGGCGCGGGAATTGCCGAAGAACGACCCATTGCGCTGCGCCTGAGCAGGCTGCGCCGGCAGCCTTGCACGTTGCAGACACCAAAACAGCAGCGCTACCAGCGCCAGCGCCGCCCAGATCGCCAGGCCCACACGCCAGCTGCCAGTGCGGATCATCACCAGCGGCGCAAACGACGCCGCAATCGCTGCGCCGCCCATGATCGACGTGACGTAGAGCCCCATGCACACCGAAACGTTGTCGCTGAAACGGGATTTGATCAGCGCCGGCATCAACGCCTGGATCAGCGCGATACCGATACCCGCCAACACGGCGCTGAGGATCAGTTCGGCCGCTGAATCGAGGAATAACCGCGACACCGTGGCCACGCCGATGATCAGCAGCGAGAGCACCACGGTGCGTTGTTCGCCGATTCGTTGGCTGACGCTCAGGCCAAAGAACATCGCCAGTCCCATCGCCATCACTGGCAGCATGGTCAACAGCGAGGCCAGGCTGAAACTGAGCGCAATGTCACCGCGAATCGCCGACAGCAAAGGACCGACGGCGGCCATGGAAGGCCGCAGGTTCAGGGCGACAAGAATGATGCTGAACATCAGCCAGACGGCGGGGCGGGAGATTGCGCGAACGTTTTCCATCTATCGGACCTTGAATGACAAGGCGCCGATTAGGCGCGCGAGGCCTGCGGGCCGCAAATCAGAAAGTCCCAAGCAGTATTTAGAAATTAAATAACACCCCGTACTCCCTGTAGCAGCTGCCGAAGGCTGCGTCCGGCTGCGAAGCAGACGCACATTCTGGCACCGGATGAACCTGCCATACCGCATTGGCTGATTTAACGTCTGCTTCGCAGCCGGACGCAGCCTTCGGCAGCTGCTACATGTCCGGTGGTGGTTCTCAATTGTTTAGTCAATCCGCAACCAAAGTTCTTCAAATCCTTATTTAACGACTTAACCTCCCGTGTGACGCTGCTGGTCATCTGTTCTCTGTGGTTTTCTCTATGGACGGTTGTCCCGTCGCACTTCCCTCCGAATTAGCCTTTTGGGCGCTGTGGCACTGCCGTCACGCGCGCCCACCGGATTCCTGCATTTCCCGTTGATTGTTCTTACAGGTCCCGCGCTATGCGCCGGGATCAAAGCGGCGACGCCTGTGCGTTTGCCTGACGCGGAAATAAGAGAATTCTCATGAGTGTTGCCACGACATCTTTCGCCACCCAGCAAGAAGCCCTGACCTTTCTGGAACAGAACCCGGATATCGAGATGTTCGAGTTGTTCATCCTCGACAACAACGGTGTACCGCGGGGCAAGTTGCTGCACCGCGATGAACTGCTGGCGGTGTACGAAAGCGGACGGCCATTGCCGAGCACCATTCTTGGCCTGACCATCAACGGCGATGACGTGGAAAACTCCGGCCTGGTCTGGGACGTTGGCGATATCGACTGCCGGGCGTACCCGATCAGCGGCAGTTTGACGCGCATGCCGTGGCGGTTGATTCCAACGGCGGCGGTGCAGGTCAGCATGCACCCGAAGGAGGGCATGCCCGCGACGATTGCCGATCCACGCCATCTGCTGGCGAAAGTCATCGAAGGTTTGCAGGCCGACGGTTATTACCCGGTGATGGCGGCGGAGCTGGAGTTCTACCTGCTGGATCAGCAGCGCGACAGCAACGGTCGGCCGCAACCGGCGCGGGATGTCGATGGCGGTCGTCCGCGCGGGACCCAAGTCTACGGATTGCGTGAACTGGAGCAGATCGAACCGTTTCTGGCTGATCTCTACAGCGCCTGCAAACTCCAGGGCATTCCGGCGCGCACGGCGATTTCCGAATACGCGCCGGGGCAAGTGGAAATCACCCTCGAACACCGCACCGACGCCTTGCAGGCGATGGACGAAGCGGTGCGCTACAAACGACTGGTCAAGGGCGTGGCACACAAGCACGGGATGACGGCGTGCTTCATGGCCAAACCGTTCGATGACCTGGCGGGCACCGGTATGCACATGCACGTCAGCCTGGCAGACAAGGAGGGCAACAACCTGTTCGCCAGCGAAGCCCCGGAAGGTACGCCACTGCTCAAACAGGCGGTCGGCGGGATGCTCAGCACGTTGCTTGATTCGTTGCTGCTGTTCTGTCCGAACGCCAACTCTTACCGTCGCTTCCAGACCAACAGCTATGCGCCGCTGGCACCCACGTGGGGCGTGGACAATCGCACCGTGAGTTTGCGCGTGCCCGGCGGGCCGGCGTTTTCCCGGCATATCGAACACCGCATCTGTGGCGCCGACGCCAACCCGTATCTGGCGGCTGCGGCGATTCTGGCCGGGATCCATCGCGGTATTCGCGAACAACTCGATCCTGGGGCGCCGGTGGAGGGCAATGGCTACGCCCAGGCCACGGAACTGTTACCGACTGACTGGCTGACCACGTTGCGGGCGCTGGAAGGTTCGAACTGGGCACGGGAAGCGTTCGGCGGGGAGTTCCTCGGCGTGTACCTGGCGGTAAAACGTGCCGAGTATCGACAGTTCATGGGCGAAGTCGGCGAGCAGGACTGGCGCTGGTATTTGCATCAAGCCTGAACAGAATCTGAACCATTCTCAAATCAGTCAAGAGTCTTGGTCTAATGCCACGAGCCAACTAATCGTTGGCTTCTTTTTCACAAAAAATTGAGGGTTGGCTACCTAAAATTAGTGCAATCGCGGTAAATGAAGTTTTCACATTTGCCGATGGCACTTCTTTTCAGGAACAGCCGATCATCATGTGGAAGATTAAAGCCGTGCGCCCCGAGTGGGTGACACTGATTGCCAGTGCCTTTCTGTTAACAGGCTTCAATCTTGTTCTCTGGCAGCACCTGTTTGAGATCACGGCATCTGACGGTCAAGGCATCGTCATGCGCGTGGTGTTCGGCTTGATGATCCTGGCGGCCTTCAACATTGTGCTGACCCTGCTGGCGTTCCGGTTTGTGCTCAAGCCGGTGTTGACCCTGCTCTTCATGATCAGCGCCGGAGTGGCGTATTTCATGAGCCAATATGGTGTTTTGATTGACACCGGCATGTTGCGTAACTTTGCGCAAACCAATGCGACAGAAGTGCGTGACTTACTCTCGATCAAGTTACTTGCCTATATAGTTTTGCTTGGGGTTTTGCCGTCCTTTTTATTATGGCGAACGCCGGTTAGTTACCGTCACTGGCACCGTGAGCTACTCAGCAAAGTTCTCGTGAGTGTCGCGTCAGTTGCTGTGATCGGTGGTGTTGCGCTGGTTAACTATCAGGGCTTGTCTTCATTGTTTCGCAATCACCATGAGTTGCGCTTGATGGTGGTGCCGAGCAACTACATCGGCGCCTCGGCCGGCTATCTGCGTGAGCAGGTCGCGTCTGCGCAGCAACCCTTTGTCATGCTGGGCGAAGATGCCCGGCGAGATCCCGCCTGGCAAACCCACGGCCGCAAATCCCTGACCGTGCTGGTGGTGGGCGAAAGTGCCCGGGCGGAGAATTTCGGCATCCTGGGGTATGACCGTGACACCACACCCAAACTGGATAATGAAGCCGGCCTGATCGCTTTTACCGATGTGCATTCCTGCGGTACGGAAACAGCGGTGTCGGTGCCGTGCATGTTCTCCGATATGGGCCGCAAGAATTACAACGCCAGCAAGGCAAAAAACGAGGAAGGCCTGCTGGATGTACTCAAGCACGCGGGGCTCGACGTGATCTGGCGCGATAACCAATCAGGCTGCAAAGGCACTTGCGATCGGGTCACCCTCGACGACGTCAGTAACCTCAAGGACCCGGTACTGTGCGCCAATAGCGAATGCCGCGATGAAATCCTGCTGCAGGGTTTGCAGCACTTCATCGATACGCTGGATAAAGACACGGTACTGGTGTTGCACCAGATGGGCAGCCACGGTCCGGAATACTTCAAGCGCTACCCGAAAGAGTACGAACACTTCACCCCTGTTTGTGAAAGTAACGCCCTGAACAATTGCAGTCGCGAAAGTATCGTCAATGGCTACGACAACACCCTGGTGTATACCGACCACGTGCTGTCCACCCTGATCGATTTGTTGCGTAGCAATCAGGACAAAGTCGACACCGCGATGCTCTATCTGTCGGACCACGGCGAATCCCTGGGCGAGTACAACTTGTTCCTGCATGGCACGCCTTACATGCTGGCGCCGGAACAACAAAAACATGTCGCGATGCTGGCCTGGTTTTCCGACAGCTATCAAAAGTCGTTCTCGGTGGACACCCATTGCCTGCAACTGAGTCGCGAAAAGCCCTTGAGCCAGGACAACCTGTTCCATTCGATGCTCGGTTTGCTGGAGGTCAAGAGCAAGGTCTACAACCAGGACCTGGATATGTTTGCCGGATGTCGCGGTGCGGTGATCGACGGCGTTCTGGCCAAAGAGTAAGTGCTTCACCCTTTTTTGCATGCAGCTGTTTCAACACATCGCCTGTCCCGAGCATCGTTTGGCAATGCTCAAGGAATTCCATCGGGGTCGTCGCGATACGGTGATTGTGGCGATACGGATCGATACTCATTTCAAAGGCCGACGTACGAAGGCCGCTAGACCGTTGGCCAGCAAGGCCGACGTGGAATCCGAGTTAAATTGCACAGGTCAGTCATCAGGATTTACTGCCCGGCTGTGCGCGGATGCGTGTCTACGTACTGCGTAAGGCCCGCTAGTCTCCGCCTGTCAGACATTTCTTGCTGTTTGGCCGGCATTTTCGCTAAAGCTCTTGTTCAGTGAATGCGCGGAAATCGCCGGGGGCGATATATACTGCGCGCCATTCTTCAAGGGAGAGCCGTGTGGCCGATTCGCGACAACGATAGCCTCGGTCAGTTTTGTGCCGAGTGGCAGCAGCTGCCATTCGTTGCCCTCGACACCGAATTCATGCGGGTCGACACCTTTTATCCGATTGCAGGCCTGCTGCAGATCGGCGATGGCGTACGCGCTTACCTGATTGACCCGCTGACCATCGACAACTGGCAGCCGCTGGCCGCGTTGCTGGAGAACCCGGCCGTGGTCAAAGTCGTCCATGCGTGCAGCGAAGACCTCGAAGTCCTGCTGCGCCTGACCGGCAGCCTGCCAGCGCCACTGTTCGACACCCAACTGGCCGCCGCTTACCTGAACCTCGGTTTTTCCATGGGTTATTCACGGCTGGTGCAGGAAGTGCTCGGCATCGACCTGCCCAAGGGCGAGACCCGTTCCGACTGGCTGCAACGCCCACTTTCCGATACCCAAATCAGCTACGCCGCCGAAGATGCCTTGCACTTGGCGGAAGTTTTCGTACAGCTTCGTCCGAAGCTTTCTGACGACAAGTACGCCTGGGTCCTGGAAGACGGTGCCGAGCTGGTGGCCAATCTGCGCCGCGAAGTTGATCCGTATGAGGTCTATCGTGAAGCCAAGCTGGCCTGGAAGCTTTCCCGCGCCCAGCTCGCCGTGTTGCGTGAACTGTGCGCCTGGCGCGAGCGCGAAGCCCGCGCCCGTGATCTGCCGCGCAACCGCATCGTGCGTGAGCACTCCCTGTGGCCGTTGGCGCGGACTCAGCCGGACAACCTCGGCGCGTTGGCAAAAATCGAAGACATGCACCCGCGTACCGTGCGTCAGGACGGCGAGTTTCTGCTTGATCTGATCAAACGCTCTGGCAGTGTGTCGCCTGATCAATGGCCGCCTGCGGTGCCGGAGCCTTTGCCGGTGGACGCCGCCACGCTGGTCAAACAGCTGCGTGCGATCGGCCAGGCCGAAGCTGAGCGCCTGAACATCGCGCCAGAGCTGATGCTGCGCAAGAAAACCCTGGAAGCGCTGCTCAAGAGCGGCTATCCCAACGGTCCTTACCAATTGCCTGATTCGCTGCGTGGCTGGCGCCGCGAATTGATGGGCCAGGCGCTGCTCGACAGCCTGGCCACCGCCGGAGAACAGCCTTGAAACGTA
>LNAP01013348.1_pt1 | contig 12613 bp, 14 predicted proteins | sample 602601 | NCBI WGS metagenome assembly LNAP01 (sample SAMN02440304, study PRJNA202911) | soil metagenome | biome: Subtropical and temperate rainforests or woodlands; isolation source: soil samples (1 kg each in a 20% v/v slurry with milli Q water) were... ... | reverse complement strand
CGGTCCCCGTGCGGCGCTGGGATTTTCCGCTGTCGCACTGCTTGTGATCATCCTCGGGCTATTTGCCCAGAGCCAGATGCAGACTATTCGCAATGGCACCCTGGAGGTGCTGGACAACACGCTCCCCAGCTTTGTCGCACTGGGCTCGATCAGCGACAGGATGCTGCGCCTGCGGATCATCTCTTTCCGGATTCTGGTAGATCGCGAAGAAAGCCAATTGCGCGGAAGCATCAGCCGCGGCGACGAACTGATCGGCGAGCTTGGCAAGGCGCTGGACGGCTATGCCGCGCTGATCAATAGCGACAACGAAAAAGCCCAGTTTGTGCTGTTCAAGGAGGTGCTCGCCGACTACGTACGCATTCATAAGCAGCTGGTGGAAAAATCCGCTACAGGCGATATCGAGGGTGTGCGCAGCCTGCTGGGCGGCGATTACACCAAGTACTCAGTCAAGCTCGGCGCGCAACTCAACGAACTCATCAAGCTGAACACCAGTGCCGCACAATCCTTTGCGACGCTTTCACAGAGCCAGTACGAACGCTCCAATGTCGGCGTGATGCTGTCGATGGCATTGGCAGTTGCCTTGACTATCGTGCTCGCCACGCTCTTCACCCGCAGCATCGTGGCCCCGTTGCGCGAAGCCGTGCAGGCGGCCGAAGCGATAGCCGACGGCGACCTGTCGCGCCCTATCAAGGTCGAAGGTAACGATGAACCGGCCCGCTTGCTCGACGCACTGCGCAGCATGCAGCAGAGCCTGAAAAACACCATTGTGCATATTGTCGATTCCTCGACCCAATTGGCGTCCGCCGCCGAAGAGCTCAACGCGGTGACCGAGAATGCGGGCAAGGTATTGCAACAGCAGAATCAGGAAATAGAACAGGCCGCTACAGCCGTCAACGAAATGACCGCAGCAGTGGACGAGGTTGCCAGCAATGCCACCGCGACCTCCGTGGCATCGCGAACCGCTGACCAAAGCGCCAGCAATGGTCGCAACCAAGTAAACCAGACCATTGCCGCAATTCATCAAGTGGCACAAAACGCAGGCACTACCGTCACCCAGGTCACGCAACTGGCGGAGCGCGTGCATGGCATCAGTTCGGTGCTGGACGTGATCCGTTCCATTGCCGAGCAGACCAACCTGCTGGCGCTCAATGCCGCCATCGAAGCGGCACGGGCAGGCGATGCCGGACGTGGCTTCGCGGTGGTGGCGGATGAGGTTCGCGCCTTGGCCCATCGCACTCAACAGTCGACCCACGAAATCGAACAGATGATCGCCGGCACCCGCAAGGACACCGAGCAGACGATGGCGGCAATGAGCACCAGCAATCAGCGGGTCCAGGAAACCCTGGAGATCGCCAGCGCGGCGGGCCAGGCACTGCAGCAAATCACCGAGGCGTTCAGCCAGATCACCGAGCGCAACCTGGTCATCGCCAGCGCCTCGGAAGAACAGGCTCAGGTTGCCCGCGAAGTGGATCGCAACCTGGTCAACATCCGCGACCTCGCCATGCAGACCTCCACAGGCGCGCACCAAACCAACGTAGCCAGCCAAGAACTGGCACGGCTGGCAGTGGACCTGAGCGCGCTGGTCACACGCTTCAAGCTGGCCTGATTACATGACTCGACAATGGCAGGCGCGGAGCCTGCCGTTGTACTCGCCAGTCCAGTCGCCGAACTCAAGAACAACAGCGGCAAATCGCATGTCTAGGACTGCAAGGTTAGCTGTCTTTGAATGTGCTCATTGACTGCTCCCGCACTATTTGCCGGGACCTACCCCAAAAGGAAGTATTGGCGCTATACTCGTATAGCACATTTCATTGGAGCCTACCTATGCTCGCTATTCGACTGCCTTCTGACCTAGAGGATCGGCTGGAAGCCTTGGCCAAAGCCACCGGCCGAACCAAAACCTTTTATGCCCGCGAAGCGATCATGGCGCACCTGGACGATCTGGAAGATTTGTACTTGGCGGAACAGCGCTTACTGGACAGCCGCGCGGGCCGATCAGAGTCCGTACCGCTTGAGGAAATGATGAAGCGTTATGGCTTGGCAGATTGAATTTGACCGCTCGGCAGAGCGCGAACTGGGAAAACTTGATCCTCAAATAGCAAAGCGAATCTTGATTTTTCTAAACGAGCGTGTGGCCAGGCTGGAAGATCCGCGCAGCATTGGCGAAGCGTTGAAAGGCTCCCGCCTAGGGGAGTTCTGGAAATACCGAGTCGGTGACTATCGACTGATCAGCAGCATCGAAGATGGTGCATTGCGCATCTTGGTAATCAAGGTAGGAAATAGACGTGAGGTCTATCGTTAGTATCTCCACGTGCACAATCGTTCCCCACAAAAAAGTCCGCTCAGACGGACTTTTTATAACAGGGGCTGGACAGAATTTAATGACCTGTCCCTCGCAAAAATTTACTTCAACTGATTGGCAAATCGCCCCACCGCATTGACCACTTGTTTGGCGCCTTCCTGGATCTCGACGATCACCGCGCCAGCATCGTTGGCCAGCCCGAGGCCTTGTTCGGCCTGGCCTCGACTGTTGGCCATGCCGCGCACCGCTTCATCGACCAGCGCCTGGTTCTGCTGTACGACGTTGACGATTTCTTCGGTCGCCGCACTGGTGCGTCCAGCCAGTTGCCGAACCTCATCGGCGACCACCGCAAAGCCCCTGCCCTGCTCGCCCGCCCGCGCCGCTTCGATGGCGGCATTGAGCGCCAGCAGATTGGTTTGCTGGGCGATACCGCCAATGGTTTGCACAATGGAGCTGATCAATAGCGACTGTTTGCCCAACGCTTCGATGCCTTCGGACGCGGACTGCATTTCTTCGGAGATCTGGCGCATGGTCTGCACCGTTTCCTGAACCACCGATGCCCCGCGCTGGGCGCTCAGGTCGGTTTGCTGGGAAATCTCGAAAGCGATGCCTGCCGCGTCCGCGACTTCGGCTTCACGCTCGACCTGATCGGTCACCACCGTGGCGAACTTGACCACTTTGTAGAGTTTGCCCTGCGTGTCATGGACCGGGTTATACGTCGCTTCCAGCCACACCACACGCCCGCTGCTGTCGACTCGCTTGAAGCGACTGGCGACAAACTCGCCATGGTTCAGGGTCGCCCAAAACTCCTTGTACGGGCTCGACGCCGTTTCCTGTGGATCGCAAAACAGGCTGTGGTGCTTGCCTTTGATTTGCGCAAGGTTGTAGCCCATCCCGCGCAAAAACTGATCGTTGGCGGTCAGCACATGCCCACCCAGATCAAACTCGATCACCGCTGTTGAACGCAGCAACGCCTGAATGAAGCCCGCGTTTTCAGTCGCCAGCTCAATCGCCGGGGTAATGTCCGTGCCAAAGAAGCGGATCAACGACAACTCGCCGTCCTCACCCATGATCGGATACCAGATGGCCCGAACCCAGGCCAGGCTGCCGTCCTGCCGCAGGAAACGGTAGTTGTCGACGATGGACTCGCCCGCAGATTGCGATAGCAATCGAGCTGCTTGACGTAAGCTGGCACGACCTCATCCAGCCCACGGCCCACCAGCCGCTCGGCGTTGTAGCCAAGCGCCTTAAGGAAATTGGCATTGGCGTAGGTGATGCGGAAGCTGGAATCCAAGATCACGGACAGCATTTGCGCGTCCATACCCTTTTCCATTTGTTTGTAGACAGACAGCTCGGCTTCTCGCGCCTGCAATTCCTTTTTCAAGCGGGTGTTGAACATGGCGTCACCGATCCTGATTGAGTACTCATGAAGTATCGGCATCAAGAACGGAAGCTAAACGTCACTTCGTCTGGATACAAATTAACTTATAGACACTCAAACGGGGACATGCTGAAAAAGTTCGTATCACTGGGCGCGGGGGCCATGATCCTGAACTTATTCTCGGTCGTGTTGCTGACGCCAGAACGCAATCACCATCACTATGGACACTGCCGTATCAACCCAGCACTGGAGTCGATCAATTGATACACCAAAAACTTCCTAGCTGTGGTACTGGACTGGTAAACGCACAACTCCCAGCGACATTAAAAAATTTTCCGCGCGATCCAACGCGTATTGTGGCCCCATAAATGACTCGCTCCCAGGTCCTGGCATGTTTCTGATCGCCTACAGGTGCGGGCAACTCAAGCGCGGCTTTTTCATGCCGGAATTTGCCTAGGGCACGCTATTAATGCCAGGTCGATAGAGCGGTGTTCAACGCAGAATTGTCTGCGTCCGTCAGTTGGAGACTTTTGGCTCTTTGGTCACTTACTGATGGATCGCTTTTCTTAATCCTGATGCAGCCACTGACGAAACTCGCTGGGGCTCAACCGGGTGTGTTTTCGGAAGAACCGGCTGAAATAGCCGACGTCGCCGAACCCAAGATGATGGGCGATCTGTTTCACACTCAGGCCTGAATGAGCCAGTTCACGTCGCGCATCCAGAATAATCCGTGCGTTGATCAGGGTCATTGGCGTCATGCCCAACTGTTCTTGGCACAACCGGCTCAGGGTCGCCACCGTGATGCCCTGCTCATCAGCGTAATAGGCCAGTGTGCGATGCTCGCGAAAGTGCATATCCACTTGCTCGCGAAATTGCGTGATCTGCTGGCTTCGGCGCGAAGGCAGGGTGTTGCCTGGGTGAGGTTCGTCCGTGGCGTGACGCAGGATCTGAATCATCAAACCGAGCAGCAGGCTCATGCTGCAGGCAATGTGGTCCTGGGCACGGTTGTGGTACTCCTCACGAAGGTTGCGATAGATGCCCAGCAAAGGGTTATCGGCATCGCTCCAGTGCGGCAATTCGATAACCCTGGGCTTGAGCAACCGGCCCAGCAATGGTGGCGAGAGCATCGCCGCCATACTTTCCAGAGGGTGCTGCACTGCGGTGATCACCAGACCTTCGACCGCACCGTCCCAGTTGAAACCATGGACGATTTGCGCTGGCACGATGATCACACAGGGGGATTGGGCACGGAGGGTGTCGCTGTCGAACAGCACGTGTCCGGCCCCGCTCTGCAGATACAGAATCTGCAGCAAGCCTTCGTGACGATGGGCGGCAATCTCCCAGTTGTGGGCACCGGAACGCAATGAAATCGATTCGACGTGCAGGGCGTCATTCCACACGGGTTGTGCGGCTTCGCCATACAGGGCGTAGTTGGGAATAGCCGTCATCTTTTGGTTTTTATGGGCCTGATGTTGATTGGGATAGTTCTTATTCATGAAGCCTGAATGTGCCACAGGTCCCTGCGAGGCATCAGTGCTTTGTCGGTAAAGTGTAGTGATTTAGCGGTTTTGTCCATTCTTGCCGAGCGCGCTGCGGCCTAACCTGACTTCAGTTGAAGCGTCGTAAGAACGCGACGCATGCTGGAGAGTTTTATGAATAACAAGAAAACAGGTAATGACTGGCTCGGTTTGACCTCCTCCGTAGGTGTTATCACCGGTGCCGCTGGCGGCATTGGGGCGGTTGTGGCACGGGAGCTGGTAATGCAGGGTGCCGCAGTTGTACTGCTGGATCTGGACCTGAAAAAGTGCCGTGAACTGGCTGCGACACTGAGCGAATTCAGCGAAATCCCAGTTGCCGCGTTCGCCTGTGATATCAGCGATCCCGATAGCGTGCGAGGTGCCTGCGAGCAAGTACGAGCCCTGCACGCACGCTGCGATGTGCTGGTCAATAACGCCAGTGTCCTGCGTCCGGCCTCTTTGCAGGACATTACCCTTGAGCAATGGAATCAGGTGCTGTCGGTCAATCTCAGTGGCTACCTGTTATGCACCCAGGCCTTTGGCGAACTGATGCTGACTCAGGGCAGCGGCAGCATCATCAACATCGCTTCGATTGCCGCCCATTCGCCGCAGCCCTGGAGTGGCGCCTACAGCACTGCCAAGGCCGGCGTGGCGATGCTGTCCCGACAGTTTGCGGTGGAGTGGGGCGACCGCGGCGTGCGCAGTAATGCAATCTGCCCGGGCCTGATCCGGACGCCATTGTCCGCCGTGTTCTACGCCGATGCGGCGATCGAGCAGCAGCGCAGCGCGATGACCGCCAGCGGTCGAATTGGTGAGCCGCTGGACATCGCAAATGCCGTCCTGTTCTTGGCAAGTACTCGTTCGGACTACGTCAACGGCGCCGAGCTTCTGGTGGATGGCGGGTTTGAAAGCATGCCGATGGCGTTGTTGCCACGGCCCGGCTTTGACAGGAGCCGACCATGAACCGTGGCTGCGATGTGCTTGTTATCGGTTCGGGGGCTGGCGGCCTGAGCACAGCGATTACTGCGAAAAAAGCCGGGCTGGATGTGATCGTAATCGAGAAAGCGGATTGTTTCGGTGGCACCACCGCGTTTTCCGGTGGAGTGCTGTGGATCCCCAACAACCCGTTGGGCGACGCCCGCAACGGCGGCGACAGCCTGGCGCTCGCACGGGATTATCTGCGCGACCAGGCTGGCGAGCATTATGACGAACAGGCCGTGGATGCCTTCCTCGAATACGGTCCGAAAATGCTTGAGTTCTTCGAGCGGGAAACCGTCGTCAAGTTTGTCCCCACCCTATATCCCGATTATCACCCGGACGCCCCGGGCGGGCTGGACATTGGACGATCAATCCTCGCCGCCCCCTTCGACATCCGCCAGTTAGGGGCGGACATGGCGCGCTTGCGCCCGCCACTCAAGACCATCACCTTCATTGGGATGATGTTCAATTCGTCCAACGCCGACCTCAAGCACTTCTTTAATGCCACCCATTCGCTGAAGTCTTTCGTCTATGTGGCGAAGCGACTCGCGACCCACATCAAGGAGATGATCCTTTATCGGCGTGGTACGCAGGTGACCAGCGGAAATGCACTCGCGGCGCGACTGGCGAAGTCGGCGCTGGATCTTGGCATACCGATCTTGACCGGCACGGCCGCACGGCAGTTGATCAAGGATCAGCAACGCATCACAGGCGTCCTCGCCATGACTTCGCAAGGGGAGTGTCGCATCGACGCGCGACGGGCAGTCGTCTTGGCGGGTGGTGGCTTCTCACATGACAAGGAACGGATCAAGCAGGCCTATCCTCATGTGCGGCGAGGTGGCGAACATTTCTCGCCAGTGCCGGACAGCAATACCGGAGATGGTGCGCGCATGGCCGAAGCCGTAGGTGGGCGTGTAGATATTCGGTTACAGGCTGCTGCCGCGTGGATGCCTGTGTCCAAAGTGCCTATCGGAAACGGGCAGTTCACCGCCTTTCCCCATCTACTGGACCGTTACAAGCCCGGAATCATCGGGGTCGATGTGCAGGGCCTGCGATTCACCAATGAATCAGAGTCCTACCACGACGTTGGCGCCGCAATGATCTATAACGACGCGGAGCGCAAGCAGACCTGCATGTGGCTGGTGTGCGATGCCAAGACACTGGGCAAATATGGTCTGGGTTACGCCAAGCCGTCGCCAATGCCGCTTAGGGCTTTGATCCGAAATGGCTACCTGCTCAAAGGGCAAACCCTGGCCGAGCTGGCCCAGGCGGCAGGGATCGATCCGCAAGGTCTGGAGCGCACAGTGCAAAGCTACAACGAGGGTGCAAGTGTGGGCGAGGATCGCCAATTCGGACGAGGCACTACGTCTTTCAACCGTTACTTGGCTGATCCCCAACAGCGACCGAATCCCTGCGTGGCCCCCGTCGGTGCAGGTCCGTATTACGCGGTGAAAGTGCTGATGGGCGACCTCGGCACCTTCGACGGACTGCAAACCAATCTCACGGGCCAGGTACTGGACCATCAGGACCAGCCGATCGAAGGCTTGTATGCCGTTGGCAACGATCGCGCCAGCATCATGGGGGGCAACTATCCCGGTGCAGGCATCACCCTTGGGCCGATCATGACCTTCGGCTATATCACGGGCCGCCATCTGGCGGAGACCACCTCGGGTGCAGTGAAACACAAGCGTGAGGAGGTGGCATGATCGCATCCAAAGCAGTGGTCGACCACCGGATCTACACCATTGTGCCTCGTGGCATGACGGAATTTCTGGAGGTGTTCGAGCGTTTGGCGATGCCCCTGTTGCTGCGGCATTTGGGTCAACCGCTGGCGTTCTACACCAGCAGCATCGGCCCTCTAAACCAAGTGGTGCACTTGTGGGGCTACGACAGTCTGGATGACTTCGAGAAGCGCAGTCTCGCCCGGGATAGCGATCCAGATTTCAACGCCTATCTGCAGGCCACCCGCCATCTGGTGGTCGCCCAGGAAACGCGCATCATCCGCCCCGTGCCCTTTGCGTGCCTGGAGCCGTTCTAAATTCACCACCTCACCAGCGACCCCGAAAACAATAATAATCCGAGGTAGACGCGATGACGCTGCAAAAACCAATCGATGTGCGCGAGTTGATCGACAGTCGGCCGGTAGGACGGTTTCAGAAATGGGTCGTGTTTCTCGGCTTTCAGATCATTGCCCTGGACGGCTTCGATGTCGCAATAATGGGGTTTATCGCCCCGCAATTGAAAATTGATTGGGGGTTAAGCCCTCAAGCCTTGGGGCCGGTGCTTAGCGCTGCATTGATCGGCCTGGCAGTGGGAGCATTGACCGCTGGCCCGCTGGCGGACCGATATGGACGCAAGATTGTATTGCTGTGCAGCGTGGTCCTGTTCGGCGTGCTGACCATCGCGACGGCGTTCGCGCCGGATGTGCAATGGCTTGTGGTCTTGCGATTTCTCACCGGTCTGGGGTTGGGTGCTGCTATGCCCAATTCAAGCATCCTGGTCAGTGAGTACGCGCCACAGCGCAGCCGCTCGTTCCTGATCACGATTGCATTCTGTGGATTCTCTCTTGGCGCAGCCGTGGGAGGCTTTGCCAGTGCCTGGATGATCCCCAACCTGGGGTGGCAGAGCGTGCTGATCATGGGCGGGGTATTGCCGCTGCTGGTGGCGCCGGTGCTCTATTTCAAACTACCGGAGTCGGCGACCTTCCTGGTTGCGCAAAGGGCGGCGCCCGAACGTATTCGTTCAATCATGCGCCAACTGGCACCGGACTGTGTGAATGACCAGACTTCCTTCGTTCTACCCCCGGTCGGCAAACCCACCGAGAGCGCCATTTCCGTGGTGTTGTCGCGCGATTATCTATTTGGCACGCTGATGCTGTGGATCGCATACATCATCGCGCTGTTCATGGTCTACCTGTTCAGCGGCTGGCTGCCCACTCTGGTCAAGGAAAGCAGCCAGTACAGCGTGGCGGATGCCGCTGTCGTCACGGCGATTTTCCAAGTCGGGGGCCCTGCCGGGGCGATCTTCGTTGGCTGGGCGATGGATCGCTGGGGCAAGCGCAATGTGTTGACCTTGGCCTTCCTCGGCTGCGGGTTGTCGATTTTTGCCACGGCCACTTTGCGCTGCTGTGTGTCGTGGCCTGTATCGTGGGCTTTGGGCTTAACGGCGTGAGTGTTGGGATGAATGCATTGGCGGCCAGCTATTACCCGACCCACGCCAGGGCCACTGGCGCTAGCTGGATGAGCGGAATAGGCCGGTTCGGCGCGGTGCTCAGCGCGTTCGCCGGTGCTCTAATGCTCGGGCTGGGCTGGTCCTTGGCAGAAATCTGCATGACCATGCTGGTGCCCGCTGGTATCGCTGCCTTGGCGATTTATTGTCAGTGCCAACACGCGGCACGATCGCCTTCCCCGCAGTTGGCCGCCGACAAACTGGCTTCGTTATGAGCGCCCTTGTGCATGCAGGGCGGGTGGTGGTCATCACTGGGGCCGCGTCGGGAATTGGCGCGGCAACCGCCCACTTATTCGCTGAGCAGGGCGCGTACGTTGTGTTGGGAGACATCGACGAAGCCGCCAGAGAGGTGGCTGCCGAGCTGGCCATGCCCGGTTTATTCGTGCGCACCGACGTCACCCGGCCGGACAGTGTCGAACAACTGATGAGCGCGGCAATGGCGCAGTTTAGCCGGCTGGACATTCTGGTCGCTAACGCCGGCATCGCCGAAACCAAAAGCCCGATTCACGAACTGGACCTGGTCGCCTGGCAACGGGTGATCGATATCAACTTGACTGGCGTTGCGCTTTGCAACCAATACGCGGCATTGCGAATGCTACAGGGCTCAGGCGGAGTGATCGTCAATATGGCCTCCATATTGGCCCATGTCGGCCAAGCCAACAGCCATGCCTATTCGGCGTCCAAAGCAGCGGTCGTCAACCTCACTCGCAGCATTGCCCTGACCTATGCCCGCCAGGGTATACGCGCCAATTGCGTATCGCCGGGGTATGTAGAGACACCGCTGCTGAGCCGCCTGCCCGAGCAGGTCATTACCGCGATACTGGAAAAGCAGCCTATAGGTCGGTTGGGGCAGCCCGTTGAGGTCGCGCGTGTCGTGTCATTTTTGGCCAGCGATGCGGCTTCATTGATTACAGGGGCCTGTATCAATGCAGATGGGGGTTATACGGCAGTCTAGTCATTGCCGCGGCCGTAATCATTATCCATAGTTCAAGCCATCGAGACTGAAGCAGCGGGATCTACTTCTGGAAGGCACGGGCCGTCGCCGGTAACGACTACAGCCTCGGCATTCACTGCGGATGCCGCGAAAGCCGCATTACTGTCGGCAGAGCTAGGGTCCGAAACGCTGTAAAGAGCATTGTTATTTCTACTGCTGGTATTAGGCGCACAACTCGCGCAATGCGGCTGTGGCTAAAAATCCCGAGCGAGAAGCATAGCGGTGATCCTTCTGCACTTTTTCATCAATGCGATTTAGCAGATGTTCAGGGAGCGATGCGTTGAATCGTACCGACTTGCCCAAATACGGAGTCAAGTCGAAATCGACCACAGCCCATACGCCACCTGCAAAGTCTGGATTTGCCAAGTGAATGTCGACTTCCTGAGCTTGTGGCAGATTTTGATCATCTGCGATTAAACCTTCCAGATGAAGGGCCAGAGCCTCCTGGACATTTTCCAGCGCCTCCGAAACGGTGGCGCCGGCTGTAAAGCAGCCTGGCACGTCGGGTACGGTCACCCCGTAATCCGAATCAGCGTCTTTGTGCAGTACGACTGGAAACTTCATTTGTTGCCTCCATGGATCCCTAATTAGGGACTCCCGATGTTACGGGCCGACCTACTTGAGGCCGGCGGTCTTCAGTATGTTGTGCAGCGTCCCTTTTGCTATTTCGGACTTGGGGTGCGGAACTGTTACCCGACCCGGCTTGGTTGGATGTTTGAATTGGTGGTGACTGCCTTTTACCGCAACCTCAAACCATCCATCCGCCAGCATTAAATCAATGACCTCTCTACTTCGCATTGTCCCGTCCCTATCGTCCTCATGGTGTGTATGGTACACACTGCAGAGAGAATGCGACAAGTTTTTAATACACACAATACACACAATGCACACGCAACCTATGATGCTCCAACGCTAAGGGCAGTTCGCCCACTTCGTCAATTTCGACAGGAACTGAATGAGCTCGCCCAGAAAGTGAAAAGGCTGCCACCCATCGGTTCATATCTCTGTTTATCTTCGTTGCGCTAACTTCATGGCGGGAGTTCGTGCTGATCCCTGGCCAGCCTCGCGCGCTCACCTCGACCGAGGCTGGTTATTCACCTCGCCCCTCGTCGCCTCTTTTTGCTCCCTCACTCAAACATCGATACTGTATATCCGAACAGCATTCGGATTTACAACATGCTCATCGATGACGACTCATTCGGGTGCCTTGGCGTACCGACACCATTGGAGATGCTGAAGCAACAGTCCACACTGCCCTGTGACGAGATTGCCGGCCGAAGCGATAGGCTGCGCCGGAGCCGAACCAATGTCGCTGAGTTGATCGAAATGAACCAGCAGCTGGCAGCGAAACGTGACGCTTTGCGGGTCAGCTGGCCGCAACGGTGGCTAAGGTTTCGGATTGCCTGCGGCAAGCTGGGGAAGCTGCAACCAGATTACCGGACTAAAAATGGTTGCCGAGCAGGTCGAAATACTTCGGCGAGAGCTGATCGAAGCCAGAAAGAAGATTGCAGAATATGAATCGATGGCCTCGTGACTGACCAGAAGACGCTGTTTTTCCTCGGCACGCACTGCGTCGCGCATCAGTTCAATGCCACGTGTTCAACCTTCACACCGCCGGCGCGTTGGCGGTACCGATACCATCGGCCAATGCGCAGCCCCGAGAACATCGCCTGGGCGCGGCGGTGATCCGCACCAGTGGCCAACAGCATGTCATAAACAGCGCATCACATTTCTCACGGGTCAGCTTGTTCTGATAATAAAGCCAGTCGTGAATAACCACGCACGCCCGATCCTCGATGCCCGTGAGGACAAGTTTTTACCAGCCAAGGTGTTGAGGCCAGGTCGGTGATGAAGTACTTCGGCGCGGTGTAGATCGTCCCTTTGACGTAGGCTTGCACGATCAAGGGATCGAAAAATTGGCCGGTCATGCCAGCGCCCTCCGCACGGCCTCATCATTCACCGCGTCGGGATAGGGAATGCTGCCGTTCTCGTGCTGGATGATCGCGCGAACCAGACAGCCGAGAATGACGGGGCTATTCAGGTCCAGCTTTCCAGCAGGCTTGCCGGTCGCCTTGACGATGAGGCCCTCGACTGCAGCAACGTATGTAGGCGTCTAGTGCTCGTTCGACGGTGCCCACCGGTTGATCAGCCCTTTCACGGTGTGGAGCCCGTACTAGGCCCGGTAGTTGCGCAGCAGCTTGCCCAATGCGCGA
>LNAP01004619.1_pt1 | contig 12615 bp, 9 predicted proteins | sample 602601 | NCBI WGS metagenome assembly LNAP01 (sample SAMN02440304, study PRJNA202911) | soil metagenome | biome: Subtropical and temperate rainforests or woodlands; isolation source: soil samples (1 kg each in a 20% v/v slurry with milli Q water) were... ... | reverse complement strand
AGGAACGCATTGCCTTCCTGATGCGCGAGCTGAACAACCGTCGGCCGCTGTTGCCGGCGTACTTCAAACCCTCCGCCGACACCGCGCTGAGACGGGTCCCGGCCGTGTGGACCACCAGCGTGGCCAGGCCCGCGGCGCGTTCCAGCGGGCCGCGGCGCAGGTCCAGGTGCTGCACGCGCGAAAGCGGGACCTGGGTTTGGCTCTGCCACAACCGTCCCTGCCTCAGGGCAAGGCCCTGCGCGTCCAGGCGCCAGCGCGTATAGCGATGGCGGCGGTAGGCAATCCCCCCGGCCAGCACGGCCAGCACCGCGCTGGCGGCGACGAGCCACCGCCACGGCAAGGCGAGCGGCAGGGTCAGGTGCGCCACCAGCAGGGCCACCAGCCCTGCGCCCAGGGTGCCGAGCAAGGCACCGGCGGCGGCCAGCTTTGCCCCGCGCGCAGGCAGTTGCTGCCAGCCTTCGGGCAGGCCCGTGCCAGTGTCCGGATCTTCGCCGAGCGGTGGTGGCAGACGGTCGGGAGCAGGGATGTCGTGCAACGCGCGTGACCTGGCGGGAAGTGCAAAGAAACGCCAGGTCGAGGGAACTCGGTCCGGCATGTGTGCCGTCCGGTGCTCCCGGCGGCGGTCATCGCGCAGGAGCCTACCATCGGCTCAAACCGTTGCGATGGGGCCGTGGACCCTCGCGCTGTTGCCTTGCTGATCCGCGCACGCGTCCACGCACGTGACGCGGCGGCCCAGGATGGCCGGCCCAGACCCGCGCTACGACAGCCCCGGCTCGAACAGCGCCCGCATCGTCGACCGCGCGCGCCTGCAAGCTGGCCAGACCGTGCTGGTGCAAGGCGGCGCGGGTGGTTCTCCCAGGGAGGCTCAGGACAGTGCCCGGCCGTTTGGGCCCTCTACCCCGGATGCTCCACCACCTGGAATGGTGTTCCCAGCCAGTCCCACTAGTCCGCCGCCGGGATACCCAGGTGAGTCGGTGGGTCTGCGCGTCAAGTCAGTGTATGAGTCAGATTCAGAAAGTGAAACGACTCCCGCGGTGCAAGCGAGCAGCGCTTTGAATCCCTATGGCAGCGACGAGGAAGTGAAGAACAAGGCCACTGCCACTGTGAATCCTTTTGCTCCACCCAAGTCCACCATTCCTGCAGCCCCATATCACAACCCGTATGGCTCTGATGACGATGATTGAAATGTTTAAATAAGTATTGTTTTGCACGGCACAGTCTACCGGTAAAGTAATGGGAGCGCAAGGTGTTGAAGATTGTGTTCATGTCATTTTGTAAATACAAATTTTGTACTCGTGAGTTCATAATTCAAGAAGTTATTCTCGTCTTTTCATCATAAATTGTATTCTATTTTAATTTAACTACGAATACACAAGCAACGAACTATAACTACTCGTTTCAATCGAACAATTGGCACTAAATTTACTATAATACTTTTTTCCTCAGGCCATCATAATTTTGCTGTCAATCATAATAACAGTCTCAATCCCCACATATCCTTTGTGAGGCATATAAAAGTGTATTTCACAAACCAACAGCACGGTGCCTAATTTACCAACGTACCAAAGAACCACCGCACAGCATCGGGCAAGTAGTCTTGCAGCCCTGTCTCGCCGTTACTCGCAAAGAGCATGCCTGTATTTGCATCCGCCTCTGCCTCCGCCACCAGGCCCACAGTACTTGCCTCTCCGTAGATCAGCAACTGCACGCGCAACGTAGCAAACAGCACAATCAGCGTCGATAAGAGCACAAGCTCTAATGCAAGCCAGGGATGCCCTCCACCGAGTAGAAAACGCATCTTTTCGGGACCCGTCAGCAGCAACCATTCTTGTTTTTCATCTGCATCGAGGTACATTGAGCCCTGTTGGAAAACAGGCTCCAGTCTCACAGCCATGTAGGCGATGTGGCCCACTGCCGAGGCGCCGAATTCTGAACGCAGCGAGGCACTGGCGTAGCACATCCACAGAAGGCTGAGCTGAAAAGCTATGCGCACATAGGCCAAACCCCAGTGGCAGTTGTGCATACTCTTGTGGGACAATTTATCGCGCAATACCAGAGCCGCATGGCCGGTCATGCTGATGGTGCGCCATACAGTCGTTATGATGATTTCGTTCGGATGTTGCAGGAATAAAAAGCTGGCAATGTGGTGCAGGAAGCTCTTCGTCGTTTGAGTCAGACCATCGTAGAAATTGTCAGTCTTCTTCTTCGCAAGGATCATTCGATTCAGCAGGTGAATGAGAAAGAACTTAGTCATTATCATCAGTCCAATAGTGAGCCAAGTTAAACTCTTGAATCTGATCGCTAGGCCGATCATCAGAGCGGCCAGGCCGTCCAAACCATGAAGTAAGCTCAACGTCGACCGAAAGAAATTATGTTTCACAAACGAGCACGCGCTCAATCCCAACACGTCTGTCACAATACACAAGGTGTAAGAAACTAGAAATAAGGCACCTCCTGCGATCCAATACTGGTTGTTCGGATGACTGATTTTGCCAACCATTTCCAGAAGAACGATCACCAGCGAAATATGTACAATCGTTTTTATCAAAAATTTATCGTTCATCTTGTTCTCTCGCGAATTAAAATGCAATTACTCGGCAACTCCACCCATACGCCTATCCCAAAGGGGAGCTCAAGAGCAGTTGAATGAAGACGACAGCAGTTGAAGCTAGATTTGTGTCTGTATGTATTGCGTAGTTATCATTAGTAGTGTATATTGTAAACGCCAATTAGGAGAAATATCGGACCATTGTTACTATTAAATACGAGAAGGGTGAAGATTATTCAAAGATTCGACGCATCGAAAAAGTTCGCCCGTCAAAAATGAGGAGGTACCACCTCGTAAGCACAGCAATCATCTCGCTAGTCGTATTCTATGTGTATATAATATCCGTGCACCGGATTCGAGATCTCGACGATGTGCGAGCCATTGTCCATGCTGTCAGCTATAATAGCGTTTCAAATCGTTGTAAAGTGACTCAAAGCGCAGAGTATCGGTGTCTACCAAATGTGTTGTTCATCGGGGCATCAAAATGTGGTACGACCTCCTTGGTCTCATATATGACTCATCATAACGGCATAAAGTTCGTCAATAGACGTATACACAAAGACGATAAGCACAGAGAAGTGCACCGCTTTGATCGAAACACGTTTGGGATCGCGCTGCAGTCTCTCGAACTCGGCGATGAATGGGCATCAAGTCCTGTCGTAGCTTCGCCAAATGTATCTGTTGTGCACTATACACCACATTATCTATATGCACCAACAGTACCTTTCGAAGTGAAACGTTTCTATCCTCACGAAACGGATTTAAAGTTTGTGGTCATGCTGCGCGAGCCAGTGAAAAGAGCATGGTCTTCCTATTGGTTTCACAACTCTCACTTGATACAGGAAGAAGATCAAGGTAATTCTTAACTTTCCTTCTGATGCACAATCGTTTTGGTTCTGTAATCAACGATCATATTGTAATCTGTAGGAAGCGTTACCGAGTTTCTTCAATTAGCAAGGGAAGAAATTGAACAAAGGTGATACATTTTTCAATCTACGCCGAATAATTTCTTGATCTTTATTTACTGTGTTTGCTCTTTTTCAGGTCAATTTACAATACCTGTATGGACCAGGAGCTGTTGAGTCTGCCACTATTTGCTGAAATCCAGTTTTCAGTATCCACCAATGCACCCATGTATTTGAGACTTGTGATACAATACCTGAACAACAAGAGTAAATCTTTGAGTTCACTTCCTTCCGATGCATCTCCGTCACAGCGAGACACATCGGAGCTAGAATCTGCCCTGTACCGTGCCAACCAGCTTTGTTTCGGCGCCAATCTACGCAGCCCCACATTGGGCACGCGTCATGTCGACAAAGGATTATATGTGGACCAAATAATACGATGGTTTGCGAGCTTTCGGCGTGATCAATTTCGCTTCATTTTGCTCGAGAATTTTGCCAAGCAACCAGCTGACCAATTTCAAGATTTGTTGGATTTCATGAATTTTCCCAATGCCTCTCCAAAGGGTGGCACTATTAACAGCCCCCATAGCACTCCAAGTCGTGTGTATGATCCCATTATATCAACGTTGGATTTCAACAAGAAACGGCTAGAAACACCCAATACTCTCATGCCTGCGTGGAGCACACTCAATCAATCAGATATTCAGTTTCTATACGATTTCTACCAACCCTATAACATGTTATTGTGTGAGTTGGGCGTGCATTGTGGCTACTAGTTGCATAAAGTATATACTACAAGAAGCACAATATATACTAGTACTTGTTTTTTTGTAAGTTTACGCAATAACAATGACTGCACCAGTGGTTATATCACAAGAATGTGCTAGAACCACAATAAACAACTTCGAACTACCTTTCATGCATCAACTGCGCATAAGAATAATCAACAATACAACACCACAACATCAAATATAACACCCCAACACAACACAATCATCATTATTTTTACCACTTAGGAGCCCAGTCTTGGTACACCACCGAGCCACCACAGACGTTCAGCATGTACACAAACTGTTTCGCATAGGGCACGGTGTACCCACCAAAAGGCACGAAGTCATCGAACGTAGTGACATTGTTGAGGGAGGAGTACCACAGAGGCATCGTGGTGGCGGGGGCATAAGTGTACGACTCAGAGCCTATACAAAGAAGAGGGTGATTAATTGTCAACGGAAAGTAGCGCACGAATAAGAAACTACAAACTCACCCAGGATGTTCTTCCAAGTACTCGGAGACGACAGCATGCCACAGGTCACTCCTTTTGTCTGCTGGCACGCGTCCACCATCTGGTTGAAGAACCTCTGGTTGGATTCGTATCCTGAAATTTCAACGACAAAAAAAAGACATGATTAAAAAAAATCATCATCGAAAATCAGAATTTGTGTGAATTTGCGCACCAACGGGGCGCCATGGGGTAGGCCACACCGAGTAGCTCTTCATGTCCAGCCAGATGCGTCCGGACCAGGAGTCGGCACAATTATTGTTCAGATTCTTCAACATGTGATCGATCTGGTCCTGCGCACTGGACCCGCAAGTGGGGCAGGGGGTAAAGCGCACATCCCGGTTGGGAATATTGCTCTTCTTTGCCATTTCCAACTCATTGCACACATCAGGGTCAACATCATCAAAGGTCATGGCAGTAAACACAATAAATTGCGCGTCGTTCTTGGCGGCCAAACAGTCGATAATGGCTTGGTCCTTAACTTGAGAGGTGTCCCAACCGTACAGACCACCAGCAGACGCATCCGCCAAAGACGCAACGACCAGTCCAAATGTCAGAATAGCGTTGTACAGCATCATTTATCTCTGATGTGCGGCAGAGTCACAGCACTGTTGATGTTCACGGTTTCAACGTCAAGTGTGTCGCTTAGATCTGCGTTGAAGACAGGTCGAAAAGCAAGTATCACGTTTATATAAAGAAACACCTAGCGTGGAAACGCAGCAGCGCTGCTGGGCATGAAGAATCTATAGCTATTTATGCAACGAGTGCGTAAAATCGATTTATATGCACGGAGGCGAAGCCGAGTGCATAAACGAGATTTTCGCACGCGTTGTATACAGCTATTTTTACAACGTGGACCTAAATGAGAGTGTCATTCGAGTTATCAACTAAGATGACTTCAGTGAGGCTTATTTACATGGGGGAGTGTCCATTGTTGCTGTCTTTTACAGAAATTTGAGTAAAATTGAAGTTCTACCATCATTCAAAATTTGTCCAAAATCATCATGTTTTACGTCCGAGTGATGCCAACCTTTCTAAAAACCAGTTTCTTATGTATAAAATTTCTGAAAAAGACAGCAAAAATGGACATCTTCCCCGTGTAAATAAGGCTCGCTGAAAGGCATCTGGTTGATAGCGAGAATGACTCTTGTTTAGGTCCCAGTTGTAAAAAAACCTGAATGCAACCACTTTACATCGAGTTATCTCAGGATTCATCATCTGATTCACCAACAATGGCCGCCGTCGTAGAAGCAACTAAACTGTACAACAACTTGAAGGGACCTCTGGTACTGTACTCCCTCGCTGCCGCAGGCTATGTCTATTCTTTGAGTGGCAAGTGGGTATGGTTCCACTGGCACCCTCTTTGCATGCTTCTCGGTTTCGTGGCCCTTGCCGGCAACGCATCGCTTATTAAAAAGATTGGTGGATATGAGAATACCAAGACGCACGGCATCATGATGTCCACCGCCATCGCTGTGTCTTCTTTCGCCTGGTACGTAATTTACTCCAACAAGGAGATGATGGGCAAAGCCCACTTGATGACCCTCCACGGCAAGCTGGGTTTCTTGGTCATGATCAGTTACTTCGGCATTGGCATTGTTGGCGCCTTGGCATTGCACCCGGATTTCGGTATGTTGAAGACGAACAAGACGATTCGGTTTGCGCACAAGTGGGCCGGCAGATTGCTCACGGCACTGGCCTGGGCCTGCTGCGTGCTTGGTGAGTAGTATGATACGTCTTGTTTTCTGTGTGAATGGTTTGTTACAACTTCTTTTTGCATGGATTCAATCTTACATGTTACGTCGTTCACGTTAATTTTTCAGGTTTTGCGACCATGCAATCTGGCAGAATCCAACAGGCTCTGTTCACTTTCCCTTTGCTGATCTTTGGATTCTATGTTCTGTTGTAAAAATGTTGTGGAAGAGTTTTAATGTAGCTCACATAAATGCCTAATACAATGTAATAAAGAAGGCTGAATAGTGCAGTGGTAGTTATTGAATCTGTTTATTATCACTTCAAGATCGAGATACATTGGAAGTTTACAATACCACAATCTCTATTACTATAATGAAAGGCCAATTTCATAAAAAGAACTACATAAAAGAAAAGTATAGTCAGATATATTTTGAGACCATGGAAGCTCCTCAGCGTCGTTGAACTTAAGAAAAGGAATGAAACCACAAAGCTTCGCACTCCAAAGCATTTTCTTGTGCATATTTGTGAGCGCAATCAGCGCGAAGAGATATTTTTATACATTCTGTTCTGTCCCTGGCATTTCGATCACATCATCTGGACCTACGGTGGACTTCTGTGAAAACTCTGTCAACCATCCATTGCCGGTGTTCGCACGACGCTCTCCGGCGCCTGCCCGTGCGCCGTCCGCAGCGCCCAGCTCTCCGTGCTGATTGCCACCTCGGATATGGAATCCTTCCAGAGAGGTAGACGTGGTATTGGGTGTGGTGCTCGGCCGTGCATCTTGTCGGTGCACTTTGAACGGCGAGGTGCTGGGTCGATTGTGAGGATTCCAGATATCGCTTTGCGAACCTCCTCCTTCATTCTCCGGCAAATCCAGTACCGTGGGGCTCTTCGAGAGCGCACTGGAAGCAAACTCATCCAGCGGATTGGCTTTCTGCGGCTTGAACTTGCCCATCGCGCCCAGAATGGACATTCCGGAGCTACTATTTGGCGTGGAAGGGGCTGGGGAGTTCTGACTTTGACTTTGACTGTTATTATTATTGGTGCTGGTGCGGTTGCCAGGAGCATGGTTGCGGCGATGTCTGTGGGCGGACTTCACACTGTCACTGGGGCTCTTGTTTTCTTCTCGACTCTGTTGACCCTGGTTGTCCGGGGTACTGCGACTGTTTTGTCTGGAAGGACTCGCTACGGGTGCTGGTGCGCTTTCTTCACCAGCAGCTTCATTCTTATTCTTGTTGGTGATGTTCGCTGGGGTCCACACTGGACTATACAGCCCCGCCGCCTCGCCCCCAATCACAATCTTCGGCAACTCAATCCCGGGTCCTCGGTAGACCGTGTCTTTACTCAGACTGAGACTGTCCAAGGCACTGCTATCACTTAGTTCCCGCATCGGCTCGGGGACAGACACGGCTGCTGGGGCAGAGGCATGGGCAGTTGGAGTGTGAGGTGAAACTGCAGGACTGTGTGTCTCCTCCATGGACATCACGGGCACCGGAGACGTTCGGGACACAATCTCTGTGAGCGTGGCCGGGGAGGATGATTCTCCCGCAGTGTGGACCACTTCCACACCTTGTTTGTCTTGATTGTCTGTGAGTGCATTATTAACTTGCGACTTCTCGAGCCATGGGGAAACTGGTGGTTGCGTTGTGGGTTTTGGTGCTTCTTTTGTGTTATTATTGTTGGTGTCCAGGACTGGCTCTGGCGCTGGTACTGCACTGTGCGCGGGATGCACCGCCACCACGTGTACCACTGGTGCCACCACCGGCGCAGGTACAAACGCAGGCACGACGACTGTTGGGGCCGGAGCAGAAGCAGACTCGGTCACCTTCCCCACCGCTGCAACAGGAACAGGATCAGGCACCTGTACCGGCTTTGGGGCATGTAACGGCGTTGGTTTATCCATCGCATACATGGATGAATTGTTGGAGGAAGGCGGCGACTTGGTGAAGGCGGCTTTTAATCCCAGCCCCCAGGCCATGCTCTTTGCAGGCGACGAGCCCACGCTCACTGGCGGCTCAGCAGGAGTCTGTGGAATGGATTCCGGCGCTGAGGTAGGCACTTTGTCCGCAGACACGCGTGGCGAGACAAATACATTGCTGAACTTTCTCGGGGGTGGCTTGGTTTCATTGTCTGGCACCGAAATCACGATGGGCTTGGCCACGATGGTCGGGTTCAGGTCATACAATTGCTGGGACAAGAACTCAATGTGCTTGATGAGCACACTCATGGTCTGGCTCTGCGTCTCGACCGTGCGCTGCAGATGGTGCACACTGGCGTTGATCGCTTTCACCTCGGCAGTGTTGGCGACTCCTGAGCCTCGGTGGTCCCCCGCGTGTGCCTGCTGGGCCAATAAATAGTCCCGGAAGGGTCCGCTGTTGGGACCACTGGACGAGTTATGGCCCCCATTACTAGCCGCATGGTGGAGCCCCTTGGCGCTCTTTTGTTTCTTCAAAGAGGCAAACATACCCACTGCGGCGTGTAGGTTTTTCTGCTTTTTCGGCGTGCCAAACATCCCTGCCATGCCGATATGGTGGTGGCTGGCCCCTGCCCCGGCGGCGGGTTTCGTCTTTTCTGGTGCATACAGTGGTGGACGGTCGGGGCTGGCAAGACTGCCCAGTACCGGGTGTACATTGGCAGTCGTCCCTTGCCCAATCTTGTTGGCTTGAATAATGTCCCGGAGCGTGCGGCGCGGGGGTGCAGGCTTCTTCACAGGAGGTTCCTGGGCCATTTTCGTCAGCTCCATCATTGCGAAGTTTGATTTGGCGCCCAGCGCACCTTTCAATCGCTGTTGCAGCGCTTTTACTTCCATCTTGCTCATGGAAGGCTGCTTGGTGTTGGATGCTAACGGTTGGATCTTTTCGCCCATTTCGGACACCTCACTGCTATCATCATCGTCGACTTGTTTGTATAATTCTTCCCCCAGATCGTTGTTGGGGTGAAATAGCCCCGGTTTGCTGCCCCGGCGGGGACCATTGTATCCACTGGCATTGTGGTTGTTATTGTTATTATTGTTATTATCGTCTGTGTACATCCCTCGAAACGAGGTGTACACATCTTTCAAATCTTGGTCGTCAGGCTCTTCTCCATCGTCATTTTCGATCTCTTCTTCATCGTCGGAGTCATTGAACGCATCGTCGGAGGCCGCCGAAAAGGCCGTTCCGAAAATACCGACTAGACCGTTAAGAATGCCGAACGAGGTGAGACACATGTACACGATGCACAAAAAGAACAGGAAGCGGTGCTTGGAAGTGAGCGAATACGTGAAATCGAACCCCGTGCCGTCGTAAAAGGTCAAGCGCATCATGGTATAGGTGCACATCTGGAAGGAGTCACATGCAGGGTCGTCACCACCGGTTTCGATCCACAACGTGGTGCCCATCACGAACGCAGAGTAAAAGAAGATCAACATCAGCAGCAGCCCTCCTTTGGTGGCGTTGGTCAGTCGAAACATCTCGTTGCCCAGGGCCGTGAGGGACTTGATGGCGAACTTGAGCACCTTGAAGCCACGCTTGACGAACTCCACGCCAAACAATGGGCTGAGTCCTGCTTCTGTGCTGCGTTTGAATACTTCAACTTCATAAAACCTGCCAGGACAATAAGAAACACATTCAATTTAACGAGTTCTAAATGACAAGCCATGCAATGAAGATGCTTACCACAACAACCGGAAAACTCGGAAGCAACGAAGTACAGCCAGTCCTGGCCATAAGAAGATGGTGCACCAACCACCCACGAGGCAGCAAAATTCTAATATATACTCACCCTCCGCAGTGAAAAAGATAAACAGTTTCAGCGGAGTAAAGTTACTAACGGGTATGATCAGCGTGCTGCCTGACGAAGAAAGCGCCTGAATCATTAGAATCTTGTCCCATTCTCTCGATGCAACGCCGATTAATTGGATGATGTACAAGCACGAACTGACTCCGAGGACGCACACTTGAGCCAACAGCACATTTCCAACAGGTTTGTTGGCACACAAGACAGGCTCAAGGAGGGTGAACGTACCCACCATAAGCCAAAAGATAAACTTTCCTGTGCATATTTGGCAAAACCTCTTCAGTTTACCGAGCAAGTTTAGTCTTTCGTACCATGTATCCGCATCGAAACTGTCGGCAATGTGCGACGAAATAGTTTTCCGTTTCTCGAGAACTGATGGTCGCATAGTGCTGTCTGAATGCTGTGAGTCTGCGATCGCTATCGACTTAATGCATGTGCCTTTTTGTCACGGACACGTCAATAGCAATTACTTGCGCGAACGGGTTTGCTGGGGTAGCAAATCGGCGGGAGCGTTTCAAAGGCTATTAGGGTGTACCGATTATGAGTTATCGCCTACTGTTGCGCACCCCTCAGTTCTTATTTTTACTTTTTATTTGTTTGAGACCCATCAGCGCTTAACGTTTGGCGGCTTCAGTTTTGTTAAATTTACATACATATCAAAGAAGCAGAACTAGATCTCAAAATTCACTCAGAACACCATTTATCACTTGTCAGCGCCACACGTGAACACATTTATTACTCACACAATATTACTATACCCAAATTAATAGCTTCACACCTTTCGTTATTGTGCTACTGACATGTGCATTACAGGCTACCAAAACACGAGTATACACGATACTACGAGTTGGAGAAGTCACAATAATGCAGTTGCAGGCACGTACAGAGGCGCAATATAAATAAAAATTGCAATATGTACAGGAGGGATGGACACAATGATGCACGCAATTCGCCACAACCGCGCATTTACACAACTTCGTCGTTATACAGTACTCGGTAGTCCGTATAAAGAACGAGCGTTCTGAAGTACACGGTTGTGCGGTTTTACGTGAAACAAAAATACTTGCCATCAGGGGGCCTATATACACACAAATTAAGATAACACTGTAGACACTATGCAATAACGACAATATATTGCATATACATTTCCCCAAAATCGTAGTAACATCTCACTTATACTGTACGGGTATACACGGCGTAAATACAGATCGTAAATACACGCCTTTCACTCACGCACGAATAACCGTTGCTGTCTCAACAAAAGCGAAGTGAAAATAAAATATATATCAACAGAACACACCAGACTCACCGCTTCGTCATTGCGACCATAAGCTTTGAGAGCTGATATGTAAACTATTGACCATAAACACAAGAACACAGACATTACCCTTCCGTGGGCGAATGATGCTCATAAAAATATACACTAACCTACTAGTTTTTCACTTCACATTCCGTCTATATATACACACACACATTACTAACTACATTTATTTGTGATTTTTATTCCATACGTGTAGTCGGGGGATTGCAATGGTGCATTCCCCAATTAATTCAGAACCATACAAAGTTATCGTGGCGACACATACACGAACATACGGTGAATGTATACACCCATACGTTCACCATAGATAATATTTCCATGTATAACACCTCAATGTTCTTTACGCAAAGATGCCGTGCCACAGTCTTACTCATGGCTTTGTGTCTTAGATTAGGCCGCTGAGCATGTTGAAGCTCAGCGCGGCAGAGTCCTCGCTCGCTTCGTTCCACACACTGCGGAACTGCTTCACCGGCACGCTGTTGTAGGAGCTGCCGCTGTCTCGGTCCTCCTCGGTGTCCGTGAGCCCACAGGCATCCCCCAGCCAGGGATCAGACTGGGGAGCACCGAGGATCTGCATCGAGCCGAGCTGTGTGCTGTTGAGCGCCGACAGCTGGCTCTGCGGCACCGTGTTCATCAGCACAGACAAAGTGGTGGGCGCATCGGGCTTCGCGGTGGGCGAGGTGGCAGCGGAGGTGCCGCCGGACAAGGAGCCAGAAGGCCCGTGGAGTCCACTCATCGCACCGCCGTTCACCACGCGCGATGGGGCCGGATACTGTGCCTGCTGGGAGGCGACGTTGCCGTTGTTCATGTGAGCAGAGCGCTGTTCATACGAGACAGGGCTAATGGACTGACCAGAGGTGTGGTTCAAGCGCGGATCGCTGTAGCCCTGGGCGCCCGCATTGACCTTGAGGCCTGGGTTCGCGAAGGCACCGCTGGAGTTGGTCGTGTTGCCGTTGCGGGCGTACAGCACACTCTGCTGCTGCGCCATCGGCGCGTACACATCGCGCTCGCCAGGCAAGCTGCGGTGCTGGCGCATGGCTTGCTGCTGCACGTCAGCCTGCGGAGGCGCGGAAGAGGTGAAGTAAGGGTG
>LNAP01004617.1_pt1 | contig 12617 bp, 12 predicted proteins | sample 602601 | NCBI WGS metagenome assembly LNAP01 (sample SAMN02440304, study PRJNA202911) | soil metagenome | biome: Subtropical and temperate rainforests or woodlands; isolation source: soil samples (1 kg each in a 20% v/v slurry with milli Q water) were... ... | reverse complement strand
CAGATCGCCGCTTTCCTCGCGCAGGCCGAGCCGCCGGTGCCGCCGCAGCGGGCCGAAGTGATGGCGGTGGTCATCCTGCATCTGCTGAAAGCGGCGATCATCGTCAGCGGCGAAACCGATCTCGCCATCGGCAGGACAGTGGTCGATGAGATGCGGGCGATGCTGCGCAATCACCTGAGCGAGGGTTAGCATTCAGGGTCCAAACCCGGCTGGCTCAAACCCGGTATGTGGCGGTGGCTTGCCTTGACACAGGGGTGAATCCTTCTAAAGTCGCGCTCTTCGCCGGTTTTCCGGCGTTTTTGCTTCAATGGGATACAATTAATGCCGACGATTACCCTGCCCGATGGCAGTCAGCGCCAGTTTGCCGCGCCGGTTTCCGGTGCCGATCTGGCTGCCGCCATCGGTTCCGGCCTGGCCAAGGCGGCTTTGGCGGTCAAGGTGGATGGCAAGGTCAAGGACCTCGCCACGCTGCTCGATCATGATGCCAAGGTGGAAATCGTCACGCGCACCCATCCCGATGCGCTGGATCTGCTGCGCCATGACGCCGCCCATGTGATGGCCGAGGCGGTGCAGGAGCTTTATCCCGGCACCCAGATCACGTTCGGCCCGGCGACCGAGAACGGCTTCTATTACGACTTCCACCGCCAGGAGCCGTTTACGCCGGAGGATTTCACCAGGATCGAGAAGCGGATGGCGGAAATCGTCGACCGCAACGAGCCGATCACCCGCGAGATCTGGAGCCGTGACCAGGCTGTCGATTATTTCAAATCGATCGGCGAGACCTTCAAATCGGAATGGATCAAGGAGATCCCGGCCGATGAGGAGATCAGCATCTATCGCCAGGGCAAATGGCTGGATCTCTGCACCGGCCCGCATCTGCCCTCAACCGCCAAGCTCGGCAAGGCCTTCAAGGTCATGAAGCTGAGCGGCGCCTATTGGCGCGGCGATGCCAACAACCCGCAGCTGCAGCGTATCTATGGTACGGTCTGGGCGGATGACAAGCAGCTGAAGGACTATCTGACCCAGCTGGAAGAGGCCGAGAAGCGCGATCACCGGCGTTTGGGGCGCGAGATGGATCTCTTCCATCAGCAGGAAGAGGCGGCGGGCGCCGTCTTCTGGCATCCCAAAGGCTGGACCTTCTACCGCACGCTGGAAAATTACATCCGCCGGCGCCTCGATCATGACGGCTATGTCGAGGTGAAGACGCCGCAGATCATGGATCGCAGCCTGTGGGAGCGCTCCGGCCATTGGGAGAAGTTCCGCGAGAACATGTTCATCGTGCAGGACGACGAGAATCACGTCCTCGCTGTGAAGCCGATGAACTGCCCCGGCCATGTGCAGATCTTCCGTCAGGGGTTGAAAAGCTATCGCGACCTGCCGTTGCGCATGGCGGAATTCGGTTCCTGTCACCGCAACGAGCCCTCGGGCGCCCTGCATGGCATCATGCGGGTACGTGCATTTACCCAGGACGATGCCCATATCTTCTGCACGGAAGACCAGATCGTCACTGAGACCAAGGCCTTCTGCGACCTGTTGCGCTCGGTCTATCGCGATTTCGGCTTCGAGGATGTGCGGGTGAAATTCTCCGATCGGCCGGAAAAGCGTGCCGGCGCGGATGAAACATGGGATAAGGCCGAGGCGGCGCTGAAGGAAGCCACCACGGCTGCGGGGCTCGACTTCACCCTCAATCCCGGTGAAGGCGCCTTCTATGGCCCGAAACTGGAATTCGTGCTGCGCGACACGATCGGCCGCGATTGGCAATGCGGCACCTTGCAGGTCGATTTCGTCCTGCCGGAGCGGCTGGATGCCAGCTATGTCGGCGAAGACGGCGCCAAGCACCGCCCGGTCATGCTGCATCGGGCGATCTTCGGGTCGCTGGAACGCTTCATCGGCATTCTGATCGAACATTATGCCGGCAAGTTCCCGCTTTGGATGGCGCCTTTGCAGGTGGTGGTCTGCTCGATCGTCTCGGATGCCTCGCCTTATGCCGAGAAAGTTGCTGCCGCGCTGCGCGCCGCCGGGCTGAAAACCGACCTGGATCTGCGCAACGAGAAGATTGCTTACAAAGTGCGTGAACACAGCCTGGCCAAGGTGCCGGTCATCATCGCCGTCGGCAAACGCGATGAAGAGGGCGGCACCGTGGCAATCCGGCGGCTCGGCTCGAGCGATCAGAGCGTCCTGCCGCTGGCCGATGCCGTGGCGGCCTTAGGAACAGAAGCCCTGTCGCCGCTGGATCGTTGAGGGCGGGTCAGGTCGCGCGCGCAAGTGCGGTCAAGCGCCATGCTGCAACGCAGAATCACCGATGCATTATGCGCAGACGACGAATTGAACCTGCCGGTGGTTTGGTGGCATAATGCCGCCGCCACCGATAGGGCGGCTGGATCATCCGGCCGAGACAGGTGGTTTGTTTTATTGGGATGTCAACGATGACAGGAGTCTTCCATATCTAGGTTCAACACCCAGGACAACGCGCCAGCCCGCGATGCGGGGCCGCGAGTCAACAATCAGATCAACGTGCAGCAAGTGCGTCTGGTGCTCGAAGATGGCAGTATGCACGGCGTGATTTCGACCCGCGAGGCCATGAGCATGGCGGCCGAGGTCGGGCTCGATCTGGTGGAGATTTCGCCCACCGCGGTGCCGCCGGTCTGCAAGATCCTCGATTACGGCAAGTTCAAATACGAGAATCAGAAGCGTAAGAACGAAGCCAAGAAAAAGCAGAAGGTCATCGAGGTCAAGGAAATCAAGATGCGCCCCGGCATCGACGACCATGATTATGAGGTCAAGATGCGGGCCATCCATCGCTTCCTCGAAGAAGGCGACAAGGTGAAGGTCACCATGCGCTTCCGGGGCCGCGAAATGGTGCATCAGGAATTAGGCGTGAAGGTGTTGGACAAGGTGAAGGCCGATCTCGACGCCGTCGCCAAGGTCGAATCCCACCCGAAGATGGAAGGCCGCCAGATGATCATGGTGGTGGCGCCGAAGTAAAACCGGCGTCGCGCCGGCCGTCGAGGGGCGTGTGCGATGACACAAGATCACCTTGAGCATCGTACCGACGCGGCCTTGCCGGCCAGGGCAGCCTCTGCCGATCTGCCGCAGCGAAAAAAAACCGGATTGCCCGATCTCTCTTTCGAGACGGCGATCTCCGATGGCGCGCCGGTCGATGACCGTCGTGCCGATCGGCGTTCCGGCGCGATCTTCCGGCCGCCGATCGCCGGGGCGCTCTGCGTCATCTTCGCGATCACGGCGTTCTACCGCACCACGCTGCTGCTGGCGCCATTGGCCATCATTGTCGGCATCGTCGCCTTGTTTCGCCGGCAATATGGCTGGGCAGCGATCGGGATCATCGCCGCAAGCGTGGCGCTGTTGACCGATATTGCCTTCTGGACATTGCTGGGTGCTGCCTGGATCGTCCGCTGGCTGCTCTGGAGCTAGCCGTATTCTGGAGCTGACCGGCGGCGATCAGCCGTTTGGTTTTTCTTCCATCAGGAAATTGGAAAAATCCAGGCATGGCGGCGCAACTGCCGTCGCCGACAGCATGGCATGCGCCTGACCCCGGTGATGGGTCTGGTGATTGAAGAAATGCACCAAAGCCAGTTCCATCGGCATCGATGCGTCCTGGCCGTCGACCATGCGTTTATACTGCAGCAGGCCGCCGAGCCAGTCTGCCGCGGCCTCGTCCATCAGCCGGATGATGCGCGCATCTTCCACTTCACGTGCGGCCCGCAGATGGGGGAAGAGCGGATACGGTTGCTCGTCCAATGTCCGATGCGGCACGGCAATTCCTTCGAACCGCGCCAGCCAGCAACGATCGGCGACATAAAGATGATTGAGCGTGCCGCAGAGCGAGCCGAAGAAGCCGCTGCGCGGTGCCCGGAAGGCGTCGGCATCCAACGCGCCGACCGCCTCATAGAGCCGGTTATTGGCCCACCGGTTATAGCGCGCGAAGCGTCGGAAATGATCCTTCATGCCGACGCGTCGCGCTCCTTTTGCTTCCTCCACCCGCATTTCCCGACCTGTCTCAGGCGCGCCAGAAGGGCTTCTCCCATTCGTTGATCGCATCGCCGGGCGACAGGCCGATATCCTTCAACATGCTCTCGGACATATGGGCGAGGGTACTGCGGCTGCGCCGCCTTTCCTGCCAGACAGCCAGCAAATTGGCAATCCGGGCCAGGGGGGACTGGCCGGCGGCATGGCTCGCTTGCGAGTCGATGGTTGTGCAGGATGTGCCACGAACGTCACTCATGATCCACCTCTCGATTTAAGGTTGCCAACTCCCGGCCTAGCGCCGCATGGCCTGCCTTGCAGGCCGCAAAATAGGTCAAATCGGGTGTCCAAATTTCACTTGTTTCCCGATAGGCCCGGAGTTCATGGGTGATAGAATTGTCTTGATTTCTGCCGAAAACAAACGATCATTCCTCAAAGGATCGGTTAGAAAAACAAACAGGTCATGGTCTCCTACCCACCCCTGAAGGCAGTACGATATTTCGAGGCTGCGGCCCGGCATCTGAGCTTTTCCAAAGCGGCGGAAGAGCTGAGCGTGACCCATAGCGCCATCAGTCATCAGATCAAGGCGTTGGAAGGCTGGCTCGGCGTGCCGCTCTTCGAGCGCGGCACCAGACAGGTCGCCTTGACCGATGCCGGTCGCCGCTTCCTGCCGCCGATCCGCTCCGGACTGCTGCAGATCGCGGAGGCGGCGCGTGACGTCTCGACGGCAACGCGCGGCGGCCCGATCGTGGTCAGCGTGCTGCCCTCGGTCGCCGCCAAATGGCTGGTGCCGAAGTTGCATGACTTTCGGGCAAGGCATCCTGATATCGATGTGCGGATCTCGGCGACCGGCCGGGTGGAAACGATCGGCGAGGGCGATATCGATATCGCCATCCGTTTCGGCCGCGGCCATTGGACCGGGCTGACGGCGGAACTGCTGCTGGCCAACGATATTTTTCCGGTCTGCAGCCCCAAGCTGCCGATGAGCGACAAGCCGCTCCGGGAAGCACGCGACCTGCTGCAATATCCGCTGCTGACCGATTCCGACTGGGCCGGCGCCAATTACGATTTCTGGCGCGACTGGCTGACGGCGGCCGGCGTCGAGGATGCGCGCTATCGCTCGGGCCTCAGCTTCAACGTCTCCAATCTGCTGATGCAGGCGGCGGTTGATGGGCTGGGCGTTGCCATGGGCAATACCATGCTGGCCGGCGAGGACCTGCGGCAGGGCCGGTTGATCCGCCCCTTCGATCTGACCGTCTGGCCGGATAGCGGCTTCTATGTGGTCTATGCGAAATCGGCGCTGCAACGCCCGAAGATCAAGGCCTTCCGCGACTGGCTGTTCGACCAGATCGAAATCGATCGCCAGATGCAGCATGCCCAGGCCTCGGCCGCTGCGGGACAAGGTGCACGCTTGCCGGAAGGAAAGATTCCCGCGGAATAGATAGACGGCGTTGCTATTGGCCGCCGATGAACGGCTTGGCGCCTGGCGGCGGCGTCCCGATCAACTGGGCGGGCGAGGTTGCCGAGGGTTCCGGTAACGGTCCCGTTTCGGCAGGCATCGGCGTGGGTGCCGCCGCATCGGGTGCAGGTGCTGCCATGGACGAAGGCGCTGCATCCGGGGCTGTTTGCTGCAGCGGTTGCGTCAATTGATCGGGTTGCGGCTGCCAGGAAGCGGCCTGGCTGTTCGCCTGATCGACATCGCTTTCGGGCAATTCGCGGGTCAGGGAATCGCGCTTGGCGACGGCTTCGGGGATGCCGTTATCGGCCGCCAGTTCATACCAGACCAAGGCTTGTACTTGATTGCGCGGGACGCCCTGACCGCCGGCATAGAGATCGCCCAGGGCCAGCATGGCGCGGCCGTTCTTGCGGTTGGCGGCGCGGTTGTAATACTCCGCCGCATGCACGGGATCGGGCGTGCCGCTGTAACCGGATTGATAGAGCAGGCCCAGATTGTAGAGCGCGTCGGCATTGCCGTAAGCCGCTGCGCGCTCATACCAGTCATGGGCGATCTTGGCATTCTTGTCGACGCCGATGCCCTGCAGATAGGCGGTGCCGAGATCGGTCATGGCGGCGACATTGCCGCCTTGCGCCACGCGCTCCAGCCAGCGGGTCGATTCCGGCAGATTGGGCGCGACGACGGCACTGCCCTGGCGATAGATGCGCACCAGCTGTAGCTGCGCCAGATCGAGATTCTGTTCGGCCGCGCGGCGATACCAGCGCACCGCTTCATTGCTGTCCTGCGGCACGCCGCGCCCGGCTTCGTAGAGGCGCCCGAGGCCGTATTGCGCATAGAGCTGCGCCGCGAAGATCAGATCCTGTGCCTGCGGTCCAAGCTGCGTCCCGTCGAATTGGGTCGGCGTGCTGCCGATATCGGCAGCCTGTTTGTACCAGATGGCCGCCTGCGCGAAATCCGGCTGCGTCCCGCCGCCGGTCTCATAGATCTTGCCGAGATTATAGGCGGCGACCGGATTGCCGAGTTTCGCTTCCTCTTCCAGCAGGGGGATCGCATGCGCCATGTCGTTGGCGCGCAAAGCGGCTTCCGCGGCTCGGTAATCCGCCAGAGCGGGTCGCGAGACGCCTGTAATGCCCGTGATGCAGAGCGCCGCCGCCAAACCGGTCGCGGCGAGAAGGCTGGCTCGTAAAGGATGCTGTGTCATGAATAAGCCCCGACTCCGCACGCATTGCCGGAAACTCTAGCCTAAGCGATGCAGGGATTGAAAGCCGAAGCCTGCCCGAGCTCCGGCACAGAGCGGTTCAGAAGACGGATACGGGTGTCTTCAGATACGCTGCTTCCGCCTCGGTGGTGTCACGGCCCAAAGCTGCATTGCGTTGCGGGAAGCGGCCGAACCGCCTGATGACGTCGCGATGCCGGTGCGCATTGTCCAGCAATTCCGTCACGTGATCCCGCTCGCCGGGCGCGGCCTGTTCGAACAAGGCACGGAACAAATCCACCGCCCGTTCCTGATCCGCCATAGTCTCGCCATGCTCGAAGGGCAGATAGAAGAACTGCCGCTGATCGAGGCTGAAGCCACGATCAAAACCGCGATCGATCGCCGCCGCGGCGACCTGCTGGGCCCGCTGGTCGCCGAGGAATGCCCTGGCTGTGCCGCGGTGGAGGTTGCGTGCGGCCTGATCCAGCAGGATCAGCAGCGCCAAGGTTCCTTCGGGCGATTGCCGCCAGTTGTCGAAGCCGCCCCGCTGCGCCTCCTGCACGGCCTTGCCGAAGCGTGCCCGGATCTGGCCATCGAAATCGTCGTCCTGCACGAACCAGCACGAGCGTGCCTGGCCGGAGAACCAGAAATCGAGAATATCGCGCGGTGTTGTCATAGCGGTGTCGTCATATCCGTGCCGGAATGCCGATGGCGGCTGTTCAATTGGCCTGCAGCATGCGTTGCACGGCCGGCCGCGCGGCCACCAGATCGGCCAGGCGCTTCACATGCGGGAAGCGGTCCGCAAGATTGGGGCAGCTATCCCAGGATGCCAGCATGAAGCAGAAGATGTCGACGGCGCTGAAGCGGTTGCCCAAGATGTAGGGACCGTTCGCTGCCAGATGCGCATCGACCCGCGCCCAGGTTTCGACAATTTCCTCGACGGCCTTTGCTTTGACCCCGGCCACATCCGCGCCGGCCGTATAGCGCTCTGCATAATAAAAGCGCAGGTCGGCCGGTTGCAGCGTGTTGGTCAGATGCATGAACCAGTGCAGATAGGTCCCCCGCGCGGGATCCGTGACCGCCGGCGCCAGCCCGGCTTCCGGGTGACGATCGGCCAGGAAGATGCAGATACCCGCCGATTCCGCGATGGCGGTGCCGTTTTCCAGGGTCAGAGCAGGGACCCGTCCCGCCGGATTGATTTTCAGATAGGCCGGCTCCCGATGCGCGCCCGCCGAGGTATCCACCAGCGCCAATTTGTAAGGCTGCCCCAGCTCTTCCAATACGGCATGGGGCGACGTCGAGGCGGAGCCCGGCGAATAATGCAGCGTGTACATGGGGGTTTCTCTCCGAAGGCTTTCTGCGGCGTTGAACCGTCCGCAGCCATAAGATTTGCTTGCGGGCGGCAGACTAGCTTGCCGCAAGCCTGGCGGCCAGTGCCTTCGATTGAATCCAACAGGCACAAAAAAACCGGGGCCCAATCGGGCCCCGGCTGATTGTCTCTCCTGATGTCAGGCTTAGCGGCGGTCGCCGACGAAGCGCAGCATCATCAGGAAAAGGTTGATGAAGTCGAGATACAGCGTCAAGGCGCCCATGACGGCTTTCTTGCCGAAGGTCTCGCTGTCATCACCGGCGAAATACATTTCCTTGATCTTCTGCGAGTCATAAGCGGTGAGGCCCGTGAAGATCAGCACGCCCAGAACCGAAATGGCGAAGCTCATGGCCGAGCTGGCCAGGAAAATATTGACCAGGCTGGCGATCAGAATGCCGATCAGGCCCATGATCAGGAAATTACCGATGCCGGTCAGATCCCGCTTGGTCGTATAGCCATAGAGACTCATCGCCGCGAAGGTGGCCGCGGTAATGAAAAACGTCCTGGCGATCGAGGTCTGGGTATAAACCAGGAAAATCGGCATCAGCCAGAGTCCGTTGAGGACGGCATAGACCCAGAAGGACATCTGAGCCGTACCGGCGGACATGCGGCGAATACCGAAACTGAGCCAGAACACCATGCCCAAGGTGGCGAGCATCAACACCCATTGCAGCTTCAGCACCGTCTCGATGATCTGCGGATGGGTCTCGGCGCTGGCGAAAACGCCATAGGCCGTCAGGCCGGTCAGTGCCAGACCGGCGGCCATGTAGTTGTAAATCTTCAGCATATAGCTGCGGAGGCCGGCATCAAGCTCTACCGCCTGGGCCTGCGTGCGGGCTACGTACTCGCGATTCGGTCCGGCGACCATGTCGTTCACTCCCTGTTCTATATAGGGCAATCCGTCTCTGCCCCGCCGTGTAGATAATAGGACGATGTGGCGCAGTTTCAATAGTCCGTGATCACGAAATCGCCGAGACCCGGCATACCAAGCGTATGAAAAGCCTTGCGAAACTGCGTTCCGGCGGCAATAACCCTGGTCGGTGGCGGAGCCAAGGGCTCGCTGCCGCAGTTTTCTCGGGATTTCGGGGGTCCAAACCCAATGAGTCGCATCTTTTCCGGTATCCAACCGACCGGCAATCTGCATCTCGGCAATTATCTCGGCGCGGTCCGCAACTGGGTGCGGATGCAGCATGAGATGGAAAGCATTTTCTGCATCGTCAATATGCATGCGATCACCATGTGGCAGGAACCGGCGGCGCTGCGCCAGGCGACCCGGGAAGTGACGGCGGCCTTCATCGCGGCCGGCATCAATCCGCGCACCTCGATCATCTTTCCCCAAAGTGCCTGCCGCGCCCATGCGCAGCTGGCCTGGATCCTCAATTGCGTCGGCCGGGTCGGCTGGCTCAACCGCATGACCCAGTTCAAGGACAAGGCCGGCAAGGATCGCGAAAACGCTTCCGTCGGGCTCTATACCTATCCGGTGCTGATGGCGGCGGATATCCTGGCCTATCAGGCCACCCATGTGCCGGTGGGCGAAGATCAGAAACAGCATTTGGAACTGGCGCGAGACATCGCCCAGAAGTTCAACAACGATTACGGCGTCGACTTCTTTCCGTTGCCGGAGCCGGTGATCGGCGGTCCGGCAACCCGCATCATGAGTTTGCGGGACGGCACCAAGAAGATGTCGAAATCGGATCCCTCCGATTACAGCCGCATCAATATGACGGATGACGCCGATGCCGTGGCGCTGAAGCTGCGCAAGGCGAAGACCGATCCGCTGCCCCTGCCGGGCCCGGCCGATCTCGGCGAGAAGGGCTGGATCAAGCCGGAAATCGAGGCCGCCCGGCCGGAAGCCGTCAATCTGCTGTCGATCTATGCCGCTCTGGCGGACCGGGAACTGTCGGAGGTCGTGGCGCTGTTCGAGGGGCGGGAATTTTCCGCCTTCAAGAAAGAGCTGACCGATCTCGCCGTCGCGGTCCTGGGGCCGATCGGTGCCGAAATGAAGCGTCTGCTGACGCATCCGGCGGAAATCGATGCGGTTCTGACCGATGGTGCGATCCGTGCCCGGGCCATCAACGAGCCGATCCTGCAACAGGTGGAAGAGATCGTCGGTTTCCTGCCGGCCTGATTTATCCGGCCCAGATCAGCCGGGTGCAGGCTTTGGGACCTGTGACGGCACCAATGGCTGGCTGGTGTGTTATTGGTCGACTTGGTGATCCACTCGCTTCCTGTTGAAAGACCATAACTGGCGGCCGGACTTGTCGCGTCGCAACAGAACTTCCATTTAAGTCCTATAGTCGTCAGGGAGATATCGGTATGGCCAATGACCCGTTTCTCGATGCGGATGGCACGCCCCGCGCCGGCCGCAGTGGCGGTGGCCGCCGGGTGATCCGCATCGCCAAATGGTCGCTCGGCCTGATTGTCCTGGTCTGCCTGCTCTATTACCCGATCGGCATGCTGGTCGTGAGCAAGATCGACGACGATCCGAATTTCAAGGCGCCGAATGTGCCGGCCGGTGCCAGCCAATCGGTGGCTTTGGCGGCCGCGCTGATCAACCGCGAAGTCAATCAGAACGGCTGGGTTTCCAACGATCCGTTTTTCCTGCCGGGATCGATGCTCGACAACATGCCGAACTACCAGCAGGGTCTCATGGTGGCGATTTCGCGTTTCGTGCTGGAACTGCAGGACCAGATCGGCCGGTCGCGCGCTTCAAGCAGCATCGATACCGATCTGCAGCGGGCCCTCGGCCTGCTGAAATATTCGCCCACCGTGTGGCTCTGGGACCCCAGCGTCTCGCTGGCGCCGACCGCCTCATCCGAAACGCAATATCGCTCGGGCATGCGGGCGCTGGAATCCTATAATGACCGCCTTTCGCGCGGCCAGGCGGTGTTCGAACCGCGCGCCGACAACCTGATGGTGACCCTGGATGGAATCGGCAAGGATCTGGGTTCGGCGACCAACGATATCGACAATCAGATCGATCAGAATTCCGGCAATTGGCTGGATTTTCACGCCGACGATGTCTTCTACAGGACCAAGGGCATCGCCTATGCCTATGCCCTGCTGCTGCGCGATCTCGGTGTCGACTACAAGGCGGTGATCCAGGAAAAAGGCGCGGAGAGCATCTGGCAGCGCCTGGTCGGTAGCCTGATGGATGCGGCTGCCTTGCGACCCTGGATCGTGGTCAATGGCCGGCCCGATGCGCAATTGCAGCCGAACCATCTGGCGGCCGAGGGTTTCTATATCCAGCGGGCCCGGACGCAGCTCTATGAAATGATCGATATCCTGCAGAAATGACGATCATGCTCTCACGGTACTTCCCGCGGCCGGAGGGTGCCACAAAAACGCGAAATTGAGGCGATCGCAACCTGCGCGACCTTCCCCTGCGAATCGCTTGAGCGTAGGGTAAGGAACGATTGGCCCATGGTTTTCGAGTCGCCTTCCATCGACATCGCACCAGTGCCATGTCACACCGGTCTCGCTGACCCCTGTGCCAGTCGTAGATCGGCAGTGAGTGGCATCAGCCTGGCCTCCGCCAGCTCTTTGCACTCGGATTGTTCACCTGATTGACCGGTCGGGGCCGCCAGGCTTCCGGGCAATCGGGCGGGATTCTGTTATCTGCGCCTTGCTGCGCGCGGCTGATTCCCTCAATCGCCTGCTGGATCGCTGTCGCGGCATGGCCAAGGGGATGGGGCGATGCCTGGGAAGGGGAGACGTGTGAAGCAGGCCGGCGCGCATAGCACGTGTTTCGGCCGGCACGCGAATTGAGGTCGGGGCATAGGGCATGCTGGGCGCCATACTGGACTGGCTCCTGAGTTTTCAGATCTACCTGCCGATTGCTGAGACGTCGATCAGTGTCGTCCTCCTCCTGGCACTGGGTGGGGCTGTCGGATTCCTATCCGGCCTGATCGGTGTCGGCGGCGGGTTTCTGTTGACGCCGCTGCTGATCTTCATCGGCATTCCGCCCGCTGTCGCCGTGGCCACGCAATCGAATCAGGTGGTGGCTTCCTCCGTTTCCGGCGTCCTGGTGCATTGGGGGCGCGGCAATGTCGATTTCGTCATGGGGGCCGTGCTGCTGGCCGGTGGCGTCATCGGGTCGAGTATCGGCATCGCGCTCTTTTCGGTGCTGCGGCATTTCGGTCAGATCGATGTGGTGATCGCGGTCGCCTATGTGGTGACGTTGGGTTCGGTCGGCGTATTGATGCTGACGGAATCGATTCGGGCCCTGCGGCGGGTGCGCCGCAAGGCGCCGCCGAAAAAGCTGCACCAGCATACTTGGGTGCATGGCTTGCCGTTCAAGCTGCGTTTCAAGAAGTCGCGCCTTTTCATCAGCGCCATCCTGCCGATGGGCGTTGGTGCCGGCGTCGGCCTGCTCTCGGCCATTATGGGTGTCGGCGGCGGATTCATGCTGGTACCGGCGATGATCTATTTGCTTGGCATGCCGACCGGCATCGTGATCGGGACCTCGCTCTTCCAGATCATTTTCGTCTCCGGCTATGTCACCGTCCTGCAATCCTGGCAGAATCATGCCGTCGATATTTTGCTGGCGCTGCTGCTGACGATCGGCTCGGTGGTCGGGGCCCAGCTCGGCGGGGGGGGCGGGGGGAGGGTGG
>LNAP01004616.1_pt1 | contig 12618 bp, 8 predicted proteins | sample 602601 | NCBI WGS metagenome assembly LNAP01 (sample SAMN02440304, study PRJNA202911) | soil metagenome | biome: Subtropical and temperate rainforests or woodlands; isolation source: soil samples (1 kg each in a 20% v/v slurry with milli Q water) were... ... | reverse complement strand
GACACTGGAAATAGACTTGACATTACTTATGGATGAGCAAATCGCTCAAGAGATTACCGTGCTTAGTGAAACAGCATCGAACGAAACCTCTGCCAGCCTGACAAAACCGCTGGAGCGGGAACTGGAAGCGGCAAACATTAAATATGCAGAGTTGCAACAGTCCACACAGAAACAGTTGGAGTTGTTGAACCAAAGAAACTTGGAGCTGCAAGAGTCCACACAGAAACAGTTAGAACTGTTAACCCAGAGAAACCTGGAGTTGGAACAACTACAGCTCAATAACTTTCTGACCGACGAGCTCAATGAAAAAGCTTTGCACATTCAAAACCTGGAAGGCAAGCTCACACTTCAACAGGTGCAAAAAGATACACACATCCATAATCTGAACTTACAGATTATTAGTATGCAAAGCTCTTCCAGCTGGAAGCTGACTGCCCCCCTGCGCCGATCTATTCTGAACATGCGCCGCCTGCGTAAAATGCTTCAGCTACTACCTTCAGTCATCCGTCGCGGTGGCGGTATTCAAAGCACGGCTCAAAAAGCTTTGGCTGTCTGGAAACGCCAGGGAACCGCAGGCCTTATCGCCCGTCTTCGGTGGCTCAATGGTGCAAGCGAGTTTGCATTTCTTGGACAGGAAACCCGCGAAGTACCGGACCGTCACGATTATGCAAAGTGGGTCGCTTACTACGACACCATTGATAACAACGGTCGTTGGCGCATGAATGAGGAAGTCAGAAAGTGGGCAAGGAAGCCTTTGATTTCGATCATCATGCCCGTGTACAACCCGCCTATCGACCTGCTTCGTGAAGCCGTAGAAAGTGTACAGGCCCAGTTGTATCAAAACTGGCAGCTATGCCTTGCTGACGACGCGTCGACACAGCCCGCCGTGCATGAATATCTCAAATCGCTGGCCAAGGAAGATAAGCGCATCAAAGTAGTTTTCCGCTCGGAAAACGGCCATATTTCCCGCGCCAGTAACTCTGCGCTTGAAGTAGCCACAGGGCAATATGTTGCTCTGATGGACAATGATGATCTTTTGCCCGAGCACGCACTCTACTGGGTCGCTCGCACTATCATCGAAAATCCAAGTGTAGGCCTGATCTATTCTGATGAAGACAAGATCGACACCAGCGGACAACGCAGCTCGCCATATTTCAAATCTGACTGGAATGAATTCCTATTTCGCTCACAAAATATGATTTGCCATCTCGGAGTTTATCGAAGGGATTTGGTCGATGAAGTAGGCCAGTTTCGTGCGGGATTTGAAGGTGCTCAAGACTACGATCTCGCGCTGCGCTGCATCGAGAAGCTCGATCGGGATCAAATCATTCATATTCCACAAGTGCTCTATCATTGGCGTATACATGCAGGCAGTACCGCCATGGCCGGCGATGAGAAGCCCTATGCAGCCTTGGCTGGAGTAAAGGCACTAGACGAACATTTGCAACGCAAGGGTAATATTGGAACAACCGAACTATTGCCCATGGGTATGTACCGCGTCCATTATCAGTTGCCTGAACAAGCACCAATGGTCAGCCTTATTATCCCGACCCGCAACGCGCACGGTCTAGTAAAGCAATGCATTGATAGCATCAAGGCGCTGACAACCTACCCTCGCTACGAAATCATTCTGATCGATAACGGCTCAGATGATCCCGTGTCTCTGGAGTATTTCGCTGATATAGACAAGGAAGATAATATCCGTGTTGTGCGCGATGACGGTCCTTTCAATTACTCTGCCCTGAATAATAATGCCGTACGTCAGGCGCGCGGGGAATTCATTGGTTTGGTTAACAATGACATCGAAATCATTACCCCGGAATGGCTTGATGAGATGGTATCGATTGCTCTGCAGCCCAACGTCGGGGCCGTCGGCGCTCGGCTCTGGTACCCGGATGACCGTCTGCAGCATGGAGGCGTTATTGTAGGAATTGGTGGTGTTGCTGGGCACTCACATAAATACCTGCCTAAGGGTGACTATGGCTATTTCTGTAGAGCAGCACTGATCCAGGAGTTTTCAGCAGTCACTGCAGCTTGTTTGATTATTAGAAAATCAACATTTGATCGGGTCCATGGACTGGACGAAGAAAATCTGAAAATCGCATTTAACGATATAGATTTCTGCCTGCGCGTTCAGGAGGCTGGCTATATCAACGTATGGACGCCATTCGCTGAAATGTATCACCACGAGTCGGCTACGCGCGGCCAAGAAGATACTCCCGAAAAGAAAGAACGGTTCATGAAAGAAGTTATATATATGAAACATCGGTGGCCAAACATTGAAACCGACTATGCATATAATCCGAATCTTACGCTTGCCCATGAAGATTTTGGTCTAGCTTGGCCACCACGGACTGTCCTCTAACATTTAAATTACGTCCATGCCGCACTGAAGAATATATAATGACCAATCTTTCAGATCTGAAATCCGTTAGAAAAATAGCCCCGCTATTTTTACTAACTTTCTTCGCATTTACGCTATTAATATTTAACATCTCCTCCGTAAGCGCACCACAACTGACCATCGAACTGACGTCCAGTGTAAACGGAACAGCGCAGCTATTTCTTTTAAAAAACAGCCATTACACAGAAACGGCCTCGCATATCACTCCGATAAAAATGGGGACGAATACATTAAAGTTCGCTTTGAACAATCTCGACTCACCGTTGAGACTAGATCCTCTTCAGAGCGGAGGAACAATAAGCATTCAAAAAATCTATATTTCCACCTTCAACACTGACCATCCTATTGACAACAAAAATATAACACCGCTAAATCAAATAGACCGCCTATTGAACGAAAGCAACGCCACTACTGCCATAATAAACACTCAATCAAACGACCCGCAACTACAAATTTCCTTTGACACAACAAATATCAAAGATACTCGTCTTATATTTTCTTTGGTACTCGGAGCCATTACAGCACTATTGGCAAGCTTTATCTTTATGCTAAAAATACATATAACAAATCTCTTAGGAAAATCAGATTACTATTTGGAACAAATAACAAAAAGTTTGAAATCAACAAACTTTAACTGGCATGAGATAGGTGCGCTTTTTATAATTGCAACCATTCTCAATGGATATTTTTTAAATAACTTTTCATTATCGATTGATGATGAAATAGGCGCACTTCGTCAATCATCAGAGGTATGGATCGGCCAAGGTAGATGGACAGTTTACTTCATTGAACGTTTTGTTTTCCCTCAACCTGCCATCCCTTTTGCGCCATTTATAGTTCTTTGCGCTTGCTTGGCAATATCTTATGCGACGATAGTAAAACTTCATGGATTTAAAACAAACTGGAAAACCTACATCTGTTACCCGGTATTCTGCGCCTATCCAACATGGTGGTTCATTTCTGAGTTCTACTCCAATATCCCAGCCCTCGCACTCGGAGTATTGCTCGTAACAATAGCCGCCCACATCACTTTCAAAGATACTTCGAAAGAAAAGCCAACTATCCAACTAACCATCGGCAGAGTACTTTTAATTTCACTACTCCTTGCCACAGCCATCGGTGCATATCAATCGCTGATACTTCTTTATTTGGCGATCGGCTTCGGTGTAACACACACAATGGCCATGCGTACCGATCACTCGTCACGTCCATTAATTAGAACGCTATTTATCAGGTTAATCACGATAGGTGTTTTAGGTTTTTTTGGCGCTCTCGCGTACAGCATCATAAATTATTGCGCACAAGATATCAGCGGCATACACAGCAACTATCTAAATAGTTTTTTAAACTTAGAAAAATTGACCAGCGCTCCTCTGGAACTGACCTACGCCATAATACTAGAGAGCGCGCGGGTTTATACCGGTCAGATGTCAAAATTTGGCGCTGGCACAGGACTGGCGACAATCCTATTGATTGCGGCAACGCTAGCCAACATTACGTCTGATGTTAAAAAATCGATTCTTCTTATATTACTTTGGGGCATTCTCCTAATAGCTCCGTTTATACTCAACTTCCTCGCAGGTGCCGATGGAATACCTATGAGGACGATGGTTGCGCTTTCATATACTACTTGGCTTATGGCTATTATTACTATATCTAGCCAGCGACCAAGCTTTGCTTTGATCGGCGCTTTATTAGTAATACTCTACGAACTACAGATTTTCGGATTAACTTCACAGTACATCGCATCGGCATCTATTACACAATCTCATGATAGAGTGCTTGCCGCAGACATCTATCGAAGAATTGGGGAATTGAGCGAACATTTCGATCGCGACCAGGATATCAATATTGATGTCTATGGCCATAAGCAGATAACTTCACCATATGCATCAGGCTGGACATCAACAATGCAAGCCTCTTTCTTTGACTGGGATGGCGGAAACTTACTGCGCATGACATCGTACATGCAAGTAATGGGTTACCAGAACATAAAAATGGTACCCTCTCAAGATCGCTTAAAGTTGACTGCTTTTTTTGAAAAAATGCCCGTTTGGCCTGCAAAAGGCTCAGTAGCAAAACTGGACAACACATATCTAGTTAGGTTGAGCAAAGACGCCGACCCTAGTCACATCAAACAAAATAATTAACTTAGTTATCTAAATAGGTTCCCTATGACAAACTTAGCGCCCGTTGTTCTTTTTTCCGCTGAGAGAGCAAATGCCAATCTGGACTTGGTGACACCTGTACTTTCAGTACTGGAAAGCCATTGGTATATTTTAGGTAAAGAAGTAACGTCGTTTGAAGATGAGTTTTCAAACTACGTAGGCATTGACCATTGCATCAGTGTTGCTAACGGTTCAGACGCGTTAGAATTGGCACTTCGTGGGCTTAATATAAACTGCGGCGATCGAGTCGTAGCAGTAGCGAATGCTGGCTTCTATGGTAGTACAGCTATCCATGCAGTGGGTGCAACTCCTATTTACGTAGATATAGATCCCACATATTTGACTCTCTGCCCTATATCGCTTACCAAAATAATCGAAACCAAGCCTTCGGCCATTATCGTCACCCATTTGTACGGTCAACTCGCAAACATTGAAGAAATAGTTCGTATCGCCTCTGCCGCAGGCATTCCAGTACTTGAAGACTGTGCTCAGTCTCATGGGGCAAGCCGAAATGGAAAACAAGCAGGTAGCTTCGGAACCATCGCATGCTTCAGTTTCTATCCCACCAAAAACCTAGGGGCTTTGGGTGACGGCGGTGCCGTTGTCACGAACGATAGTCTGCTCGCGGCAAAGATCAGGCAGCTTCGTCAATACGGATGGTCACAAAAATATCAAGTAGCCATTCCAGGCGGGCGAAATAGCCGTCTTGATGAAATACAGGCAGCTATCCTCCGAGTGAAGTTACCGCATCTAGATAATTGGAATGCCCAACGACGCGCCATCGCCAAGCGTTATAATGAGGCGTTCGCTGGACTGGATCTTCAGCTTCCTTCGTCAGTCGGAGAAGATTATGTTGGCCACCTCTACGTCGTGCGAGTAAAAGAACGCGCCCGATTTATCGCCGCGCTCAAAGAAAAAATGATCAATGCGGATGTACACTACCCAATCGCTGACCATCATCAACCAGCATACGCAGTGGATAGCCCGCTTTCACTGAAGGAAACCGAACTTGCCTGTGAGACTGTTGTTTCTCTGCCTTGCTTCCCAGGCCTAACTGATGACGAAGTCAGCCGAGTAATCGAAGCGGTGACGGCCTACTTCTCCAAGGGGGAATAATTTTGCTCACGCTAGTCATTCCGGTCTATCGCAATGAGAGTAATCTGCCCGACTTGCTGGCGGCCGTTTGCGCGCTGAACGTTGAGTTGGATAAGGCACTTGAAGTGGTGTTCGTCATCGACGGCAGCCCCGACCGATGCTACGAGATACTACGTGAGTCACTGCCTAATCAGCCGTTCCGCTCGAAACTGATCTTGCTGTCGAAGAATTTCGGCTCGTTCATGGCTATACGGACCGGGTTGCAGCACGGCACGGGTGACCGCTTTGCGGTCATGGCCGCCGATCTGCAAGAGCCTCCTGAATTAGTGTTGAGGATGAACACTATTCTGCGCGAAATGAAAACTGATGTTGTGGTCGGAGTCCGGGAGTCGCGCCAAGACCCTTGGGCTTCAAGAACGGCTTCCAGAATATTCTGGGGACTTTATCGCCGTTATGTCATACCCGAGATCCCGCCTGGCGGCGTTGATATGTTTGCCTGCAATAAAACATTTCGCGACTCATTGCTGACACTTGACGAACGCCACAGCTCGCTGATTGCTCAAATATTTTGGCTTGGTTATCGGCGCGAAGTCGTGACCTACTCTCGCCAAGTCAGAGTACATGGGACATCGGCCTGGACGTTCCGTAAAAAAGTAAACTACTTGATGGACAGTGTATTTTCGTTCACTGACTTGCCCATTCGACTGCTGATCAGAGTCGGTGCCATGGGCTCCGGGTTAGCGGCCTTTTTTGGGGTATTTACGCTGTTCGCCAAGATGCACGGAATGATTGAGGTACCCGGCTACGCGATGATTGTGCTGGCGATCACATTCCTGGGCTGCCTGAACCTTCTGGGTTTGGGCATCGTCGGCTCTTACGCATGGCGAACTTACGAAAATACAAAAAATCGACCTTTAGCCATTCCGATGCGCGTTGAGGGATTTGGAGATTAATATGACCAATATCAAAAATTACTTTGTTCACAGCCATGCACTGTGCGAATCGGAAAATATAGGTAAAGACTCAAGAGTTTGGGCATTTGCCCATATCTTGCCGGGTGCCCGCCTAGGTGCCGAATGTAACGTCTGTGATAACGTTTTTATCGAGAATGACGTCATCATCGGCGACCGCGTTACGTTAAAGTGTGGTGTTCAAGTATGGGATGGCATCACGATTGAAGATGACGTTTTCATTGGACCCAATGCGACGTTTACCAACGATTTGTTCCCGCGAAGCAAGATTTACCCGACCACTTTTGCCAGGACCATTATTAAAAAGGGCGCGTCGTTAGGGGCTAACTGCACCATTTTGCCCGGATTAACTATTGGTACTAATGCAATGATTGGCGCGGGCGCTGTTGTGACTCGCGCCATACCACCAAACGCCATCGTAGTCGGCAACCCCGCCAAGATTATTGGTTATGTTGATGCCAAGCCTGTCACCACTGCCCATGAGAGTCAGGGGCAAGGGCTATCGCCGGATGTTGTCAGTACTTCGGTCAAAGGTGTGACTATCCACACCATGAAGGAGGTTGCAGACATACGCGGCAGCCTTTCCGCGGGAGAGTTCGAACGCTCTGTTCCATTTAAGACAGAACGTTACTTTCTCGTTTACAACGTCCCAACAGCAGAAACTCGCGGCGAACACGCTCACAGAGAATGTCACCAGTTCCTCGTAGCGGTTAAAGGCTCGGTTCATGTAGTTGCGGATGACGGTTATAACCGAGAAGAGATCATACTGGACAGCCCAAACAAGGGCGTTCATTTGCCACCTATGACATGGGGCATACAATACCGCTATTCCCAAGATGCCGTATTGTTGGTTTTTGCATCCCACTATTACGACGCAGACGATTACATTCGCAATCATGACGAGTTCACTCAACTGATTCGGTCACGCTGAGTAGACAGATGATAAACCACGCACTTTCAAGAATCCTCAGATTAGAGATTGCTAGGTTTTTATTGTCAGGGGGGCTGAACACCGCCCTGACATATGGAGTCTACTTACTGGTTTTATTGTTCTTACCCTACAAGACCAGTTATACCATCTCATATATTTCAGGGGTCGGCATTGCGTATGCGTTAAATCGTTTTTTCGTGTTCAAAGGTCACCAGGGAATTAAATCCGTCGCACTACTGCCACTCGTCTATTTAGCTCAGTACCTTTGCAGCCTGCTTATCCTTTGGGTATGGGTGGAAAAGCTAGGCTATGATCAACGAATCGCGCCTCTTATAGCGATCATCATCACTATCCCTCTGACATTTATACTGTCAAAGTTGATTTTCTCTAAAAAGCCATTAAAAACCGATAGCCCGCAGTAAAACGACAAAAATACCAACGCTCCTTTTTTCAGGCAGTTATTGCACAGCTCTAACTGCCAATTATTTCAGCGCTCAACACTCCGGATTTTGTAGGCGCTCCATAAACCCCACATTCAAAGTCACCATTTGATCCCTGATGCTGTGCTCCCGATTCCTTACCGGAGCCAGCACCTCACGATGCGCCCCGACAAAAACGTCGAAAAAATCTAACTCTACCCCAAGCCCGCCGACTTCCGAAAATCCATCGTTTGCCTCGCTGCTCTGTTCGAACTGGACATCAAGGTCACGGTGTTTGATCCGGTGCTTTTCGTGTTCCTCAACAAGCCTCAAAACCGAGTGAAGATTTTATATTGGAGCGCAACGGCTTCTGCCTTTGGCTAAAGCGCCTGGAGTCCGAGCGTTTCAAAACATCGCTGGATTGTTCGGATGTAACCGCTCCATTGTAAGGGATCCATGAACCCCTCCTTTAAAATGAGGGTTCATGGAGCACTTACAACCTAAACTCTCGGAATGACTAGAAGTTTGCTTTACACAAGGCCGCAGCCCGAGGGATGTGACCAACCGTCCTGGATTTAGCAATAAAATCCTTGACTCCGACACCGCTACCGCACCGTCGTTGGCATCCATGGTCGCAATTTGATGTGTACCTACAGGTGTTACGCGCGGGAGCGTTTCTCACTTTAAGGCGACTTTTTAAAACTAACTTCCTGTGAATGCTGCTGGAAACTCAAATATTGGATTTTGTAGTGTTCTCTGAGTTATTGTGACCCACACAGTGGCTAGTGCAATATAGCAAATGAAGATTGTAACTAAACCCCATCTTGGCAAACCGACCACCAGTCTACGCTCGAAAGAAAAGGCGATGGCCGCATAAGCTAGGGAATGTATCGGATAAAAAAACCGGGTTTCAACTGCGCCAAGAGTAATTGCTAATGGCGGAATTATCACGATCATGAGTATGAAAGAGTACTTACTACCAAAGCCTTTATTTTTACCTCTATAAATCAGAACAAGACCTGATAGAAATAGAATAGTGAAGCAAGAGAATGATGTGATGATTTTATTCTTAGATATAGAGCTGGCGTACACAATGCCATCTCGGGCATCTAGACCGTTTATGAAGTGCCTAATGAATAAACCAGTAAAAAACAGGGGCTCTTTAGATACAACTGCAACATAAGTACCCATATTGAACTCAGCCTTGCCGAGTTGATATTTATTGAAAATTTCAACTCCCTGGGCGTCTTGATAGTAAGTTGGAGTACCTACCTTTGCGCCAGGAGAGATGAGCGTCTCGTATCTTTCTGTCGTTATACCCCATAGTAACTGGTGTGCAAATAATGATTTATCTCCTGTATCGGTGATTACGAGAGGAGTCGCTCTGTCGAAGTTTTTAGTATTTATCATCATCTGGGGTATGGCTGCCGCAGCAGCACCAACAAGGAAAACGATCCAGATTATTACTGCTCTGGGTGCGCTATATTGACGACACGTCGCTATTAAAATTATTACGCTAAGAAATGCGAAACCAAATATATATATTGCTCTAGTGTTATAGCTCGCATAAGCGAGGACGCCGGCGACGAAAAACCTCGCCAAGAACGACCATGTCAGTTTCTTCCGGGGAGTAATGGCGATTAGGTTTGCTGCTGATATAAGCAGTAAAAATGCTGGTAGGTCGCTGAGCGGAAATGCAATTAACCCAGGAAAGAATATTGCTGTTAGCACTGCAGGCGTAAGACGTCGCCAAAAAGACGAGATTCCGCCTATGGTTCTAATATATATGTCCCCTAGCACAACCGTCAGGACGTAACCATATACTACCGCCTGAAATAATTTTAGTGGCATTAACCCAAGCGCGGGTACAGTGTCGAAAAGCCAACGGCCCGGCACCAACAAAAGAGGATAGAAATAACCTCTTATCGTGACAGGGAATTCAGCGTTTATGATGTCAGCGCTCAATGCCCAGTAAAGTCTCGCATCGCCTCTCAGTACCTCGGTATTTATAGAAATGGATATAACTAGAAATATTAGCGTAGCGACTGCAAATGCTAGCATTTTAGGTTTAATTTTATGTGTAAGCGCAGTGCGCGCGAACAACCCGCCTATTGCTTTACTATAATTCTCTTCGTTAATCATCGACTGAGCCTAATTATAACAGCGGTAAAAACTCTAATTTTTAATGGTGGGAACTCTCCCCTTTTCACTTCACCTACTAGTATTCAGCAGCACCTTGAAAAACTCTAATGATAAATTTTACTCTGAAACACATAAATTTATTTCAAAGCTACTCTACTGCTTCAGATTACTCAACACCAGCTTTTAGCTTGAATGCTAACAAAGCTAGTGGAAAATAGGCTAATAGCAACCCCATCAGACCATTTAGAGCATTTAAACCAACAGCGAGCGAAATGGGTAACAGCCAGAAAACATTGATTTTGGTGATCGCCAACGTTACCACCCTATGACTTGAAAATTGCCGGGTGGCGCATTGATAAGCATGGCTGCAATGCGCTTGATAAACCTTGTCACCCCTCATCAAGCGACGAATCAGCGTCCATGTTGCATCAACAATGAACACTCCCAGTAAGATCAACCAGCTCCATAATAGCTTAGGGTTACTCCAAGCCCCCTGAAGAGCCAAACCACCTAGAACGATGCCAAGAAATCCACTCCCAGCGTCCCCCATAAAAATCCGCGCAGGTGGAAAGTTCCACCAAAAAAATCCTGCTACAGCTGCTGCCAGAACCAATGGCGCCCAGATCAACTCAGTATTCCCACTAAGCCAATAAACTAGACACATCCCAAGACAGACGCTAATCGCTTCAGCACTGGCCAAACCATCAATGCCGTCCATGAAGTTATAGAGATTCAGCATCCAGACCAAATACACCAACGCCAGGATGTTGCCAAACCACCCTAAATCAATTACGACGCCAAAGAGCTCAATCGAAGGAAGACCGTTAAACCAGAACAACGCCCAACCAGCAGCAATGAAATGCCCCAGCAACCGCCAACTGGCAGCGATATGCCCGTGGTCATCGGCGAATCCGATAACCGCAACAAGTAGACTTGAGCCAAACAGCCCATACATGGCCGAGTGGTTTAGCAGATCCAGGCCGCCAAGGACGGGAAGCGCCAAAAGGAAGGAAACAACAATGGCTACCCCTCCCCCTCGCGGCGTTGGGACCGAATGAGAACTGCGCTCGTTGGGTATATCCATCAAGCTCTTGGCCAAAGCGTAACGGCGCAAGACTAGGGTCAATACCCAGGAAACCGCGAACACCGCGAATAACAGCCACCAAACAGTCATTTCGTTTGCATTTCCAGATAATAGCCAGCGGTCTGACGCATGGCTTTGTCTATGTTTATTGGTGGCGTCCAACCCAGTAACTCGCGATTTTTGCTGATATCGACTTGCAGCGATCCGCATATGCGCTGAGCGATTGCTTGCTTACCCAGTGCTGAGGCTGCCAGCTTCAGTAGCCACTCCGGTAGCGGCAGAAGCCTCGCAGGCTTGCCCAGCGCCTTGGATAGGCGACGAAGCAATTGAGTCGTAGATAAGTCTTCGCCGTCGCTGACCAGAAAGGTTTGATTGGCCGCAGCCGGATGATCAATACACGTAACGATAAGGCTTACAAGGTTTCCGATAGCCACGAGGCTTCTCTGATTTCGAATCGCGCCCAAAGGCAACGGAATGCCTTTATTGAGCCAACTCACCATGCTGAGAAAGTTGGCTTTCACACCAGGGCCATAGACCAGCGGAGGGCGAATGATCACGACTTCCATACCGGTATCGCAGCCCAGCTGCCTCAATGCCACTTCGGCTTCGTGCTTTGATACGCCATACGGATCCATAGGATTCTGATGGTCTTCAGCTTTGAACGGCTTGTCAGGGAGGGTACTTTCGCCGTTAACCTTGATTGAGCTGATAAAAATGAAACGCTTAACCCCTGATGCAGCAGCACACTGCGCCAACCTGAGTGTGCCTTCCACGTTGAATTTACGAAACTCGGCCAACGCGTCCACTGCAGTTTCATTCATGACATGCACTCGAGCAGCGGCATGAATGACTACTTGAACATCTTCCAGCGCAGGTAGGACCTTGGCGTGGGTCAAGTCGAATGCCTGGACCGGACACAGTCCGTGCAAGCGCGTGGCACCTCGTGCAGCTGCGATCGGGTAGAACTTCTTATCCACCAACAACCTGAAAACCACTGCTTCTCCAACAAAACCGCTTGCCCCTGTAACCAATACCTTCAGGGCGGTCATCTGGCCTTATTCCCTATCAACGCAGTCACCCAGCAAATACAAAAGAAAAACACTTTATCCCGTACCCGACGTCGGCAACGCCAGGCACTGAGGGAAAGCGCCATAAAGTGCCTGCGCCGCAATTTCAGCCAGGATTGCACAAAAGGATTAGTACCCTGCCCGACCAAGAGCACAATCAATCGCACCTGATTGAACCACCAACCGTCATGAATGGTTTTGTAACGGGCAATCAGCGGACTCAAACCCTTGTTAGCGCCGACCTGATTACGCTCGTGTTGGCGATAATTCATGGACGGTTCAGGGTCGATGTACCAGCGGTAACTATGGCTACGGGCGAAGGCGTAGAAATACCAGT
>LNAP01004615.1_pt1 | contig 12620 bp, 13 predicted proteins | sample 602601 | NCBI WGS metagenome assembly LNAP01 (sample SAMN02440304, study PRJNA202911) | soil metagenome | biome: Subtropical and temperate rainforests or woodlands; isolation source: soil samples (1 kg each in a 20% v/v slurry with milli Q water) were... ... | reverse complement strand
CGAGCACGATTTCCATCACCACCAGCGTGGCCAGGGCGACCCAGGCAGTGGGGCTTGCAGCAAGTTCTAAAAGGTATTCCATGGGTCAGTCCTGACTCGGTTGAACGGTTTAGATTTCCTGGGACGAAGAGTCGGTTTTGTCCGTCTCTTTGGCCGGTTGTTCTTTCTTGCTGATCAAACCGCCCGTGGCATCGCTGAGCGCTTGCTCTGCCGCTTTGTGGGTATCGTCAATCGCCTGTTTGGCGGTTTCGGCAGCCTTGCCCATCAATTGCTGAGCGCTTTTCTCGGCCTGGTCGCAACCGGCCAACACCAGTAAAGACGTGATCAGCAGTGCCGTGGTTTTAAGCTTCATGATGCTTACCTCGATAGAACAGACAGAACCGAAAAGGCGATCCGTCGATGGCGAAGCATTCTAAGGAAGCAAACACTTCAGGAAAATTCGTATTTTTAGCGGCTATACTTCGTTTTTAACGAATCCAGATAGTGTATGGCGTATGCCCTACGGATGATGTGAACAAGGGGATTTCACCGACATGCTTAATTACCGGCAGCTGCATTACTTCTGGGTGGTGGCCAAGACCGGCAGCATTGTGCGCGCCTGCGAGCAATTGAACCTGACGCCACAGACCATCAGCGGGCAGATTTCCCTGCTCGAGCAAACCTATGGCATCGAGTTGTTTCGCCGGGTCGGCCGACAGCTGGAACTTACCGAAGCCGGACGTCAGACGCTCCCTTACGCCGAGCAGATGTTCCAACTCGGTGGCGAACTGGAGTTGATGCTGCGGGCGCAGCCCAATGAGCAACAGATTCTGTTTCGGGTGGGCGTCGCCGATGTGGTGCCCAAATCCATCGTATATCGCCTGATCGCACCGACCATGGAGTTGGGCGAGCCCCTGCGTATCACCTGTCGCGAAGACAAACTGGAACGCTTGCTTGCCGACCTGGCGATTCAACGCCTTGATCTGGTGATTTCCGACAGCCCGATGCCCTCGAATCTGGACATCAAAGGCTACAGCCAGAAGCTCGGTGAATGCGGCATCAGCTTCTTCGCCACCGCCGAACTCGCCGCGCGATATGGCCAGGACTTCCCTCACAGCCTGCACGGCGCCCCATTGCTGATTCCCGGACCGGAAACCGTGGTGCGCAGTCGCTTGCAACGCTGGTTTGCCGAACAGCAGATCCAGCCGCGGATCGTCGGCGAATTCGACGACAGCGCCCTGATGCAGGCCTTCGGCCAATCCGGCAGCGGGATATTCATCGGCCCGAGTGTGATTGCCGACGAAGTGAAACGCCAATGTGACGTGGAGTTGATCGGCCAGACCGACGCGGTGCGCGAGTCGTTCTACGCCATCTCAGTGGAACGCAAGGTCAAGCACCCCGGCATTGTCGCCATTACCGAAGGTGCCCGACGCGAGTTGTTTGTCGAGATGTGAGGCGTCAGGCGCAGATTTCGCGAGGTTTGAAGGTCATCAGCGCCATCGCCAACAGAATCGAGACCAAGATAAAACCGGCCGCCGCGAAACCCAGGCCACCCAGGCCCACACTGTCGATCACTCGCCCACCGACCATCGCGCCCAGACCGATTCCGAGGTTGGCCCCGGCAATGTTCAGCGATGCAGCAAAGGCCGGAGCTTCAGGCGCAGCCTTCATCAGGCGCACGTGGCTGACCAGGAACAGCGCGGCCTGAGTCACGCCCCAAATCCCCATCGCTGCCGCCAGACCAAGGGGTGAATGAATGTTCGGCACCAAGGCCACCATGCCGGCAATCATGAACGCACAAAACGTCACAGAAGCGATCAGCGGATGCCGATCCACCGCACGGCCGCCCAGCGAGTTGCCGATCAAGCCGACCGCGCCAAAGCCCATCAGGCACCAGCCGACCACCGTGCCGTTGAAACCGGCGAGCCGCTCAAGAATGTCCGCCAGGTAGGTGTACGCGGTGAACATGCCGCTGAACACCAGGATCGACAACAGCACATGCCCCAGCATCAACGGGCTGCGCAGAATTTTGAACTGCGAGCGAAAACTCACCTGATGCTGGTGCAGGTTGGTTTTCGGCAGGTAGATAAACAGCAGCAACGCCTTGGCAAACGCGATCACCGCCAGAATGCCGAAAGCACTGCGCCAGCCGAACGCATCGGAAATCAGCGTACCCACCGGAATGCCGAACACCGTGGCGCAGACGATACCGAAACCGATCTTGGCGATGGCCCGTCCGGCATAGTCCGGCCCGACGATGTCCACTGCAGTTTCACTGGCCAATGCCCAGAACACCGGCAGCCCCAGCGCCGGAATCAATCGCGCAATGGCCATCACCCCGATGTTCGGCGCCAGTGCCGCCAGTGTGTTGGCCAGGCCGAACATGATCAGCACGCTGATAAACAGTTTGCGCCGTTCAAATCTTGCAAAGTAGGCGGTCAGGAACGGCCCGAAAGCGGCCACGGTAAAGGCGAACAGGGTCACCAGCAAACCCGCTTGAGGGATGCTGACGTCCAGATCTCGGGCGATTGCCGGCAACAGGCCGACGATGATGAATTCCGTGGTCAGCACCGTAAAACCGGCGGCGGACAACAGAAGAATGGGCAACAGCATGCAGAACTCCAGGAAAACGACGACACCAGCGACAGCCCGAAGGCTCACTGGCAAAACTTGAAAATGAGGATGGCGAAGCTTAACAGAGTGTTTCCGGACGAGGTTGCACGAACCTGCAAATCGCGTTGAGCAATCGGGTGGCAGATCGTCACAGGTCTGAAGGATCACGGCTACGCTGTGATAAAGTCCGCGACCTGCGGTACTTACACTTTGCTCATCGGCCATTCATTGGCATTGCTGTAGCGACCCTTCGGTTCCCTCCATGTGGCCTGCCCGGCTTTTTGCTGCATGAGCACAACCCTGCACCCTAATAAAATCAGAGATGCCGTTATGACCGCTTCATCCCCTTCTCTCTTGCAACGCCTGAAACGCAGCAGCCTGGTCACGCAAATCATCATCGGCCTGATCGCCGGGATTGCCTTGGCGTTGTTCGCGCCTGAGCTGGCCAAGTCCACTGCCTTCATTGGCAAAGTGTTCGTCTCGGCGCTCAAGGCTGTCGCGCCGATTCTGGTGTTCGTTTTGGTCATGGCTTCGATTGCCAACCATAAGCACGGCCAGGAAACCCACATCCGGCCGATTCTGTTTCTTTATTTGCTCGGCACCTTCGCGGCGGCCGTGGTGGCGGTGATCGCCAGTACGCTGTTTCCGTCGAGCCTGGTGCTGTCGACCCAGGACGTTGCGGTGACCGCACCGGGGGGCATCAGCGAAGTGCTGCAGAGTCTGTTGCTCAGCGTGGTCGACAACCCGGTCAGCGCGCTGATGAACGCCAACTTCATCGGCATTCTGGCGTGGGCAATCGGCATGGGCGTTGCGATCCGCCATGCCGGCGAGACGACGCGCGAAGTACTGGGCGATCTGTCCAATGGCGTGACCTTGATCGTGCGTCTGGTGATTCGCTTTGCGCCATTGGGGATCTTCGGCCTGGTGGCTTCGACCCTCGCCACCTCCGGTTTCGATGCCTTGATCGGTTACATGCATCTGCTGGCTGTGTTGTTGGGCTGCATGCTGTTCGTAGCGCTGGTGATGAACCCGGCCATCGTGTTCTGGAAGCTGCGTCGCAACCCGTATCCGCTGGTATTCACCTGCCTGCGCGAGAGCGGCATCACCGCCTTCTTCACCCGTAGTTCGGCGGCGAATATTCCGGTTAACCTGGAATTGAGCAAGCGCCTGGGCCTGCACGAAGATACCTATTCGGTGTCGATCCCGCTCGGCGCCACCATCAACATGGCCGGCGCCGCGATCACCATCACCGTGTTGACCCTGGCCGCCGTGCATACCCTGAGCATCGCCGTGGACATTCCGACAGCCATCCTGCTCAGCATCGTCGCGGCGATCTGCGCCTGTGGCGCCTCGGGCGTGGCCGGGGGTTCGCTGTTGCTGATTCCACTGGCGTGCAGCCTGTTCGGCATCCCGAGCGAAATCGCCATGCAAGTGGTAGCGGTCGGCTTCATCATCGGTGTGTTGCAGGACTCGGCGGAAACCGCGCTGAACTCCTCCACCGACGTGCTGTTCACCGCGGCGGCGTGCCAAGGTGAGGAGCAGAAGACCCAGAAAGCCCGGGAAGCGCAGCGTTTGGCGTAACAACACACCTGTGGGAGCCAGGCTTGCCGCGGAACCTGTGGGAGCGGGCTTGCTCGCGAAGACGGAGTGTCAGTCGACATCATCGTTGCCTGATACACCGCCTTCGCGAGCAAGCCCGCTCCCACATCTCGCCGACAAGCCTGGCTCTCACAGAAGGCAAAACGAAAAAGCCCGCCAAGGCTTACACCTTGGCAGGCTTTTTTGTATCTGGGCGGTTTAGAACGCGCCCATGTAATCGCGCTTGCCCACTTCCACGCCGTTGTGACGCAGCAGTGCGTAAGCTGTGGTGATGTGGAAGAAAAACTGCGGCAAACCATAGCTCAGCAGGTAAGCCTGGCCAGTGAAGCGCTTCTCTTTAGGCGTGCCTGGACGGGTAACGATCTCGATGCCTTCCTTGCCGTCGATCTGCTCGGGTTTGATCTCGCCGATGAAAGCCAGGACCTTGGCGATCAACGCTTGCAGTTCGGCGAAGGTGGTTTCGGTGTCATCGTATTTCGGCAGTTCGACTTCAGCCAGACGCGCCGAAACACCTTTGGCGAAATCAACAGCGATCTGCACCTGACGCACCAGCGGGAACATGTCCGGGTACAGACGGGCTTGCAGGAACGCGTTCGGATCAATGTTTTTCGCGGTAGCGTGGGCTTCGGCCTTGCTCAGGTTGTTGCTCAGGGCATTGAGCATTTGCTGGAAAACCGGAACGGAAGCGGCGTACAGGGAAATAGTCATGATGGTCTCGTGTGGTGACAGGAGTAAAAACCTGGAGCGATTATAGCCATGCCCGACTGCCCTGCGGCTTGTCTTTTATCCTGCAAGGATTAGGCTAGGCGGCTTCGACTGCATGCTTCGACTGCATAGGGAAAAGCGCGATGAGCACTGAGCAAGAAACGACCTCCGACGAACCGCGGCTCAACAGCACGGAAATCCGCATTCTGGGCTCGTTGATCGAGAAACAGGCCACCAGCCCGGAAACCTATCCGCTGACGCTCAATGCGCTGGTGATTGCCTGCAACCAGAAAACCAGCCGCGAACCGGTGATGAACCTCAGCCAGGGCCAGGTTGGCCAGAGCCTGCGCGTTCTGGAAGGTCGCGGCTTCACAAGACTGGTAATGGGCAGCCGTGCCGACCGCTGGGAGCATCGGGTCGACAAGGCGCTGGAACTGGTGCCGGCGCAGGTGATTCTGACGGGGCTGTTATTTCTGCGCGGCCCGCAGACGGTCAACGAACTGCTGACCCGCAGCGGCCGCATGCATGACTTCGAAGATGCCGAGCAGGTGGTGCATCAACTGGAGCGCTTGATCGCCAGGGGGCTGGCGCTGTTGATACCGCGCCAGGCTGGTCAGCGCGAAGACCGTTACATGCATGCACTGGGCGATCCGGCGGATATCGAAGCGATCCTGGCTGCCCGGCAAAATCCTGTGGAGCGTGGCACCAGTGGCGGTGTGTCGGTAGAGCGAATCGAAGAGCTTGAAGCGCGGATTGCGGCGCTGGAAGAGCGCTTGGCACGCCTCGAATAGACTGGTCGCGACATTCTGAATGTGGGAGCGGGCTTGCTCGCGAAGGCGGCGGCATATCTTGCATCAATATGACTGACAGACCGCTTTCGCGAGCAAGCCCGCTCCCACATTGGATCTTCAGTGATCACAAGAGTAATTAAGACAGCTGCTCCCACCGATGAGGCTACTCGCCGTCCCAATAATCCACGCCATCGGCCTGCCTGGCGACGGCGACGAAGCCCGAAGCATTGCCTTGGGCATCGACCTTGAAGTCGTCCATCACCACGTATTTGCCGGAATCCGGGTATTCGCAAATGTCCGGCGATTGCTGGCTGCTGACCGCCAAATAGCGCAATTCGCCGCTGCTGGTGTTGATGATCTGGTGCGCGGCTTCAGGACCACCCGCCGGGCAGGCAATCACATCACCAGCGCGGATCGGAAAGCGTTCGGCACCCAGGCGAATCTCCCCCTCCCCGGCCACGATGTAGAACATCTCCTCGTTGACCCGATGGTTATGAAAAGGACTGCCACGCATGCCTGGCTCCAGGGCATACAACCGATAACCCAGCTTTTGCGCGCCCAGTTGCTGGCCGATGCGTGCCAGGCGTTGCTGATAGCGGCCGGCAGCGTCTCCGGTGGGAGCAAACTCTTCGGGCAGCGGTAAAAGTTCGGCCTGATCCAGGTTGAGAATGGCGGGATGCATGAAAACCTCGGTCACGGTGGCTGGAAAGCAAGTCTTCGCTTGCTGGTGGCCAGTATAGGCGGGGATATTCGTGGGCAAGGCTAGGGCAGGCTGGAAACCGAATCGCGGCAATCGCGAGCAGGCTCGCTCCCACAGGTTCAGCGCTGATCCTCGGGCGGCGATCCGCCAGTCGCATTGCGGCAGGATGTGACTCCGCCTTCGCGAGCAAGCCCGCTCCCACAGGTGACCAAGTTGGTTCAGACTAATGCGGTCAAGTGTGGGAGCGGGCTTGCTCGCGAAAGGGCCGGGACATCCAACGAATATTTGGGAATGATCAGCTGCGGGCAAACGCCACGGCTTTCTGGAACTGCTCATCGGTCGGCCGCACGCCGGTATACAACACGAACTGTTCCAGTGCCTGGATCGCAATCACTTCCAGCCCGGTGATCACGCGCTTGCCTTCGGCACGACCGCGCACGATCAACGGTGTTTCCGAGGGGATCGCCACCACATCGAAGACAGTTTCCGCCGCAGTGATAACATCAGGCTCAAACGCCAGTTGATCGGCCTCCGGCCCGCCGGTCATGCCGATCGGCGTGACGTTGATCAGCATCTGCGGGCGTTGGCTTCCCAACTCAGCCTGCCATGAGTAACCCAACGATTCAGCCAAAGCACGCCCGGCGCGCTCGTTCCGGGCCACAATCAGGCCATTTTTGTAGCCACCATCGCGCAAGGCACTGGCCACAGCCTTGGCCATCCCGCCGCTGCCGCGCAGGGCAAAGGTCGAATCCTTGGGAACCTGATGGGTTTCAAGCAACTGGGCAATGGCGATGTAATCGGTGTTGTAGGCCTTGAGATGACCGCTGGTATTCACAATAGTGTTGATCGATTGGATGGCCTCAGCCGATGCATCCAGCTCATCGACCAACGCAATACAAGCTTCCTTGAACGGCATCGATACCCCGCAACCCCGGATGCCCAAGGCGCGAATGCCGCCCACAGCGCCCGGCAAGTCCTGGCTGCTGAAGGCCTTGTAGTAAAAATTCAGGCCCAATTGTTCGTACAGATGGTTGTGAAACCGCAGACCGAAGTTGCCGGGGCGCCCCGAGAGTGACATGCACAGCTGAGTGTCTCTGTTGGGGTTCATCTGCATTGGAATCTCCTTCAATAGCACTTTCGGATGGACGGGATTAGCCACTTCACCGGTTCTGATTGATCATAAAAGCCAGTCTGCACTTGGCACACAGTCGTAAAGAAGCCGGTACAGACCTTACACAAAATTTACCCAACGGCTGTGCTGATTTTCAAAAAAATGCTGTCTTAGAAGTATCCCCGCGACAACTTGGGTCTATTGCAGACGCGAGCGCCGGGTCGAAGAACCGAGGACTTATCATGATCCGTAAAATCCCCACAGTAGCCTTGCTGATTGGTGCTCTCGCTATCGCAGGGCAGGCAGAAGCAGGTGGTCGTGGTCATGGCGGCTGGGAAGGTCCGGCTGTGTTTGGTGCGATCGTCGGCTCGGCAATCATTGGCTCAGCAATCATCAGCCGCGACCGTCCAGTGTATGTGGAGCAACCGGTCTACGTTCAGCCACAACCGGTGTACATACAGCCACCGCCTGTTTATTACCAACCGGCGCCGGTCTATGTTCAACAACCGATGTACTACCGCCCGGCACCGATCTATTACGGTCCGCCACGCGGGTATGGTCCACCACGCGGCTATTACGGCCCTCCCCATGGTTATTATCGTGGCGACCGCTGGTAACACGCACATCAGGCCCCGCTTTAAAAGCGGGGCCTTTTTTGTAACCACTGGCCGGACGAAGTCTGAATAAATCTCGTCAAGGTCGCTGTCGGGACAGTACCGGCAGGTAAAGTTGGTCATATTTATGTCATGTCCGATCCGCAAGCTTGGATCTGTCCGTAAACAACAGGTTGATAAAAACAAGGACGACCTTCATGCCCACACAAAACCCGCATCGCATTGTCGGCTTGTGCACTTCCGACAAGGTGTACAACGCACTGACCGAACTCAAACACCTGGAAGGCCATCGCAGCGCAAAATTTCTTTCGCTGCTGGCAGAAAACCTGGTGCGCAAAGGCCTGCTCAATGAGCAGGAGGTCGTGCACATGCTCGATCAAGTAGTGGATTGAACGCGGGACTCATTGGCGTCAATGACGACTATCGAAAGCGTTGATTGTCCGTTCAAGCGTCCGATCCGTAAGGTAGCTCCATAGATTAATGGAGGTACTTATGACTCAGGTTCAGATCATGTCTGTTATCGGCAGCGCCGTACCCGCATCGCTCAGAGCGCGGGGGTTACTCGCTTGCTGGTATCTGATGCAGGACGGCGAGCCTATCAGCGGTCCACTCACCTCGCTTCCCGCCGCCCAAGCCTTGTCGCAACGTATCGGCTCGGGCCAGCTCAGCGCTTAAGGCAGCTGAATCTTTGGTTTGGAATCGATGAAAATCGCCCAGCTCGACACGAACAATGCGGCGATCAATGGTCCGATGACAAAACCGTTCAGGCCAAAAAGCGCGAGGCCGCCCAAGGTCGAGATAAGGATCAGGTAGTCCGGCATTTTGGTGTCCTTGCCCACCAGAATCGGTCGCAGGACGTTGTCCACCAGGCCGATCACGAACACTCCGAACAAGGTCAGCACGGTGGCCTGCCAGATCGCGCCACTGAACAGGAAATACGCCGCCACCGGTATCCAGACGATCCCCGCGCCCACCGCCGGCAACAGCGACAGAAACGCCATCAACACCGCCCAGAGCAGCACGCTCGGGATATCCAGAAACCAGAAAATAAAACCACCCAATGCCCCTTGCGTGATCGCTACCACCACATTGCCCTTCACCGTGGCCCGCACCACGCGATTGAACTTGAGTTGCAAACGACGTTTCTGGTTGTCTTCCAGCGGTATCGCCGCACGTACTTTACGTGCCAGTTCGGACCCGTCCCGCAGGAAGAAAAACAGCAGGTACAGCATGACGAAAAAGCTCACCACGAATTCGAACGTGCCCTGACCAAAGTTGAACGCCTTGGTCGCGACAAACTGGCTGCCTTGCATCGTGCTCTTGATGATGTTCTCCCGAAGCCCGCTCAGCTCACCCATGCCGAAACGGTCGAGCAAGTACTGAACATAGGGCGGCAGACTTTGCTTGAACTGCAACACATACCCGGCGATGTCCAGTTCACCGCTTTCGATTCGGTTGTACAGCGCCGCACCTTCCTGAACCAGCAAGGTACTGATGGTGATTACCGGCAGGATCGCGATCACCACACAGAGACTCAAGGTGAACAGGGCCGTCAGGTTGCGTGGCCAGCCGAACCTCTGTTGCAACTGATGCTGCAAGGGTGAAAAAAGAATGCCGAGGATGACCGCCCAGAACACCGCGCCATAGAGCGGCAGCAGAATCCATATGAAGGCAATGCTCACCAGGGTCAGCAAGACCATCAGCGAGGTGTTTTGCAGCTTCGTTTCGTTCATGTCCGATCCATGTCAGTGCACAGGGGCGCCAACGCGCGTCTTGATGTTTAGTCCGCCACGGCTCGCGCGAGTGCCATCCGTTTTTCATCAAGCATAGATCCAGATCAATAAACCCCGCGGGCAAGCCGCTTACCCTTGCCGGCTTTTGCGATCGACACTGCCATGACCAGCACCATAACGCTCACGCCCCCGGAACTGCTCGCCCCCGCCGGCACCCTGAAAAACATGCGTTATGCCTTTGCCTATGGCGCCGACGCGGTGTACGCCGGCCAGCCGCGCTACAGCCTGCGGGTGCGCAACAACGAATTCGATCACACCAACCTCGCGCTCGGCATCGCCGAGGCCCAGGCTCAGGGCAAGCGTTTCTATGTGGTGGTGAACATCGCCCCGCACAACGCCAAGCTCAAAACATTCTTGAAGGACCTGGAACCGGTGATCGCCATGGCGCCGGACGCGCTGATCATGTCCGACCCAGGCCTGATCATGCTGGTGCGTCGGCACTTCCCGCAGATGCCGATCCACTTGTCAGTGCAGGCCAACACGGTGAACTGGGCCAGCGTCGAGTTCTGGCAGCAACAGGGCTTGAGCCGGATCATCCTGTCCCGCGAACTGTCGCTGGAAGAGATCGCAGAAATCCGCCAGCAGGTCCCGGCGATGGAGCTGGAAGTGTTCGTCCACGGCGCGTTGTGCATGGCCTATTCCGGGCGCTGTCTGTTGTCGGGCTATATGAACAAGCGCGACGCCAATCAGGGCAGTTGCACCAACGCCTGTCGCTGGAAATACTCGGCGACACCGGCCAGCGAAAATCAGCTTGGCGAAATCGTTCAGCAGTTCCGTCCCGAACCGACCCTGGGCATCGGCGCGCCGACCGATCAAGTGTTCCTGCTACAAGAAGCCAATCGCCCTGACGAACTGATGCCGGCATTCGAGGATGAACATGGCACCTACATCATGAATGCCAAGGACCTGCGCGCCGTGCAGCATGTCGAGCGCCTGACGCAGATGGGCGTGCATTCATTGAAGATCGAAGGCCGGACCAAATCGCACTTCTATTGCGCGCGCACCACCCAGGTGTATCGCCGCGCAATCGATGATGCGGTGGCTGGCCGAGCGTTTGATCGCAGCTTGATGACTGATCTGGAATCCCTGGCCCAACGTGGTTATACCGAAGGTTTTCTGCGTCGACATGTGCATGACGAATATCAGAACTACCAGAACGGCAGCTCGGTTTCAGAGCGTCAGCAGTTCGTGGGCGAGCTGACTGGCGAACGCCGGGATCGGCTGGCCGAGGTGCGGGTAAAGAATCGCTTTGGTCTGGGCGATCACATGGAACTGATGACGCCCAAGGGTAATTTCCACTTCGACTTGCATCAGTTGCAGAACGTCAAAGGCGAGGCCGTTGAAGTGGCGCCGGGGGATGGGCACACGGTGTATTTGCCGATACCGGACGCGGTGGATCTGCGCTTTGGGTTGTTAATGCGCGATGTCAGCATGAGCTAGAAAACCTGAGCGACAAGCCCCCTGTAGGAGCGAGGCTTGCCCGCGAAAGCGATGTAATGACTTACGAATACCGCAACGCCGTCGCCGGCTCGACTTTCGCCGCCCGCCATGCCGGATACACCGTCGCCAAAAAGCTCATGATGAAACCGGCGGAACAGATCAACAACACATCCGCACCCTGCAGTTCCGATGGCAAGTTACTGACAAAGTACACATCGGAACTGAAGATGTGTTGCCCGCTGACCCGCTCCATCCAGCCCACCAGCTCACTGACGTTCAGCGCTGCGATCACGCCCAGTACGCCGCCAATCAAGGTGCCGACAACCCCGATCACCGTGCCCTGCACCATGAAGATCGCCATGATCTGCCGAGGCGTAGCGCCGATGGTGCGCAGGATCGCGATGTCCGCGCCCTTGTCGTTCACCACCATGATCAGGGTCGCAATGATGTTGAACGCCGCCACCGCGACGATCATCAGCAACAGTAGGCCGATCATGGTTTTTTCCATCTTCATCGCGCTGAACAGACTGCCCTGGGTGTGGGTCCAGTCGTCAGCCTTGTAGGCAGCGCCCAGGCCTGTCGCGATGTCGCTCGACACTTGTGGCGCGGCGTACAGATCCTTCACCGCCAGGCGCACGCTCTGCACTTGATTGGGCTGCCAATGTTGCATCTGCGCGGCATCGGCGAGGTGAATCAGCGCCATTGAGCCGTCCAGCTCGGCGCCAACCTTGAACACGCCCACCACGTTCAGCCGTTGCATGCGCGGAGTGATGCCGCCCGGTGCGGTGCTGATTTCCGGCACGATCAGGGTGATCTTGTCGCCGACGTTCAAGCGAAAGCGCCGCGCAGTGATCTCACCGATCACCACGCCAAACTCGCCGGGCTTCAAGGCGTCCAGACGCCCCTGAACAATGTGCTTGGCAACGATCGACACCTTGCCTTCCAGCGCCGGGTCGACACCGCTGACCTGAATCGGCTGCATCGTGCCCTTGTAGGACAGCATGCCTTCCATCTCGGTGAACGGCACCGCCGCCGTTACTTCAGGATTCTTCATCGCCGCGGCGGCCACAGGCTGCCAATCGTCGATAGGGTTCACACCGACGATGGTCGCGTGGGGCACCATGCCGAGGATGCGCGAGCTCATTTCGCGCTGGAAGCCGTTCATTACCGACAACACCACGATCATCGCCAGCACGCCCAGGGCGAGGCCGATCATCGAGGTCATCGAGATGAAGGAAACAAAGCGATTGCGGCGCTTGGCGCGGGTATAGCGCG
>LNAP01004613.1_pt1 | contig 12627 bp, 17 predicted proteins | sample 602601 | NCBI WGS metagenome assembly LNAP01 (sample SAMN02440304, study PRJNA202911) | soil metagenome | biome: Subtropical and temperate rainforests or woodlands; isolation source: soil samples (1 kg each in a 20% v/v slurry with milli Q water) were... ... | reverse complement strand
ACACCAGCGCCATCGCCTTCCAGACGATGAAGTATCTCGGCGTCGCCTACCTGCTCTACATGGCGTGGATGACGCTGAAGGAACACGGCGCGCTCAAGGTCGAGAACCAGGTCGACCAGAAGTCGGTGACGCAGGTGATCGTGCACGCCATCCTGATCAACATCCTCAACCCCAAGCTCTCGATCTTCTTCTTCGCCTTCCTGCCGCAGTTCGTCAGCACCGAGGAGGCCGAGCCGGTGCTGCGCATGTCCGAGCTCAGCGCGGTGTTCATGCTGATGACCTTCGGGGTGTTCGTGGGCTACGGCCTGTTCGCGGCAGCGGTGCGCCGGCACGTGATCTCGCGGCCGTCCGTGATGACCTGGATGCGCCGGGCTTTCGCCGGGGCTTTCGCGGCGCTCGGCGCGAAGCTCGCTTTTTCGGAGCGCTAAGCTGCTGCTGACATATTTATGTCCAGCACAGTATGTCTAGACATATGACTGAACGAACCACTGTTCGACTGCCGGAGGAGCTCCTCAAGCGCGCCAAGCGCAAAGCCGCCGCTGAGGGCCGCACGCTGACCTCGCTGATCACCGACGGGTTGCAGCATGTCGTTGGCGAGACGCGCAGGGTAGCCAAGCATGGCCGTGTCCTGCCGCGGGCTGATCGACGTCGTTTCAGGTGACGGTCGCTTTGGTTTGTCGCCCACCAGGTTCAAGGCCAGGATGAGATCGCCGTTTCAGGCGCCGGTTCCAGTCGCGGATGGAGACGCTCGATCGCCTGCATCACTTGTTGCTTCTCCGCCTGGCCACGCCGGACGGGCCGGTCCATCGCGGAAAGGCTTTCGTGTCGACGCCGAACAGGTCCAGAGCGCGCGCCACCGAATGGGTGACGATCTCGTCGACCGTGCGGGGGCGCGCGTAGAACGCCGGCACCGGCATGGCGACGATCGCGCCCATTTCCGTGACGGCCAGCATGCTCTTGATGTGGCCGGCATGCAGCGGCGTCTCGCGAAACATCAGGACGACCGGACGACGCTCCTTCAGGCAGACGTCGGCCGCGCGCGCGACGAGGCTCGACGTCACGCCGGTCGCGATCTCGCTCAAGGTGCGCACCGAGCAGGGCGCCACGATCATGCCCATCGTCTGGAACGAACCGCTCGAAATGGCGGCGGCGATGTCGCCCGGCGCATAGACCTTGTCGGCCAGCGCGCGCAACGCGGCCGCCGATACGTCGGTCTCGAGCGACCGCGTCTGGTCGCCCGCCTTGGAGACCACGAGATGGCTCTCGATCTTCATCGCCCGCAGCATTTCCAGCACACGGATGCCGTAGACCGTTCCCGAGGCGCCGGTGATGCCGACGATCATGCGCCGGACGGGCGGGCTCGCTGCCACCGGCCGCCTCAGCCCGCGGTCTTGATGTGCCGCGGATCCGATCGGCTCACCGGCTGCGGCTTGGCCTCCCACGAGAACGGCGTCACGGAAAGCGTGTAGCGGGACCCATCGAGGGTCGCGAGCGCGCGATGCACTTTGGCTGCATCACCGGCGATGTCGACGGCATGATGAAGGGCATGGCTCGGCACGGACGCACCTCCGGTGTCACTCGCACTCGGCAGCAAGCGCGCGCTCTCGACTATCGCCTCCTGCTTGACCAACCTCAAGACCGTGCTCGGTCAGACGGCTGCATCACGCAAGCAAAAGGCGGCCCCTAAGGACCATCCTCAGCTTTTGATCTTCTTGAAGAAAATTGGAGCGGGCGAAGGGATTCGAACCCTCGACCCCGACCTTGGCAATCCGCTCAGGCGGTTTACGCCACGGCATCTTTTTTTATCCCAGAAACCTCTAAGTGATTGTTTTAGAAGGGTCTTTTACTCTTCTACCGATACCTGCGCTATCCTCTCCATTGCCCCCGACTTTCGCTCTGGTGCTTCCCCCCTGCTTCCCCGGCCGCCTCCAGAATCCCGGGGAAGCAGTAGCGATCGTATGGTTATTGAGGAATCGTATTATGAGTAAGATTACGAAACGCGCAGTAGACGCACTCCGGGCCGAACCTGGTCGCGACGTGTTTGCATGGGATACGGAGTTGAGAGGCTTCGGAGTCCGAGCGAAGCCCTCGGGTGTGAAGACCTTCCTTATCCAGTACCGGAACGCGGAGGGCCGGACTCGCCGGTTCGTGCTCGGGCAATGTGGGGTGTTGACGCCCGAGATCGCGCGGCACCTCGCCCGCAAAAAGCTCACATCTGTAGCGGAAGGCGCCGACCCCTCAGCCGATCGACAGGGAGTTCGGACGGGCATGTCCGTCAAAGAAGTATGCGACTGGTATCTTGAGCAAGCCGAGGCTGGCCGGCTCCTTGGTCGAAACCGCCGGCCGATCAAGGCATCGAGTCTCAAAAGTGATCGAAGCCGTATCGAAATTCACATCAAGCCGTTGCTTGGCGGGCGGCTCGTAAGCCGTCTCACTCTGAATGACATCGAGGGAATGCAGGCGGACATCGCGGCAGGCAAGTCGGCCCGCGGTCGTAAGAAAGGTCGCGGGGGAAATTCGACTGGAGGCCCGGGCGTTGCCAGCCGAGCGATCAGTACATTACGGGCGTTGCTCGGCCACGCCACCCGTCTCGGCATCATCAGCAGAAACCCCGCGCTAGGCGTCCGGCAGCTTGCCGTTGGGAGCCGAAAGCGCAGATTGAGCGAAGACGAAATCCGTCGTCTCGGACGCGTGATGCGCGAAGCTGCGGCCGAAGGCGAGCACCCAACGGGGCTCGCTGCTATCCGGCTCATGCTCCTGACCGGTTTCCGGCGGATGGAGGTGCTGGGACTGAAGCGGCCGTGGTTTAGCCGGAGCGACCACTGCATTCGCTTTCCCGACACCAAGAGCGGCGAGCAGGTCCGAGCACTTGGAGAAGCTGCGATGGACTGTATCGAAGCCCAGCCCACCCGTGCGGGTTCTGTCTTCGTCTTTCCAGCCGACTGGGGCGACGGGCATTTCATCGGCGTTGTCCGCGTACTCGACCGTATTTGCCGAAAGGCGAAACTTGAGGGCGTGACCCCGCATGTGCTCCGCCATACCTTCGCGAGCGTCGCCGGCGATCTTGGCTTCTCCGAACTTACGATAGCCGGTTTGCTTGGCCATTCAGCGCACGGCGTCACGCAAAGGTACGTGCACCTGGATACGGCCTTAGTCGTTGCGGCCGACCGGGTTTCGATGGAGATCTCAAAGATGCTTGGACGCGAGGCGCCGACAGAGAGACAAGGCAGCCCCTGCGAGCACCTTGCTTTGCGGCCGGCCGACGCGGCGCCACAGTCAGTCGAAGAATTTAATTTTTCCTCGCTGACGATCGATTTCACCTATAGGCAACCTTGAGCGCTTCTGAAGTCTTCCCTTCGCCGCCGGAAGGTGGCTGAGGCATTATTGGTGTCGCCATGGTAGATCGCGCCGCCTGCTCATCCTGCGACGTTGAAGTGCTTTTCGATGAAGGACCCCGAAGTTGCTGCCAACGCCAAGAGCTATGGCATTGTGCGTGCCCGCCGGCTCATGGACGGCAGACTCTGTGCCAGCGGTCCGAATGAAGAGACGCTACGTGCCGCAGGTATCGGGCAGCACAAGGCCGCCCTTGCCGGTGTTTCTGGCTGTGCTGGATCTGCACGTCCTGGTCGGTTATGCCCCCAGCGCTTCAAGGAGAGGGCAAGTCGGCATCGTCCCCTGCGCGCATGCCTTGACCATGGTGGCCAGCGCGCGTTCCATCCGCCGCAGGTCGCGGATTTTTGCGTGGATGTCGGCCAGGTGCACGACGCCGATGTCATGCACGCGGCGGCATGACCGGGACTTCTGGTCGACAAGCCCGAGCAGGCGGCGGATGTCGTCGAGCGAAAAGCCGAGGTCCCGCGAGCGACGAATGAAGCGCAGGCGATCGACGTCGGTCGTCTGATAGAGCCGATAACCGCCCGCGCTTCGTGCCGGCTTCTGCAAGAGGCCTACGCGTTCATAGTAGCGAACCGTTTCGACAGTCACCCCGGAGCGCTCCGACAGAATGCCGATCGGGAAAATCTCGGGTGTCGCCATGGCGCGCCTCGCGTTCCTGTGATCCATCGGGTATTGAGCCTGTAGTGGCTACAGGGTGTAGACCTTTGAGCATGATGAAAAGCGGAACCTCGGCACCACCGTCCGCGACGAGCGGCGACACGGCAAAGACTGTCCTTGCAGCCGGCGGCCTGCTCGCCGCCTTCGGCGTGGCCTCGTGTTGCGCGCTGCCTGTCGCCCTGTCGCTCTTGGGTATAAGCGCCGCGTCGCTTGTCGGCATCGGCTACCTGGCGGCACAGTATCAACGCGAGTTGCTCTATGGTTCAGTGATTTGCCTCGTGGCCGCGGGCTTCCTCATGTGGCGGCAACGGCAGGCGCGACTTTGCGCCCCAGGCGAGGCCTGCACACGCCCCGCAATGGACTGGAGCAGCAAGATCGCCGTGTTGCTGGCCGTCGGCCTGCTGGCCCTCACATTCTGGATCGAGCCGCCGCTATGACCGTCATTCTAGAATCGACGCTGACCTGCCCCTCGTGCAGCACGACAAAGACGGAAACCATGCCGACCGATGCATGCCAGTACTTCTATGAGTGCACGGGCTGCAAGACGCTCCTCAAGCCCAAGCAAGGCGATTGTTGCGTCTTCTGCTCCTATGGATCGGTACCGTGTCCACCCATCCAGGAGGGCAAGAGCGACGATTGCTGTGCCAGTTAGCTCCGAGCCCGTGCCTGAAGCGTGAAACGGTCACTGATATGCCTGCATACACAGACCCCGCCGTCGAGATCAGGCCGGGCGTTTTCCGTCCCGATTGGTCGGCGGTAGCGACAGAACCGGCCCGCAGGGCGCTCGCTGGACGCATGGCCGCGCGCGCCGGCTTGCTGGACAAGTGGGCTGTCAGGCTTGAGGTCCGCGAAGATTTCCTGTGGCGGACGATCCTGCAGCTGTACGTCGATCTCGGAAGGCCGCCGAAGCTGGCCGAGATCGTTTCCGTGGCCGGGGTCGGCACGGAGCTCACGACAGGGTTGCTCGACATCCTGCGATCGCGCGATCTCATCGGTCTCGATCCGCAGAGTGGAGACATCCGGCTGGCGTATCCGTTCACGCAAGATTCGACCGGGCATGGTGTCGACGTCAAAGGTCGGTCGTTGCAGGCGCTTTGTGCAATCGACGCGCTCGGGGTCGGCGCCATGTACGAGACGGACGTCGCGATCTCGTCGTCCTGCAGCCAATGTGGCTCGATGATCCGCGCAAGGACCGCTGGCAAAGGGCGATCGTTGCAGGATGTCGTCCCTGCAGAGGCGGTCGTTTGGTATGATTTCGCGTACGACGGCAGCGCAGCGACGTCATGCTGCCCGGCAATCACTTTTTTCTGCTCGGGTGAGCACTTGAGACAGTGGTGTCGCGCGCAGGAGACGCAGCGTGTCGGGATTGACCTGACGGTGGCGGAAGCGCTGGAAGTCGGTCGAGCGATCTTCGGTCCGGTCCTCGTCGAGCGGCCTGCCGCCGCACGATCTTGCGACGGACGGGCGGATGACGGCCCATCCCGGTGATGTGCAGGCTCGCCCAGCCATCCCTGCGCTGGCGCCGCGCAGTCCGCCTGAACCAGGCGGATGAGATCGCGAGCACTCGCGATAGCGATGAATCGGCTGGCTGCGGCCTCGCGAGAGACGGGTGAATGGCGCGGCCAATGGCGGTGGCCCTGCTGATCAAGCCCCCGGATACCGGGCGCCCTGACGGCCAATCTTGCGCGCCTGGCGGTCGTCGGCCTGACGGCCTAAACGTTGTTTATCTCGGTGAAGCGGGCGCGGCGGGCATTGACCACCTCCATCCACCGAGGCCAGGTGGCCCCTCTATGATGCCCGAACCGAGATCCACCAGCTCCGGGCGCCGGCCCCGACCAGACGCCCCCGCCAGGCCCGGCCCAATACGGGCAAGGCCGAGGGGGCTCCCATCAGGGCTCGTCGCCGATCGGCGCGACGGCTTCGCCTACCCGGCGGCAGAGGGAGGTGATAGAAGTCGAGATCACGCCTGTCGCAGGATCGTCGTCGCAAGGGTAGGCGCGTGCATGTGAGGTTACCTGAACACAGGTATTTGACGAGTGCTGCCACGACGAGAGCCAGCACGACCACGCCAATGATGCCCCACGAGACCACGGTCTCCGCGGAGGCCTTAGGCCGATCACGATGAAGCCGACAACGATATCGTTCTAGCTCGTGCTCGTCCTGCGCGTATTGCCACTATCACATTGTATTTGGGATCAGTACGCTCGCCGAATGTGGAGCGCAACCCGGCCGCGCCAGCGGACGTCACAGCAGGAGTGGTGCGTTGAACGTGAGGATGATCCTGAGAAGACGGGCGCTATTGACCTACGTGACTGTTGGCGCCGCCTCAGCCTCGTTCTCGGTGGACGCCAAGGAAGTCTTCCGCATCGCTGTCTTGGGCAGTGGCAGGGAGGACACCGAGCTCAGTATCAATCAGATGATATGGTTGCGTACGGGACTGCGGACCGTTGGACTGGTTGAAGGCAAGGACTTCGTTTTCGATGCAGTGTGGGCAGGCGGTGACTACGAAAGGTTCCCGGCGATGGCGGCGGAAGTCATCGCGCGGCAGCCAGGGGCGGTCATCGTGTCCACCATCGCTGCCGCAGAAGCAGCGCGTAGCGTATCGAGAACCATTCCTGTCGTGATGACCGGTCTCAACGACCCGGTCAGGGCCGGGCTGGTGGCGAATCTGGCGCGCCCCGGTGGCAATATCACCGGTATGGCGACCTTGAATGAGAATGTCGTCCTCAAACTGCTGCAGTTCGTGACCTACCTCTTGCCCGGCGCGAAAAAGATCACGACCTTGCGGAATCCCTCCAATCCATCGAGCGGCCCAATGCTCGACGCCATCAAGACGTCGGCCGTTCAACTCGGGTTCGCCGTTGCGAACGTCGACCTCACGACACCGGCCACTGTCGACAAGGCTTTCGAAGAGGTCAGAAGGCAGGGTCCCGACGTTCTGCTGATCGTCCCAGACAACGCCCTTGCCGGCTTATCGAAACCGATCGTGTCGAGGGCGCTCGAGCAGCGACTTCCCGTAGTCGGCATTTCCCGGGAAAATGCAGAGGCCGGCGGCATCCTCAGCTATGGTTTTTCCCGCCAGGAGTCCGTGGAAAGAGTGGGTGTCTATATCAAGAAGATCATGGCGGGCGCCAACCCTGCAGATCTGCCGATCGAGCAGCCAGCCAAGTTCGAGCTCGTCGTGAACAGGAAGACAGCGCGCGCCCTTGGCATCGAAATCCCCATCGACGTGCTGGCGACGGCCGATGAAATTGTCGACTGACAACACGGGCGCCATCCACACCCTGCTCGACCTCGCACCCAAGACAGCACGATTACCAGCCGACGGCAGCGACGAGCGCCACGTGAAGCGTATCAAGACCGATGCGCCCATTGGTTCGGTTCCGCAATTCTGTGCCGCTACTTGGCGCCACGGCGCTCCCGCGTGATCGCAAACCACAATAAGACAAGCCCGAGGACGACGAGCGTTAGCTCGAGGACGAGGTCCATTTGCGTATTCGTGAGGTGATGGAGGCCAAAGATCCAATGGACCCAAACGATATCGAAGCTCAAGACGAAGCCGGTGCCGGCAAGCGCGCCGCGAAAGAACGAGGCCGAGGTCGCTCATGCTCCAGAGCAGGTATCGTCGACGTCCCCCAAAAGTGGTTCCACGAAAATTCAACCGAAAGCCTTCAATGTTTCATCGGATTCCGGCCGAGAGCCGGACCTGGCGCTCCAATCTGGTCGATAGACGTCAACCGGTTGGCTGCGGCCCCGTAGAGAATGAGTAGCGAGTGATACCCAGGCTAAATCCCGTTTGAGATCTGGCGCTGAAGCGAGAACATCGCCCGAGATTAACATCGACTCGCCCAGTTCAGAGGTCAGCCGCTCGATCCGTGCGGCCGTATTGACGGTGTCGCCGATAGCGGTGTACTCGAGCCGGCGTTCGTCCCCTAACGGGCCGGCGATCACGTCGCCATAGTGGATCCCGACACCGATCCGCAACGGCGGCAGTCCCTCGGCGAGCCGCTCGGCGCTCCACTTCTCGATCGCGGCGACCACGGCCAGGCCGCCAAGTACGGCATTCCGCGCGTCGTCTGCGCGCGGCTGCGGCACCCCGAAGATGGCCATTACGCCGTCACCGATGAACTTGTCGATCGTACCGTGGTGATTCATGATGGGTTCGGAGATTCGGCGCCTGTAATCGTTCAGGAAATCCGCGACCTCGCCCGCAGACTGCTGTGATTGCAGCACTTGGTATCATCTATGGGACACTACTCGGCGGATTGCTGGGCAGCCTCGGCCTGATCACCAGCGGCCTTCTCGGCTACGGTCTGATGTTCACCTCCGCACGGCGCTTTGCGCAACGCTTCACTGGGCCCCGGTCTCTGCACAAGATGGAGAGTTTTTTCGCCCCGGGCGGTGCTTGGGCGATCATCCTCACCCGCAGCCTTCCCTTCAGTGTCCCGGAGGCCATGGTCTTTCTCGCCGGACTTGCGGGCATGCCGATGAGAAAATTCACCACGGCGATGACCATCGGCAGCGTGCCCACGGCATTCGCTTTTGCGGCCATCGGTGCCGGGTGGGCGGATCAGCCGATCCTGGCTCTCGCGGTGAGCTACGTGCTCCCGATCCTCCTGCTGCCCGTCGCGCTCTATTTCATCCGGCGGCGGGCACGGTAAGAAATGTCGACACTGGTCATCGTTCTCCGCACGGCTTTCCTCCTGGTCTTTGCGGCATACCGTTGCCGGTCGCCGATCCTGTGAGACGGCGGCGCATCCTGCGCGGCGTGCTCACGGCGCTTGTCGCGCTCGCCTTCTTCACCCTCTTGAGTTTCGCCATTCGGTTCAGGTATGGCGGACCGGCGAGCTGGCTGCTCCACCCCTGCCGGTCGTTCATGGCGGGCCGCCGGTCAACATGTCGCGCCGGGTCTGGGTGGATACAGACGCTGCCTGCGGCCATGCCCTCGACGCCGATGCCGACGATTGCTTCGCGCTCCTCGTCCTGCTGCGCGCTGTCGAAATCGAGGTCGTCGGAATTTCCGTCGTGGACGGGAACGCACCGGCAGCCGCGGTAGAGCGAATCGCGCGGGAGCTCATCGGGCAGCTGGCCCGCTCGCCGGCCCAGCCGATCTATCGTGGCCTGGCCGCTCGCACGGCGCTCCAATCGGCACTGACGGAAGGCTCGCTGACGATCGTGGCTCTGGGTCCGCTGACCAACATCGCCGCGGGCTTGCGCGGCCAACCGGACCTCATGCGCAACGTGGCACGGCTCGTGGCCGTCATGGGCCACCGGCCGGGCCATCTTTTTCACCCGGCCGAGGGGCGCGGCAACGGCATTCTGTTCGGGCACGGTCCCGTGTTCCGGGATTTCAATTTCGACAAGGATCGCGCCGCCGCGAGCGAAATCGTGGCGATGAATCTCCCGATCACTCTCATTCCGTACGAAGGAGCGCGCAGCGTGCGCCTTGCGGGCACCGATCTGGCAAAGCTTGAAACAGCTGAGGGTGCCACAGCCTGGGTCGCGCAGCGCTCGCGCGGGTGGTTGAAATTCTGGGCCAATGTCGTGGGCCTCTACGGGTTTTACCCCTTCGACGCGCTGGCCGCCGCCTACGCCATCGAACCGAAGCTGTTCGATTGCGCGGACGCGGCCGTCTGGGTCGCCAAGGATGGGAGGCGCTGGACCGGCTGGTTCGGTCCCGAGGGCCTCCTTGTCGGGCTCAAGAGCGAGCATGTCGAGAAGCCGCTGGCGAGTGCATCGGCCTACTACTGCCCCCGCCTGTCACCCTTGATGCACGACTGGCTCATGGCGCGGCTCATCGACCGCTAGTGGATGCCATCTAACATTTGAATCCCACTTGGGATTCCCAATGAAGTGGGTGCATGCGAGTCTGCCGCAGGCGCTGGCGGCTCGGCGCTCCTCACCTTGCTGATGATTCCGGCAATCTACGCCCTGGCAAAAGGGTGGCGCCTGGTACCGACCATGCAGGCGGCGGACATACAGCTAGCGGCCGCGCCACAGAGACCGCTGCGCGGATAGCGCCGGCCTCAGCATCTTCATGTCGAGGCCGAAGTGCGAGATCGGCGATACCTGCCGCGGGTCGATCATGCGTCCCCGAGGCGCGGGTTTCTCGGGTCTGTATCCATCTTCATCTCCTGTTCGTGCGTCAGCCACTGGGAGTCAAGAGAAGCCGGCCCGCGCCGACATAGTGACGTTAGTGCGCAACGGCGTGCTGGGCGCCATGTCGCCCGGCTGCCGCTGGAGGGGTGAGGTCTCGTATACAGCACTGCCGCCACCCAACGTGAAGCAGGCATCGGTCACGCGAGCTAGCCGACGGTGCTCAAAGTCAACCTCACCCGGAGCCGAACGTTCCTGAACAACGATCGCCCAGACCGGCGGTACCCCGCCGACTTCGAGATGCCGCACTGCTTCCTCGGCGTCCCTCGTAGAGCGATTTCCGAACCGGTGCGTATACGCCAAGAGGAGAGCGGTATGATCGAGCAGGATGTGCAGAAGCTGTTGCGGCGAGACCAGGGTCCCGACCTTGGCAAGCTTGAGGCAGACATTTAGCAACGGGAAGCGTGGTTTCCGGTCCGTGCACGTGCCAGCCGGCTCATCGCATCATGGCAGAGCGCGCTGATCGCGTGTGCGGTCATTTGCCAGCGGAACGGCAGCCAAATATGCAGGCCGGATCGCCGAAGTGCGCGTCAACGAAGGCGCGGACGTCAAGAAAGATGAGATTCTAGTCCGCATCGACACGACGGAGGTTCTCGCGCAACTCGCGGCGGCAAAAGCGGCAGTGCACCGTGCTCATCAGGGAGTGGCAAACGCCGCCTTCGCGCGCGAGATCGTCCACGCGGCGACCGGCACCCAGGTTCTGCGTACGCAGCTTTTGGAAGGCGGCAGGTTGCTCGAAAAGCAGTATGGCGACGACGGGCTTGCACAAGGCCCAGCTTGCCTCCGACCGCACTTCGTGCCGCGATCCTAAGGCCAAGTAGTTCCGTCTGATCCTACACACCGCCGGGCTAGCAAGGCTATCATTACGGCGTCAAACACCTGGGAGAACGCCGTGCCACAATGGCCGAGATTTCTGATCACCCTGGTCGCCCTGCTTGTGACAAGTTTCGTCGCCTGGCTCGCTTGGAAGAGGGTTTTCAATAGCGACATCCCCATCTTTTTCCTCGGCGCTGTCGGGGGAATTACGGCAGCGGCAACATGGGCATTGCTAGGGAGGTTTGGCCCGAAGTAAGCGGAGATTGAGACAGCGTGGCCGACCTGCTGAGGCGGCCGGTCGCAGTCGGCATCATCCTTGGCCTGGGACTGAGCTTCATGCTCGATGGCGCCAAGCTCATGGCCGCCGGCTGGTGGTTGAGCGGTCCCGCGCTGCGTTTAGCGCTGCTGCTTCTCACCAACCGCATTATACCGGCCATGTTCCTCTTGCTGGCGGGCGGTACCGTGGTCGCGCTGATCCGCGATCCGACTCTGCTGACGGCGATCGGCAAGTCGCAGTTCAAGCCACGCTTCCCAAGCTTCGCGCTAGGCTCGATGGCCTGGTCGGAGCTGGTAATCGGCACGTTGTTCCTCGCCCGCAGGTGCCGTTCACGCTGGGGAACGCGATTATCGCAATCACCGACGAGAACAACCGCCTATTTCCCGAACGGCGGGTGTCGGAACGCAAGGTTGCCATCTCGACTGGGCTGATGAACTTGGGAAGCGCCGTGGTCGGCGGGGTGCCGATGTGTCACGGCGCTGGCGGCATGTCGGGCCACATCGCATTCGGCGGACGCACGGGCGGCGCGCCCATTGTGCTCGGAAGCATCCTTCTCTTACTAGCACTCTTCTTCAGCTCGTCGGTGGGGATCATCTTCCGGATGGTCCCGCCGGAAGTGCTTGGTGTGCTCCTGTTTCTCGCCGGTGCGCAACTGGCACTGGGCTCTTGCGACATCAGTAAGGACAAGGGCGAGCGTTTCACGACCGTTCTCACCGCGGAGCTGTCGATGTGGAACATTGAGACTGCCTTCGTGCTCGGGCTGGCCGTCTATCATGCTTTCAAGCGTCATTGGATCCGCGTCTGAGGCTTTCAAGCGACAGTGCAGGCGATCTTCTACCCGGTTTCGCGATCGGTGGTGGGCTCGGCGAGGGCCAGCCAGTGATGAGCGAGCAAACAGATACCAGATCAGTCGCAATCCAAACGTTGCACGCATGGCGGCATGTTGGGCTATGCTTCCTCTTCGTAAATGAACAACAATCCTAGTGGGGTGAATATGGCGAAGTCGCACGCCGTCGACGTTCACGTTGGCGCCAGGATGCGCCAGCGCCGCTCGTTACTCGGTATGAGCCAGTCCAAAGTAGGCGAAACTGTCGGCCTTACGTTCCAACAAATCCAGAAGTATGAACGTGGCGCCAACCGCATCGGTTCGAGCCGGCTCTACGAGTTTGCCAAGGTGCTCGACGTGCCGGTGGCGTACTTCTTCGACGAGATGCCCTCCAACGCGCTGTCGGGCCGGCCGATGTCGGGCCGCGGCCGCAAGGGCTTCGGCGAGGCCGGCACGCCGTTCGAGCAGGAGAAGGATCCGCTGATCAAGCGCGAGACCC
>LNAP01004609.1_pt1 | contig 12639 bp, 15 predicted proteins | sample 602601 | NCBI WGS metagenome assembly LNAP01 (sample SAMN02440304, study PRJNA202911) | soil metagenome | biome: Subtropical and temperate rainforests or woodlands; isolation source: soil samples (1 kg each in a 20% v/v slurry with milli Q water) were... ... | reverse complement strand
AATAACGATGCAACCGCTGGGACCCAAACAAGAAAGTCTTACCGCCATCACAGTTGCGTACAGAGCGTCTGAGACTAAAGGAGACTCCTGGCCAGAAATGGGGTGGCGATGCTTGTGGAGAACCTCAACAACCTCAGAGAAGACCTTAGAGGTCTGCTTATGCAAGTTGGAAACAGAAATTCTGGCAGCCAGAACACTGAAATCGGGGTGGCGGGTGGCGCAGGAAGCGGCAGTCTGGGCGGCCAACTCGTCGAGTTCCACGGTGGTCACACCGGGATACAATCCAGGCACCACCTTCTGTGAGATGATAGTGGCATCAACATGCGCGGGATCCAAGCCATAGCACAGCTTATTTATTCTGGAGGTGATCTTGTCGAAGTGGACAACCTCCTTCTTTCCGTCTCTCTTGATGACATACATCTTTTCAAAGCTTGTTTTGAATTTGTTGTGTCTGTTGTCACCTTTGCTTCGAATCTGTTCGAGCCTTTCAAATTCAAACTTTGGGCTGCTTTGCACAAATCCTTCACCCCAGCACAATCGTACGTACAATTATTCCCCTTCTGATTTGTCTGCTTTGTAATAGTCGGTCTCTACGAACCTACTTCGCAACGATCATTTTGAACCGATATACAACTGAATCTTGCTGATCATCCGTCGTAAAGGAGTGTGAACTATGGAAAGTGCTGTTAAGAACAACTCAGATTACATATGGCAAGACCGAGAAATTAGATTTGATTCTAAGCCACAGCTTTTACAGTGTAGGCGAGGCGAGCAGATTATTGGTAAGTTACGAGTGAAAGAATCGAATGTGAGAGTTCATTACTAAGAACACAACTGTTATCACGATTACAGATTCGATTAACAGTGTTGAAGATACTAAGGGAAACAATGGAGAACGAGGTTCCCTCATTGTGACAAATCTGCGCATTTTATGGGTCTCGCACAGCAATTCGAAAATCAACTTGAGTGTTGGAATGAACACCATCATGTCAGCGAATATAAAACAAGCAAAGTCGAAACTCAGAGGGCATACACAAGCCCTTTGCGTATTGGCAAAGTTTAACACTCGTTTTGAATTCATCTTCACAAGTCTTGTGAAAAACTCCCCTCGATTGTTTACCACTGTGCAGTCTGTGCTGAGGTATTTGAGTCTTTGATTGAATAACATCAATGCATTATTAGATTTCTAAGCAACCGCTATTCCTGCTTCTTCTTACAGAGCTTATGAAACATCAAAGCTTTATCGTGACTTGAAGTTGCGAGGTTCCATCGTGAAGGATGGTGAGTTAATCTTACTTCCCCAGGAGCAAATCATAGCGAAGATCGGAGGCGTATGGAACCTGTCATCTGAGCAGGGCAATCTGGGTTCTTTCTTTTTGACCAACGTGCGCGTTGTATGGCACGCTAACTTGGCAACGAATTTTAACGTGTCATTGCCGTACATGCAAATAGTAAGTTGCTGAAAAACCAATTCCATTTGTGTTGCAACAATCGAAGCATCACCAGACTCTTTTCTTCCGCCCATTTACAGAGGAGTTTGCGGGTGCGTGAGTCGAAGTTTGGCCGCGCACTGGTACTCGAGACCTACGCCAAGTCTGGCGGTTACATCCTGGGCTTTCGAGTGGATCCACAGGACCGCATCAGCGAGGTATATAAGGAGATTCACAGTCTGTTTCAGATCTACTCCGTAGGCCCCATCTTCGGCGTGGATTTTACTCTAGAGTCCGAGGCGCCCAATCTGGAGCAGTTGCTGGTGCCCAAGGTGAACGAGGACACAGAGCTGATTGACGATCAGGAAGATTCACAAGCAATCGCGGTACGAACCTCATTTTCTGTGTTTTTATGAAACCATTAATCAACATTATTTGACTCTATTTTGTTCATTTTCTCCCTGCTACACAGGCATACTATGCATCTAGCTCGGCATTGGAGGATGATACCCGGTTCGATGCCATCCAGTACGATCCGAAGCTGGGCCTGGCCGTGGAGGGACTGGTCGATGGCATCACGATCGAACAGCTATGGAGGGTTGTTTAATTTCTTTTCATTGGTGTTGTTTGCTTGATAAGTGTTAATACGAAGCAAAAGTAGTTAATTTTTAAACATCCAATTTTTTTTTTGGTTACACAAATTTTGAGTCAAAATAAGCTATCATTATAACGCTGTGCCTTTCTCTCTGGCGGCTCGCTGCTGCATGCGTCGCTTTAACACATGCGTCACCAGTCGATTTAACCAGTCCGTCAGCGGTCCCGTCAGCTCCCTAAACCACTCGTCCAGCAGACCCCGCAGCGGACCAAATTGAGTCGGGGGAACCAGCAATATATGCAACGCCTGCAGAGAAGAATATTTTTCCGGACGGGGTGCTAGCAAGAAGCTCTCGATGCTTCCTTTGGAGACAATGTCCATACCGGGCGTGGTGTCGGACATACCCATGAGCTTGGAGAGCTTCAACAGCAGACTGGACTGAGTGGCAGGGGCAAGGGCAGGTCCCTCGACGGCTGCAGGAGTCTGCGCTGTGCCTTGTGCAGAAGGTTGTACAGTGGGCTGCATCACTGGAGCACTTACTCGCGCCGAAGTGATGCCCAAACCTAATCGGTTAGAGATGCCTGCCAGAGGAGACCGGGGCGGTGCGTTCAAATTATTCGGACCCGGTAGGGCGGCATCTGCAACAGTAGATTTGTGCGAATTATTCGCTGCATCTACCAGCGCCGCACCTATGCCACGACTCTGTGTATTCGACGACTTGATGATAAACTTACCTTCGTCCTTGTTGCTGGTGGACACTTCTTTCGATGAGGTGATTTGCGCCAACGTGGCGATTCCCAGAGAACCAATCACAGGCAGCACAGGGTCTAGACTCCGCACTAGCTCGTACACAGAAGTGGCAAACAGACGGTGGTTGTAGATGGTGCGCTTGAGAGACCGCCTGGATGGCTCTCCGCACAGATCGTGGTTCCAGGGAGACAGAATGATGTGGTTGACCAACACGCTGCGATTGTTGAAAGGGATGAAAAAGCAAGAGCAATAGAAGAAAGTGGGATAATTAATGAGAAAATGTGATTGCAGTGCACGCATCCAACGTACCGGATGAACACAAAATTGAGCAGCAGCATGCGCGCACGTGTGGCGTGTAGCACGACCACCTCCGCTGCCGCCGTTGCTGCTGCAGTCGCTGTCGAGGCAGTGGTGCCTTCAATTGTTGTTGTTTCTTTGATAGGTAGCCGCACTATATCACTTGCGGAATAAGAACCCTGGGATAGTTGCTCCGCACTGAGCTGCGGTGCCACTTCAGACGTTGCCCCCAGACTAAGTAAAAAAGATTGACAAATTTTGTAAGTACGCAGATATTAACAGCTGCAAATGCTGCATCAACAGTTTCAAATACCAAGTGCGCAATGGTACACTACATGACGCATAACAACGCAATTTCTTACCTCGTAAAATCCAATCTAGATATTTCACAGTCCCAGAGCAGCCCCGCCGTGAAGTAATTGCCCTCCTCCACGAAGGCCACCAACAGGTCTGTTATGTAATCGGAAGGCATTTCTGACTTGGCAATGTTCATAATGGCCCCGCGCAGCCGCACCTGTGCATGCGCACGAAAGAGAAAATAATCATCAGAATTCGCCAGTTCATAAAGTCGAGATAAAAATTGATGTGTACCTTCAACTGAAGCATTCGTGCCCGCATCGGCTGTGCATTGCTAACAAACGATTCTACCGGTTCAAAATTCAATGTATTGTCCTGTGATAAGGTAAATGTGTTAAATAACGTCAGCAAGTTAAAGTACCAAGAAATTGTGCTACATGGGTCAGCAATGCGCACCTGTGCAACAGATGATACCGGTAGCTGGACCAGTTTTCCAATCCAGTCGCCCAGACCGCCTGCGGCAATATTGAGCGTCTTTTGTAGTTCTTTTCGCTCACGCTCGCGCACCACTATGATACGTTTAATACGAACCACTGTGGGCTTTACAATGAAATATAATATTGACCGTGCGATTACGCGGAACAACCGAATGCCTTTTAAGATGAGCTCGGCAGGTGGATCAGGCCGGCCTTCTAGTTTGTGTCGCCACAGAGGCATCACCGCGGGGGAATTAGCATTCACTTTGATCAATTGCTCCAGCTTCTTTTTCGTCTTTTCCTTCTCCGCCGCGGGTTCTTTCTTCTTTGCAGCGGTCAATTTCTTCAAATCGTGTGTGTTGTCATCCACTGTTTTGGCCATGTTTTCGGCCAATGAGCTGAGCAGGTGCACATCGTCGCGTGGGCGTTGTGGCGCAGCACTGGATGCGTGCTCTTCATACGGCACAGAATGATCTTCATCGTCACCAACACTTGTTGGCTGCTGCTGTGCAGCGCGAGAACTTGGCTTCTGTTCTGCAAATGCACCCTGCGGTGGGTTGTTTTGGGAGCTGCGCGTGACATTTGATGGACGTGGCTCGACTGGTTCGTAATTATGCATTGATGGTGGCGGTTGCGTATTTGGAATTGTAGTTGGATAGTTACTACCCCTGCGCTTGTCCCGTTCAAGTAACGGTACTGATCCATGATTGTTAGGTTGTACAGGCTCCTCGTGACTATACAATGGTCGTTGTTGTTGTGAATATGGTGACGGGTATTGTTCTTGGTAAGTTTGAGCCTCCATTCTGCTCTGCCCTCCGAGCGCATTATTATTTAGTATCAAATTTCGTGCTATATTTTGTTTGTACAGCAAATTAACTTGCTTTGCTTGAACAATCCGCATTTGGAGAGCAATGGGGTCAAAGTTTGAAGCCGTGTTACCATATTGACCACCTCTTTGAACTGGATATTGAGGAGTTGATCCGTAGCCACCATTTCCATAATACCCACCGTAAGGGTTTTGGTAGTTCATAGGTGAACAAGAGGGCGAATGTGGGATACCAAGGACCAAAATGGCAGTGCGCGAAGTGGCGGTTACAAAACCGAGTAGAAAAACTGCATAAAAGGACCCCAGGAAGAGAAACAAATACAGTGCATTTTCGGTTCATGCTGTTGACGAAGATATCTGTCAAAGAAAGTACTTTAATCTACTGTAAGACAATGCAGGATAAGCTTCTCGACGAAGAACTCTCACGATCCAATGCTCCAAGGAAGTGGCCTTTAAAATTATTTGAATGTTGCGAGTACCGAGATATTAAGGTGATATTTATCTTCAAGGCGCTGGAATTGATATTAGAGCTTAACTTTCTTATGAATGTTGCACACAGGGAAATAGAACGTGGTGCCCAGAGTTTTGCCCAAAGGCTGTTATGTGGTAAGTTTTATCCCGTGTCCTTTTACAACTTCTTCACCTCATTGTTTGTATGCTATGTTCACGTGCACAGTGCAAGTGGACTTGCGGGAAGAATACATACATCACTAATTGAGGAAGACCCTGTGTGCTGTGGTATGGGCAGAGAGGGACTTTGCTGCTGTATTGTACTCATCCCATTTTCGGTTTATACCCCGACGGGCGGAATGGGAGCATTGTGCTTGGTCACCAACTATCTAAGGGACAAAACGATGCAAAAGTATGGCGTTGAAGACAACGATCTGTGCAACTGTTCTAATACATGCGTCAACTCGATGTGTAACTTCTGCTGTTATGGATTCTTTTATCCGTGCTCTCTGTTCCAAATGTTAGTATCCATTGAATATTGGGAGCAAGAAGACATCTTGCCGTTGGGTGAAATGGATTACTCTAATCAGCCTATTTTGCACAACTTCCACTAGTGTTGAGGTTGTTTGTGTTTTTATTGCCACAACTGCCGTACTTTTTCGTTGGTGGATGTAATATTAACAACACAATTTGTGTTCAATGAAACAAACCTTATTCGGAGACTAAATTATTTTATGTCTGAGACAAAATGAAGTTATAGTTCAAAATTCGAAGGTGGTCCCCCCTCTTCGTCGTCGTCGTAACTATCCATGCCCATCATTTCTCCCAGGTCGTCTTTGTTATACAAGCTGCCTCCCATGCCCATGGCCTTCATCTCCTCGAGCATGCGCTCCATCTCAATGTCCTTCTCGCTCTGGGCCACAAATTCTTCGTCCACTCGGTTGTACGTCGAGGCAAGCGACTTACGCCGGGGCTTGCACCGCTTGGTCCACGTCTTACATACTGAAGCCTAAGTAACAATTTGGAAGTTCAGGGGTAAAAAACATATACCGATACTTTGACCATTTGTTGATCCTACCTTTAGCTCATCCAACGACGATTTGTTCTTCCACAAAAGTGCAGAAAGTTCATCAGCGTCAATTTCTTCATGCAACAGATTCTGACAAGACTTTGCAATGGTTGCGCATTCATTTCCGCATTTGGCGACTCCCCCTGGTTCAATCAAAGACAAAACCCGCTTGTCCTTCAATGTGGACTCAATGATGTCAATTTTTCTGATCCATTCTCCAGTGGCACTAGATGGGTTGCAGATAGATTCAATGATCGTGACGATGTCAACTTCGTCGAGCTTGTTTTTTGGTTGTAGAGATCGAGCATTTTGAGTTGCACTGTACAGCTCAGTTACGGTAGCCTCACATACATCACATGCGATGTACTGCAAATCTTCCTTCACTACTTGGCCCATTTTAGCTTTACCATGCACTTGCTGCAATAGAACGAACACACAGAACAAGTACAACAATCTCATGTTCTCCTAGATATGATAGAAATTTTGATCTTCATCAGGTCAGCAGAGATCAATTCTGTCCATGTCGCAAAACAGTCTTTTCACGTGCGGTTCATGCCGACTTTCGTGCCGAAAATGCAAAAGTTGCGCGCTTTTCGCAGAAACGATCTCAGCGGCAAAAATAAAACGACGGGGCACCTAAATCTACAAAGATCTTCGCTTATTTTTACCTGCTGTATGTTCTAAATGTGGGGGAATATTGCCGGTGTCATGGGAAAAGCTCTGGAGACAGCTCAAAAGCTGCAAAGTGAGCTCGAGAATCAAATGGATGCCGCGGTTGGGGCTCCTTCGGATAGTAAGGAAGTCAAAGCCAGTCCAAGTTTTGTTGAGCCAATCGTTGAAACTTCCACAGTTTCGGAACCTATTAGAAGTTTGGTTTCACCCCCAAACCCTGCACTTACTGGTGATTTTGAGGACTCACCTGTGAGTTCACCTCTCGCTGTGCAAACACCTGTCTCACAAAAGAGCGAACCAACACCAAGCAAGGCGAAAAAGATCAACAAAAAGAAAACCAAAAGTTCAACAGATGAAATCAATGATGCAACGGAGCCAACTCAAGAAGCCAATGCTGCTGTTCCTGTGAATTCAGCCGTAGATGCACAATTACTTGAGAAACTTCGAGCTGAACACGCTGCTGAGCTGGCTGCACTCACCGGCCAACAGGAAGCAAAGCACACTGCATTTGTCGACAAGCTTACCTCTCAGCATCAAGACAAGTTGGCTTCTGCTGTGGCAGAGATCGAGTCCCAACACAAAAAGGCTCAATCTTTGTGGTCCATCAAGCAAAGCGACATGGAGCAGCACATTCAGCGATTTAACCAAGAAGCCACCGATGCTGCTGTAAACGCCGTAAACCAACAATACGAAGCGAGAATTGGCAAGCTAAACGCAAATTTTCAGAAAGAGAAAGAGAGTCTGGCTGAACAGCAGAGTGTGATCGAACAGCAAAGCGCCGATAAGATTGCCAAGCTGAGAGACGAGTACGAAGGCAAGCTGTCTTCACTTCAGGCACAGTTATCCGCCAATACGGACGGTGGGGACCAGGTGGAAGCAGTAACGGCAGAGTATAACAAGCAAATTGAGACGCTGCGCTCAACGTTGGTCGAAAAAGACGAACACATCAGCACAGTGGAGACTAAACTTAAGCACACGCTAGACAAGCACGACACCGAGCTGACAGAGCTGCAAGGCACGATGGACCGCATTTACGAAGAAATGGCTATCTTTAAGGCAAAGTCGGAGAAATATGAAGCGGAGAAAGCCGTGGCGGTTGCCCAGCAGAGCGACGCGGATTCGGTGGAGTTAAACGAAACGCGTAGCCAACTCGAGAAGGCGAATCAAGCCGCGCAGACAGCGGAGGCAGAGCTTGCCCAGGTGCGCGCACAGCTGGCTTCGAAAGAAAATGACGTCAACACGTTGTTGGCAGATTTGGTGAAGGTAAAAGAAGCTTTGGCAGAGCGGGAACGGGCCCTAGAGACTGCTACCAAGAGCCTCAGTGAGCAACACAAGTTGAACCACGACTACGCTCAGAAGGTGTCCGACCTGGCCGCAGAGATTGCCGAAAAGGACGCGCGCAGCAGGCAGACGCAGAGCAACACTGCCGAGGAGGAAGAAAACAAGAAGTTGCTGATTTCGTACCGCGAGCAGCTGAAGGAGCAAGGCGAACGGCTGGCTGCATTTGAGAAGGAAGGCCAGAGTCTCGCACGCAAGCAAAGTGAAATGGAAAAGGTGGTGCGGAAGTCCAAAGGCGAATTGCGTGAAAAGGACAACGAGATCCAGAAGCTGAAAGACAGCAAGGAGCAGTTGGTTAAGGCCATTGAGCAGACCCAGGATGTGCTCAAGAAACACGAAATGGAAACTGCCAATGCCTCTAAGAACCTCACGGCGATGCAAGCGGTGAGTCAGGCGTCCACCGACAAGCTCGTCCGACTGGAAGCCGAGCTCACCGCCAAGACGGAAGAACTGGCATCCCAACGTCGTGCACTGGAGGCCGCCTGGGCCGAGGTCACCGAACTCAAGCGCAACTTGACCGAGCTCAAGGCCGACCGAGACGACTTGCGCAAGCGTATCGGTGAGGGCACTAGCAAAGCCATGGAGACAGAATCCAGCCGCCGAGACATCGAGAAGCGCGAAGCGGTGCTGCGGGCCACCAACAGCCAATTGCAAGACAACTTGCAGCGCCAGATGGCCGAGGCGGCGGTGCGCGAGGAGCGTCTGCGCGAAGAAGTCAACGAGATGCGCAAACGGTGGCAGGAAGCCATCGGCAACAGAGAATCCATGGCTTCGGAGTTGGGCAATGTCACCGCGCCGCTGCTTCGACAGATCTCATCCCTGCAGGAGTCGGTGCGCGTGAAGAGTGAGCACTGGCAGAATGTGGAAAGCTCATTGTCTGAGCGAGCGCTGCGTGCAGAGAATGCTGCCGAAATTGCAGAACACAAGCGTTCTTTAATAGAAGAACAATTGGTGGAGATCAAGCAGCTGCACTCTACCAACAGCAGCCGGCTCGCCGAGTACCAGGCGCAGCTCGCCACCGCTGAAGCGTCCATCGAGCGACTGAAGAAGCGTGAAGCCCTCTGGGCCGAAGAGAAAGCTGAGCTAGACTCCAGGCTCGCGATGGAAATAGCCCAGCGCCAAAGTTTGCAGTCAAGTCTGCGGGAGATCGAGATCCGACACAAAGTCGAAGTGCAGGAGCTCCAGGACAACGCTGTGCTGTTGCGGAATCAAAACGAGCTCGAGCTGTCCATGTGCGCGAAGGACATGGATCTTTTGCGCGAGGAATTGGCGCTGGCCAAAGCCAACAGTGGTACCTACGGCGCCCTTACTTCAGGTTCTCCCCTCAACAAGAGCAAGCTCAGCCACGGAAGCAAGCTCTCCCTGCACGGCCTGAACGGCGGCCGCGTACCCCGCCCAGGCAGTTTGGATCGGATGCAATCAGGTGGAGGAGCCACAGAGGCTGGGGAAAGCTCTCTAGGAAGCGACAGCAGTGAGGCGGCGCACAGTTATGCCATGGGAGCGGAACAGCTCGTGACAACGTCTTTGCCAAGTAAGAAAACGCCTGCATTTATTGTTTCTTCTTCGTGTGCATCCGATTTACTCTTGTATGTTCCTTTATGTTTATTAGATGGCGAAGTTACGTTTGCGGCCGCAGAGAAGCTACAGCAGCGCAGTCGACAGCGCGATGACGACATGCACGCGCTCACCTTGCAGATTCAACGCCTCGAGGTACAAGTTTGTACTACTAGCCTCGTTGTGTTTGCACCTTTTGACTGTACTACTTTGAAGTCATATCTATTCGCGCATGACTCCATTGACTGAGTCTCACTTATCTTTCTTATTATTTTTCATCCTTTTCGATTAGGCCTCGCGCAATGCGTTGTTAGAGGAGGTGAGCTACCTGAGCATGCGCAACTCGCAGCTCGAGGAGCAGTCCGCCTCAGTGCCGCACCTACAGAGCGAACTGGAGGCCCATAAGAAGCGCCTAGAATTGGTGCTCGTATTGCTGGGTGAGAAGGACGAAGAATTGGAAGCCATGATGAGCGACATGCAAGAAGTGAAACATATGTACCGGGCCCACCTCGAGGAACTCATCGAAACCAGCATCAGCCCCACGGCAGCGAAAAATGGCGCCAAAGGAGGCGATGCAGGCTACAGTGTAGGATACGATCTATCGAAGGAAGAGGAATTGACGTCGATAGACCTGGGCGAGGAGGCATCAACGCAGAAACAATAATTTAGGAATTTTTCGACTATTTTTTGACATGCGTAGAAGTGTATTTTTGCGTTGTGCCTTCATCATGCGCGGGCAAGCGTGTCTTTTCTGTTCGGTGTAATAGTTTGGTAAGTATACTACAGCTGTTTGCACGGCCTCCTTAAGATCAATTTACCGCTGTGATCCAGGTGGCACCGTTTCACAGCAGTACAGTTTTCAAAAACGGTACTATTAAAAGACGCTTTAGTACACAGTTGAAGTGCCATGGTGCATAAACCGAGTAACAAAGCAGAAAGTTCAACCAAAGAGGGGTTGGGCAGCTCCGAAGTTCCACGTTGCATCCAACATTCGTTGACAGAAAACCTGATCGATCGGTTTGCTATCTGCGCACAGGAAATTTTTAACTTAACTAACAACAGCACAAGATGAAGTACCTGGAAAATTTGGCGCTGGAAAATTTAACAAAGACGATAACAAAGCGCGAATTGGGCGGAGGCTTAATAATTCAAGGCCGGTGTGAGACATACTCGACTAAGAAGGCAGGAGATGAGAAGAAACAGTCAAAGATTCTTGAATCTAAGTTTGCGGACAATACTTCGGCGAATGGTAGCCCACACGCCAAGTCAGACGTAACGCTAAAAACTAAGAAGGTGTTGGGAGATTTGATACAAACCATGAACTGCTCCATGGTGGATTATGATTTCTCCGAGCTGACACCTGATTCTTTCGCACAAGTCAGTGTGACAGAAGCCGTTCAAGCGATTAATTCACATCTCGCGGAAATTACCGTCTCGTCTCCTTGTTTCCTAAACGACATGTGGCGGGACATAAGCGACGCGATGGTCAACATCAACCAGTGCGAGGTGTACAAGCTTGTTGACAGCAGCTTCGTCGACGAGGACGAGAGTGGCATCGTGTGGTCCTTTAACTACTTTTTCTGCAGCAAAGAGCTCAAGCGTGTGTTGTACTTCACATGTATGGCCACGTCCAAGTACCGCAAGGTGTGTGTCATTTTGCAATTTTTTCAGACCTGAGTTCTTTTTCTTATCCATATTTACTCGCTTAATGTGTTCGTGTATATGTTTATTTGATGAAGGTTGATTTGATGGGCATGGGGGACGAGTCGGACGAAGAAGTAGAAGACGGAGAGAACGAGCCAATGGACACTGGTGACGAGCGCGAAAACGCCGATTCTGACGAAGAAGCCGGAGATTACTCCTGGAACTAAAAGAACCACAAAGATTCACCTTTGTGCGGTTTTTGTCACATGTCACATTTTTAGCTCACGTAGTGGTAGAGCGCTGAAGGGTTTATTTACATTCGATCTTTCACGGCGCTTTTTATTTTGAATGTGATCTGATGGTAGGAGTATAGGAAGAAAATGAAAACATGTTGCGTTGTTGTAGGATTTAATTGGTATTTGTATGTGCGCTTGTTGCTGTCAGAAAGCAAGAAGGAGGAAAAAGCGGTCGCGTTCTTGCGTAGCACAGAGTTTCTTTGTGCGTGTCTTTTTGTGTGCACAAAGTTATGCTGAGTTTACTTCCCCCTGTAATGTGCTCGTTAAGGAATGTTTAGTAGTACTTTTCACTCACTTTCTTTTTCTAATCACCCTGAAAGATCGACCAAAGGAACAATCGATTAATACTTACATGTTTAATCGAATCAAATACAAACACACATTGATGCAGCATTTGACGTACGAAAAAAATAACTACCATTTATAAAGTGTACATAACCATACCACAAGCAAAAAATTTCAAAGCGACGAGCAGGGCGCTTGTCATTGTGTGGATTCAGGATTATTAATGGAACTACTACTACTTGCACCGACTGGGGTGTCTCTATTGTTACTATCCGCTTCCGCAGTTGACACAGACGGGACGGCGCTCCGGTTGACCGTGGCCAGCTCAATATCACTTTGAGCACTGACGCTGCTGATGCCGCTGGTGGGACGGCTGCTGCCTGCCGAGCTGGTGCTTACGTTGCGGCGCGAGGGGCTGGAGGGCACCGCCGACGCACGCGCGTGGAGAGGGTTGACCTCGCTGGTGCTGGCTATGCCAATGTTGTGGCTCGAAGTGGGGTCGCCATTCTTGGCCAGTCCACTTTCTAGGTCCACTGTGTTGTCGGCCGTGGCGAGGGTATCCTTGGACACTCTCTTCGCGACGTTGCCCTGGCTGTCCACAGAGACTTGTTTGCTGTTCGTGCGGAACAGTGTTGGCCGCATCACTGGCTCAACTTCTAT
>LNAP01004608.1_pt1 | contig 12641 bp, 11 predicted proteins | sample 602601 | NCBI WGS metagenome assembly LNAP01 (sample SAMN02440304, study PRJNA202911) | soil metagenome | biome: Subtropical and temperate rainforests or woodlands; isolation source: soil samples (1 kg each in a 20% v/v slurry with milli Q water) were... ... | reverse complement strand
GCGTCTGCCAATTGTCGACGGCGACCAGCCAGCCCGGCTGGGCCGGTGCGGGACTGGTCGGCCGGTTGGCAAGCAGGTCGCGGGCCGGTTCGCCCTGCCCGGCAGTTGCGTGCGCGGCGCTTGCCGCGAACACGGCATGCGCGGCGAACACCCACGCCGGCAACTGCCGGCGGACGGCTATCGGTGACGGCAAGGGCTGTTTACGCCAGTTCTTTCAGCAGCAGTTCCCAGAATTTCATGCGCTGTTCCAGCGTCGAAACCAGGATGTACTCGTTCAAGGTGTGCGCGCCGTCGCCGTCGGCGCCCAGGCCGTCCAGCGTGGGGATGCCCATGGCGGACGTGAAGTTGGCGTCGCTGCCGCCGCCCGTCATGGGCGCGTCTTCCAGCAGGAAGCCGGCGCGTTCGGCGTAGCCCTGCACCAGCGCCAGCAGATCGGCGGCGGCTTCGGTTTTCACCATGGGCGGGCGGTTCAGTTCCACGTCGATGTCCAGTTCGACGTCCGGACCCACGGCGCACAGCTCGCGCATGCGGCGCAGCACGTCTTCGGCGGCGCCCATGTCGGGCACGCGGAAGTCGACCACGCAGCGGCACAGCGCCGGCACGGTGTTGGTCACGGTGCCGCCGGCGATGGTGCCGACGCTGACGGTGATGCCGCGCTCGTAGTCGGTCATGGCTTCCAGCGCCAGCACCTGGTGGGCCATTTCGCGGATGGCGCTGCGGCCCTTCTCATGCTGCATGCCGGCGTGGGCCGGGCGGCCCTTGACGTTCAGGTTCAGCATGCCGGTGCCCTTGCGGGCCGTGACGCACTTGCCGCCATTGGGGCGCGCCGGTTCGCAGACCAGCGCGTACTTGGCGTTGGCGGCGAAGCGTTCGATGTGCGTGCGCGAGGCGTGGCTGCCGGTTTCTTCGTCGGGCACCACCAGGAAGTCCACCGGCAGCTGGGTCGCGCCGGGGCGCGCCACGCCGGACAAGGCCGACAGCGCCAGGTAGATGCCGGCCTTCATGTCGTAGCCGCCCGGGCCGTAGAGGCGGTCGCCTTCGATGCGCACGGGGTTTTCGAGCAGCGTGCCCACCGGATGCACCGTGTCCATGTGCGCCAGGATCAGGATGCCGGGGCGCGTGTCGCCGGGCGCGCGGTTGGTCGCGTACAGCAGCGGGCCCGTGGTCGGGCCCAGCGACGACAGCTCCACCGTCAGGCCGGCGGCCGCGGCGTAGTCGGCGATGATGCGCGCCATGGCGGCAATGCCTTCGGGAAAGTTCGAAGGCGATTCGCATTGCAGCCAGCTCTTGATGCCGGCGACGATCTGTTCAGTGCTCTGAGTGTTGGACATGGCGGTAACGGATATCTGCAACGAAAAAGGGGGAGCGATCAGGCGACCTGCTGGCCGGCCAGGCGGGCCAACTCGGCGTCGTCGGGCATCTTGCCGTCGAACCAGAGGCTGGCGCACACGGCCGACATGGCGCGGCCGTCATGGCCGATGCCGGGCACGACCTGCAGCGTCCAGCCGAACGGCACGCCGCGGCGCTCCGCTTCCTTGCGGCCGAACTCGAAGTAGTTCTGGGCGCGCGCAAAGCGGTGCGGGCCCTGGCGCATGGCGGCGGGTTCGGACGGCAGGTTGGGATCGTCGGTGGCGATGTCCTGGTCGCCCGCCAGGATGGTCATGGGATAGGCCAGCAGCTTGACCAGGTGCTCTTCGGTCAAGCCGACGCCGTCCATGCCTTCGGGGAAGGGGTGGTCGAAGGTCGGCAGCGTGTACCAGCCCGGGTTGCCCGCGGCCACGGCCTTGAAGGGCGCGTGCGGCTGGCTGCTCATCAGACGGTGCACGAACTGGCCGCCGGCGGAGTGGCCGAACAGGTAGATATTCTGGCCGTCGGTGATTTCACCGGCGATCAGGTCCTTGATGACGTTGCCCACCAGCGCGTAGGTCCAGCCGTCGATGTGGCGCGGATTGCCGCCGGCCGAGAACACGCGGCCGTTGTTGTAGCTTTCCACGCCGGGCCAGATCTCGTTGGAGAAGGTCAGCGCCACGATCAGCAGCTTGTGCTTGTCGGCGGCTTCCACCCAGAAATCGCGGTATTCGTCGCCGTTGCGCAGCACGCCGTGCTGCACGATGACCACCGGGCGGTCCGGCGTGTAGCCGTAGGGGCGGTAGGTCTGCAGCTTGAAGGGACGGTCGGAGTTGCGATCCTCGTCCACATACAGGATGGCGTTGCGGCCGGCATGGCCGAGCTCGATGGCGATGCGGTCGACGTTGGACATGTCGGAGGGTTTCATCAGGCGTTCGCCTCATTCAGGTGGCAGGCCGACCAGTGGCCTGCCGAGATTTCTTTCAGGACCGGCGCCTGCTCGCGGCAGCGCGGCATGGCGTGGGGGCAGCGGGGATTGAAGGTACAGCCCGGCGGCGGGTTCAGCGGCGACGGGATCTCGCCCTTGATCGGCGTGAACTTGCGGCCGCGGCGGCCCACGTCCGGCACTTCGGCCATCAGGGCCTGAGTGTAGGGATGGTTGGCGCGCGCGAAGATCTCGGCCGACGTGGAGATTTCCACGATCTTGCCCAGGTACATGATCGCCACGCGGTCCGAGATGTGCTTGACCACGCCCAGGTCGTGGCTGATGAACAGATACGTGAAACCGTGCTGTTCGCGCAGGTCCATGAACAGGTTGATCACCTGCGCCTGGATCGACACGTCCAGCGCGGCCACGGGTTCGTCGCAGACCAGGAACTTCGGCGCCACCATCAGCGCGCGGGCGATGCCGATGCGCTGGCGCTGGCCGCCCGAGATCTGGTGCGGGAAACGGTCGCGGTACTCAGGGTCCAGGCCGACTTCCTGCAGCGCCTGGTCGATGCGCGCGGGAATCTGGGCGGCAGGCGCCAGCTTGTGGACCTTGAGCGATTCGCCCAGGATCTGGCGCAGGCGCTGGCGCGGGTTCAGCGAGGCTTGCGGATCCTGGAAGATCATTTGCACGCCCAGCGTATAGGCCAGCTTGTCGGCGCCGCGCAGGCGGCGCGCTTCCTGGCCCTGGTACAGCAGCTCACCTTCGCTCTGGCCGTGCAGGCCGGCGACGACGCGGCCCAGCGTGGACTTGCCGCAGCCGGACTCGCCGACCAGGCCGACGACTTCGCCGCGCTTGATGGCCAGGTCCACGCCGTTGACCGCGTACACGGTGCGGCGGTCGATGGGACGGCCGGTCAGGGCCAGGATGCGCTGGGCCAGGTCGGGCCGCTGCTCGAAGCGCTTGTGGACGTTCTTGAGCTCGATGACGGGAGTATCGGCTTGGCTCATACCGGCTGGGCCTCGCGGGTAATCGGCACGTAGCAGCGGTAGCTGCGCGGACCTTCGGTGGTAACGGTGGGGGCTTGTTCGGTGCAGCGCGTGACCGCGCTGGTGCAGCGCGGCCGGAATGGACAGCCCGAGGGGCGGCCGGCCAGGCTGGGCGCCATGCCGTTGATCTGGTGCAGGCGCGCGCCGGGTTGGGTGGCGCCGGGCATGGAATCCAGCAAGCCCTTGGTATAGGGGTGGCGGGGCGCGTCCAGCACCTGCTCGACCGGACCGCTTTCGACGATGCGGCCGGCGTACATCACGGCCACGCGGTCGGCCAATTCGGCCACCACGCCCAGGTCGTGGGTGATCCAGATGAGCGCCGTGTTGTGCTCGCGGCAGATCTCCTGCATGCGGTAGAGGATCTGGCCCTGGATGGTGACGTCCAGCGCCGTGGTCGGCTCGTCGCAGATGATCAGGTCGGGCTTGTTCAGCATGGCAATGGCGATCGCCACGCGTTGGCGCATGCCGCCCGAGAATTCGTGCGGGTAGCTCTTCAGGCGCTTTTCGGGCGAGGGGATACCGACCATGGCCAGCGCCTCGCGGCAGCGCTCTTCGGCTGCGGCGCGCGAAACGTCTTCGTGGGTGAGGATGGCTTCCATCATCTGCTCGCCGATGCGCAGCACCGGATTGAGCGTCATCAGGGGATCCTGGAAGATCATGGCGATGCGGTTGCCGCGCAGCTGGCGCATCTGCTCTTCGCTCAGCTTGCGCAGGTCCGTGCCCTTGAACTTCACTTCGCCGTCCACCACTTCCCCGGGCGGGTCGATCAGGCCCAGAAGCGAGAAGCCGGTGACGGATTTGCCGGAGCCCGATTCGCCGACCAGGCCGACGATCTCGCCGCGGCGCACGGTCAGGTCGACGCCGTCGACCGCCAGCCAGGCGCCGGCTTCGGTATGGAATGCGGTGCGCAGGCCGCGCACGTCTAAGAGTATTTCGCTCATGCTCGTCGCGGGTCCAGGCTTTCGCGCAGGCGGTCGCCCACGATGTTAATAGAAAGGATCAGTACCAGCAGGGCGATGCCCGGGAACAGGCTGATCCAGTAGTCGCCCGACAGCAGGTACTGGAAGCCATTGGAAATCAGCAGGCCCAGCGAGGGCTCGGTGATGGGCACGCCCACGCCCAGGAACGACAGCGTGGCTTCCAAGGCGATCGCGGTCGCGATCTGGATGGTGGCGAACACCATGACGGGACCCAGGCAGTTGGGCAGCAGGTGGTACAGCATGATGCGCCAGGCCGGGTAGCCCAGGTTGGCGGCGGCTTCGACGTATTCCTTGCGGCGTTCCTGCAGGGCGCGGCTGCGCATGATGCGCGCATAGTGTCCCCACTGCACCAGCACCAAAGCCAGGATCACCTTGTCGACCCCGCGCCCCAGCACCACCAGCAGCACCAGCGCCACCAGGATGGTTGGAAAGCCCAGGATGAAGTCGACGATGCGCATGAGCACCGTATCGACCACGCCGCCGACATAGGCGGCCACCAGGCCGATGGCGCCGCCCACGGCGGTGGCCAGCACCACGGCGGACAGGCCCACCATCAGGCTGATGCGCAGGCCATACAGGATGGCGCTGAGCATGTCGCGGCCCTGGTCGTCGGTGCCCAGCCAGGCGATGCTGCCGTCCATCAGCGCCTGGCGCGGCGCCAGGCGGCCGTCCATCAGCGAGAGGTTGGCGAGGTCGTAGGGGTTCTGCGGCGCGAAGTAGGGCGCGAAGATCACCAGGACGATCAGGATGGCCAGTGCGATGACGGAGCCGCGCAGCGTCGGGCGCGCGTGCAGTTTCTTCAGGATGGAGGCGCGCTGGGGCGTCTCAGCCAGGGGCTGGACGGTGCGGGTGCGGCCGGAATTGGGAGTTTGAGCCATGGCGGATTATTGAGCGGGAGTCACGAGCTGCACGCGCGGGTCGAGCGTGGCGTACAGGATGTCCACAACCAGGTTGATGATCACGAAGATCAGGGTGACCAGCATCACGTAGGCCACCACCACCGGGCGGTCCAGCTGGTAGACGCTGTCGATCAGCAGCTTGCCCATGCCCGGCCAGGCGAACACGGTTTCGGTGATGGTGGAGTAGGCGATGAGGGTGCCGAATTCCATGCCGATCACGGTGACCACGGGGATCAGGATGTTGCGCAGGATGTGGCGGCGTACGATGCGGCCGGGCTTGACGCCCTTGGCGCGCGCGAACTTCACGTAGTCCTGGCTGCGGGCCTCGACCACGCCGGATGCCGTCAGCCGCAGCACCAGGGCGATGTTGGCCAGCGCCAGGTTGATGGCCGGCATGATCAGGTGCGACCAGCCGTCCGCCGTCAGGATCGACAGGCGCACGCCCAGCACGGTGACCGTGTCCCCGCGGCCGGTGGCCGGCAGCCAGCCCAGCCATACGGCGAACAGCAGGATCAGCATCATGCCTTGCCAGAAGTTCGGCAGCGAAAAGCCCAGCACCGAGGACGCCATGATGCCGCGGCCTAGCGGCTGGTCGCGGTACAGGCCGGCGATCAGCCCCAGCGGAATGCCGAACACACAGGTCAGCAGGATGGCCACGATCACCAGCTCGAACGTGGCGGGGATGCGCTGCACGATCAGTTCGATGGCGGGGATGCCGTGCACGAAGGAAGTGCCCAGGTCGCCGTGCAGCGCGCGCCACAGGAAACCTGTGTATTGCTGCCACACCGGCAGGTCCAGGCCCAGGCGGGCGATCATCGCCTCGCGCGCGGCCTGGCTGGCTTCGGGGCTGACCAGCAGTTCGATCGGGTCGCCCACGGCATAGACCGCGAAGAAGACCACGACCGATACGGCCAGCAGCACGAACAGACTCTGTATCAGTCTGCGTAGGATGAACAAGGCCACGAGATGATTTCCTTGGTGGGCTCAGGGGTTGCGGGCGCCGCGTAGGGTCTTACTTGGCGGGCTTGGCCGACATGGCCAGGGTGTACTGGTCGGCGCGGCCTTCGTAGGTCAGTCCCTTGCGGAACGCCCAGATGCTGCTTTCGAAATGCAGGGGAATGCTGGGCAGGTCGGCCAGCGCGAGCGTCAGCGATTCCTGCAGCAGCTTTTCGCGCGCGGCCGGGTCCACGGTGACCAGGGCGCGCTTGAACACGCGGTCGAACTCGGGATTGTCATAGCCGCCGTAGTTGCTGGTGCCCAGGCCATGTTCCTTGTCGAACGCGCTGACCCAGTATTGCAGGAAGGACGAAGCCTCGCCGGTTTCGGACGACCAGCCGCCCATGGCGAAGCTGAATTCGCGCTTGGCGCGCTTGGGGAAGTACACCGAGCGCGTCATGGTGTCGACCGTGGTCTTGATGCCTACGCGCGACAGGTACTGCGCCACCGCTTGCGAGATCTGGGCGTCGTTGATGTAGCGGTCGTTGGTGGACGAGACGATCAGCTCGAAGCCGTTTGGATAGCCGGCCTCGGCCAGCAGCTTCTTGGCGGCGGCGGGGTCGTACTTGAGCTCGGGCGGGTTGGGCAGGGTGCCGAACATGCCGTCCGGCAGGAACTGGTTGGCCGGCGTGGCCGCACCGTCCATGATGCGGGCGGCGATGGTCTTGCGGTCGATGGCCAGCGACATGGCGCGGCGCACGCGCGCGTCTTGCAGCGGGTTCTTGCCGTCCGCTGCCTTGACGCCGGGGCTGGGGCTGCGCGCCACGTCGGGCTGGAAGTACACCACGCGCACCGAGGGCGTGATGACGTGGCCGAAGCCCGGCGTTTCCGAAATGCGCTTCACGTCGCGCGCGGCCGGGTTCTCGATCAGGTCGAAGTCGCCTGCCAGAAGGCCGGTCAGGCGCGGACCGGCGGCCGGCACGGGCACCATCTTTACGTTGGCCCAGGCCGGCTTGTCGCCCCAGTAGGCGTCGTTGCGCGCCAGTTCGATGGCGGTGCCCTTGACGTAGCTCTTCAAGGTGTAGGGCCCGGTGCCGATCACCGAGCGGCCGGTATTGAAGTCGGCCACCGTGGGCCAGGCGCCGGTGACGCCGCACTTGTTCTTCAGGTCGAAGCTGATCGGGCCGTGCTCGGCGATGCCGTTCCACAGCATGCCCATGCGGGTCAGGTCGTTGGGCAACAGCGGATAGGGCTGGCGCGTCTTGATCACCAGGGTGTTGCCGTCGCGCAGCTGCACGTCGGCGAACTTCTGGACGATGGACGGATACGAGCTGCTGATGGACTGCTCGTTGTTAACCACGCGGCAGAACGTGAACAGCACGTCCTGCGCCGTGAAGGGCTGGCCGTTGGAGAACTTGACGCCCTCGCGCAGCGTGAATTCCCAGGTCGTGTCGTCCACCGGCTTCCAGGCCGTGGCCAGACGCGGGATCAGGTTCATCTTGGCGTCCTGCCCCACCAGCGTCTCGAACATGTGCGAGGTCATCGCATCGTTCGGCGTGGCCTGGTGGTAGTGCGGATCCATGGACGTCGGCTCGGACGACAGGCCGATCCTCAGGGTGCCGGAGGCATCCTGCGCGATGGCCGCGGTCGTACAGGCGGCCATGGCACAGGCCATGAGCATGCTGCGGTAGAGCGTCTGGGCAGACATGGATTTGTCCCTTTGTTGTATTGGTCTTGTGTTGCGGGGCGGCGTCCCTGGCGGGCCGCCGCGGGTCTTCAGGCGATGGGCTGCGCCAGCCGCACGACGGTCACGCCGGGCCGCAGATTGGCGGTGGACGGCATGATCAGTACGCAATCGTCGTAGGGCGTGACGACGGGCTCGCCTTCGGACCAGCCGATCAGGGTGCCGGCCGCGGCCAGCGTTTCCAGGCCCTTCCAGGGCTGGGCGAAGCGGAAGTCGGCGCTCTTGGCGGCGACCGCATGCGTCACGCGCAGTGCGCGCTGCGGGGCTGCGGCGGGGATGAACCAGGCTGCCGGCAGGTCGTCATTGTCCACGGCGCCCGCTGCCACCAGGAAGCGCGCCATCTGGTCGACGGCGACGCCGCGCGCCTCGGGGGCGCCATGGAAGCCGCATTCGATCAGCAGGGAACGGGTGCCGTTGTCGCCGGCTTCGCCAAAGCGGCCGTAGTCGCGCATGCGCACGCCTGCGGCATGGCCGGCGTCGGCGATGATGGTGGCGGGATTGCCCAGCGCCAGCGCCAGGTCGATGTTGCGCTGTTCCATGCCGGTCAGCTGCAACGGCACGTCGGAATTGCTCATCGAATGGAAGTCCAGCAGCCAGTCGGCCTGCTCGACCCAGGGCCGCAGCTCGGCGGCGCGGCGCCGTTCCTGGCTGATGGGCAGGCCCAGCTTGTCGTCGCTCCAGACGCGGTTCATGTCTTCGTCGACGAAGCGCGCGGGCGCGTAGTTGGCGGGGTCGAAGCGGTCGAACGCGGCCAGATTGCAGAACGCCAGCGTCAGCGAACCGCGGCGCGGCCGCAGGCCCGCAGCCAGCGCCTCTTTCAGCGCCCAGGCGCCGCAAAGTTCATTGCCGTGGATCAGCGCGCTCAGCATGACGCGCTTGCCCGGCACGCCCGAGTCGAAGTGCCAGACCCCCGGGGTATCCGTATTACCCGTCCGCTCCGCCGACAAGTCCGGACAGGCAAGTAGAAATGGGCGCGGGATGGACGCGGGGGCGGGCGTAGGCATGGGAACTCCGATGAAGCGACGGGATTGTATAGGCGATGGCGCTGGGGTGGCGGTTAGCAGCCGGTATGAGCAGGCGCCGCGGCGCGGCGGGCGCTGAATAGGGCTGCTAGCACGGGTTTTCCCTTATATATGGGGCGCGTCAGACGCACGCCGCCTTCGAGTATTGGGCGAATTCTAGGAGCTTGGCTGCTTTCTCTACAATTAGAATATTTATCGCGAGCTTTGCAGAAAAGGCAAAGCTTGTTCCCCATTCCCATTCTTTGAGAACCGCGAGGGGCTGGCATGCATGGCATTGCCCTGAAGTACTTTCTGGAAGTTGCCCAGGCGGGCAGCCTGAGCGGCGCGTCCGAGCGCCTGCATGTCGCGGTGTCGGCCATCAGCCGGCAGATCGCCAAGCTGGAGGAAGAGGCGGGGGCGCCGCTGTTCGAGCGCGCCGCGCGCGGCATGGTCCTGAGCGAAGCGGGCCAGCTGCTGCTGGCGCATGCCCGCCGCACCATGCTGGAAGCCGATTCCGTGCTGCAGGAGATCGCCGCCATCAAGGGCACCGCGCGCAATGAGATCCGGGTGGCTTCGGTCGAGGGCGTGGCGCGGATTTTCCTGCCCTCGGTGATGGCGCGCTTCCGGCGCGATTGGCCCAACATCCGTTTCGACCTCTATGTGGGTTCGCCGGCCGAAGTCAGCCGCCGCGTCGCCGAAGGCAGCGTGGAGCTGGGCATGGTCTTCATCGCCGAACGCATCGGCGGCGTCAGCCCGCGCTATTCGCGCCGCGCGCCAGTGCATGCGGTGATGGCGGCCGACCATCCGCTGGCGGGCCGCGCCAGCGTCAGCCTGCAGGATCTCAGCCAGTATCCGCTGGCCCTGACCGGGCCGGGCACCACCACACGCCAGCTCTTCGAGATGGGCTGCGCGCTGGAATCGGTGCAGCTGGAGCCGGCGCTGACCTGCAACGATTCCTCGCCGCTGCACGGCTTTGTGTTCGGGTCTGACGCCATCATGCTCAGCGGCTACATCTCGGTGGCCTGGAGCCTGCGCCGCGACGAGCTGGTCGCCGTTCCGATTTCCAATGCCGAGCTGCAATCGCGCACGCTGCAGATCCAGGTCATGCCGGGCCGGGTGCTGCCGCCCGCGGCGGAGGCCTTTGTCGAACTGTTGGCCCGGGAACTGGATGACGCGCTGCAGGGCAGGCCGGCGGTGTAGCCCGGCAAGGACGAAGAGGCCTGCGAAAAAAAACGGCTGCCCAGAGGCAGCCGTTCGTCTGTTCAGGCGAACCTGATTATTGCTTTTCAGGCGTGACCGAGGTGGCCAGCGTGTACTGGTCGCGGCGGCCTTCGTAGGTGATGCCCTTGCGGAAGGCCCAGATGCTGCTTTCGAAGTGCAGCGGGATCAGCGGCACGTTGTCCAGCGCGATCTGGGTGGATTCCTGCAGCAGCTTCTCGCGCTTGGGCGCGTCGACAGTCACGATGGCCTGCTTGTAGACCTTGTCGAAGTCGGCATTGCTGAAGCCGCCGTAGTTGCTGGTGCCCAGGCTGTTGGGGGAATCCAGGGATGCCACCCACAGCTGGAACAGCGCCGAGGCTTCACCCGTTTCCGCCGGCCAGCCGCCCATCGAGAAGCTGAACTCGCGCTTGGCGCGCTTGGGGAAGTAGATGGAGGCCGTCATGGCGTCCACATTGGTCTTGATGCCGACGCGGGCCAGGTACTGGGCCACGGCTTGCGCTACCTGGCCGTCGTTGACGTAGCGGTCGTTGGTGGACGACAGCGTCAGTTCAAAGCCGTTCGGGTAGCCGGCTTCGGCCAGCAGCTTCTTGGCGCCTTCCGGGTCGTACTTGATTTCCGGGGCCTTGGGCAGGGCGCCGAACATGCCGTCGGGCATGTACTGGAAGGCCGGGGTGGCCATGCCGTCCATGATGCGGGCGGTGATGGTCTTGCGGTCGATGGCTATCGAAATGGCCTTGCGCACGCGCAGGTCTTGCAGCGGGTTCTTGCCGTCGGCGCTCTTGACGAAGGGGCTGGGGTTGCGGCCCACGTCCGGCTGGAAGAACACCAGGCGGGTCGACGGGGTGGCGACGAAACCGAACTTGGGGTTGTCCTTCAGGCGCGGCAGGTCGCGGGCGGCCGGGTTTTCGATCATGTCGAAGTCGCCCGACAGCAGGCCGGTCAGGCGCGGGCCGGCGGACGGCACCGGCACGAACTTCACTTCCTTCCAGTAGGGCTTGGGACCCCAGTAGTTCTCGTTGCGGACCAGCTCGATGCCGGTGCCCTTGACGTAGGACTTCAGGGTGTACGGGCCGGTGCCGATGGCGTCCTTGCCATTGTTGAAGTCGGCGACCGTGGGCCAGGCGCCGGTCACGCCGCAACCCTTCTTGGGGTCGAAGGTGAGCTTGCCGTGTTCGACGATGCCGTTCCAGACGATGGGCAGCGAGCGCGCCAGTTCGGCGGGCATCAGGGGGAAGGGTTCGCCGGTCTTGATGATGACGGTGTGCGCGTCCGGCGTCTGCACGTCGGTGATGCGCTTGGTCATGTCCATATAGGACTGCGACACGTTGGTTTCGTTGTTCAGCGTGCGGCAGATGGTGAACAGCACGTCCTCGGACGTGAAGGGCTTGCCGTTGGAGAACTTGACGTCGTCGCGCAGCTTGAATTCCCAGGTCTGGTCGTCCAGCGTCTTCCAGGAGGTGGCCAGGGCGGGCACCAGCTTCATGTCGGCGCTGCGGCCCACCAGCGAACTGTAGACGTGCGCGGAGAACGCGTCGTTCTGCGTCATCTTGTGATAGTGGGGGTCCGCCGAGGTGGGTTCGGCCGACAGGCCGATCTTCAGCGTCTGGGCTTGGGCGGCGGCCAAGGGAATGGCGGCGGCCGCAAGGGCCAGGGTGGTGCGCAACTTCATGGTGACAACTCCGGATGGGAAACGAACCGGATCGCGCCTGCGTGTAAACCGGCCTGCGCCAGCCGCGCGGGCGGCGTCGCCTGGAAGGGGCTCAGGGGGTTTTGGCGCCGGGCACGACGGCAAGGGGCCGATTATCGGTAGGGGCTTCGCGCACTGTCAATGCGCAATGGCAAGCGCAGCGCTAGGGAAAACGCTGAGAGGGAGGGGAAATGAGGGCGCCGCGCTGCCTCGTCTGGAGGCCTGCGCGGCGCGATGGCGCCCGGGTGAGGGACAGGGCGCCGAAGAACCGCCGCAAGGGGCGCCGGGAAACCGGCGGGCGTTGCGGCGGGGGCGCGCCAGGCTGAATCGCGGGAGATCGATCGCGACTCAGGCCAGCGCGGCAGGGCTTACCACTGCGAACCGGAGAAGCGCGAGCTGGCGGCGCGAGCCTTGTTCATCGATTCGTTCACTTCGTCGATGAAGGAGAACACGGCGGCAACAGCTGCCACTACGGCCTGGCCGGCTTTCTTCAGGCCGGTCAGCGGATGGGAATTGGGTTGGTTCTCGAGGGCGCCGCGGAGCAGATCGCGCTCCAGCGCATCGGTCAGGCGGGCAGTGTGGTTCAGGGTCAGTTCGCTCATGGTTTGCTCCAGTCCGTTTCGTCTTGGTGTAAACCATTATAGGGATAACCCTAGGCTCTATGCAATGCTATTTTTAGGGTAAACCCCTATATGTTGTAAAAATGTTTATTCTCCAGGGACTTAGCCGCGATTGCGCAGGGCGCGGGCGGCGTCCGCCAGCTCTCCGGCGGTCAGTCCGATGGGGCCGACCCCCTGGGCGACCAGCGCGTCGGCCGCCGCGCCGTGCAGCCACACCGCCCCGGCCACG